>JAANMY010002182.1_pt1 | contig 19187 bp, 20 predicted proteins | sample 7279691 | NCBI WGS metagenome assembly JAANMY01 (sample SAMN14094543, study PRJNA606508) | bioreactor metagenome | isolation source: A lab-scale SPAN reactor treating ammonium-rich wastewater day 388 | place: Ireland: Galway | collected 2018-02-07
GGGCCTCAGCCAGCAGCGCGCTGATCTGTTCGCCCTCGATCACGATGTCGCTGCTGGCCGTCCCGTCGCTGCCAACAACTGTCCCACCCTTGATGATCGTGCGTGTCATGGTATGGCTCTCTCCGGGGTTGTTACCAGTCTGGTCACCTTACATGCCACCGCGGTGCTCCACGAAGGCAAATTGGCTTTGTAAAGTCAAGTATAGCATCATGTTTGAATAGCCAGAGACGAGAGAACAACAAACGCCAGCGCCCATGTGCAGGTGCTGGCGTTTATGACTCAGATCGATGGTAGCTTCTTAGGCCTTGATGCCCTTTTGCAGCGCGATCTCAGCGCCGTGCAGCGTGTTCTTGAGCAGCATGGCGATGGTCATCGGCCCTACCCCGCCCGGCACAGGCGTGATGATTGCCACGCGCTCTTTGGCCGCTTCAAACTCGAAGTCGCCTTTCCAGACGTAGCCCTTGGGCGCGCTGGGGTCATCGACCTTGACGGTCGCCACGTCAATCGCCACCGCGCCTTCCTTGAACCATTCGCCCTTGATCATCTCAGGCTGGCCCATTGCGCCGATCACGATGTCCGCATCGCCAACGATGGAGGGGATGTCCTTTGTGCGGCTGTGGACGACGGTGCTGTGCTCGTCGCTCGCCGGCTTTGCCGGCATAATCTTCATGTCGCGCCTCGGGGTGGCGACGCCGACCTTCGGCATCGGCAGCGAACTCAACATCATCGCCGCGGCGGTGATCGGGGGTGCGTCGCTGTCGGGCGGCAAGGGCTCGGTCCTTGGCGCCATCCTCGGCATCGGGCTCCTGTCGCTCGTCACAAGCTCGATGATCCTGCTCAACATCTCGATCTTCTGGCAGGAGACGATCCGCGGCCTGATCCTGCTTGCCGCGGTGTCGGTCGATCATCTCGTCAACAGGCATCGCTGACACGCGTGCCCGCAGGCACGCGCAGGAGGAGGGGGCATGGCCATTCTGCAGCGCGACATCGGTCGATCGGGCGTCGCCAGCTCTGTGATCGGGCTTGGAACCTGGGCAATCGGAGGCGCGATGTGGGGCGGGCCCGATGACGCCGGCTCGCGTTCGGCCATTGCGGCCTCGCTTGATGCCGGCATCACGCTCATCGACACCGCCCCGGGCTACGGGCTCGGCCATGCCGAGACGCTGGTCGGCGAGGTCATCCGCGGCCGGCGCGACCGGGTGGTGCTGGCGACCAAGTGCGGCCTGAACTGGCACCACGGACGCGGCAACTACTTCTTCGAGCAGTATGGCGCGAAGGTGCACCGCTATCTCGGCCAGGACGGGATCGAGCACGAGCTGGAGGAAAGCCTGCGCCGTCTCGGCACCGATCACATCGACATCTACTTCACGCACTGGCAGGATCCGACGACCCCGGTCGAGGCGACCGTCGAGACGCTCCTGCGGCTGAAGGAGGCGGGCAAGATCCGGGCCATCGGCGCGTCGAACCTCAGCCCCGACGAGCTTTCACGTTATGTCGCGACAGGCGGGCTCGACTGCATCCAGGAACGCTTCTCGCTGATCGACCGCGGCATCGAGCAGACGCTCCTGCCCCTGGCCGTCGCCGGCGGGGTGGCGACCGTGGCCTACTCGCCGATGGCAATGGGGCTGCTGACGGGCAGGATCACCCCCGACCGGCGCTTCGGGGGCGACGACATCCGCCGGGACAATCCACGCTTTTCCGCAGCGAACCGGCAGGCCGTGCAGGACTTCGCCGCCGCCGTCGGCGACATCCTCGCCGCACACGCCATCACGCTCGGCCAGCTCGTCGTTGCCTGGACCCTGCAGCAGCCCCGGATCGACGTCGTCCTGTGCGGAGCCCGGACCGCCGAACAGGCGCGGCACAACGCGAGGGCCGGCGAGGTCGTGCTTGGCGATGACGAGGTGCAGCTTGTCGAGACGCAGGCGCGCAGGCATCTCACGGCACTGATGTCCTGAACCGGCCTTCGGTGGTCGGGGCGGTGGGGCTGAGCGGCCGGGCCACAAACCCTCTCGGTGCCCCGCAGGCCGTCGCCCCGGACGCGGCCGCCCCCCCCCGTGGTCGATCAGGGTGCGGCCTGGTCCTCCGCGCGTTCGAGCCTTCCGCGGACGAGGCGCCAGCCGGCTTCCTCCCTGTCCCATGCGGCGGGGCCGATGCCTTCGGCGCGCAGGTCGACCTTGCGGATCTTCTGGGTGGGCGTGCGCGGCAGGTCCTCGCGGAACTCGATGAAGCGCGGCACCATGAAGTAGGGCAGTTCGGCCACGCACCAGCGCAACAGCGCGTCCTCGGTCAGGTCCACACCGGCGCGGCGGACGACGACGAGTTTCATCTCGTCCTCCTGCAGGTCGGACGGCACGGCCACCGCAGCGGCCTCGGCGATGCCGGGGTGGCGCAGGACGATCTGCTCGACCTCGTAGGACGAGATGTTCTCGCCCCGGCGGCGCAGCGTGTCCTTCATGCGGTCGATGAACCACAGCCAGCCGGCGGCATCCATCCGGCCGCGATCTCCGGTGTGGAACCACTGGTTGCGGAAGGCGGCGCAGGTTTCGGCCGGCATGCCGAAGTAGCCCTGTGTCAGCAGCCATGGTCCGCGGCCGCGGACCACGATCTCGCCGGCCTCGCCCGGGGGAAGGGGCCGGTCGAGCGTGTCGACGACGGCCACCTCGTACCAGGGCCCCGGGCGCCCGCAGGCGCCGTGCGGGGCGCCCTCGGGAGGGGTCCAGACAACGATGTTGCATTCGGTCGAGCCGTAGCCCTCCACCATGGTCAGGCCGAAGCGGCGGGTGAAGGCGGGCGCAATCTCGCGCGGAATTGGCACGGCATAGATCAGGCGCAGCGGGTTGTCGGCGTCGTCTGGCGCCTCGGGGCGGGCGTGCAGCATGTTGCAGACGCCGCCGACCGCGGTGACGACGGTGCAGCGGTGGCGGCGGATGTCGTCCCAGAAGCCGGACACCGCCAGCCGCTCGCGCAGCACCATCCGCCCCCCCGCGATGAGCGGCGCCATGAAGTTGAACTTGCCCGCGACATGGAAGAAGGGAAGGTAGTTGTAGGTGACGTCCGCGGGCGTCATCGCGGTGATCAGGCGGTAGGTCTCGCCGAAGGCGATCATCTGCCGGTGCGGAATGATCGCGCCCTTGGACGGCCCGGTGGTACCCGAGGTGAAGAGGATGCAGGCGGTGTCGGCCAGACCCGGCGGATCGCCGAGGTTCGTGCCGTCGGGCGAAAGGCCGGCCTCGAACGGAAGGATGGCGAGCGTCGAGGAGACGGAGACATCGTCCGGGGCCGTCCCGCGGCATATGCAGAGCCGCAACTCGGGGCATTTCCCCGCCACCTCGGCGAGAACCGGAAGGAACCCGGCATCGGCCACGATCATCGTGCAACCCGCCGTGGCCAGCACATGGCGCAGGATCTCGCCGCGGTAGGCGGAGTTGATCGGTACCTCGACGGCGGCCAACTTGGCGATGGCGATCCAGGTCGCGATGGCATCGGCGCTGTTGGCCATCATCACCGCGCAGCTCCCGCTGCGCGACAGTCCATTGTCGCGCAGCATCCGCGCGATGCGGTTGGCGCGGGCGTTCAGCGCGCTGCAGGTGACGGTGCCCTCTGCAGCGATGATCAGCGGCGTGTCCGGCGCCTCATCCGCACGGCGCTCGACGATCAGCGGCAGGATCTCGGGTTCGGGATGCTCGTCGCGGTCGGGCACGGGGTCTGCCTCCATTCAGCCTGCCGAGATGCCGCCGTTGATGCTGATGGTCTGCCCGGTCATCCGCCGGCTTTCGGGTCCGAGGAGGAAGAGCACCATGGCCGCCTGATCCTCGGGCGTGGCAAGCCCGAGGCGTGCGCGGTCCCTGGCCTTGGAGAACAGCCGGGCGGCGAAGGGGTCGGACATCACATGCTGATAGGTCAGCGTGCCATCAACAAGCGACGGAGTCAGGCAGTTCGCGCGGATCCCGGCGCGCGCCTGCTCGATCGCGATGGTGCGGGTCAGCATGACGATGCCGGCCATGGCCGCGCCGATCACCGCCTCGCCCGGAGTCGGAACCTTTGCCGCGTCCGAGGCGACGGTCACGATCGCGCCGCCGCCCGCGGCGTGCAGGAAAGGCATCGCCGAGCGCAGCGTGTGGACCGTGCCGAGCAGCCACTGGCCGAGGATGTCCTCGGCAGCGCCGTCCGGCAGGTCGTGGAAGAGGCGCGGTGCATGGCCACCGCCGGCACAGGTCACGACCGAATCGAGCCGGCCCGGGCCATCGGCGATCGCCGCGGCCATCCGCGCTGCGGTGTCGGCCCGCGCCACGTCGCCCTGCACGAAGCGCACCGCGGTGCCGGGCCCGGCGGCCGCGATCCGCGCGATCGCCGCCGCGCCGCGGCCCGCGTCACGCCCGACAAGAACGAGATGCGCCGCCCCGGCGCGGGCCAGTCCCTCGGCCGTGGCAAGGCCGATGCCCGAGGTGCCGCCGGTGATCGCCACCGACTGCCCGGCCAGCGGGGCGGCGTGCGGCGCCGTCATACCGCCTGCCCCGCCTTGCGCAGCTCATCGATCAGGATCGGCACGCCCATCGTGCAGGTGTGCATCCCCAGCACCGAGGTCAGTTGCAGCACCTCCATGAGCTCCTCCTTGGTCGCGCCGTACTTCAGCGCGTTGCGGTAGTGGATCCGCAGCCCCGGCTCGTACAGGTGGGTCGTCGCGGCATCTATGGCGATGTAGATGAATTCCTTGACCTTCGGCTCCAGGGGGCCGGATTTCCACGGAATCGAGGAGAACCGCAGGTAGGTCTGGAAGAAGGCGGGGTCCAGTATCAGCAGCCCGTCCCAGAAATCGCTCCAGTAGCCACGGTTGCGAATGAACTCCTCCTTCAGCCGCTGCCGCTCGGGATCGGCGAGCAGCGCGTCCAGGTCTCCGCCCTGTCCAGCCTCCTTCAGCTCCTCGATCAGTGCAGGCACGCCCATGGTGCAGGTGTGCATGCCCAGCACCGATGTCAGCTGGAGCACCTCGAGGATCTCCTCCTTGGTCGCACCGTATTTCAGCGCGTTTTCGATGTGGATGCGCAGCCCCGGCTCGTACAGGTGGGTGGTCGATGCGTCGATGGCGATGTAGATGAATTCCTTGACCTTGGGCGGGAGCGGTCCTTGCTTCCAGGGGATCGACGAGAAATCGAGGTAGGCCGCGAAGAACTCGGGGTGAAGGGCCAGCAGCCCCTCCCAGAAGCCGCTCCAGTAGCCGCGGTTGGCGATGAATGTGCGCTTGAGTTCGTCGCGGTCGTAGGTTCTGGCGTCCATGTCGGTCCTCCCCTGTGGTCAGGTCTTGCGGGCCGACCGGCTGGCAAAGCCGGCCATTGCCGTTGCGAAGGCGGGCATTCGTGCGGCGGCACGATAGGCGGCGCGCTCGGCCGTCAGACCGGCCGTCAGATCGGCCCTCAGCGAAAGCCGCACGAGGCGCTTGAGGCCCGAGGCTACCGCGGGGTCGCGCGCCGCGATTTCCTGCGCCAGCGCCAGCGCATCGTCCTGCAGCGCCGACGGATGGGAGACGCGGGTGACGATGCCCCAGAGGGCGGCCTCGGCGGCGGTGAGGCTGCGCGCCGACAGCACGAGGTCGAGGGCGCGCTGCAGCCCGACGCAGCGCGCCAAGCGCTGTGATCCGCCGGCGCCATGAATCGCCCCGATGGTGATGTGGGGGTCGCGGATGGTGACATCAGCGCCGGCCATCACGATGTCGCAGCAGAGCAGCGTCTCCAGGCCGCCGCCCATGACAAGCCCGTTCGCCACCCCGATCACCGGCCGGTCGAGCGTATCGAGATCGTCGATGAAGCGATTGAGTTCGCGCAGGAAAGCGACGGTCTCGGGGCTGTCGGGGCCGTGGGCGGCCAGGAACTTCAGGTCCGCACCGCAGCAGAACGCCCGCCCGGCACCGGTGACGATCACGGCCCGGACCCCGCAGTCGTCGGCGATGGCGGCAAGTGCCGCGTTCAGGGCCCGGACGAGGCCGGGGGAGAAGGCATTCATCGCACCGGGTCGGTCGATGGTCAGCCGCACGACGGCGTCCAGCCGCTCGACCCGCAGCCCCGGCGCTTCCCAGTCCGTGGAGGTGCCCGCCATTCAGGCCCCCGCCGCGCCGCGGCGCGCCGATCCCGCGCGTTCGCCGCGGTCATGCAGGTCGCCGGCGCCATCCGCCTCGCGCAGCAGATATTTCTGGATCTTCTGGTTCGGCGTCTTGGGCAGCGCATCGAGGAACGCAAGGTAGCGTGGCACCCAGAACCGCGGCATCTGCGCGTCGCAGAACTCCCATACCTGTGCGGCCGTCAGCGCCTTGCCCGGGGCGCGGACGATGCAGACCTTCACCTCGTCCTCACCGAGGTCGGACTTGACCGCGACTGCCGCGCATTCCAGCACCTCCGGAATGCGGTTCACGACGCTCTCGACCTCGAAACTCGAGATGTTCTCGCCCCGGCGGCGGATCGCGTCCTTCTTGCGGTCGACGAAGTAGACATAGCCGTCGGCGTCGCGTCGGGCGGAATCGCCGGTGTGGAACCACTGATTCCGGAACGCGGCCAGGCTTTCGCGCGGCATGTTGTAGTACTCGCCCAGCATCGCGAAGGGCTGGCGCGGGCGCACCACGATCTCGCCTACCTCGCCCGGGCCGACGATGTTGTCGGCGTCGTCCACGAGCGCGACGTCGAATGTGTCGGTGTTGAACAGCCCGCACGAGCCCCGGCGCCGCTCGGCATCGAGCGGGGTGTAGGTGACAATTCCGGTTTCCGTCGAGCCGAAGACCTCGATGATGCGGCAGTTGAACCGCTTCTCGAAGGCGTCGTTCTGCTGGCCTATGTAGAAGCGGCGGGCCGGCTGGGTGGCGTCGTCGGGGCGCGCCGGCTGTTTTAGCAGGATCGGGATCATCGAGAAGATGCCATGGGCGATGGTGGCTTCCGCCGCGCGCACCTCGTCCCAGAACTGGCTGGCCGAGAAACGTTCCACCACCGTGACATGCGCGCCGATCATCAGTGACGGCAGGAAGCCCAGCCAGGTCGCGATGGCGTGGAACTGCGGCAGGCAGGAATGCAGCCGGTCCGCGGGCACGAGGCCAACGCAGCGCGCCCAGTCGAGCGCGAAGGTCATCACATGGCAGTTGCTGGCAAGGACGCCCTTCGAAGGACCCGTCGTGCCCGAGGTGAACGAGATCGCGTGCGGATCGGTATAGTGTGGCCGGGCGTCGGGTTCGCGGTCGTGCTCGGCCGCGGCGGCGGCGATCGGGGTCAGCGTCCGGCCTTTCAGCGCCGCCACTCCGTTGCCGCCGCGCACGAGAACGTGGGTCAGCGCCGGCAGATGGTCGGCGACCGCGATCAGGCGATCCAGCCAGTCGGCCTCGATCAGGAGGTGGGTGACGTCGGCCTTGGCAAGCTGGTAGGCGAGGATGTCGCCGCGATAGTCGGTGTTGATCGGCACATAGATTGCGCCAAGCTTGCCGCAGGCGAACCAGCCCCACAGGAATTCGGCGCTGTTGCCCAGCATCAGCGCCACCTTGCCGCCCGGTCCAACCCCCAGCCGCGCCAGAAGCGCCGCGACCCGGTTTACTGAGGCGTTGAAGTCGCCGACGCTCTGGTCCAGCGCCCCGATCCGCAGCAGCGGGCGGTCCGGATGTGCCTCGGCGCGATCGCGAAGCATCGGGCCGATCACGCGGCGCTCAAGCGGCCAGGCCTCCATTGTCCTCCCCCCTCGGCGGTGCTCCGGCGTCCTGCCCTCTGGTCGCGCCAATCAAACGATTGTTTGATTTCTTGCCACGAAGCCAGGGCCCCATCAAGTCCGTTGTTGGCGGTGCGGCGCCAGGGGCGCGCGCCCGCTGATCACTCCGCCTCGGTTTGCCGGCGCAGGAGGTCCACCATGTGTACCGCTATCTCGGCCGGGGTCTTGCCGCCCTTGCTGCGGTACCAGACGACCGACCAGGCAAGCTGCGACAGGAGTGCAAGGCGCCACAGCGTGCGGTCGACCCACGGCGCCAGCGGCAGGTCGTCGACGATGTCGCGGAAGACCTTCTCGAACGCGTTGCGGTGCGACACGAGCACGGCGCGCAGCGCATCATCGCGGCGGCGCGGGAACTCGGTCACCACCACCTCGGCAAACTTGCGCTCGGCCACGAGGACCTCGGCGTAGTTGGCCGAGGCCTGAAGCAACCTGTCCCACGGACTGGCGGAAGGGTCGATCCCGGCGCAGACGTGGTTCATGATCCGGCGTACCGCCTCCTCGTGCACGGCGATCAGGATCTCCTCCTTGGACGCGAAATGATAGTAGATCGAGCCGGCGAGCATCCCGGTCTTCCTGGCTATGTCGCGCATCGCCGTCGCATCGTAGCCGGCAACCGAAAAGCATTCGGCGGCGGCCTCGATGATGTCCTCGCGGCGTGACCGCGGCGCGACACCGGAGGGCCCCGCGTCGTCGGCCTGCGTCACACCCGCGTTGCGGGCCGGTCTCGCGGTCCTTCGCGCGTCGGTTCTCATGCGTCCCCCGGCATTTCCTTGACCATTACGCACCCAGCATACGATCTTCGGGTCGCCATGCCATAGAACCAGAGCGTGGTCGGGGAATCAAACAAACATTTGTCAGGTGAGTGTCATCCGGCTAACTTGGCGCCGAATCGCGTCGGTGGAGGGGCGATGCCGCAGCAGGACCGAACGCAAGCGACGGTGCGTCCGCTGACAGGGCTGCGCATCCTCGACCTGACGCGGCTTCTGCCCGGCGGCTTCGCAACCGGGATGCTGGCGGAATTCGGCGCTGACGTACTGAAGATCGAGCAGCCAGGAAGCGGCGATTACTGGCGCGAGGAGGAGCCCCGGCTCGGCGGCATGGGAGCGCGCTTCGTCGCGCTGAACCGGGGCAAGCGCAGCCTGTCGCTGAACCTCAAGGATCCGCGCGGGCGGGCGATCCTGCTCGACCTGTGCAGGACGGCGGACGTGCTGGTCGAAAGCTTCCGACCCGGCGTGATGGAGCGGATGGGGCTTGGCGTTCCGGTGCTGCGGGCAGGCAACCCGCGGCTTGTCCTGGCATCGCTGAGCGCCTTCGGGAACAGCGGGCCGTGGCGCGACATGGCCACGCACGACGTGAACGTGATGGGACTTGCCGGCGCGCTGGACCTCAGCGGTGATGCCGACGACGTCCCCGCGGTGCCGGGAATCCCGTTTGCAGACATCGGCGGGGCCCTGGCGACCGTGGTTGCCGTTCTCGTCGCTCTGCGCCGGCGCGACGCCACGGGCGAGGGCCAGGTGGCCGAGGTCGCGATGTTCGACGCGCTGGCATACTGCCTGTCGTCGACGGCGGCGGAGGCAATGGCCCTTGGCGTGTCGCCGCGGCGGGGTGAGGCGCCGGTGCTGGGGGGGGCGGCATGGTACCGGGCCTATCGGACGGCCTGCGGCGGGGCGATGGTGGTCGGCGCCTACGAGCCGAAGTTCTGGGCGGCCTTCTGCACGCGGGCGGGCTGCGCCGAGCTGATTCCGCTGCAGTTCGGGCCGCTTCCCGTACAGCGCCAGATGATGGCCCGCCTTTCGGAGCTGTTCGCGACGCGCAGCCGGGCCGAATGGGTGGAGTTGCTGGACGGCCTCGACTGCTGTGTCACGCCGTCGTTGGAACTGGCCGAGGCGCTGGACAGCCCGCAGATGCAGGTGCGCGGGCTGGTGCAGCGGGATGCGTCCGGCCATGCCGGCATCCGCAACCCGGTTCGCCTTGAGGGGATCGACCTCTCTGCCGCCGGCCCGGCGCCATGGCATGGCGCCGACAGCGACACGGTGCTTGCGGGGCTGGGGCTGGACGCAGACGCCATCGCGGCGTTGCGTTCCGACGGGGTGATCTGACAGGGGGGAACGGGGATGCGCGTTTCGGTGGCCGGAATCGGATCAACCCGCTTCGGGCGGCACGAGGGGGCGACACCACAGGCTCTGGCGATCGCCGCGGCGCGCGACGCCATCCTCGATTCAGGGATCGACCGGGGCGAGATCGGTGCCCTCTACCTTGGCAACTTCGTATCAGGCGTGCTGACTGGCCAGGAGGTCCTTGCGGGCCTTGTTGCCGATGGGCTGAACGTGCAGGGCATCCCGGCGACCAAGGTCGAGGGTGCCTGCGCCTCGGGCGGGATCGCCTTCCGCCATGCGGTGATGGCGGTCGCCTCGGGACAGGTGCGGGTGGCGCTGGCGGTCGGGGTCGAGTGCATGACCGGGGCAGACACGACGCGCGTGACCGGGGCGCTGAACTGCGCGATGGACAACACGACCGACGGTGCCGCGGGCCTGACCTATCCGGGGCTGTTCGGCCTGGTCTGGCAGGCGCATGCCGCGCGCCACGGCACCGGCCGCGACGATGTCTCGGCGGTGGTGGTGAAGAACAAGCGCAACGGGCTGCGCAATCCGCTGGCGTCGATGGGCGCGACGCTGACCGTGGACGAGGTGTCGGCGGCCCGGCCGATCGCCGATCCGATCCGGCTGTTCGATTGCTGCGGCATTTCCGATGGCGCTGCGGCTGTGGTGGTGACGGCGGCGGACCGGCTGTCGGGCCATCCCGGCCCGCGGATCGACATCCTTGCCGCCGCCCAGTCCAGCGGCCCGGCCCGCATCGCCGGGCTGCGGGACCTGCTGAGCTTTCCCGCCACCGTCCGGGCGGCCCGTGCGGCCTACGCGCAGGCCGGCCTCGGGCCGGGTGACATCGATCTGGTCGAACTGCATGACTGCTTCTCGGTCGCCGAGATCGTCGACAGCGAGGACCTGGGTCTGGTCCCTCCCGGAGCCGGAGGCGGCTGGGCGCGCGAGGGACGCACCGACATCGGCGGTACCATTCCGATCAACGCCTCGGGCGGGCTGCTTGCCAAGGGGCATCCGGTGGGGGCCACCGGCCTCGGCCAGATCCACGAGGTCGTTCGCCAGTTGCGGGGTGTCCATCCGAACCCGGTGCCCGGTGCGGCGATCGGGATGGCCCACAACCTCGGCGGTACGGGCATCGCCTGCACAGTCACGATCCTTGGGCGCGCCGATGCATGACCCGGTTGTGGAACTGTTCGAATGCGCCGCCTGCGGGCACCGCCTGTCGCACTTTGCGGAGATCTGCCCGGGCTGTCTCGGCGACGCGCTCCGGCCGGTCGCGGTGCCTGCGGCGGCGGTGCTGGAAAGCTGGACGTTGATTCGCAGGCCGGCGCCGGCGCATGCGGGGGCAGGGCCCTTTGCGGTGGGCGTGGCGCGGCTTGCCGAGGGCGGCCAACTTGTTAGCGGCCGGATCGCGGGCGAGGCCGAAGGTCTTGGCGTCGGCTCTGCGGTCACGCTTGCGCGCGACGCGGGCGGCCGGATCACCATCCGCGCCGCCGGCGCGGGATGACCGGGAAACAGCCGTCAAACGGTCGTTTGTTCTTCTTGCTTTCAAACTATCGTTTGGTAGAATTTTACAGGTGAGGGCGGCGCCGGAGCCTGCCTGCGCCCCCGCCGGTACGGGAGAACAGCCTTGCACTTCGAGATGACGCCCGACCAGGTCGAGCTTCAGCGGATGGTCCGCGATTTCGCGCTGTCCGAGATCGCCCCCGCCCAGGAGCAGATGGACCGCGACCACGACTTCCCCGCCGAACTGTGGCGCAAGTGGTCCGACCTCGGAATGGCCGGAATCATGATCCCGCAGGAGTACGGCGGCAGCGGCATCGATTCGCTCAGCTATGTCATCGCGATGGAGGAGGTGGCGACGGTCAGCCAGACCTTCGCGCTGATCTGGCAGGTGCATGTGCTGGTCGCCAACATGTATGCCGGTCTCGGCACCGCCGCACAGAAGGAACGCTGGCTGCCGGTATTCGCAAGGGGTGAGAAGCTCGCGGCCTTCGGCCTGACCGAACCGGGCGCGGGGTCGGACGCCGGCGGGGTTCGCACCCGGGCCGCGCGCGATGGCAACGACGCATGGGTCATCAACGGCAACAAGATCTTCATCTCGAATGCCGGCACTCCGATCTCCGACGGCCTCGTCGTGATGGCGGCGACGGGCGACCGGCCGAATGGCAAGCGGGCGATCTCCAGTTTCATCGTCGAGGCCGGCACCCCCGGATTCAAGCTGGGCCAGTCATTCAGCAAGATGGCCTGGCATGGCATGGACAACCGCGAACTGGTGTTCGAGGACTGCCGCATCCCCGCCGAGAACCTGCTGGGGCAAGAGGGGCGCGGGCTGAGCCAGGCGCTGGGCGGGCTCAACCTCGGACGGATCGTGTTCGGCATCCTCGGTGTCGCGATGATCCGGGCCTGTCTCGAGGAATCGCTGGCATATGCGAAGGGCCGGCACCAGTTCGGGCAGCCGCTGTCGAGCTTCCAGCTGACGCAGGCAAAGCTCGCGGACATGGCGACGCATGCCGAAACCGTGCGTCGCTTCGTCCATTACGTCGCCTGGCTGCACGCCCAGGGGCGCGAGTGCCATACCGAGGCGGCGATGGCCAAGCTGATCGGCACACGGCTGTCGACGCAGGCCGCGCTGGATGCATACCAGATCCACGGTGGCTATGGCTTCATGCACGAATACAAGGTCAACCGCCTGCACAGGGAATCGAAGATCCTCGAGATCGGCGAGGGCACGAACGAAATCCAGCAGTTGCTGATCGCCCGGGGACTGGGGTGCTGACGATGGCGGCCTCTTCGTCCGTCGCCCCCGAACGCGCGCTCGCGCTGTACCGCACGATGTGCGAGATCCGGGCCTTCGAGCAGGCGGCGGTCAAGGGGTACCGCGACGGCCATCTTCCCGGCTTCATCCATGTCTCGCTGGGTCAGGAGGCATGCGCGGCAGGCGCCTGCGGCGCCTTGGTCGATGGCGACCTGATCACCTCGACCCACCGTGGCCACGGCCATTGCCTGGCCAAGGGCGCCGATCCCGGCCGGATGCTGGCCGAGCTCTACGCCCGTGCCGACGGCTATGCCAAGGGCCGTGGCGGGTCGATGCACATTGCGGACGTGGCGGCCGGCGTGCTGGGGGCGAACGGGATCGTAGGGCAGTCGATGGGCCTCGGGATCGGCGCGGCGCTGTCGCTGCAGGTGCGCGGGCAGCCGAACTGCGTCGTGGCCTTCTTCGGCGAGGGCGCCTCGGGCACCGGGATCGCCCATGAGGCGATGAACATGGCGGCGCTCTGGAACCTCGGAATCGTGTTCTTCTGCGAGAGCAACCGCTATGCCGAACTGTCGCCCTACGACACGCATGTATCCGTGCCGGACGTGGCCGGGCGCGCGGCGGCATACGGCTTTACCGGCGTCGTGGTCGACGGCGAGGACGTGATGGCCGTCCATGCCGCGGTTGCCGAGGCGGCGGCGCGCGCCCGTGCCGGCGGTGGTCCCTCGCTGATCGAGGCCAAGACCTATCGCTGGCACGGCCATTACGAGGGCGACCCGCAGACCTACAAGCCTGAAGCCGAACGGCGCAACGACGAGGGCCTCGACCCGATCGCCCGGTTCGCGCGCGGAGCGGCCGCACTGGGGCTCGACCCCGCCCGGCTGGAAGGCGCGCGCGAGGAGGCCGAGGCGCGCATCGCCGCGGCGCTGGCCTGGGCGGGGTCGCTGCAATCGCCACCCGCCGCAGCGCTGACCGAGGATGTCTATGCGGGGCAGGCCCATGGCGCGGGTTAAGTACTACCGGGCGCTGAACCGCGCCCTTCACGAGGAGATGGCGCGCGACGATCGCGTCATCCTGCTGGGCGAGGACGTCGGCGCCTCGGGAGGCATCTTCGCGCAGACCCGCGGGCTTTACGAGACATTCGGCCCGGCCCGCGTGCGCGACACGCCGATCGCCGAGAACGGCTTTGTCTCGGCAGCGGTGGGTGCGGCGATGACCGGGCTGCGCCCGGTTGTCGAGGTGGGGTTCGAGGATTTTCTGACCTGCTGCATGGACCCCCTGGTCAACCAGGCGGCGAAGCTGCGCTACATGCTGGGCGGACAGGTCTCGGTGCCGATGCTGCTTTACACCTTCGGTGGCGGCGGTGTGAACGCGGGTCCCCAGCACAGCCAGAGCCTCGCGGCCTGGTTTGCGCATGTGCCCGGGCTGAAGGTGGTGATGCCGGCCACCCCGCGCGACGTTCTGGGGCTCGTGAAATCCGGCATCCGCGACGACAACCCGGTGCTGTGTCTGCTGTCAAAGAAGCTGATCGGCAGCACCGGAGAGGTCACCGGCGAGGGTGATGACACCCTTGTCCCGCTCGGCGCGGCCGACATCGCCAGGCAGGGGCGCGACGCGACGCTGGTGGCACTGGGGCAGATGCGGGCGCCGGCGCTCGCCGCCGCCGACCTGCTGGCCGCCGGCGGGATCGACGTCGAGGTGATCGACCCGCGCAGCGCCAGCCCGCTGGACATGGTCTGCATCGCCGCCTCGGTGCGGCGGACCGGGCGGCTGGCCGTGGTGCAGGAGGCGCACGCCCCTTGCAGCCTTGCCGCCGAGATCGTGGCGGCAATTGCCGAAGCCGGCATTGCGCTGCGCGCCACGCCGCGCCGGATCACGCCACCCTTCGCCCCCAGCCCGTTCGCCCCGCAGCTGGAGCGCGCCTTCCTGCCCGACGCGGAGCGGATCGCGTCCACCCTGCGCGACATGGTGGCGGCATGAGCGAGGGCGAGATCCTGCTGAGCGAGCGCCGCGGCGCCGTGCTGTGGCTGACGCTGAACCGCCCGAAGGTTCACAACGCAATGAACAGTGCCCTGGTTTCGGCGACACATGCGGCGATCCGCGCGGCCTCGGACGACGAAGCGGTGCGCGTCATCGTGCTGCAGGGCGCGGGCACGCGCGCCTTCACTGCCGGCGCCGACATCGGCGAGATCGCGGCGGCCGGCCCGGCCGAGATGAGGGCCTACAATCGCCGCTGGCTGGACCTGTTCCGGGCGATCGAACTCTGCCCGAAGCCGGTCATCGCCTCGGTGCGCGGCTGGGCCACCGGCGGCGGGACGGAAACGTCACTGGCCTGCGACTTCGTGATCTGTGCCGAGAGCGCGCGCTTCGGGCTGGCCGAGATCAACATCGGCGTGATTCCGGGCGCGGGGGCGGCAGTGCGGCTGACGCGTTGGGTCGGGCGGCTGAAGGCCAAGGAAATCCTGATGCTGGGGCGCTTCATCCCCGGCCAGGAGGCAGTCGCGCTGCATCTGGCGGGCAGTTGCGTGCCCGACGACCGGCTGGAGGCCGCGACGGCCGAACTTGCCGATGAACTCGCCGGGCGCGCGCCCCTGGCGCTTGCCGCTGCCAAGGCCTGCGTCAACTTCGGCGCCGATCCGGGTTTCGACGCAGGCCTCGAATTCGAGCTGCGCGAGTTCCTGATGCTGTTCGCGAGCGAGGACCAGAAGGAGGGCATGCGCGCCTTCCTCGAGAAGCGCAAGCCGGTCTTCCGGGGAAGGTAGGCGGACCATGCGGATCAGGGTGAAGGTGCCGAGGCTGGGCCTGACCATCGAGGAGGTAACGCTGGCCTCCTGGGAACGGCGCGCCGGCGCGACGGTGGCCGAGGGCGAGACGATTGCCGTCATCGAGGCCGACAAGGCCAGCTACGACCTGGTCGCTCCGGCGGCGGGCACGCTGGTCGAGACGACCTGCGCGCAGGGTGATGTCGTCCCGGTCGGCGAGACGGTGGCGATCATAGCCACATGACAGGCGCGGCGACCGCAGGGGAGGCGGTGCCGGGCTGACGGTGAAGGGAAGGCGGGCAGATCACGCCCGCGCAACCAAGGGAGGAGACGGAATGGACAAGATCTCGATGCCGGCAGCGCCCGGGGCCGTGAACCGGCGCTCGGTACTGAAGGGGGGCGCTGCGCTGTCGCTTGGCGCGATGATGGCACCGGGGCTGGCGGCACCGGCGCTGGCGCAGTCGCGCACGGTGCACCTGGGCTGCTCGCTGCCGCTGACCGGCCCGTACGAGAAGGTGTCGCGGATATACAAGGACGCGTACGAGTTCTGGAGCGAGACGGTCGGCCACAAGATGTCGATCGGCGGCCAGGACTACGACGTCCGGTGGACGATTTATGACGACGAGAACAGTGCGGCCCGCACCGCGCAGTTGACCGAGCGGCTGATCACCACCGACAACGTGGACCTGATCGTTGGCGCCTACGGCACCGACACGGTGCTGGCGCAGGGCGCCATCGCCCGCAAGCACGGGCGAATCACGATCCAGGCAGGCGCCGCCTCGCAGCGGGTCGACGAGGAGATCGGCGGGCATACCACCTTCACCCTCGTCGGCCTGGCGCGCAACTACGGGCGCTTGGCCATCGAGAAGCTCGGCACGCAGGAGCCCAAGCCGCGCAACATCGCCATCGTCACATTCGACGACCCCGTGTATCTGGAGATGGCCGCCGGCATCGAGGACATGGCGCAGTCGCTGGGCATCGAGGTGGCGCTGAAGGAAGTGCTGCCGATGCAGACGCAGGATCTGCGGCCGACGGTGCTCAAGCTGAAGCGGCTGGGCGAGGTCGACATCGTCTACAACTGTGGCTGGGACATCATCTGCATCAAGCTCGTGCAGGAATTTGCGGCGCTGGACTTCACGCCCAAGGCCTTCGTCGGCGGGCACCTGACCACGAACCCCGTGGTGAAGGAGACGCTGGGGCGCAACCTCGACTACGTCATGGGCGTCACCTTCTGGCTGCCGCAGATGGCGCACAGCGACGACCATTTCGCCTCGGCGCAGGAGTTCGCGGACGCCTTCAAGGCGGCCAAGGGTTATGCGCCGACCTATCACGCTGCCATGGCCTACACCGTGCCCTACATCTATGCGCATGTGCTGCGCGACGCGACGGGCGATACCCCCTTCGACCCGGCGGCACTGCGCGCGAAGATCGCGGCACTCGATGGGCTGCCGACGATGTGGGGACCCATCAGCTTCAATGAAAAGGGGCGGATCGACTTCCCGGGTCTCCCGGTGCTGCAGTGGCAGGGCAATGATCCGCAACTGACGGTGATTCACCCCGACGCGCTGGCCACGGGCACGCTGCAGTACCCGATGGCGGAGTTCCGCAGCCGCGGCTGACACGTCCGGGGCCGTCGCCTGCGGCGGCGGCCCCGCCCAGTCTGCGGAAGGGTGCCGGATGCTCGACATTTTCTTCTTTGGATTTCTCCGCGGCGCGGTCTTCGCGCTGGCCGCCTTCGGCTTCTCGCTCGTGCTTGGCGTACTCGGCATCGTGAACCTCGCCCATGGCGTCTTCATCGTCCTCGGCGCCTCGGTGACCTACGCGCTTTACTCGGCCGGAACGCCGATCGTGCTGGCGGCGCTGGCCGCGGCGGCGACGACGGGATTGCTCGGCATGCTGATCCAGCGGCTCTTCATCGACCGGGTGTTCAACATGCACCCGCTGATGGTGCTGGTGCAGACCTTCGGCGTGGCGATCATCGTCAGCGAACTGGCCAACAAGGCCTTCGGCACGAGCGAGCGGCTCCTGCGGCTTGACGTCCCCGGCCTGCCCTATGTCGAAATCGGAAGCGTCTTCGTGCCGACCTACGAAATCGTCGTGTTCGTTGTCAGCCTGGTATCGGCGGGTCTGCTGGTGGCGGTGCTCAACTACACGTCGTTCGGCCGCGCGGTGCGCGCCTGCCGTGACAGCCGCCAGTCGGCCGAGCTTGTGGGCATCAACGTGCCACGGGTGTTCCTGCTGACCATGGGCATCTGCGGCGCCTGGGCGGGGCTGGCCGGGGCGCTCATCCTCGGCCTGCGACCGACGGCACCGCACATGCATTTCATGTGGACGATCGAGGCCTTCCTCGTCGTCATCATCGGCGGCCTCGGTTCGATGGGCGGGGCGCTGGTCGGCGGGTTCCTGTACGGCGTGCTCAACTTCGCGGCCTACTACTACTGGCCCAGCACTGCACCTGCGGTCATCTTCGGGGCGCTGATCGTGATGCTGATGCTGCGGCCCGCGGGGCTGTTCGGGCTCGGAACCGTGGTGCGGAAATGACGGTCCAACCCGCCCGGTCCGCAGCAATGGTGCCCGCCCTGCACGGTGCGGCCGGGCACGAGACGGGGCGTCGGATCGTCGTGATCCTCGCCTTCCTCGCCATCGCCGCCGTCATGCCTTTCATGGTCGACGCCTACTGGCAGCGCGTGCTGATCTTCACCTTCGTCAATATCGCGCTCGCCAGTTCCTGGAACATCATCGGCGGGGTGGCCGGCTACCCCTCGTTCGGGCACGGAGCCTTCTTCGGCATCGGCGCCTACACCTCGGCCATGCTGATCATCCGCGCCGACCTGCCCTTTGTCGTGGCGATCGTCGGGGGCGGGGTGGTGGCGGGGCTGTTCTCGCTCCTGTTCATTCCGCTGTTCCGCCAGCGCGGCTTCTACTTCGCGCTGTCGACGCTGGCGGCGCAGATGGCGGTCGAGACGATCGTGCGAACCTGGTCGTTCACCCGCGGCATCGAGCAGTGGGACATGGGCTGGAACTTCCCCGACCTCGGGTCTCTGACGTTCTTCTACTACCTGATGCTGGGGCTCCTGGGCCTGTGCCTGCTGTCGGTCGTGGCGCTGATGGCCTCTCGCGTTGGCTATGCGCTGAAGGCCCTCCACAAGGACGAGATCGTGGCGGCCTCGGTCGGGGTGCCGGCCACGCACTACAAGTCCGTCGCCTTCGTGTTTAGCGCGATCTGGCCGGGCGTGATGGGTGCGGCCTATGGCCCGTTCCTCGTCTACATCTCGCCCGACAACGTCTTCAGCATGTCGATGACGCTGAACATGATCCTGATCAGCATCTTCGGTGGCATCGGCACGGTGACCGGCCCGATCCTCGGCGGCCTGGTGCTCAGCGCGATCGACCAGATCGCATGGTCGAACTTCCTCGAGTACCACCACCTGATCTACGGCATCATGATCGTCACCATCATCAGCTTCTGGCCCGGTGGACTGGTCAGCCTGATCGAGAAGGCATGGAGCAAGCGCAAGTGACCGCCCCGCCGCTTCTGGACGTCGTGTCGGTGACCAAGCGCTTCGGCGGCGTCACCGCGATCAGCGACGTCAGCCTCACCCTGTCCGAGGGCGAAGTGCTGGGCCTGATCGGTCCGAACGGTGCCGGCAAGTCGACCCTGTTCAACCTCATCTCCGGCGTGCAGGAGCCGACTTCGGGAGCGATCCGGCTGGCGGGGCAGTCGATCGGCGGGCGCCGCCCCGACCTGATCTGCCGCGCCGGCATCGCCCGGACCTTCCAGTCTGCCTCGCTCCTGCCCGGCATGACCTGCTGGGAGAACGTGCATGTCGCCTCGCT
>JAANMY010002186.1_pt1 | contig 19146 bp, 18 predicted proteins | sample 7279691 | NCBI WGS metagenome assembly JAANMY01 (sample SAMN14094543, study PRJNA606508) | bioreactor metagenome | isolation source: A lab-scale SPAN reactor treating ammonium-rich wastewater day 388 | place: Ireland: Galway | collected 2018-02-07
GATGCCCGAGCAGTACTTTCAATACTCGCTCGACTACCTGGACAACATCGGTTTTACGCTCGCGCAGGTAAGCATCTTCTATCTCTTCGAAGCGAGCAACCAATACTTCCATCTGCTGTGTAATCGCCCATTCCGCGTTGCATTGTGCCTGTTCAACCGTTTCCAGAGCTGCATGGGAAAGTGTCGGATCATCCAGAATCATCTGGTGCAGTTCCAGGAAAGCGTTGAACTCGGCCAGGCCGGATACCTGTGCAGCGGAAGTTTTCAATGTTTCCAGCTCCAGCCGCACGGTGGAAAATGCATTGCGCAACCGGGTCAGTTCAGCGTTGATCTGGTTTTTCGGCAGCAGATAATGGGGAACATTCAATGTGGCGGATGAAGCCAGGTGAGCATGCCCGATCGCAATGCCATCGGATACGCCTGTGCCGTAAAGGATGAAACTCATTCACCTTCCCCGAAGTAATCGTTGATCAGGGCTTTCAATGCTTCCATGGCCTGAACTTCATCGGGACCGGACGTTTCCAGTTCGACGACTGTGCCTATACTTGCAGCAAGCGTCATGACACCCATGATACTTTTGGCATTCACCCGGCGGCCGTTACGCGTAAGCCAGACCTCGCTTTCGAACTTGCCGGCCAGTTGTGTCAGCTTGGCCGAGGCACGTGCATGCAGGCCCAGCTTATTGAGGATGGTCAATGATTCAGTTTGCATTGCTGTTTTCCGGAGATATCTGGAAGATACTTTCCCGGCCACCGGCCAGGATTTTGTCGATCAACTGCGGCAGGGGCTGATGCCGATATTGCACGGCACGCAGTAACATGGGCAGATTCAGCCCGGCCAGGCATTCGATCCGTCCGATCCGGATCTGCTTGCGGGCGATATTGGCCGGCGTTGCACCAAAAATATCCGTCAGAATCAGGACACCACTGCCCTGATCCAACTGCTCGAGGGTCACCTGCAGTCTGACTGATCCGCTATCCGGACCTTCGGTGGAGGAAACGATATGATTGACCAGCAGCGGGGGACGCTCGCCCAGGATATGGATGATGCAGTCGATCAGGCTGGCTCCCAATTGTTCATGACTGATGATCAGAATACCGATCATTTCGCGGTTTATCTGTTTGTTTGCTGAAAATAACCCCGGATTCTATCACTCCCTTCTGGTTGTTGAAGGGTTGCTGAATTATGATTATGGCAAATCAGATGTTGCAGACACCTGTGTGACAACCAGACCGGGCGGTATGGGGTGATAAATCGTGTGATTATCGATTTGTTTCAAGTGCCTGGCGATAACTTTGCCAGTCGAAATAAGGACCGGGATCGGTTTTTCTTTGTGGCGCAATATCGGCATGGCCGACGATATCACTGACAGGGTAAGCTGCCTGTATTGCCCGGGTGAGTTCTATCAACCGGTTATATTGCATGAGCTCGAACGGCTGGTTGTCACTGCCTTCCAGCTCGATGCCGATCGAGAAATCATTACAGCGGGGGCGCTCCTGCCAGCAGGATATACCGGCGTGTCAGGCGCGCAGAGTACAAGGGACGAACTGAATGATTTCTCCATTACGACGAATGAAAAAATGACTGGAGACTTTCAAATCCTGCAATCCCTGATAATACGGATGTGCTTGTGGATCGAGCCGGTTGGTGAAAAGTTCGATGACACTATCACTACCAAATTCTTCCGGCGGCAGGCTGATGGCGTGAATCACCAGCAGGCTGATGTCGTTCCGGTCCGGCCGTTCGTCACAATTGGGCGAAGGTATGTAGCGAGCCGGGACAAGGCGGCCTTCAGCATCGATTAGCATGGACATCAGGGTTGGTAATGACAGTATGAGATGCCAGTTTCTTGATCGGGAATTTTGTAAACCATTTTAATAGAGCGATTATCTTGCAGCGCGGAAAATTTATTACTGTTGAAGGGATTGATGGAGCAGGAAAAAGTACGCATTTGGCATGGTTGGAGCGTTTCCTGCAGGACAAGGGATTGGAGGTAGTCGTGACACGTGAGCCGGGTGGTACAGCGCTGGGCGAAGCATTACGGCAGTTGCTGCTGGATCATCGTCAGGCGATGCATCCTGAAACCGAGGCTTTACTGATGTTCGCTGCCCGACGGGAGCATCTGGACAAAGTGATACTACCCGCACTGAATCGCGGTGCCTGGGTGATTTCCGATCGTTTTACGGATGCCAGTTTTGCCTACCAGGGCGGGGGCAGGGGAGTAGCACAAAGTAAACTGGAGAATCTGGAACAGTGGGTGCAGGCAGGGCTTTCTCCTGATCTGACAGTGTACTTCGATGTGCCGGTCATAGTGGGCCGCGAACGGCTGCAATCCACCAGAGTTGCCGATCGTTTCGAAATGGAATCCAATCTGTTTTTCGAGCGCGTACGGCAAGCTTATCTGCAACGTGCCGGACAATTCCCGCAAAGAATTCGAGTGGTGGACGGCAGCTGTCCGCTGGCAGAAGTCAAAACAGCCGTAGCGGAAATTGTGGAGGATTTTTGCTCAGATCTGCCGGATACGCAGTTCAGAGGGTGAATGAGTTCGAAATTTGCTCCCTTTCGCAGCTATCAGAGAATTCACGATAAACTGCGATTTCTCATCCCAAGCTGTTTTTCTCGATTCAGTAAAAAATTATCTTTCAAAACAGGACAATTTCAGGAATGGCCTCAGCCGAAATTTTTCCATGGCAGAGGGTGATCTGGCAGCAGGCCAGACAGCCAGGCAGTGTACAGCGGCACCATGCATTGTTGCTGAAGGGGCGTCGGGGAATTGGCAAGCTGGGTTTTGCCCTTGCTCTGGCGAAATCCATATTGTGCGGGCAGGGGGATGCAGCGGGTGTGGCGTGCGGGAAGTGCCAGGATTGTTACTGGTTCGAACAGGGGTTGCATCCGAATTTTCGCCTGCTGGAGCCGGAGGCATTGTCAGCGCAGGAAGGTGCTACAGACAAGGATGATGAAGAAAACCGGCGGGAAGCCGGGAGTACGAAATCAGGCAGGAAACCAAGTCAGCAGATCAGCATCGCGCAGATTCGTGCGCTGGATGATTTCATTTACCTGAGTGCCCACCAGGCGCGTGACAAGGTGGTGCTGATTCATCCAGCCGAAGCGATGAATACGGCGGCGGCCAATGCACTGCTGAAAAAACTGGAGGAGCCGCCACCAGAAGTACTGTTCATTCTGGTGACACATAATGCTTCACTGATTCCACCTACGGTTCTGAGCCGCTGCCGGCAGATCGTAATGCCGGGGCCGGATCATGAAATGGCAAAGGATTGGCTTATCCATCAGGGAATCACCGATCCTGATTTCCATCTCGCCATGTCAGGTTTTTCACCATTGCTGGCATTGCAGTACGATGAACGGCTGGCTGCTTCTCACGCTGATTTCATCCAGTGCCTGTGTGCACCGGAGAGGTTCGATCCGATCGAGCTGGCGGAGAAACTGCACAAGCTGGATTTATCCAGCGTGACCGGCTGGTTGCAGAAATGGTGTTATGACCTGATGAGCTGCCGTACCAGCGGGCGGGTGCGTTACCATCTGAAGCAGGTGGCGGTCATCCGGCAGCAGGCGGCTGTCATCGATCCGGTTGCTTTCGGGTTTTTGTGGCGCAACCTGATTGCCTCGCAGCAACTGGCGCGCCATCCGCTCAACCCCAGGCTGTTTCTGGAGGAAATGTTGCTGACCTACATGGACTCGGTACGTCCGGCAGGTTCAGCAGGATGATGTTTACGGTTATTGAATGCACGATTCACTCGTCGAATCGACGGTGCAGGCCCATAACGTTCTGTGGATACCGGCAGCGCGATTGAACAGGTGATCTGCCTGCTGGGTTTTTTGCTGTTCCAGTGTGAGTGAGATTTTTTCCGGTATGAGATATGACTGAACCCAGAAACGTATCCGGCAAAATTCTTTTTCCTTGGCACATAATCTGTGAATGGCGGAGCTGTAGATGGTTTTATCCGCCTGGCGTCCTTTTTCGATCAGTACCATGTGCACAAACTTGCCCGAGTCTCCCATTTCGAGGCTGCGTACCAGTTTCCAGCCGATGCCGCTGGGCAGTGCCTGTTCTTCTGCCTTCGCTGCAGTTTCTGCTTCTGTCGAGGCCGGTGCGGCCTGTTCCGCGGGAGCAGGTGATGCTGCATTGTCGGCTGCTGCCTGTTCACCATCCTGGCCTGAGAAAACCGGTTGAGGCAAGTTTTGCACTGCTGAAAAAACCATACCGGACCAGGTGATCGCCATGGCGATCAACAGTCCGTTTCCTATTCTATTCATTGGTTCTCCTGATAAAAACTGTTTCAAAAATCGAATTGTATTATTCTGCCTGCGTACCGCATTGATTATCAGGCTGTTTGCGAAATATGAAAAACCCGGCCATGACAACCTGTTCGCTCGACGCCCGACAGACTAATATCACTGATCTTATCCAAAGACTGGATGACTGTGCAACGATTGTGACCGGAAACCGGCGGCTGGCGCGCGCCCTTCATCAGGCATTCAATCAGGCCAGGTCTGCGGAAGGACATGGGGCATGGCCCGCACCGGATATTCTGCCCTGGGATGCATGGTTGCAGCAGCTGTGGCAGGAGGTGGTCATTTCCAGCCGGGTTGAATCGGCCCGGGGGGTGTTGCTGACTTCCCATCAGGAGTATTTCGTCTGGCAGGAAATTCTGGCAGAGCAGTCCGGCGATGTTCCGTTACAGGCCACCAACGAGACTGTCGCTCGTATCATGGAAGCATGGCAGACACTGCATGCATGGTGTATTCCCTGCCGGGAAGCGGATTTCGGTCATAATGCCGACACCCGGTTGTTCTGGCAACTGGCCTCGATGTTCGAAGCGAAATGCCGGGAAAATGGCTGGCTTTCAGTTGCCGTTCTGCCCGGAATATTGCAGAAATACGTGCAGATCGATAGCCTGTCAGTGCCGAACGAGCTTGTGTTGACCGGTTTCGATGAGTGGACACCGCAGCAATCATCGTTTCTGCGTGCATTCGAACAGACGGGATGCTCATTGCAGTGGTTACAGTTATCCGGTCAGCCGGATCGTATCGGCAAGCTGGCGTGCGCAGACGGTCGTGACGAGATCCGGCAGGCGGCGCGCTGGATACGGCAACGTCTGGAGGAAAATCCGGCGGCGAGGATTGCGCTGGTCGTGCCGGAACTGGCCGCACAGCGGGAAATGATCTGCCAGACACTGGATGAAGTGCTGATTCCACAAGCATTGCAGCCGGAGCATCATGATCGGGTGCGTCCTTACAATCTGTCACTTGGCAAGCCGCTCGACCGCTATCCACCCGTCAGTCTGGCACTGGATATTCTCGATTTATCAGAAACTGTCATCGAGTTGCCGCATGTCAGTCGTGTGCTGCGTTCTTCTTTCATTGCGGGCGGGGATCGGGAAATGAATGCGCGCGCCTTGCTGGATGCTCGTCTGCGCGAATCGGGTGAATGGAATCTGACCCTGCAAAAGCTGCTGACAAATGCGGCTCGCAGTGGCCAGCCCTATTCGTGTCCACTGCTGGCCGAATGTCTGAGTAATTTGATGAAGCAGATGAAAGTATCACTTGCGCCAACGAGCCCGGGAGAGTGGGCGCAGCGATTTGGACAGTGGCTGAAAGCAATCGGCTGGCCAGGTGAGCGAGGATTGTCCAGCGAGGAATATCAGGTTATCCAGGCATGGCAGGGGGTACTGAGAGAATTTTCCACACTGGACTGGGTAATTCGGTCGGTCAGTTTGACTGAAGCGCTGCAGCAACTCAGGCACATGGTTGCCGGTACGATTTTTCAGCCGGAATCAGCAGAGGCGCCTGTGCAGGTATTGGGGTTGTTTGAAACCAGCGGGCTGCAGTTCGATCATCTCTGGATCATGGGATTGCATGATGGCGTATTCCCTGCATCATCCCGGCCCAATCCGTTTCTTCCTCTGACCTTGCAGCGTGAGGCTGATGCCCCGCATTCCAGTGCCAGGCGTGAATTACGTGTGGCAGCAGCGCTGTTGCAGCGAATTACCACAAATGCTACTGAGGTTGTCATCAGCTATCCGCAGCGTAAGGGCGATGAAATCCTCGATTCCAGTCCACTGATCGATGCTTTCCCGGCGTTGAGTGAAGAAATGCTCGCCATGGGTACGCAATCCGCCTGGCGAGACAGCGTGTATCACAGTCGACAACAGGAGGTGCTGTCCGAGGATGTTGCCCCGACATTTGTCGGAACGGGTATTCCGGGCGGCAGCAAGCTGTTCAAGTTACAGGCAGCCTGCCCGTTCCGGGCATTTGCCGAACTGCGGCTGAGCGCCCGTCCACTGGGCCGCATACAGATCGGTCTGAATGCGCTGGTACGCGGTACTTTGCTGCACCGGGTCATGGAAATGGTCTGGGCTGAACTGGATTCGTCAGCAGCACTGGCAAATTTGTCCCCTGATGGGCTGAACTCACTGGTCGCCGGCAAGGTGAATGAAGCGATATGCGAAATTGCCCCGCGTTATCCGCACACTTTTGGTGAGCGTCTGCAAGCACTTGAAAGCAAACGATTGCATGCTCTCGTGCTGGCGTGGCTGGAAATGGAAAAGCAGCGCCCCCCTTTCCGTGTGTCAGGCCGGGAAATGGAAACGGAGCTTGAACTGAACGGCCTGCGCATCAATTTGAGGATAGATCGTATCGATACCCTGGAAGAAGGAGGTGAACTGCTCATCGACTACAAAACCGGCGAAGTCAGAGCAAGTGCGTGGTTTGGCGATCGCCCCGATGAACCGCAATTGCCGCTATACAGTCTGGCATTTACTGACGACGGACTGGCCGGGATTGCATTTGCCCGCATCAAAGCAGGCGATGTTGCTTTTGAGGGCGTCGCAGGCGAAGAAGTATCGATCCCGGGAATAAAATCTTTCGAAAACCTGAGACATACCCGGGAAGCAGCAAGCTGGGACGAAGTATTGGCCGGCTGGCGCCAGACGATTGAGCAACTAGTGCAGGATTTCATGGCTGGAGAAGCCAGAGTGAGCCCTAAACAATACCCGCAAACCTGTACTTACTGCGAACTCAAACCTCTGTGCAGAATCGGCGAGTCGCTGGAAGCGGCGGTGGATACGGAGCAATGACTTTAATCGATGGGGGTTCTGCAATAATTCTTTTACTCGAACTAGAACGATGAACACAGTCTTGCAACAGGAGATTCCAGATCAGAGAGAACGCCAGCAGGCGCTTGATCCGTGGCATTCCTTCATCGTTCAAGCGCCGGCTGGATCGGGCAAGACAGGGTTACTGACGCAGCGGTTTCTGGTGCTGCTTGCTACGGTAGAGGAACCGGAGGAGATCGTTGCCATTACGTTTACGCGCAAGGCGGCCAGTGAAATGAAGCATCGGATTCTGCAGGCTTTGCGCGATACAGCTGGTGATATAAGTAGCGATGCGGAGAGTGAAACCGCACTGCTGAACGATGCTTACCAGCGCCAGTTACGGGAGCTGGCAAACCGGGTACTGGCGCATGATCAGGCGCGGGGTTGGCAGTTGCTGCAAAATCCGTCACGTTTGCGTATCCAGACGATCGATTCCTTGTGCGCCTGGCTGGTCGACCGTATGCCGGTCTGTTCCCGGCAGGGCGCCTTGTCATCAGTGGCAGAGGATGCGGACAGATTGTATCTGGAAGCAGCCCGTTTGACAGTCGAGGCGCTGGAGGAAGAGGGTGAGTGGACTGCGGCAATCGAACATCTGATCGGTCATCTGGATAATCGTCTCGACAGATTGCAGCAGCTGATTGCCGATATGCTGGCGCGGCGCGATTTATGGTTGCGAGGTGTGGTTGATGCCGCTAATTCGGATGATATGCGTGATCGTCTGGAATCCGTGCTGTCAGGCCGGATTGCGGAAGCAATAGAGCGACTGGCTGATGCTGTTCCTGCTGACTGCCAGTCGGAAATTATCGAGCTGATGCAGTTTGCCGTGGTCAATCTGTCAGAAGCAGGATCAGCCGACAGCAATATAGCCCGCTGGCCTGGTAATGCACTTGAAGATCGTCTTGTCTGGGAGAGTATGGCGGATTTCCTGCTCACCCAAACGGGAGACTGGCGTAAACAGGTAACGAAGGCAAACGGGTTCCCGGCACCATCGTCAGTACGTGATGCTGATGTAAAAGAATACCTGAACGGAATGAAGCAGCGGATGAGTGAGTTGCTGGCGGCTTTGCAGAGCGAGGAGACATTTCGTCAGCAGTTGTGCTTACTCAGGCAGTTACCTCCAGAACGGTATACCGATGAAGAGTGGGAAACACTGCAGGCCCTGTTCAGCCTGCTCAAAGTGGCTGCCGGATATTTGCTGCTGGTTTTCCGGCAGCACGGCCAGGTGGATTTTACCGAGATTGCCATGGCGGCCGTCCGTGCGCTGGGTGAACCGGAAATGCCGACCGATCTGGCATTGGCACTCGATTATCGTATTCACCATCTGCTGGTGGATGAATTTCAGGATACGTCTTCCAGTCAGGCCGAATTGCTGCAGCGGCTGACTGCCGGCTGGCAGACCGGAGATGGCCGCACGCTGTTTCTGGTAGGAGATCCGATGCAGTCGATTTACCGCTTCCGGCAGGCTGAAGTGGGGTTGTTTCTGGATATTCGCGATAGTGGCTATTTTGGCCAGATCCAGATGAAGTTTTTGCGTCTTTCAGTCAATTTTCGTTCGCAGAGCGGGATCGTCGAGTGGGTCAATCGTTATTTTCCACGGATATTGCCGGATACGGATAGCGTAAGCACCGGTGCCGTGTCGTATGCGAGTTCCGTAGCGTTTCACGCGGCTTCCAGCGGGGGGGCGGTCAGGATTTATCCTTATCTGCAAAGAGATGATCGGGCCGAGGCGGAGCAGGTGGGGGTGATCGTAGCGCAGGCGAGAGCTGCACAATCGGATGGCAGAATTGCCGTACTCGTGCGTAATCGCAGCCATCTGGCGAGTATCGTCGTGCATTTGAGGCGAAAAGGCTTGCGTTTCCAGGCAGTGGAAATCGAACAGCTGGCGCAGCGGGTGGTGATCCGGGATTTGATGGCATTGACCCGGGCCCTGGTGCATCCGGCTGATCGTATCGCCTGGCTGGCATTATTGCGCGCCCCGTTTTGCGGACTTTCCCTGCAGGATTTACATACCGTTGCCAATACGCTGCCACAGCATGTGCTGATCGATTCATTGCGTGCCTGTGCCGGTTCAGGTGTTTTGAGTGAAGAAGGCGGTCAGCGGGTGAACAGGGTATTGCCGATTCTGGAGCGTGCGTTGATGCTCTACGACAGGATGTCGTTGAGAAGATGCGTGGAGGGCATATGGGTCAGTCTGGGAGGGCCCGCCAGTGTACAGAATGAAACAGATCTGGCAGATGCCGAAGTCTATTTTCAGTTGCTGGAAAATTTCGATGTGACCGGCTATCGACCCGATATCCAGGAGCTGGATGAACGGCTGGTACGGTTGTTTGCTCTGCCGGATGTGGCGGCAGACGATTCATTGCAGCTCATGACTTTGCACAAGGCCAAAGGGCTGGAGTTCGATACAGTAATTCTGCCGGGGCTGGGTAAATCTCCCAGACGGGATCAGGAGAAGCTGCTCAACTGGCTGGAGTTTCATGATCAGTCACAGCATCCGGGTTTGTTGTGCGCGCCGATCAGTGCAGCGGGGAGCGATAAAAATCCGATTTCCGCCTACATCCTGTCTGAAGAAAAGAAACGAACTGCGCTGGAAGAGGCGCGATTGCTGTATGTGGCAGTTACCCGGGCGAAACACAATCTGCATTTACTGGGGCATCTCAGGATCGATCCGGATATGCAGGAGAATGATGCGTTGAAACCACCGGAGGATACCCTGCTGGCCAAGTTATGGCCTGCCGTGGCAGCAGATTTTCTGACCCGATCGCGCGAAGCTGCTATCGGAGATTTGCCTGCATCGAATGTACATACAGGTTTGCAGCCTGTCGGCATGGTGCGCCTGGCGTCGGGCTGGCAACCCCCACCGTTACCCAAAGCCGTTGCGGTTGCCATGTATGCGAATGAGGCCGGGACGACAGAAGAGCCGGTTGATTTCGATTGGGCGGGTGAGCCCGCTCGACTGGTAGGGGTGGTCGTGCACCGCCTGTTGCATCGTATCGGGCTGATCGGGGTCGAGAATGTGGATCATCAGGATCTGGAAGCTCTCAAACTGGCGGGGCGGTCGTTACTCATCCAATCTGGTATCACCCCCCGGCATTTGGAAAAAGCGGTGCAGCAGGTTGCACGAGCCCTCAGGACCATGTGTGTGGAAGATGAAACGGGCCGCTGGATTCTGAGCAATCGGCATCAGGAAGCGCGTTGTGAATGGGCGCTGTCTGTTCCAACGGCAATTGCAGCGGGCCACTCGATTTCTGTCAGCATCATCGATCGAACCTTCGTGGATGCAGCAGGTGTGCGCTGGATCATCGACTACAAGACGGGGTCTCATACCGGTGGCAGCCTTGAGGAATTCCTCGATCGGGAACAGCTGCGTTACCGTCCGCAACTGGATCGCTATGCACAAGTACTGCAGCGTATGGAAGATCGCCCTATGCACCTGGCGCTTTATTTTCCGCTACTGGGAAAATGGAGGAAGTGGATTCCGTCCCGGGAATCTGCTTAATCAGAGATTTTTTAAATTTCTCGTCAGATTCTGACGGCAGCAAAAACAATCTTTCAATTTCATGATGACTTCTACACCGGCCCTGTCCGTTCTGCGCTGAAGCCCGCCACAGCGAGTTTTCAGCAGGGATGAGCGAGTTCAGCATGGAGCCGGTGCTTACTTTGACTGGCACCGCTTTCCGCTCGCTGGGCTCTTGCTTGGCACTTGGAAACCGGGCGGTTTCCAAGGAGTCGTCATGGCCAAGCTCAAGCTCACCAAGTCCGTCGTGGACGCCGCGCAACCTCAGGCGCAGGCCGTCGAGTTGCGGGATACCCAGGTGCCCGGTTTCCTCTGCAAGATTACACCGACCGGGCGCAAGGTGTTCATGCTCCAGTACCGCACCAATGCGGGCGAACGCCGCAAGCCTGCGCTGGGCCTGCTCGGGGAGTTGACCGTCGAGCAGGCGCGCAGCCTGGCGCAGGACTGGCTGGCCGAGATTCGCCGGGGTGGCGACCCGAGCGCCGCCAAGGCCCAGGCGCGGCAGGCCCCTACGGTCAAGGAACTGGCCGCGCGCTTCATGACCGATTACTCGAAGGTGCGCAACAAGCCCAATACCCAGTACGGCTACCAGGGCGTCATCAACCGCCACATCCTGCCCGTGTTGGGCCGCATGAAGGTGCAGGACGTCAAGCGCCCCGACGTGGCCGCGCTGATGAAGAAGATGGCGCACATCCCGCACGCAGCCAACAGCACCTTCACCTGCCTGCGCAAGATGTTCAACATGGCCGAGGTCTGGGGCTACCGCCCGGACGGCACCAACCCGTGCCGCCACATCCAGCGATATCCCGAGAAGGGTTCGACCCGCCTGATCACCGACGAGGAAATGGGCCGGCTGTTCGCCGCCCTCGACCAGATCGAAGCCGACGGCGTGGAGCCTTACGTCATCCCGCTGGGCATCCGGCTGCAATTCGAGTTCGCCGCGCGCATGTCGGAAATCCTCACCCTGGAGTGGGCCTGGGTCGATCTGGAGCACCGCCGAGTGGTCTGGCCCGACAGCAAGACCGGCGACATGTCCAAGCCCATGAGCCAGGAGGCGCACCGCTTGCTCTCGACCGCGCCGAAGGTGGACGGCTCGCCCTACGTGCTGCCCGGCCTGCGCGACCGGACGCCGCCGCTGTCGGTCGGCGCCTACTCCAGCCACTGGAAAGCCATCCTCAAGGCCGCCTGCATCCCGCACATGGGCACCCACAGCATCCGCCACCGCTCGGCTACCGACATTGCCAACTCGGGGGCATCCCGGTCAAGGTCGGCATGGTGCTCACCGCGCACAAGACGGTGACCATGTTCATGCGCTACGTCCACACCGAGGACGACCCGGTGCGCCAGGTCGCCGAACTGGTGGCGAACCGGCGCAAGAACGTGGTCGCTACCCAACAGGGCACCGGGCTTGCTCCGGCATGACCCACGCAACGGCCCCGCCCACGGCCGGGCCGTTTCTTTCAGCCCGACATCATAAGAAGACGCTTCTTCTTATTCTTCCCGAAGGAGATCGCCGTCATGAACGCCATCCCCGCCGATATCCGCGACCGCATCCTGGCCGCCGCCGCTGAACTCTACGAGCAAGGCGGGCGCAGCGCCTTGCCGACCGTCGATCAGGTGCGCCGTGCCGCCCGCGCCGACATGAACGCCACCAGCGTGGTCATGCGCGAATGGCGGCGCGCGCAGACCGCCCAGGCAGCGCCCGCCACCGTGCTGCCCGAAGCCCTCCAGCAGGCGTCCACGGCGGCGCTAGCCTCGCTATGGAACCAGGCGCCGGCCCTGGCGAACGAATCGCTGCGCAGCGCGCAGGCAAGCTGGGACGCCGAACGCGGCGAACTGGCCGGGCAGGCTGCCAGGGCCAACCAAGCCGGGGCGTTGCGCCAGGAACGGGACGCGGCCCAGCTTGATGCCACCCAAGCGCGCGAACGCGCGGCGGAACTGGCTGGCGAGCTCGCCCAGGCCGACACGCAGAATGCCGAACTGCTGGTGCGGCTGGCGGCACCGAAGGCGAAGCGGTAGCGGTGCGGGCATGGTCTTCCTGCGAGTCATGCGGGTGCGCCAATCCGCGCCATCGTCATGGCGAGTGCGTGCAATGCAAGTGCACTCGCCACTGCATCCGGCCTGCATTCCGACGCGCATCCGAACGGCACAGGTTCCACCTTGTTTTACGCACGTGGCCGTGCGCAAAACAAGGCGGCTGGAGTGGAAAAGCACAAGCACCATGCCATGCGCGCGGCTGGCTGTTTCCCATGTCCAGCGAGTAGCTTGCACGCAGACGACAAAGGCCCAAAGCGCGTGCCGCCGAGGGTGGGCGACGCGGAAGGCGAGATAAAAGGGCGCGGCACCCCGGTGCGCGCAAAGCCGGTCTGCACATGGGGTTGGCGCGGCACGCGCCGGATCGCGGCACCGTGCCGTCCAACGGCGCCAGACCGCATGAATGCTGGCGCGGTCGGGGCGACAGCCCGGCCAGCAGGCCATCGCTCACTTCATCCGGCTGGGCAAAACCCACGTCATACAAGTCATCGTGCAGCCCCTTGATCTGCTGCGATAGCGGCACTTCGACCAGATGAATATCGACCTCGGGGTCATCCTCGCGGCACTGCATCAGCAACGCGCTGAGGCGCGGCGGTGTGATGCCATCGGACAGCGCCACGCGCAATTGGCCGTCATAGCCGGCCGCAACGGCCTTGACGCTCTTGCGGGCCTGCTGCAAGGCGGTGAAGATGCGGGGAACGTGCTCCAGGAACATCTGCCCGGCGCGCGACAGGCGGGTGTTGCGCGTGGTGCGAATGAACAGGCGCGTGCCGAGGTCTTCCTCCAGTTCCTTGATGGCGCGCGACAGCGGCGACTGCTCGATGTGCAGCCGCTCGGCCGCACGAACGAAGCTGAGTTCTTCGGCTACAGCAAGAAAGCAGCGCAAGTGTCGTAGATCCATCGAGACTCTCCTGCCAAATCAAACATGAAGGCAATGCCATGTATGACAAGTAGATCGGATTGCTCACCAAGCAACGGGCCAAGTTGATTTTTCTCTGGACTTATGCGCCACCTTATGGGGTTGAGCCAAACCACTCGGCGTCAATGGCCTGGAGCATCTGCTCGGGCGTGAGTTGCTGGGTCATACGCCCGCGCAGGACATGGCGGTGCTCGAACGACTTGGCGCCTCGTGCCATCACCTTGGCCCGGATGGCCGCGATGTGTTCGTCCCCGAAACGGCTGTTGAACGTGTTGAACAGCACCACATGCTGGCCGTCGAAGCGGTTGTGCTCGACAAAGGCCCAGATCGGCGGCGCCGGACTGTAGAGCCACACGGGCGAGCCGAGCCAGACAGTCTCGAACGGCGTCAAGTCGATGGTGCGCGGGCGAATGTCGGGCAGCGCCTCGAGCTTTTCCTTGAGCGCATTGGCATCCTTGAGCGCATGCGCCAAGCCGCCCACGCCGAGCTGATAGTCGGGTGCTTCCAGTGCAAACAGTTGAGCATCGAGCCGCCGAGCCACATGGCGCGCGGCCAGCGCGGTGTTACCCGAGCGCGAGAAATACACGACCGCTGCACGGGATGCCGTCGCCGGCGGCGCATAGGGCTGTTTGCCCGCCAGTTGGCGCGACTGGCGGCTTTCGATCCAGGTGACCGCTAGCAGCACGAGTACCGCCACCGCTAACAGCGCGCCGAACAGGACGGCAAGCCACTTGAACATCATGCCTCCGCTTTACATGAAATACGGCTTGTCGCCGTCGCTGCCCGGCTTGTTCATGCCCAGGTTCTCGCCCACATGCAGTTCCGGCGATTCGATGACCTTGGCGATCAGATCTGCCACGCTCTTGCGCGACACCACGGTGCCCTTGAAGGGCCTACCCTTGGCGGTCAACTTGTAGTCCACCTCGTCCTCGTCCGTCAGCCAGGCCGGGCGCAGAATGGTGTAGTCGAGGCCAGAGGCTTCGATCAGGTCGGCCGCGCGCCGGAAGGGCTTGAGGTCTTCGCCGATGGTGGCGTTGTTCCACTCGCCGAACTTGCCGGGCACCTCGTCGTAGATGCCCAACGAAAGCACGAAGACCAGTCGCCTGACGCCCGCTGCCTGCATGGCGGCGATGACGGCCTGGGCCTGCTTGTCCAAGTCTTCGCCCGTGAGGTTGGCATAGACGATCTCCTGGCCCGCCATGGCGTCCTTGAGCAGCTTCTTGTCCAGCACGCTGCCGATCACGACTTGCGCATTGGCGGGTTCCTGGCCGGTCAGTTTCTTGGCGTCTCGCAGCAACAGCGTCAGTGCGGTATCCGGGCGACTAGCCAGCGCGGGGATTACCCATTGTGCGATCTGGCCGGTGGCGCCGAGGATGAGGACGTTGCGCATCACAGTGCCTCCTTGAAGAACGGCACTACCTTGGCCATGGCGATGGCGACCGGCTCGGGCTTGTCATACAGGTCATAGTGTGACCAGCCTTCGGCCACGACGATGTGTTTGTCCGTCGAGGCGGCACGGCTGTAGATTTCCCAGCCGTCGCGGAAGGCACCGAAGCCGCCCGGCTTGTCACCGATGACGACCATCAACGGCTGTGTCAGCAGAACCTCGGCATGCAGGAAGGCGTCCCAGCCCATGGCCGCACCGCTGAAGGACATCAGCTGGCTGGTGGCACCATTCGGCTGCTGGCCGCGCGCGGTCTTGTAGTACTCGGTGGCTTCGAGCACGTCGATGTCGGTGAGGCCGGCCTCCTGAGCCTGTGCGACGGAGGCCGGCAGCAGGTTGGCGACTTCGCGCTCGCCACCCTGAGCCTGTTCGGTGCGCATCTGGGCGATGTGTTGAGCCAGTTGACGCGGCTGGAACTGGGCGAAACCTTCGCGAATCAAGCGGCCGTAGTTCACACCAGTGATGGACACTAGCGCCTTCAGGCGATGGTCGGTGATGCCCGCATGCACGGTGTAGGCACCGCCACCGCACACGCCGATGGCACCGATGCGCTCGGCATCCACATAGGGCAGCGATTGCAGGTAGTCCACGGCGAAGCGGATGTCCGAGACGCGGATGGCCGGGTCTTCGATGAAGCGCGGTGTACCGCCGCTGGCGCCCTGAAAGCTCGCGTCATGCACCAGCACGACGAAGCCGGCTTCGGCCAAACCCTTGGCATAGATGTTGCCGGCAGTCTGCTCTTTGCAACTGCCGATTGGGTGTGTGCTGACGATAGCGGGATACTTCTTGCCTTCGTCAAAGCCGGGCGGCAGGTAGATGTCGGCCGCAGTTTTCCAGCCCAGGTTCTGGTAGGTAACGGTTTGGATGGTGCTCATGTTGAAACTCCTTGTTCTGCACGTAGGGACGCGATTGGCCCCGCCGTGCCGTGCTTGGGTTCAGCGGATTACCTCAGCTTGATCTGGAAGAAAGGCACCAGCTTCGAGACAGCCTCGTCCACGTGCTTGAGCACGTCGTATAGATCCATGTGGTCAGCGCCATCGACGACATGCAGGACCTTGTCCTTGCTGGCGGCGCGGGCGATCAGGTCGTCGCTCATCCACTTGCTGCCCGCATTGCTGCCTGCGACGGCCAGGATCGGCTGAGTCAGGAAGGCTTCGGCCTTGTTGTAGGCGTCGTAGGTGATGATCTGCGTGAGGTTGCGTGCCAGCGTGTAGCCGGGGGCGTTTGGGTGCTCGCAGCGCGGCGTGTGGTAATACTCCCAGGCGCCGCGCAGTTCGGCGTTGGGCGCGTCTTCTTCCTTCAGCGGGGCCAGCGGTATGGTGGCCATGTCGTTGCTGCTGGCGTCGGCGGTGCGCGCCGTGGAACCCGCCTCCAGATAGGGCAGTGCATCCGCGTCCTTCACGGAGCCATCCCAGCCGTTGCGGAACATCTGGCCGATGTTCACCGCGCTCACCATCCCAAGCGCCTTGATGCGGCGGTCATTGATGGCGGCATTGGCGCTGTAGCCGGCGCCTGCGCAGATGCCCATGGCACCGATCCTGTCCTGATCCACGTAGGGTAGCGTGGTCAGGTAGTCAATCACGGCGCTCACGTCTTCGGTGCTGATGTAGGGATTCTCCAACTGGCGCGGCTCGCCCGTGCTCTCGCCTTGATACGAGCGGTCGAAGGCGATGGTGATCAGGCCGTGCTCGGCCAGCTTCCTGGTATACAGGCCAGCGGTCTGCTCCTTCACGCCACCGCCGGGATGCGAGACGACGACGGCCGGGTACTTCTTGGATTCGTCGAAGCCGGAGGGAAAGTTGATGACGGCGGCCAGGGTGATGCCTTGGCCATTGAGGTTCTTGAACGTGACGTTGGGCATGAGGTTCTCCGGTCGTGAATGAGAGGGCTGGCACAGCTAGATGACGCTGGCAGGACTTAATGCTAGACCTCGGATTGATCCTGATATACACCCTTTTAAAGACATGACTGGTAAGTTAAACTAAACAAATGGCTATCGACCCCTCTCTCGTCTTCTCCCTGACGTGGTTCGCCCACATCGCCCGCCACCGCAGCTTCACCAAGGCGGCGACGGAATTGGGCGTCACGCGTGCGGCCCTGTCCCAGCACCTCAAGGGGCTGGAGCAACGTCTGGACATGCGGCTGCTCAACCGCACGACACGGGACATGTCGCTGACGGAAGAAGGACAACGCCTGCTGGATGTCCTGCAACCCGCGCTGACGGCGGTGGAACGGGCGGTCTCGGAGCTGGGCGAAGCGCATGGTGAGCCCTCGGGCCTGATCCGCATGAATTCCTCACGCATTGCCGCCCGGCTGCTGATCGAGCCGCACATGGGTGAATTCCTGGCGCGCTATCCAGATGTGCGGCTGGAACTGGTCATGGACGATGGCTTCTCCAACATCGTGGCCGATGGGATGGATGCCGGCATTCGCCTTGGCGAGAGCCTGAATGAGCACATGGTTGCCGTGCCCATCACGCCGCCGCTGGAAATGGCCATCGTCGGCTCGCCTGCTTACTTCGAGCGATACGGAGTCCCCGAGACACCCGCCGACGTAACGAAGCACAACTGCCTGGCCTACCGCTTTACCTCCAGCGGCACGATCGACTGCTGGTCGTTCTCCTCGCCTGATGCCGAGGGCCGCACCGTGGTGTTCGAGCCACAAGGCAGCGCGGTGTTCAACGACGACAAGAGCATGCTGCGTGCGGCCTTGCAGGGTGTGGGATTGGTACAGCACATCGACCTGTGTGTGCGTCAGCATCTGGCCGATGGCACTTTAATGCGGGTGCTCGCCCCTTGGTGCCATCCGTTTCCGGGGTTCTACCTCTACGTGCCATCACGGGCACAGATGCCCGCAAAGATTCGGGCGCTGATAGATTTTCTGATTGAAAAGCGGGAGCAGTTGGTGCTGGAGTCTCGCCCCCGTTCTTCGCCTGCCAAAGTGAGGCCACGCGAAGGGCACAACATGGTTCGCGGTATGGCTCGTCGACGTGGCTCGAAGCAACCCGACCGTTGACATGTCCGCTGCGATGTCGGTCCGTGGCGTTATCAGCCCATTGAGATGCTGCGCTGCCTTCCAACCTCCCATGAAACTCCAGCGCCACGCACTGTCGCGGCAAGCTGTTGCCCCAGCCGCTGCTCGATCACCGGCTTCCAAGGCACCAGGCTGAACCCCTTGCCGTCGTCGAGCATCGCGTAGCGCCCGCTGGCCAGCATGACCGAGCGTCGATAGATACCAGCCACGCGCTGCCCGAGTCGCCGAAACGCAGGTTTCGTCCCAGTGCCTACCACCGAAAACAGTCTGTTGATGGGCAGGCTCCCATTTGGTTCTTGAGGCACGTCGAGCACGTAGCTACGCACGTTGGTATCTTGTCCCGACTTCACGTCTTTGCCGGATTTCAGGCCGATCAACGGCAGAAAGAAAACATTTGACAAAAGACACTTTCAAAGCTTGCTGGATCATTTCGCCTTTTCAGGTTCGCAAATGCAGCATTTTTGCGAATCATGCAACTTTAAACCTTACCATCACTGTTTTTCATCAATGTGCAATCCGTGACTGGAGCAGCGCATTGACAATTCTGCAGTCAAAACTACCCGATTTTCTGACTCGTGTGTCATGGATAACAGAAGCACATTTTTTATCGAAAGGACACAGGGAGTTTTCATGATTATAAAAACGGTTTCATTACGTCACGGTTTTTTGTTGGGATCGGTGCTGGCTGGAGGCCTGTTCGTATCGGCCAATGTTGCTGCGCAGTCTGCCGTCACTCAGCAAACGATTGCAATCGATCTTGCCGCACAGCCCCTCGAACAGGCGATCACGCAGCTTGCCACTCAGGCAGGTTTGCTCATCGGTGTTGATGCCAGTCTGGTTGCAGGCAAACAGGCACCCGCACTGAATGGGCGCTTTACTCCCCTGCAGGCGATCGGGCAACTGCTCAAAGGCAGCGGACTCATCGTGATCGAGAATGCGCCGGGACGCTACACACTGGAAGCCGTCCCCGCAGGGCACACGAACAGTAATACAGAGGCAGTGACTTTGCCGGAAATGAAAATAACCAGCGTGATCGATCATGATGCGCCGGATAACAGAAGTTATCGTCGCTCCAGTGCGTTCT
>JAANMY010002189.1_pt1 | contig 19125 bp, 11 predicted proteins | sample 7279691 | NCBI WGS metagenome assembly JAANMY01 (sample SAMN14094543, study PRJNA606508) | bioreactor metagenome | isolation source: A lab-scale SPAN reactor treating ammonium-rich wastewater day 388 | place: Ireland: Galway | collected 2018-02-07
GTATTTAGTTAAGCAGTTTTTAGGTTGATTGCGCTGTTGTCTTATTTGTCAGCGGAAATTGTTTTATTGGGTGAAATTTTCATTGAAATACATGATGATAATTAACTTATTTCAGAGTTATACGATATTGCAAACAGGATTATTGGACAAAATGTCTTATATATTGCGTTAGGCTCCCAGAATGAAACTGCGTGGATTTCAATTAGCAAATGTTGATCTTGAAATTGGTGAAGAGGTTTACGATCTTCACAACAACTTTGATTTCCGTGGTTTCAACTATGAAATCGACAATAGAGAATTGACTCTTCGTTGGGTTTGCGGTGCCGGAGACTGGGTTCCTAAAGACAGTCCAAGCGAAATCATTATTTCTGTTCGCGGCGTCTCGTACCTTGCTGCATCGCCCCGCGATCCTGACTTGCCATATTCAGAAGATGATTGTCTCGACTGTGTTTTATTCGTCGAACCAACCCAAGCTACAGATGAGTGCTTTATTACCGCTGCTCCGGTAACTCCAGAGCTTCACTATGTGTTTCAGTTCATGTCTGGGTTTATGTTAAGGGTTCAAGCGGACGAAGCACTATGCAAAATCGGCTAATACCCAACCCCTCATTCCAGCGGACCGCCTTTGGCGGCCGCTGAATTTCAACGGTTAGGCCTCATAGACGAACATGGCGGCAATCTTCGCTTTCAAATGCAGTTGTTGCGGAGAGGTTCATGAGGGCTCTCCGAGCTTCGGCTTCAAAGCCCCCGATCAGTACGTAACCTTATCGGATCAGCAGAAGACCGAGATGGGAGTATTGACAGAGGATTTCTGCACGATCACGCATGCCGAGGGTACCGACCGATTCATCCGCGCGATCCTGGAAGTCCCGATTCACGGAATTGAACGCCCCTTACTCTGGGGCATCTGGGTGTCCTTGAGCGAGAAGAGTTTCAATCGCTATCGGGAAACATACAACGAGCCCGTTCCCGGAGAAACTTTCTTCGGTTGGGTCTGCAACCAGATCTTCCTCTACCCGTATGAACATCCACGTCCGGCCGATGTTGTCGTTCAGGACAACCGCTCTCGCCCTCTCGTTATCTTGCACCGCGGCGATCTGGAAGATGATCCTCTCGTCATTGATCAAGCTCACGGCATAACGGTTGCCAGGGCCCAAGAGCTAGCCGAACGGGCGCTCCATGAGGCCTAACCCCTCGCTCAAGCCGACGCGCTACGGCAAGGCAGCCCGCTTGCGCCTCAGCTCGAACGTTAGGCATTTATGGTGAGCACCTGCATGGTTTACGGAACTCCAATCGCAATTCTGCTATTCTTGGTGTTGTTTGCTGGCATTCTTTTACCGTGGCCGTGACACAAAGGAACATAGCGAGCGGATTTACAAAGACTTTGAGATGTATCTGAAAGTCACTCTTGGTCTAGTTGCCGCTTTCGGGTACATACGCCTTGATAAATTCACTACCCAACCTGAGTTGGCACGTCAAGCATTGCAGGTTGTCGGCGGCGTATCTCTGCTTGTCATGGCAACGTTTTGTATCTTTATTATTTGTCATCAAGCGTCAAAGATACGGCGTTGGAAAAACATCGAATGGCCGAAGGCAATATTTTGGCAAGAGCTATGGGCATGTTTAGCAATGTGGCTCTTTTCCTCTGGAGCGCAATGTTAGACACCACATGCGTCTTTGGTCACTTCACCCCAAATATCTCGATCCTCAAGGTCTTGTCGCCTTGTGGCGTGAATCACTGCTTGCAAAAGCAGTTCTTCGCGGAGAAACCCGTGGCTACACAAATCATCCGCAACTGGAACGATTCAAAGCGCACCCTCAGCCTCACTTCGCAATCAATTTCTATCTCGCAGCAATTCATGCAGAAGCCACGGAGCGCGGCTATACTTTTGATTCATCCAAAATCGGGCCGGTTTGCTCAGTGCAACTCATATTAGTCAATAGCGGACAACTTTCACATGAATGGAACCACTTGCAGCACAAACTGGCTACTCGCAGCCCAATCGTGCATGCCCGTTGGAGTGATCTTGCCTCACCGATCTGCCATCCATTGTTCCATCCGCAGCCAGGGCCTGTCGCTTCATGGGAGCGAGTGTAGGGTGGCGCCTAACTTTCGGCGTTAGGGTCCATGACCAAGCCTCTCGACCGTCTCATTGGCATGACACTCCTGAGCGCAGAGATCGCCTCGGAGTCCGCAGAGCTACGATTCTCTCGCTGCGCTCCGCATACTCAACCTATAATGAATTGGATCTTAGCGGCTTGCGTGGGGGTTTACCGGACATTCAAGCGGATGGCGTTACGCGCAGCCGTTTAACCCCAGCGTTGGGCATCTGAACGACCACTTTTGAAGCGACGATCTCTGCTGCACTTCCGTCAGCCGTATAGTTTGACAAAAAGACAGCAGCTCTCAATTTACCCAAGGTAGCAAGGCGGATAGCGCACCTGTATGCCGCTTCTTAAATGCAATCACAGATCGGGTTGTTGCAGCACCCATTCGTGCAGTGATACGTAGTCGGTTTTTCCGGTGGCAAGCAGCGGTAGCTTGTCGATGTACAGGATGCTCTTCGGTATTCCCAGTTCTCCCAAGCCATTCTGGTTGAAATAAGCAACGATTTCGCTGCGGTCCGCCGGTTGGCGGGTTGTGATCAGAACGAGCTGTTCGCCTTTTCTGGCATCGGGAATCTGAATGACAGCATGGCTGTAGTCCGGCCACAGCTGATGGATCGATTCTTCTATGGCCGGCAGTGAAATCATTTCCCCGCCTATTTTGGCAAATCGCTTGGCGCGCCCCTTGATGAAAACGTAGCCTTCTTCGTTGATTTCAACAATGTCGCCGGTATCATGCCAGCCCTCGACAGGGGGTATGACCATCCCGGGGTTGGCTGCCAGATAGTAGCCCAGCATCACATTCGGGCCGGATACCAGTAGTTTGCCCCCTTGCGTGATTCCCGGAACAGGTTCCAGTTTGCTGGAAATGCCGGGTAGCAGGCGGCCGACTGATCCGGGATGGTTGTGCATGGGGGTGTTCAAACTGAGGATCGGAGCAGTTTCAGTTGTGCCATAGCCTTCGAAGATACGCACACCAAAATTCTCCGACCACAGTCTGCGTGTGCTTTCCCGCAATTTTTCGGCGCCGGCAAATGCGTAACGAACGCTGTAAAAATCGTAGGCGTTGGCATGGCGCGCATAACCGGCGAGGAAAGTATCAGTACCGAACAGCAAGGTTGCATTGGTGTCGTAGATCAGTTCGGGAATGACGCGGTAATGCAGAGGAGACGGGTACAGAAAGACCCGCATACCGGACAGTACCGGCAGCAGCATGCCGCCTGTCAATCCAAAGGAATGGAAGAGGGGCAGTGCATTGAATACCAGGTCAGTCGGGCCGAAATCGATCCGGGCGGATACCTGGAAACGATTGGCCTGCAGGTTGGTATGACTGAGCACCACGCCCTTGGGTACGTCTTCCGATCCGGAAGTGAACAGGACGACTGCCGGTGCATCCGGATTACGCCGGGAATGGGTATAGCGATAACTGATTCCCGGCAGCAGGCTTGCTACCAGCCCTGCCAGTTTGTGCCACCAGTGCACCTGATGTTTCAGATCTTCCAGATAGATCAGTGTGATCTGCTGTGCTTTCAGACTGTCGGCCAGTCCGGTCAGTTTGGCGGCTTCGATGAATCTGCGTGCAGTGATGATGGTCCGGATCTGTGCTACCTGGCAGGCTGTCATGAGATTTCTGGGGCTGACCGAAAAATTCAGGAGGGCAGGTACACGTCCGAAAGCCTGCAAGGCAAAAAAACTGATCACGCTGCTCACCATGTTGGGCAGCATGATTCCCACGTTTTCCTGCGTGTGGGTATGGCGGCGCAGAACAATACCCAGGATGAAGCTGCGTGTGATCAGTTGAGAATAATTCAGTGGATTGCGTTCGACATCTTCCGCGATGGCGTGCTTTCTGCCGTGTGTGGCCGCAGCATCGAGCAGTGACTGAAACAGAGTTTGCCGCAGGACATTGCTCTGAAAAATCGTTGTGGTCATGATGTCGTACAGTTTCAGGCCGGCAGCGCGGCGACGGCGTTTGCCACGGATCGAATCCGGCAGATCGAAGCTTTCCGGCGGCATGACGGTTACGGTGATCCGCGGGAACCAGTGTATCCTCACCTTCCCTTTCAGTCTGGAGAAAAGCGTGTATTGCGGGCCTGAAAGGCTTACCGGCAACAGTTTTGCTCCGGCCTTATCCGCGATCATGGCCGGGCCTTCGTAGATTTTCATGAGTGACCCGGTCAATGTCAGTCGGCCTTCAGGGAAAATCACCACCCTGTCACCGTTTCTGACGCGTTCGATCAGCAGACGGGTGGACAAAGGATTGGTCGGGTCAAGCGCAATGGTGTCCGCCAGAAACAGGAAGGGCCGTACCCACCATTTGCGGGCAATACTGGTGTTGATGGCGAAGCACAGGCGTTCGGGAAAGCATACGCTCAGCAGTGCGGCATCCAGGAACGACAGGTGATTGGCGACGATCAGCACTTTTTCTCCTGCCTGCCGATAATGTTCCAGCCCTTTGATTTTCAGGCGATAGAACGTATGAAATCCCCACTGCAGAATGGATCTGGCCAGTTCATACGGCAACAGTCCCGCGATATAAACCGCAACCAGGCCATTTAACAGAGCGAGGGTGAGAAAGACTTCAGAAACAGTGAAATCCAATGCCAGCATTACGCTGATACCCGCTGCGGAAACCACCATGAACAGGGCATTCATAATGTTGTTGGCGGCAATGGCGCGCGAACGGTGGGAAGGTTTCGTATAGTTTTGCACGATGGCATAGAGCGGCACGATGTAGAGGCCGCCGCAGATCGAGATGGCCAGCAGATCCAGCAAAATGCGCCAGTGGGCGAATGATTCCAGGAAATTCAGCACGCCGATGAGCGCCCCCCCTGCTGCAGGGTCGAGTGACGTACTGGCAAAATACAGATCGACGGTGAAGATCGTCATGCCCAGTACGCCTAAAGGAACATAAGTTGCAGCCACTTCACCCTTGAGCAGTTTGTCGCACAGCAGCGCACCAATACCGATTCCCACCGAAAAGAGTGTCAGGAACAGCGTAACCACCTGTTCATTTCCACCAATGATCTCTTTGGCGAAGGTGGGAAATTGCGACAGAAATGTGGCGCCAAACAACCAGAACCACGATACCCCGAGAATGGCGTGAAACACCGTGATGTTCTCACGTGCCTGATGGACGATGGCGCGTGTTTCTTCAAGCACATGCCAGTTCACGATCGTATCTGCCGCCGCCGGGCGGACCGGGGGAATGAACAGACTGGACAGCCAGCCGGCCAGCGCTATCCCGATCGTTATGCCGGATACGATCGCCCCTCCCTGCTCGGCCAGAATGAGCAACCCGCCTATGATCGTCCCCAGCAGAATGGCAATGAATGTTCCGGCACTGACCAGTGCATTGCCGCCGATCAGCTCATCTTCACGCAACTGGTCCGGCAGGATGCTGTATTTCAATGGCCCGAAGAAAGCGGACTGGGCGCCCATCAGAAACAGAATCATCATGAGCAGTATGACGCTATCCAGATAAAACCCCGCCGCCGCGCCTCCCATCAGAATGATTTCGACGAATTTGACGTGGCGGATCAGCCGTGCCTTATCCCATTTATCCGCCAGTTGGCCGGCAGTAGCGGAAAAAATGAAAAACGGCAGGATGAAAATACCGGCCGCCAGCGTGACCATGATCTGCGGGCTCAGGCCCGCGTTGTCCATGGTGGTGTAGGTAATCAGAATGACCAGCGCATTCTTGAAAACATTGTCATTGAATGCACCCAGAAACTGGGTAACGAAAAAGGGTAAAAAGCGTCTGCTCGAAAGCAGCTTCCATTGACTTGGGTGCATAACGAACCTTCCCGGATAGCGATATTCTGATTATAGGGAACTCCTTCCGGAAACCCTAGCATCATGACAAAATTCTATCTGCTGTTGACAATAGCATTTCACAACAGGTACCATTGTTTTATCCTGTTAGACACAATATATTGTGTTATCGGGTGTCCAGCAGTGTTCAGCCATTTCCTTCCCAGCTACTTGATTTTCGACCATTTTTCGATCAGCAGTACCGTCAGATCGCACAGGAGAATTTGACCATGCAGCTTGCCACAGACCTTCCTTCTTCCTCTCCCGTCCAGCAGAAAAATTTTCTGGAAGAGATGACCGATTTGCCGGCAACCCGGCAGAATTATTCCCAGTATAAGATCATCCGCCGCAATGGTGCCGTGGTGGCATTTGAGCCGGGCAAGATTTCCATCGCGCTGACCAAGGCGTTCATTGCCGTAAGAGGCGGGCAGAGTGCTGCTTCTTCCAGCATGCGTGAGATCGTGGCGCAACTGACCGGAGAAGTCGTGCATGCCCTGACTCGCCGGCGGCCGGAGGGTGGTACGTTTCACATCGAGGATATTCAGGATCAGGTCGAGCTGGCACTGATGCGCTCGGGTGACCATGATATCGCTCGTGCGTATGTGTTGTACCGTGAGGAGCGGGCGCGTGAACGGGCCAGGCAGCAATCAGCCCAGCCGGCTTCCGGTCAGGTGGCTGTGTTGCATGTCGTGGAAAACGGGCAAAAGATTCCGCTCGATCCGGCCCAGCTGATGGCCCGTATCGAATCAGCCTGCCAAAATCTGGGGAATACGGTCGATGCCGCGCTGATCGTCAAATCGATGCTCAAGGATTTGTACGATGGTGTGCCTGCCGAGGAAGTCAGAAAATCTGCCGTACTGTCTGCCCGGGCGCTGATCGAGAAAGAGCCGGCTTACAGTTTTGTGACGGCACGGCTTTTGCTGGATAACATCCGTTATGAAGTCCTGGGCGAAGAAGTTGCCCATGAGGCCATGCAATCGCGCTATGCCGAATATTTCCCGGAGTTTGTCCGGAAAGGGATCGAGGCCGGGCTGCTGGATGAACGTTTGGGACAGTTTGACCTGGCACGGTTGTCAGAAGCTCTGGCTGCCGATCGTGATCTGCAGTTTGGCTACCTTGGCCTGCAGACCTTATACGATCGCTATTTTCTGCATGTTTCCGAACGGCGTATCGAACTGCCGCAAATATTCTTCATGCGTGTTGCCATGGGATTGGCGCTGAACGAAATCGATCGTGAGGCCCGCGCCATCGAGTTTTATCACCTGCTGTCCAAGTTCGATTTCATGAGCTCGACACCCACCCTGTTCAATTCGGGTACACGGCGCTCGCAATTGTCCTCATGCTATCTGAGCACTGTGCCAGACAGTCTCGATGGTATCTATGAAGCCATCAAGGAAAACGCGCTGCTATCGAAGTTTGCGGGCGGACTGGGTAACGATTGGACGCCGGTCAGAGCAATGGGCGCACGTATCAAGGGAACCAATGGCAAGTCGCAAGGGGTGGTGCCTTTTCTCAAAGTGGTATCGGATACAGCAGTGGCAGTCAATCAGGGCGGCAAGCGCAAGGGGGCGGTTTGTGCCTATCTGGAAACCTGGCATCTCGATATCGAGGAATTTCTGGAATTGCGTAAAAACACCGGGGATGACCGGAGACGAACGCATGACATGAATACTGCCGTCTGGGTGCCGGATCTGTTCATGAAGCGTATGCAGGAAGATCAGGAATGGACGCTGTTTTCACCTTCCGATACGCCGGATCTGCATGACAAATTCGGCAGAGCATTTGAAGAAGCCTATATCGCCTATGAAGAGCAGGCGGCACAAGGCAGGCTGACCCTGTTCAAGCGTATCCCGGCCCGGCAATTGTGGCGCAAGATGCTGACCATGCTGTTTGAAACCGGGCATCCGTGGATTACGTTCAAGGATCCCTGCAATATCCGTTCACCGCAGAATCATGTCGGCGTCGTGCACAGCTCCAATTTGTGTACTGAGATTACGCTGAATACCAGCGAAAAGGAAATTGCCGTATGCAATCTAGGGTCGGTCAACCTGCTGGCCCATATCGTCGATGGCAAACTGGATCAGGCCAGGCTCAAACAGACGGTTACGACAGCGATGCGCATGCTGGACAATGTGATCGACATCAATTTCTACGCGGTGGCAAAAGCGCGCAATGCTAATTTCCGGCATCGCCCAGTCGGGCTGGGAATCATGGGTTTCCAGGATTGTCTGCATAAGCTGGGCATTTCCTATGCTTCCCCGGAAGCAGTCGAATTTGCTGACAGGTCGATGGAAGCAGTTGCATACCATACCTACTGGGCTTCCACTGAACTGGCTGAAGAGCGTGGCACCTATGCCACTTACCGGGGTAGTTTGTGGGATCGTGGCATTCTGCCGCAGGATACGCTGGAGTTGTTGCGTGAGGAGCGCGGCGGCCATGTGGAAATCGATACCTCATCCACGCAGGATTGGGATGCTCTGCGTGACCGGATCAGACAGTATGGCATGCGTAATTCCAACTGCCTGGCGATTGCACCGACTGCGACGATCTCCAACATCATTGGAGTCTCCGCCAGTATCGAACCCACTTATCAGAATCTGTATGTCAAATCCAATCTTTCCGGAGAGTTTACGGTCGTCAACCAGTGGCTGGTAAATGATCTGAAAAAGCAGGACTTGTGGGATGAAGTCATGATCGCCGATCTCAAGCATTACGATGGAGCGGTCAGCAAGATTGACCGGGTGCCGGAGAATTTGCGCAACCTGTACGCTACGGCGTTCGAAGTTGATCCTCGATGGCTGGTCGAAGCAGCATCCAGAAGGCAGAAATGGATCGACCAGGCGCAATCGCTCAATCTTTACATGGCAGGTGCTTCCGGCAAAAAAATGGATGAGCTGTACCGGCTTGCCTGGTTGCGCGGACTCAAGACGACCTATTATCTGCGTGCGCTGGGGGCCACTACTGCCGAAAAATCGACGGTTCATACCGGCACACTGAATGCAGTTCCCGCGCAACACGAAGTGCATGCAGGTAATCTGGCTCACGCGGCCCCGCAGCAATGTGCGATCGACAATCCGGAATGTGAAGCATGCCAGTAAGTATCGAACAATCCACCACCAGAACCCAAGGAGCAACATCATGCTGACTTTTGAAGATGAAGTATTTCAGCCGGGCAATATCCTGGCAGGCACGAGCGCACAAGCAGGGATGGCCAACAAAATGATTGCTGAGCGGCAGGTGCCGGACGAGGAAATACCGGCAGAGGATCATCGTCGGGTATCCGTGGAAGACAAGCGCATCATCAACTGCAAAGCGGATGTCAATCAGCTGGTGCCGTTCAAGTACAAATGGGCGTGGGAAAAATACTTATCTGCCTGTGCCAATCACTGGATGCCGCAGGAAATCAACATGACGCGGGATATCGCTCTCTGGAAAGATCCCAACGGGTTGACCGAGGATGAACGCCGTATCGTCAAACGCAACCTCGGCTTTTTCGTCACGGCCGATTCACTGGCAGCCAACAATATCGTGCTGGGGACCTATCGGCACATTACCAACCCTGAATGCCGCCAGTATTTGTTGCGACAGGCGTTCGAGGAAGCCATCCACACGCACGCCTATCAGTACATCGTCGAATCAATCGGCCTGGATGAAGGTGAAATTTTTAATGCCTATCATGAAATCGGGTCGATACGTGACAAAGATGAGTTCCTGATTCCTTTTATCGACACACTCACCGATCCTTCATTCCGGACAGGCACACTGGAAACCGACCAGCAATTGCTGAAAAGCCTGATCGTGTTTGCCTGCATCATGGAAGGGCTGTTTTTCTATGTCGGTTTTGTACAGATTCTGGCACTCGGCCGGCAGAACAAGATGACCGGGGCGGCCGAGCAATACCAGTACATCCTGCGTGATGAATCCATGCATTGCAATTTCGGCATCGATGTCATCAACCAGATAAAACTTGAAAACCCGCATCTGTGGACCCGGGAATTCCGCGAGGAAATCAGCGCCCTGATGCGCAAGGCAGTGGAACTGGAATACCGTTATGCGGAAGACACCATGCCGCGCGGCGTGCTCGGTTTGAACGCGCCGATGTTCAAGGAATATCTGCGTTTCATTATCAATCGTCGCAGCCATCAGATCGGCCTCGATCCATTGTTCCCCGAAGCGGGTAACCCTTTCCCATGGATGTCGGAAATGATCGATCTGAAGAAAGAAAAGAATTTCTTTGAAACGCGTGTGATCGAGTATCAGACGGGAGGCGTATTAAGTTGGGATTAACGGTGTTAATCAATCGATTGCCGATCGATAAAATCATGTAGAATGACAACGGGCCGGCTGGTTCACTTTAAAATTAAAAAATACAGGTGACCAGCCTTTTTTATTTTCAGAAAATCAATTATGCGAGCGAACCGTTCATTTTATTCAGGATGAAGACAAAATCGAATACCTCACTAGTATTGATTGCCGCAGTAGTATTGGCTTCTCTCTCTGTTACGGTGCAAGCCGGCAGAACTTTAGAAAAAAATATAAGTATCACTGTACTGGATACGAGACAGTATCAGGTACCACCACACAAGCAGCAGGATGATCTATGGATGCGCGTACGAGCCGGATTTTCCCTGGCGAACATTCAAAGCCAGGAAGTACGGCAGCACGAAAGCAATTTCAGTAAAAATCAGCGATTCATAGATCATATTGTTGGACGTAGTCAGCGTTATCTGTTTTACATCATCGAAGAAGTGGAACGTCGGCGCATGCCGGCTGAGATTGCGCTGCTGCCGATCATCGAGAGCGAGTTTGATCCGGATGCTTACTCTCACAGGCATGCTGCGGGGTTGTGGCAGTTTGTTCCCTCGACGGCAAAAGCGTTCGGGCTGGAGCAGAACTGGTGGCATGACGAACGGCGCGATATCATCGCGGCTACCCAGGCGGCGCTGGATTATCTGCAGATGCTCTACAAAATGTTTGGAAACTGGAAGCTGGCACTGGCTGCTTACAACTGGGGACAGGGATCACTGAAGAAAGTGATCGACGAAGGTCATGGAGGTAATAAATCTGTCAACTACCAGGAAATCGGGCTTCCGGCTGAAACCAGAAACTATATTTCCAAGCTGATCGCCATCAGAAATATCATTGCCAATCCTCGCCGCTATGGCATCAAGCTGAAGCCCATTCCAAACCGGCCTTATTTCGAACAGATCACGATCACCCAGCAGATCGATGTACAACTGGCCGCTCGGCTTGCCGGAATCTCAGAAAGCGAATTCAATGCGTTGAATCCGGCCTATCACAGACCCCTCATCAAGGCCGAAGATTCTCCACGGACACTGTTGCTGCCCGTTACCAAAGTCAAAACTTTCGTGGACAACCTCGAAAATTATGACAAGTCACTGGTGTCGTGGCGGATTTACCAGATTGAGCAAACGGAAACCTTGCGCGACTTATCCAGCCGGTATCGTATCCCGGTTGCCCGGCTGGCTGAGATCAATGGCATTTCTGAACGTGCTACTCTGAAAAAAGGCCAGATATTGCTGGTGCCACGTGACGGCAGCAGTGCAAGAGAAATGACCTATCTTGCACACTATCAGCTCACACAACCGGCACGACCGGCTACGAGGCGCTCTCAATCATCGGAAGAACGCATCGTTTATACCGTCAAAAAGGGTGATACGCTCCACGCTATCGCCAAACGCTACGGTATCGATATCAAAACGATCCGTTTATGGAACAAGGGAAGTGATCAGCTTTCCATCGGGCAAAAGCTTACACTCAAGCTGACATCACCCGCCTTCAGCAGCCCTTATTCTTCCTGAACGATCAGCAGCATCTGACCGGAAAATACATAATCACCCTGTCTGCAGCTGATCTGCTTCACGATCCCGCTGACCGGCGCACTCAGGGTGATTTCCATTTTCATGGATTCGATGATGATGACTGGATCTCCGGCATTGACCAGTTGTCTGGTTTCGATCAGCAGTTTCCATACAGTACCGGTCACATCTGAACTGATGGCGTATGCTCCATCGGGTAAATCAGGTGCATTTTGCATACCGGGTTTATCAAGCACGCCTTCACCCTCATCGCTGATACTGTTTTCTTCCTGTACGTTCCCGATCTTCCAGCGCTCGCGTTCAGCCTCAAAAGCCTTTTGCTGACGGGTTTTGAATGCTTGAATACTGTCTGCATGCTGACGCAGGAATGCATGATAGTTGCGCAGACTGAAAACGGTATCTTCGGTATGAAGTGTAAAACGCCCGGTGATAAAGTCGTGGCGTAGCTCAAGCAGCTCCTGTTCAGAAACAGGATAAAACCTGATCTGGTCAAAAAAGCGCAGCAGCCAGGGTTTACCGGCGGTAAAGTCCCGGGTCTGACGGTAACGATTCCACATCTGCACCGTTCTTCCGACAAACTGATATCCTCCGGGACCTTCCATACCATAAATACAGAGATAGGCTCCTCCTATTCCGACTGCATTTTCGGGTGTCCAGGTGCGTGCCGGGTTGTATTTGGTGGTGACCAGCCGATGGCGCGGATCGATCGGCGTGGCCACCGGGGCGCCCAGGTAGACATCTCCCAGCCCCATGACCAGATAGCTGGCATCGAAAACGATACGTTTGACCTCATCGATACTGTCCAGTCCGTTGATACGCCGGATGAATTCGATGTTGCTCGGGCACCAGGGTGCATCCGGCCGGACTGACTGCATATATTTTTCGATGGCAAGTTTTGTGGCAGCGTCATCCCAGGAAAGGGGTAAATGCACGATACGCGAAGGCATTTCCATATCGTCGCTTGCCGGTAAATCCTTCTCGGCGGTAATGAGTTTATTTAGGAGATGATCACGATCCAGAAGCCGCGAATCGAAATGTATCTGCAAAGAGCGAATGCCCGGTGTCATGTCGAGAATTCCGGGCAGATCGCCTTTCTCAACACAGTGCTGCAGCCAGGCCATCAGGGCATGTGCGCGAAAATGCAGTGCGATATCGAGTACCGCTTCGCCATACTCGATCAGCAGATATTTATCTCCGGATTGTCGGTAAACCACTTGTACCTGTCCGTTATTTGCTGGAATCCGATGCAGTACAGGATGACCCGGCTCAACCGGGAAGGCAGAAATATCGGGTGGTACGCGAGTGAAGGAATCCAGCTGCTGGATCATCTTGTCCTGTTGCTTTTCCAGCTTCAGCGCCTGTTCCGCTGTGAGCGGGTGAAAACGCACGCTGTCACCGGGTTTGAGCTGCCCGGTTTTCCACAACTCCGCTTGCACAATTACGGCGGGACAGACAAATCCTCCCAGGCTGGGGCCATCCGGCCCCAGGATGATGGGCATATCACCGGTAAAATCGATCGCACCGACCGCATAGGGATTGTCATGGATGTTGGAGGGGTGCAGGCCGGCTTCACCTCCGTCTTTGCGTGCCCATTGTGGTTTGGGGCCGATCAAACGTATACCGGTACGACTGGAATTGTGGTGCACCTTCCAGTCGGTGGTAAAGAATTCATCGATGTCAGCCCCGGTAAAGAAATCCGGTGCACCATGCGGACCATACAGGACTCCGATTTCCCACCGGCTGGTGTAGTGGGGAATGTTTTCGGAGGGCAATACGTTTGGCTCAGTATCTTCTGCTGGCAGGATATGCAGCACATCCCCGGTGCACAGCGCCCGTCCGGCATGCCCGCCGAACTGCCCCAGTGTAAAAGTGGAGCGGCTGCCCAAATAATCCGGTACCTGAATCCCACCCTTGATGGCCAGGCAGGATCGGCTGCCAAACTGACGGATTTTACCGAATCGTAACAGCGAACCTGCTTTGATGAAGTGAGATCGCCACTGTTCCAGGGGGGCACCATCCAGCCAGACATCAATGGGTGCTCCACATACTGCAATCAGACTGTTGCAGTTGAATCTCAACGTTGGCCCGGCCAGAGTGATCTCCAGTCCCGCCGAGTCATCGGGGTTTCCAACCAGATGATTGGCCAGACGAAAAGCCAAACTGTCCATCGGACCGGATGGAGGTACTCCTACGTTCCAATAGCCTGTTCTGCCCGGGTAATCTTGCACTGTCGTCTGTACACCGGCGTTGAGTACATCCAGGGTATGCGGTTGGTAGTGAAACCCGGAAAGAAATTGGGTGCTGACCTGCCCGCTGCGGAATACCGTTCCGGATAATACCTGCCTGAGATAATCCAGATTGGTCTCGATGCCGTAGAGCGTGGTTTTGTCCAATGCGGCGATCAAGCGATTGATGGCTTGATCGCGATTGCTGGCATGAACGATGATTTTGGCGAGCATCGGGTCATAGAAGGCCGATACTTCACAACCTGCATCCACCCAGGTTTCAATCCGCGCGGTTTCCGGAAATTCGACAGCGCTCAGCAAACCACTGGCCGGCTGAAAATTCTTGGCTGGATTTTCCGCATACACACGAGCCTGTATGGAAGCTCCCTGCGGTTGAATGATAAATGATTCCAGTGGCGGTAAAGCATCGGCACCCAGCAGCACCATCCATTCGACCAGATCAATGCCGGTCACCATCTCGGTGACGCCATGTTCCACCTGCAGGCGGGTATTGACCTCCAGAAAATAAAACCGATCGACCGAGGGGTCGTAGACATATTCCACTGTGCCGGCAGATCGGTATTGAACTGATTCTCCCAGGCGTATGGCTGTTTCCTGTAACGCGTTACGGGTTGCTGGCGACAGACCCGGTGCTGGTGTTTCCTCGATCACTTTCTGGTTGCGCCGCTGCATGGAACAATCACGTTCTCCCAATGCAATCACTTTTCCACGGCCGTCGCCGAAAATCTGTACTTCGATATGGCGAGCCTGGTCGATGTATCTTTCCAGGAACAAGCCAGCATTACTGAAATTACTTTGTGCCAGATTTTTGACAGACTCATAGGCATCAATCAGCTCTTGCCGGTTGCGGCACAAGCGCATACCGATCCCCCCCCCTCCTGCCGTACTTTTGAGCATGACTGGGTAACCGATCCGATGTGCTTCCTCGCAGGCGGTTTCGAGGTGTTCCAATAATCCGGTACCCGGCAGCATCGGCGCGTCGAGTTGCTGTGCGAGCGCACGGGCAGTATGTTTCAGACCGAAAGTGCGTATCTGTTCAGGAGTGGGGCCCAGAAAACAAATCCCTTCTGCGGCACATTGCTCGGCAAATGAAGCATTTTCACTGAGGAATCCGTACCCCGGGTGGATTGCCTGAGCACCGGTGCGGTGTGCAACTTCCAGTATTTTATCGGCACGCAAATAACTTTCGCTGGCAAGTCCATCGCCGATACAAATACTGTCATCAGCATCCAGCACATGCCGTGATAGCGCGTCAGCTTTCGTAAAAACAGCCACACTCCCGATGCCCATCCGATGCAAAGTACGGATAACACGGCAGGCAATGGCGCCCCGATTGGCGATCAGAACTTTTGTAAACATAAATTCCCCTTACTGTGCTACCTGATCAAGCAGGTCATATTGTGATACATGCTGACTGTGCCAGCGGAAACGAATACAGATCTTCGCTTCCCGTAGAGGGTGGGCCGTGGGCGGGGAATACAGGAAACGTGGTGTAAAGCCGGAAATAGAAGCAGGTAAGCAGATAGTACATATAACGAATCTCCAGGAGTCAGGAAATGACAGAAATCAATAATGCATTGGCATTATGTAACCTCCCGGGCTTTTATCCCTCCGTGGAGCTTCGTATGACGAAGCCTCAAGCTCTCGGACCAGTCACTTTCCCTGGGAAAGCCGGAACCCTAGCCTGAAGTAATTTCAATCAGCCACCAGTACAGTCGATGCCGATGATGTCGGTGCTGCTGGCCGTAATCAAAACATATGTGCCATTTTATAGGCAGCTGATCTTTTCTGAAACAATAATATTTTCTTGTCTTTCAAAAATTCCGGTGTATATAATTACCAGCGTGTTTTATCTGTGATGGTTGAAGCTAGGCCATGTCTCTAGGCAGATAAGGCATCAGAAGCACAGTCGTTTCACGAAACTAGGGTTCCGGCTTTCCCAGGGAAAGTGACTGGTCCGAGAGTTTCGGGCCCTGCCAGCAGGGTTCCACGGAGGGATAAAAGCCCGGGAGGTTATGTTCAATACATTAACTACCGGGAGCCAGAGTGGAAAAACTATCGCGTGTGTGCGCTGCAGTTCAGAATCCAGATTTTCCTCATGTTTTTCCTTTTTCATCGATAGCCGATTGCCATTTGCCTGTTGGCGTTCGGTTATATATCCATTTTTCCAGTAGCAGCACTTTCGAGCTGATATCTCTTGCTGTCAGGTATTGTTTTCCGGCAGCAGATTCCATTGCCTCCTGTTGGCATATAGCGCCCTTAATTTTCAAGGAGGAACCAGTATGCCGGTAGACGAAAAGAAAGGTCCTTTTTCTGCGATCAATAACAGATCGGCTGGTGAAGCCGAAGCAGGGGGCGAGATCATTCACGAAACAGGCCAGCTTCGTCGCAGCATGAGCGTATGGAACTGTTTCACGCTGGGGTTCTCGGTCGTGTCACCGGTAGTAGGGTTATACGCTATTTTCGGAGTCCAGAATCTGGTGACGGGAGGGGGGTGGATTGCCGCACTCATCTTGAGTTTGTTCATGCAACTCATGGTAGCAACCGTCTATGCCGAGCTTTCCTCACAATTTCCCATTGCAGGCGGGGCTTATAAATGGTCCCGGCATCTGATCGGGCCCAGAACAGGGCAGTATGCCGGGGCCATTTATGTCAGTTCGACGATCGCCATGCTGACTACGACTGCGTATACGGGTGGAATGTGGCTTTCCGCGGTGATTGTGGGAGGAGATATACAGGGAGCCTCGGCAGTCCTGTGGGGAGTTGTATTCCTGTTGATTTGCACCACAGTCAACATAGTAAATCAGAAAGTTTACAAGGTAATCAATCTGCTGGGTGTCAGTGCCGAAGTCTTGGGTTCGATATGTGTGGCACTGGTCCTGTTTTTCTTCTTTCGAATCTATCCGGTTTCGGAGTTATTTCAACATCTGGGAACGGGACTTGCACCCACCAGCCTGACTGCCTTCCTGGCAGCATTGGCCATCGCAGGCTGGGCATTCATCGGTTTTGATTCCTGCTCGACTATTGCTGAGGAAGCACACAATCCCGAAAGAATGATTCCACGTGCAATCTTCTTGTCTCTGCTGGCAGTAGGCAGTGTAGTGCTCTTCAATTCCTCTGCCCTAACGTTGTCGATCAGTCACGATACGCTGGTCGAGGCCAGCGCTACATCCGACCCTATCTCGCCGATCATTACCAGCACGATCGGAGCCTGGGCCGCAAAACCGTTTCTGGTGATTGTCATGACAGCCTTTCTTTCCTGCGGATCCTCAGTGGTCAATTACGTTTCACGCATCGTTTTTTCGATGGCGCGTGAAGGTAATTTGCCCGCTTTCTTTTCACAGGTAACAAGAAAAACGCAACTGCCGCGCAATGCAATCGGCGGGACCGTGCTCATGGCAGGTCTCGGGTTGCTTTTCGGACTGAATGACGGGGCCGTTGCAACCATTATCGCTTTCGGTACCGGTGGCCTGTACGCCATGTTTTCCATGACCACGGGCGTTGGTCTATACGCACGCCTGATGGGGCGGTGGAATCCTGCATTGGGCGCGTTCAGGCTGGGAAGATGGGGGTTGGTGATCAACACCGTGGCTTTTGTCTGGGCATTATTCGAACTGATCAATATCGGCTGGCCGCGGGAATATGTGGCAGCCCCCGGAGCGCCATGGTGGCAGCTCTGGGCGGTACCTCTGGTGCTGGGCACCATACTGGCTCTGACGACGCTGCACGTGCAGATGGGCCACAAGCGTCGGATGAAGAGGGCTCTGAGCGGTACTGTCACGGACGATCTGCAGAAGTAGATTGGCAGAAACTCTGTTTACAGCGGTTGGCTTGTACGGTTATCAACTGAAGTCCAATGATGATGAGGAGGTAAAACATGAATCAGGTAACGACCTATCTTTGGGAAACACATCTCCCCGGTGGCAGCCACTGGTCTGGTGTCGTGCGCCGGGGAACGACCTTGCGCCTGACAGATGTATCAGGCGGGGCCAACGCCGCAGTGTTATTTTACAACCTGGAAGAGAAGCTGGAGCGTTACAACATGGCTGATACGCTCAAGACCCAACATACTTTCTGTTTAACCAAGGGGCACGCCTGCCATTCCGATATGGGACGGATTTTCTGCTGTATCACCGAAGATACTGCCGGTTGGCACGATACCGTATGCGGCCTGAGCGATGCCGAACTGATACAGCAGAAATACGGTACGGGCCGGTATCAGGAGCTTCGTAATGATATGTACCGTAACGGGCTCGACGGGATGCTGGTCGAGTTGGGGAAATGGGGCCTGGGCAGACGTGACGTGGTTTCCAACATCAATTTCTTCAGCAAAGTGACGGCCAATTCTGTCGGGGAGCTGCAGTTTCATGTCAGTCACAGCAAAGCGGGTGATCACGTGGATCTGGCGTTTGCAATGGATACACTGGTGGTGCTGTCCGCTGCACCACATCCGCTCGATCCGGCAGCAACCTATCGTCCCGGTGCAGTTGACCTGGCAGTGTTTCCGTCGACACCTGCAGTAACAGGAGCCTGTGCACATATCGCGGAGAATGCACGTGGTTTGGAAAATACCCGACGTCTTTATGCTTATGGAGGTGCTAAATGAGCGCGCAAAACCTGGTTGAAAGTACACTGAATCCTGATCTTGCAGTCATAAACGAGATCTGTGACGCAGGCGAACCTTGGGTCAAGGAAATAAAGAAGGGACAGATATTTCGTATCGTTGATCTCGAGGGTAATCAGGCGGTGGATACACTGTTTTACAACGCACATAATGCAATGGAACGTTACAGTGCCACCGATACGGTACGTCGGCAGCACCGTCTGTATCTGACGACTGGCAGCAAACTGTATTCCAATTTCGGCAATGTCATGCTCGTCATCACGGCGGATACCTGTGGACGACATGATACGGTGGGCGGTGCCTGTGCCGCAGAAAGCAATACCACGCGCTATGCCCTCGATAAATACCCGATGCACAGTTGCCGGGACAGTTTCCTGCACGCCCTGGCACATGACCCGGTGTGTGAGCGGCTCGGCATGAGCAAGCGAGATGTTCCAGCCAACATCAATTTCTTCATGAATGTCCCGGTAACAGAAGCAGGCAAGCTGGAATTTGC
>JAANMY010002190.1_pt1 | contig 19116 bp, 17 predicted proteins | sample 7279691 | NCBI WGS metagenome assembly JAANMY01 (sample SAMN14094543, study PRJNA606508) | bioreactor metagenome | isolation source: A lab-scale SPAN reactor treating ammonium-rich wastewater day 388 | place: Ireland: Galway | collected 2018-02-07
TGGTGGATTGTACTGGGTTCGAACCAGTGACCCCCGCCTTGTAAGGGCGGTGCTCTCCCAGCTGAGCTAACAATCCATGGGAGTATCAGATTTTGCTTCACACAAGTTTTGAACAAGGTGATGGTGGATTGTACTGGGTTCGAACCAGTGACCCCCGCCTTGTAAGGGCGGTGCTCTCCCAGCTGAGCTAACAATCCATGGGATATCAATTTTTAATCAAACAAATTTTAGATTGGTGGATTGTACTGGGTTCGAACCAGTGACCCCCGCCTTGTAAGGGCGGTGCTCTCCCAGCTGAGCTAACAATCCACGCTGTTTGATGGCGCTCATTATAGGGAGCATGTTTTAGCTGTCAACATTAATTTGCCAATCACGGTTTGCTTGCTGTAAAAGTAGACACTCCGACGCTGGCGCCGGTAAAAACCCACCACTCAGGCCCACCATAGCGGGTGCATCCGTTAAGCAGCATTGTTACAATACGCGCAATCTTGCACAGTGATGGATAAATTATGTCTCTTGTTACCCGTTTTGCTCCAAGCCCGACCGGCTATTTACATGTTGGTGGTGCCCGTACGGCGTTATTCAGTTGGTTATATGCGCGCAAACATGGCGGAAAATTTATTCTGCGTATTGAAGATACCGATTTAGAGCGTTCAACACAGGAATCGGTCGATGCCATTTTAGAAGGCATGCAGTGGTTAGGGTTGGATCATGACGAAGGCCCGTATTACCAAACTAAACGCTTTGATTTATATAAAGAAGTGGTAGCTCAGCTGCTGGCAGAAGGCAAAGCCTATAAGTGTTTTTGCACGGTAGAAGAAGTTGATGCCATGCGAGAGGCGCAAATGGCGGCCGGCGAGAAGCCACGTTACAACGGTATGTGGCGTGACAGAACCGATCACCCAAGCGATAAGCCTTATGTTATCCGCTTTAAAAACCCGCAGGATGGCGTGGTCGTGATTGACGATATGATTAAAGGCCGTATCGAAATTGCTAATGCAGAATTGGACGATCTGATCATCGCCCGCAGTGACGGTACGCCAACCTATAATCTGACGGTGGTGGTTGATGATTGGAAAATGGGCATCACCCATGTGATCCGCGGCGATGACCATGTGAATAACACGCCACGGCAGATGAATATTTTGGCGGCGCTTGGGGCCGACATTCCGAAATACGCTCATGTGCCGATGATTTTAGGCGATGATGGCAAACGTTTATCTAAGCGCCACGGCGCCGTGGGCGTAATGCAGTACCGTGACAATGGCTTTTTGCCCGAAGCGCTGCTGAATTACTTAGTGCGCTTAGGTTGGTCACACGGCGATCAGGAAATTTTCAGCAAAGACGAGCTGGTGCAGCTGTTCGATTTAGAGAACTGTAACCGCGCGCCTTCGGCGTTTAACACCGATAAACTGATTTGGTTAAACCAGCACTATATGAAAACCCTGCCGCCAGAGCAGGTAGCAAAACAGTTAGAGTGGCACCTAGCCGCACAGCAGCTGGATGTGAGTAATGGCCCGGCACTGACAGAGCTGGTAAAAGCTCAGGCGGAGCGGGTGAAAACGCTAAAAGAGCTGGTGGAAGTCAGCCGCTATTTCTACGAAGACTTCAGCGAATTTGACGCTGATGCTGCGAAGAAACACTTACGCCCGGTGGCGCTGGAGCCGTTACAGGCAGTAGAGGCCAATTTAGCGGCGTTAGCTGAATGGTCACAGGAAACAATCCATCAGGTGATTAATGCCACTGCTGAGCAATTAGGTGTCGGCATGGGCAAAATTGGTATGCCGCTTCGGGTGGCGGTAACCGGTGGCGGTAACTCGCCGGCGCTGGATATTACGCTTTCACTGATCGGTAAAGCGCGCAGCCTGGCACGGCTTAAGCACGCCATTGAGTTTGTAAAGCAGCGCGCCAGCGAATAATTGCGCTGCTGCTTTCGTTGAATGGTACAGAACCTCAGCTGGGCACCGCTGGGCTGAGGCAATAAAATTGATACAATTAAGCGGCGAGTCAGCCACGGAACGAATAATAACAAGCCGGACGCATTATCACTCATGGGTAAACCGCTAACAGGAGTCAAACAACGATACAATGCATGTTTCTATAATCGGTGTCGGTATCGCACTGATGTTAGGCTTGTTTGGGGTACAAGCGTCAGAAACAGCCAGTCTGCCAGACAGTGAAGAGCCGCTGCAGCCAATCGGCTTTTTCGGCACCGTCACCGGCGATGTTGAACTGGGGTTTTTGTTAACATCGGGCAATACGGATGCTTTTGCTATTCGTGCTAACAGCGAGCTGGTGCACGAGCTGGAATATTTTCGTAACCGTTATCAGCTACAGAGTTTATTGCAGAAAAGCAATATTACCGATGCCAGCAGCGGTGAGCAAAATCGTGTCACCACGGCCAGCCGATACAGTTTTACCGGCCAGAGTAACTACAAGTTAGTCACTGGCCGCGAGTCGGTATTTGCCCGTGGCGCTTATGCGTACGACAAGTTTGGTGCTTTTACGCAGCAAGCCTCGCTAGCTGTGGGCTATGGTAACCGGATTTACGAGCGGCGCACTAATTATCTGGACTTAGAGACCGGCCCCGGTTTTGCCCAGCAGGAGAGTGCGGCCGGCAGTCAGCGTAGCGGTGCCATCTGGTTTTTAGCGGCCAATCTGGATTATAAGCTGTGGGACAACAGTAGTTTTCGCCAAAGCCTGGAGAGCGCCGTGTCGCTGGATGGGGAAAACTCGACCCTGCTTAGCCGCAGCAGCCTGACGGCCAAAGTGGCGGATAAACTGTCGATGCGCTTTAATTTTGTCGTGCGCTATAACTCGAAGCCCGAGGCCAGCCTGCGCGAAACCGATACCGAAACCTCAGCATCTTTGGTGTACACCTTTTAAGCAGCAAGGGCGTCTGGCGACGCCCTGCTTTAATTTACCAGTTCGTTACCTGTAGTGGTGTTACTGGCAAACGCTAATAAGTTGTCACTGGTTACCTGGCTGATTTCCTGCAATGCTTCGCGGGTAAAAAACGCCTGATGGCCGGTGATCAATACGTTGGGAAATGTCAGCAGCCGCTTGAAAACTTCATCATCTATCACTTGCTCTGACAGATTTTCAAAAAACAGATCTGCTTCCTGCTCATACACATCCAGCCCCAGATAGCCGATTTTGCGGTTTTTCAGGCCATCAATCACCGCTTTGCTGTCTAACAATGCGCCGCGACTGGTGTTAATCAGCATGACGCCATCTTTCATACTGCCAATGCTGTAATGGTTAATCAGGTGGTTAGTGTCTGGCGTGAGTGGGCAGTGCAGGCTGATAATGTCACTTTGTGCATAGAGTTCAGCCAGCGGCACATAGTGGCCACCCAGTTCGCTGATCAGCGGGTTTTGCACAATATCGTGACACAATAACCGGCAGCCAAAGCCCTGTAGTATGCGGGCGGTTGCCAAACCAATACGGCCGGTACCAATTAGCCCTACTGTTTTGCCAAACAGATTAAAGCCGAGCAAACCGTCCAAGGCGAAATTATCATCGCGCACTCTGTTGTAGGCTTTATGCAGTTTGCGATTAAGGCACAGCATCATGCCGATAGTATGTTCAGCGACCGCTTCAGGTGAGTAGGCGGGTACTCTGGCGACGCGGATACCCAGTGCTTTTGCTGCATCAAGATCAACATTATTAAAGCCAGCGCAGCGCAGCGCTACCATCTCAATGCCCATCTCAGACAGTTGCTGCAACACGGCAGCATTTAACTCATCGTTCACAAACACACAAACAGCATGGCAGCCGGCAGCCAGCCTGGCGCTATCGGCGGTTAAGCGGCTGTCGATATAAGTAAAGTGCAGGCTGCCATCAGCCCACTGGCTAAAACCATCACGGTCATACTTCTTCGCACTAAAAACGGCAACTTTCATGGCTTATCTCCCATTTTATGCCGTTTAGCTTAGCGGACTTTGCTGTGCGATAGTTAGCGCTGGATCAAAGTTACAGCAATTCTTCGATGGCACTGGCGATGGCTGTTGGCTTGGTACGCGGCGCGTAGCGCTTAACCACATCGCCATCTTTATTCACCAGAAACTTGGTAAAGTTCCATTTTATGGCGCGGGTTTTCATTAAGCCGCGGGCACTGTCTTTTAAATGCTCAAACAGGGGGGAGGCCTCAGGGCCATTGACCTGCAACTTGGCCATTACCGGAAAACTTAAACCATAATTTATCTGACAAAACTGCTGAATGTCGCTGTCAGCGCCCGGCTCCTGACCGCCAAACTGATTACAGGGAAATGCCAGGATCACCAGGCCTTTGGCATGATACTGCTGATATAACTGCTCTAACTCTTTATATTGCGGGGTAAAACCACATTTACTGGCGGTATTGACAATAAGCACCACCTTGCCACGGTATTGGCTTAAATCTACCTCATTACCGGCAGCGTCTTTCACCTTAAACTGATGCACATTCGCCATGCTGCTTCCTTATTTAAATGCTTTTCATTGTGTACGGAACTTTGTAAGCTTTGCGCCACAGTATGTCACAAATTTAAGTCATTAATATGTCAAATCAAGGTAATAACAAAGTCGCTTTTATCGGGTTGGGGGTAATGGGTTACCCAATGGCCGGCTATCTGCAGCAAAAAGGCTATCAGGTAACCGTATACAACCGCACCACAGCCAAAGCAGAAAAATGGGCAGCACAATATGGTGGCAATTTTGCCGCGACGCCGGCAGCCGCAGCGCAGGGAGCAGCGCTGGTGTTTATGTGTGTGGGCAACGATAACGATGTGCGCTCGGTGGTATACGGTGAGCAGGGCGTGCTGGCTGCGATGGCGCCGGGCAGCGTATTAATTGATCACACTACCGCTTCAGCAGAATTAGCCCGCGAGCTTGCCGGCGCAGCCAGTGCTAAAGGTATAGGCTTTTTAGATGCACCGGTATCGGGTGGCCAGGCCGGTGCGGAAAATGGTGTATTAACTGTGATGATTGGCGGCGAGCCGGCCGATATGCAAAAGGCTGAGACGGCGATGATGAGCTTTGCCCGCTGCGCAAAATTACTCGGTCCGGCAGGCAGCGGCCAACTGGCAAAGATGGTAAATCAAATTTGTATCGCCGGTGTGGTGCAGGGCCTGGCCGAAGCACTGAACTTTGCCCAAAACGCCGGTTTAGACGGTGCTGCTGTGGTTGAGGTAATATCACAAGGTGCGGCCTCATCCTGGCAGATGCAAAACCGCTCGCTGACCATGCTGGATGGCAAGTACAATTTTGGTTTTGCAGTAGACTGGATGCGCAAAGATTTAGGCATAGCGCTTAATGAAGCACGGCAAAACGGCAGCCATTTACCGCTAACGGCGCTGGTGGATCAGTTTTACAGCGAAGTGCAGCAAATGGGAGGTGGCCGCTGGGATACGTCCAGCTTGCTGGCGCGGTTAAAGCGTTAAGCGCGGATCGGGTAAGAAATCCAGTTCCTCAGCGCTTTGAATGCACGCTTGGTAAGCCTGGTGTTCGGGGTTTAGCAGGATATTTTGTTCACGCGGTGCAATTACACTTGGCACCGCTAATGCCAGGCTGGCGCGCTGAGCCAGCCAATCGTCACCAACACTTGCACTGTCTGCACCGGCTGGTTGCTGGCGCCAGCTTTGCGGTAGGTTAGTTAAACTCACCGTTAGTAACAGCTCTGTATCAATGGTTAGTTGAAACAGTCGGTATTGTTTCAGTGCTGCGCGATTGTTTAAATGTACCAGAATTTCTAAGATGGCCAGCGCTTCTGAGCCTGCAGTATAAACACAGCTTTTGCCTTTGCTGTTCCAGCGCCCGCCGTAGAGCCTCGCCCCCTCGCCGTCAAACGCCTGTCCCGCCCATTTACCATGCACCAGCCGGTATAACAGCATCAGGCAAATACACCATGCTCTAAGCGGCCGATTAAATCTAATATCGCCTGGGTTTCGGCGGTGGTGCCCAGCATATCGAGTGGCGCTTTATCACCGAGGCCATATACCGGTTCGGTTAGCCAGCGTCTGGTAGCCGTCATATCGTTGGCAAATAGGGTGTTAGCGGCCACTAGTACAGTCGCAAAGCGATGTAAGCGGTCGCTTTCATCCTGAGTAAACTTACCCAGTTTGGCGCGTCTGGCCAGGGTGGCGGGTGCCAGCTGACAGATTTGCGCCAATTGTTTTTTATCTAAACCGGATATTAGCGCCAATTTATCAAAGATGCTGTAGCCAAAGCCGTCATGCAATGCCTGATATAACTTAGGGCCGCGCTCAGCAATACCCAGCTGTTGCCACAAGGAAGGCGAGTGATAAAAAGATGGCGTAAACTCCCGCACCAGGGCTGTCATAGTAGCGCCTTTATCAGATGATATGTTTTAAGTTTATCAGTTGATTGTTGATTGGTCAAAGTGGCATCAAAAAAAGCACCAATAAAAAAGGCGCTGGGCTTTAGCCCTAGCGCCTTGATCTGAAGAGTATTGCGATTATGCGCTAAACACCATCTCCGGCACGTCGCCTTCGATTACCAGCTTGCCGGCGGTCTTTTGCTTAATTTCATCAACCGAAATACCTGGCGCGCGTTCTAACAGGTGGAAGGCGCCATTACGTACTTCTAACACGGCTAAATCAGTAACGATTTTCTTTACACAGCCTACGCCGGTCAGCGGCAGGGTGCAGTTTTCCAGCAGCTTGCTGTTGCCGTATTTATCCGCATGGGTCATGGTAACCACGATATTTTGTGCACCGGCGACTAAGTCCATCGCGCCGCCCATGCCTTTTACCAGTTTGCCCGGGATCATCCAGCTGGCGATATTACCGTTCTGGTCGACCTCAAAGGCACCTAGTACGGTTAAATCGACATGGCCACCGCGGATCATGGCAAAGCTTTCAGCCGAGCTGAAAATGGCCGCGCCTTTAATGGCGGTGACAGTTTCTTTGCCGGCGTTAATCATATCGGCGTCAATTTCGTCTTCCGTCGGGTAAGGGCCCATACCGAGTAAGCCGTTTTCTGATTGCAGCATCACTTCCATGCCCTTTGGCACATAGTTGGCCACCAGGGTAGGGATACCGATACCCAGATTTACGTAGTAGCCGTCTTTAAGTTCCTGCGCTACGCGCATGGCAACCTGTTCACGAGATAAAGCCATTGTTGCCTCCTTAACCTTGACGGACCATACGACGTTCAATGCGTTTTTCAAAGTTACCTTTAATCACGCGCTGCACGTAAATACCCGGGGTGTGAATTTGAGACGGTTCCAGCTCGCCCGGCTCAACAATTTCTTCTACTTCTGCCACGGTAATTTTACCGGCAGTTGCTGCCATTGGGTTAAAGTTCATTGAGGTGTGGCGAAACACCAGGTTGCCGTAGCGATCGGCTTTCCAGGCGCGCACTATGGCGAAATCACCGGTAATCGACTCTTCCAGTACATAATTACGGCCATTAATTTCGCGGGTTTCTTTGCCTTCAGCGACTGGCGTACCGTAACCGGTGGCGGTGAAAAACGCCGGTATGCCAGCACCGCCAGCGCGCATTTTTTCTGCCAGCGTGCCCTGTGGTGTCAGTTCCACTTCCAGCTCGCCATTTAATAATTGCTTTTCAAACAGCGCGTTTTCACCCACATAAGAGGCGATCATTTTTTTAATTTGCTTATCTTCCAGCAAAATACCTAAACCAAAGCCATCCACGCCGCAGTTATTCGATACCACGGTCAGATCTTTAGTTTTCATTTTCTTGATCTGGGCAATTAAGCCCTCTGGAATACCGCACAAGCCAAAGCCACCGGCGATAACGGTCATACCGTCTTGCAGGCCGGCCAAGGCGTCTTCGTAGCTATGTACGACTTTATTAAACCCTGCCATTTTAAATCCTCTACGCGCTTATTAACTGTTAGTTTGCGTGCACTTGGCCTTTAGCGCCAATCCTACTTTAGAACTAGGCTGCTTGCCGAGCTTGTCGGTAATAAACCAGCCGGCTTTGGCCAGCGCAGTTAAATCGATGCCGTGCGAAATGCCAAGGCCGTTTAATAAATACACCACATCTTCAGTGGCCACATTGCCTGACGCACCTGCAGCGTAAGGGCAGCCGCCAAGGCCGGCCACAGCGCTGTCGATAACGGCAATACCGCGGTTTAGCGCCACGTAAATATTGGTTAACGCCTGGCCGTAGGTATCATGAAAATGCACTGCCAGCTTATCAACCGGCACCATAGCGAGCACCGCATCGAGCATCGCATTGACTTTATCTGGCGTACCCACACCTATGGTATCGCCTAATGAAATTTCATAGCAGCCCATCTCCAACAGCGCTTTGGCCACTAAGGCTACTTCAGTAGGGGCTACGTCACCCTGATAAGGGCAGCCAACTACACAAGAGACATAGCCGCGCACCTTAATGCCGTCGGCTTTAGCGGCCTCTACCGCAGGTGCAAACCGCTCCAGGCTTTCTGCAATACTGCAGTTAATGTTTTTCTGACTAAAGGCTTCAGAGGCAGCGCCGAAAATGGCTACTTCAGTGGCACCAGCGGCTTTGGCGGCTTCATAGCCTTTTAAATTCGGCGTTAGCGCCGCGTAGGTTACGCCGGCTTTACGCGCAATACCGGCAAACACGGCTGCGGAGTCGGCCATTTGCGGCACCCATTTCGGCGAGACAAAGGCACCGCTTTCAATGTAGCTGTGGCCGGCCGCGGTTAGCATATCAATCAGGGCTATTTTATCGGCGCTAGCCACGGCGGCTTCGTTTTGCAGGCCATCACGCGGGCCTACTTCAACAAGGCGCACACTTTTGGGCAAACTCATGCTTCCTCCGGCATAAAATCAACCAGTTCGGCGCCGTCTTTTACCAGGTCGCCGGCGGCATAGAACACGGCATTTACCACACCGTTTTTCGGCGCTTTAATGCTGTACTCCATTTTCATCGCTTCCATAATGACCAGCGTTTCACCGGCTTTTACCGTTGCGCCGGCTTTGGCCATAACGGCGACGATAGTGCCGTTCATCGGCGCGGTTAAGCTGCCGGCATGCTCACTGCCTTCAACCTCGGCGGCCACTTCTGTCTGGTAGATAAAATCATAGCGCTGATGCTTAATAAACACGCTGATGGTGTCCTGGTATTGGCTTACCCGCACCTTGGTGCGGTGCTCGCCCAGCACAGCGCTTAGCTCATCGCCGTTAAGCTCAGCGGTGCAGCAAAGCTGTTGGCCTGCCACATCAATCACGTAATGCTGCTGCAGCTGCTGTACTTTTAATACACAGCTTCGCTCGCCATGCTGCAGGCTTATCTCAACCGTTGGCATCTCGTTAATGCGCCAGCCATGGCTGAATTGCCAGGGGCTGAAGCTATTACACGAGGCTTGCGGTGCTTTTTGTTGCTGCAGAATAAACAGCGCCGCCAGCAGCAGGGCCTGATTATTCTCTTTATTGGCCGGGGCAAATAAACTTTGCTGATGTTTATTAATAAAGTTGGTATCAAGCTCGGCCGCTTTAAAGGCCGGATGCTCAGTTAAGCTGGTGAGAAAACTTAGGTTAGTGGTGACACCGGCGATACGGTAATCATCCAGCGCGCGTAACATGCGGGCGATAGCACGGTCGCGGCTTTCATCCCAGACAATCAGCTTGGCGATCATTGGATCATAAAACGGTGACACTTCATCGTTTTCCACCACACCGGTGTCTACGCGCACATGGCGGTTGGCTTCCGGCTGGCGTAAATAAGTCAGTTTACCGGTTTGCGGCAGGAAGTCGTTGTCGGGATCTTCAGCATACACCCGCACTTCAATAGCATGGCCATCCAGCTGAATATCATCCTGACTCAGCGGTAAGCGCTCGCCGGCAGCGACCAATAGCTGCCATTTCACTAAATCCTGACCGGTGATCATCTCGGTAACCGGGTGCTCTACCTGCAGCCGGGTGTTCATTTCCATAAAGTAGAAAGAGCCGTCTTCGTCGAATAAAAACTCGACGGTGCCAGCGCCACGATAATCAATGGCTTTGGCCGCTTTTACCGCTGCTTCACCCATGGCTTTACGCTGTTCGCTGCTAAAGTTTGGCGCAGGCGCCTCTTCAATGACTTTTTGGTGGCGGCGCTGTATCGAGCAGTCGCGCTCGGCTAAGTACACCGCATTACCGTGGTTGTCGGCAAATACCTGAATTTCAATGTGGCGCGGCTTGGTTAAGTAGCGCTCAATCAGCATCTTATCGTTGCCAAAACCGGCTTTGGCTTCCCGGCGTGCACTGGCTAAGGCATCGGCAAACTCTTCGGCTTTCCACACCACGCGCATGCCTTTACCACCGCCGCCGTAGGCCGCTTTTAGCAGTTGCGGGTAGCCAATGCGCGCGGATTCGCTTTTTAATAGCTCATCGTTCTGATCATCGCCATGGTAACCCGGCACCAGCGGCACGCCGGCCTTAGCCATAATCTCTTTGGCGGCGCTTTTTGAGCCCATCGCCGTAATGGCACCTACCGGTGGGCCGATAAACACCACGCCAGCCGCTTCACAAGCTTTGGCAAAGTCTTCGTTTTCAGACAGAAAACCATAACCTGGGTGGATGGCTTCTGCGCCGCTTTGTTTGGCGATGGCGATAATTTTATCTGCACGTAAGTAAGAATCTTTGCTTGGTGCCGGGCCTAATAAATAGGCTTCATCGGCCATGCGCACATGGCGGGCATTAGCATCGGCTTCAGAATACACCGCCACGCAGCGGATGCCGAGTTTGTGTGCGGTGTCGATAACGCGGCAGGCTATTTCACCGCGGTTGGCAATCAGTATTTTACGAAACATTATGCGTCTTCCTTGCCAAGCCAGGCCGGTTTACGTTTTTCTAAGAAGGCTGTTAGGCCCTCCTGACCTTCTGGCGATACCCGAATTTCTGCAATCGCCTGCTCGGTATGAGCAATGACGTTGTTGCTGATCTTACGGTTATAAATATTATGAATAAGCGACTTAGCCGCTGTCATAGCGGCGGGGCTGTTTTGCAGCATCGTATTAATCAGCGTTTCAGCTACATCGCTCATTTCGCCTTCGGTCACCACTTCATGCAATAGGCCTAGCTTTTTCGCTTTTGGCGCCATAAACCGCTCGGCGGTTAAAAAATAACGCCGGCTTTCGCGCTCGCCAATGGCACGCATGACATAAGGGCTAATAACAGCCGGAATAAGACCAATACGCACTTCGCTTAAACAGAAGCTGGCATTTTCCTCGGCGATAGCGATATCGCAACAGGCGACTAAGCCCAGGGCGCCGCCAAAGGCCGCACCTTTAATAAGCGCGATGGTGGGTTTGGGAAACTTATCCAGCCGGTGCATTAAGGTGGCAAGCTCAGCAGCATCGTTTAAATTCTGCTGGTAGTTTTTTTGCGCCATAGAGCGCATCCAGTTTAAATCGGCACCGGCAGAGAAGTTTTTGCCGTTGGCAGTAAGTAGTAATAGCCGCACCTGGTCGTTATTGGCCAAGTCACGCAGCACGGTGATAAGCTCGGCAATCATCGTATCGTCAAAGGCGTTGTGCACTTCCGGGCGATTCAGGGTTAAGGTTGCTACGCCACGCGCATCGATATTCACTTGTGTGTAAAGTTGGTTCATGGTTATCCCCCGTTACATCCGGAACACGCCAAAGCGGCTGTCTTCAATCGGTGCGTTAAGCGCAGCAGCTAATGCCAGGCCTACCGTCATCCGGGTTTGCGCCGGATCGATAATGCCATCGTCCCACAAGCGGCCACTGGCATAATACGGGTGGCCCTGTTTTTCATACTGCTCAATAATCGGCTGCTTCAGCGCTTTTTCGGCATCGGCTGATAACGCTTCGCCTTTACGTGCTAAACCGTCTTTGGTCACCTGCGCCATAACACCGGCTGCTTGTTCGCCGCCCATTACCGAAATACGCGCATTGGGCCACATCCACATCATGGTGGGGTCGTAAGCGCGGCCGCACATACCGTAGTTGCCGGCGCCATAGCTGCCGCCGATTAACACGGTAAATTTCGGCACTTTGGCACAGCTTACTGCCATTACCATTTTCGCGCCGTGCTTGGCGATGCCTTCGGCTTCATACTTTTTACCGACCATAAAGCCGGTGATGTTTTGCAGGAACAGCAGTGGAATTTTGCGCTGGGCACACAGCTCAATAAAGTGTGCACCTTTTTGAGCCGACTCAGAAAAAAGGATGCCGTTATTGGCGACGATGCCAATCGGATAGCCGAAGATACGTGCAAAACCGCACACCAAAGTCACGCCGTAGTACTGTTTAAATTCGTCAAAGTCAGAGCCATCGACAATACGGGCAATCACTTCTTTCACGTCAAACGGCTTACGCAAATCGGTACCGACAATACCGTACAGCTCTTTGGCATCGTACAGTGGCTCTTGCGCCGGTTTGATATCCATTTGCTCTGGGGCAGGGCGGTTTAACCGTGATACTGCATTGCGCGCCAGTTGCAGCGCATGCTCATCATTTAACGCGTAGTGGTCTGCCACACCGGAGATTTTACAGTGCACATCAGCACCACCGAGCTCTTCGGCGGAAACTTCTTCACCGGTTGCCGCTTTTACCAGCGGTGGGCCAGCCAGGAAGATAGTGCCTTGCTCTTTAACGATAATGCTCTCATCGGCCATGGCCGGAACATAGGCACCACCTGCGGTACACAGGCCCATTACCACAGCAATTTGCGGAATGCCTTTGGCAGACATATTGGCCTGATTAAAAAAAATGCGGCCAAAGTGCAGCTTATCCGGGAAGACTTCATCTTGCCGTGGCAGATTAGCGCCGCCGGAGTCGACCAGATAAATACAGGGCAGGTGACAGCGCTCGGCTATTTCCTGGGCGCGTAAATGCTTTTTCACCGTAAGCGGGTAGTAAGTACCGCCTTTTACCGTGGCATCGTTGGCAACAATCATGCACTCAACGCCACTGACACGGCCGATACCGGCTACCACGCCAGCACTGGGTACGTAATCGTCGTAACATTCCCAGCCGGCAAACTGGCCAATTTCTAAAAATGGCGAGCCAGGGTCGAGCAGCTTTTGAATACGATCGCGCACAAACAGCTTACCGCGTGCGGTATGGCGGGCAATTAACGCTTCGCCGCCACCGAGTTTAATTTGCTGTACTTTGCTTTGCAGATCATCAACCACAGCCTGCATGGCAGCAGCGTTTTTTTGGAAGTCCTCAGCGCGAGGATTGATTTTAGAGGTAATTCTGGTCACTTAAGTCACCTTTAACCGGGCCTGCGGCCCGGCTTAGAATAGCTGGAAAGGTATGTGTCGCCTTTAGTTAGATTCAGTAAACAGTTCGCGGCCGATTAGCATACGGCGGATTTCCGAGGTACCGGCGCCGATTTCGTACAGCTTGGCATCACGCAGTAAGCGACCGGTTGGGTACTCGTTAATGTAGCCGTTACCGCCCAGCAACTGAATGGCATCCAGCGCCATCTGGGTGGCCAGCTCTGCGGCGTATAAAATAACGCCGGCGGCGTCTTTACGCGTCGTTTCACCGCGGTCACAGGCTTTAGATACCATATACACATAAGAGCGGGCCGCGTTCATGCGGGTGTACATATCGGCTACTTTGCCCTGCACCAGCTGAAACTCACCGATAGATTGGCCAAACTGCTTACGGTCGTGAATGTAGGGTACGACCACGTCCATACATGCCTGCATAATGCCCAGCGGGCCGGCTGCCAGTACCACACGCTCGTAGTCCAGGCCGCTCATTAATACTTTAACGCCGCCGCCAACCTGCCCCAGTACGTTCTCTTCCGGTACTTCACAGTCTTCAAACACCAGCTCACAGGTGTTAGAGCCGCGCATACCTAACTTGTCCAGCTTCTGCGCCTGGCTGAAGCCTTTAAAGCCGCGCTCTACGATAAAAGCGGTAATGCCTTTGCTGCCGGCGTTTATATCGGTTTTAGCGTAAATCACATAAGTGTGCGCATCCGGGCCGTTGGTGATCCACATTTTATTGCCGTTTAAAATGTACTTATCGCCTTTTTTCTCGGCGCGCAGTTTCATGCTGACCACGTCTGAGCCGGCATTGGGTTCACTCATCGCCAGTGCGCCGATATGCTCGCCCGAGCACAGCTTGGGCAGATACTTCATCTTCTGCGCTTCAGTGCCGTTACGGAAGATCTGGTTTACACACAGGTTAGAATGGGCGCCGTAGGATAAGCCCACTGAGGCAGAAGCGCGGCTGATTTCTTCCAATGCAATAACGTGCTCTAAATAGCCTAAGCCTGAGCCACCGTACTTTTCATCTACCGTAATGCCCAGCAGGCCTAAATCACCGAATTTGCGCCACAAATCATTTGGGAACTCATTTTTTTCGTCAATATGGGCGGCGCGTGGGGCAATTTCTTCGCGGGCAAAGGCATTAACCTGTTCGCGGATCATATCTACCGTTTCGCCTAAATCGAAATTAAGCCCTTTATAACTGCTAATCATGGTGTGTCCCCGTTTGCTATGTGTTACCGCTTAAGCGGTTTTAGAATGTTTGGCGTCGGCTAAGGTATCGCGGCAACGTTTTTCTACCGTGACCAGCTCCATCAGCACAACCTTGATATCATCCATCTGCTGATGCAGTTCGGCTTTTTTTAGCTCAATCAGCTTCAGCATGGTATTTAACTGGGTGACGCTGCTTTTATCAGCGTCATATAATTCGAACAGCTGGCCGGTCTCGGCCAGGCTGAAACCCAAGCGCTTACCGCGTAAAATCAGTTTTAATCTTACGCGGTCGCGCTTGCTGTAAATGCGGGTTTGCCCGCTACGTAGTGGCGTGATCAGCCCCTGATCTTCATAAAAGCGGATACTACGGGTAGTAATATCAAACTCTTTGGCCAGTTCGCTGATACTGTAGGTTTTTTCTTCTTTTTCTGTCATAAACGCCATCCCCGAAAACGCAGTCAATATAAGTGAAGTTTACGTAAAGGTAAAGCTGATGGCCGGCTACCTATCCGGGCAAAAGTGCGTTTTTGCCCGCTTTGTAAAGCAAAAATGCCAGTTGATGCTGGTCCGACTGTACACTTTGCTGAACCAAAAGCGTGGCACACTACCATAGTGTTAGGTGGTTGACGTTGGCGTAAACGTAAATTTGGTGTAGGCTCTGGGGCAACTTTTTAGCCGACCGCTTCTGGGGAGAATATTATGGCTACCGACAATATTGTTATCGTTGCTGCAAAGCGCACCGCTATGGGCGGCTTTATGGGAGGCTTATCTGATGTAGACGCTACTGTACTGGGTGCTAGCGCGATTAAAGCGGCATTAGAGCAAGCTGGTGTAGGCGGCGATAAAGTCAGCGAAGTGATCATGGGTAACGTGCTGCCAGCCGGTTTAGGCCAGGCGCCGGCGCGTCAGGCTACGTTAAAAGCAGGCTTACCGCTGACAGCCGGTGCCACCACTATTAACAAAGTGTGCGGCTCGGGCTTAAAAGCGGTGATGCTGGCCAGCGATTTATTAAAAGCCGGTAGTGCTGATGTCGTAGTTGCCGGTGGTATGGAGTCGATGAGTAACGCGCCTTACCTGCTGGATAAGGCCCGCAGCGGTTACCGTATGGGCCATGGCCAGATTAAAGATCATATGATGTTAGACGGCCTGGAAAACGCCTATGACGGCAAAGCCATGGGCTGTTTCGCTCAGAGCACAGCTGATGAGAAAGGCATAACCCGCGAGCAAATGGATGCTTTCGCTGTGCAATCGTTAACCCGCGCACAGCAGGCAATCAATTCTGGCGCTTTTGAAGCTGAAATTACCCCGGTAACCTTCCAGACGCGTAAAGGCGAAGTGACCTTTAATGTTGATGAGCAGCCAGGTAATGCCAAAGTAGATAAAATTCCTACGCTACGCCCGGCCTTTGCCAAAGACGGCACTATTACTGCGGCAAACTCCAGCTCTATTTCCGACGGCGCCGCTGCACTGGTTTTAATGCGTGAGTCTGATGCTAAAGCCCAGGGCGCTAAGCCATTAGCACGGGTGGTGGCCCATGCTACTAATTCAATGGAACCTGCACTGTTTACCGTAGCACCGGTGGGCGCGATGCAAAAAGTGTTGCAAAAGGCCGGCTGGGATAAACAGCAGGTAGACCTGTGGGAAATTAACGAAGCCTTTGCCATGGTCACCATGCTGGCGATTAACGAGTTGGGCTTAGACGAGAGCAAAGTAAACGTTAACGGTGGTGCTTGTGCGCTGGGCCATCCTATTGGTGCCTCAGGTGCGCGTATTCTGGTTACGCTGATTCATGCACTGCGTAACCGTGGCCTGAGCAAAGGCGTGGCCTCACTGTGTATCGGTGGCGGTGAAGCCGTGGCGCTGGCGGTAGAAGTACTGTAACAACGCAAAGAGGTTGCAAGCCTGATAGCGCAGCCACAGACCCAATTCGCGCTAGCGAAGGCGGGTAACAGCTTCGTCGGGAACGAAGCAGGTCGGCGCAAGCCGGCCCGCCTCATTGAGGCCAGGATTGGCCGAAATGCCGCTGTGGCGAGCATAGCAGGCTTTGCAACCGGCTCAAGGCAACTGCAGTAATAAAGACAAATTAACTGACGGCAACTTTGCATAATTACACAGATATAAACGCCGGCAGTACACCCAAACAATCGGGAGAAGCAACATGACACAACAGGTTAAGCATTTTATTGACGGCGAGTTTGTTGCACCAACAGGTGACAAACTGATCGCCGTGACCAACCCGGCAACGCAGGACGTGATTGCGCAAGTGGCTTGCGCCACACCAAACGAGATGGAACGGGCGATTGAATCGGCCAAGGCCGCCTTTAAAACCTGGAAAGAAGTGCCGGTATCAGAGCGTGCCCGTTTAATGATGCGTTTCGCACATTTATTAAAAGAGCATCAGGGCGAAATTGCCGACATTATTTGCCGCGAATTGGGTAAAACAGTAGAAGACGCTAAGGGCGATGTTTGGCGTGGTATTGAAGTGGTTGAGCAGGCGGCCAATATTCCGTCATTAATGATGGGTGAAACGGTAGAAAACGTCGCGCGCAGCATTGACACTTACAGCTACATTCAGCCGCTGGGCGTGTGTGCCGGTATTACGCCGTTTAACTTCCCGGCGATGATCCCGCTGTGGATGTTCCCAATGGCCATTGCCTGCGGTAACACCTTTATTTTAAAACCGTCAGAGCAAGATCCGATGACGGTGAACAAAATTGCCGAGCTGTTTGTAAAAGCCGGTGCGCCTAAAGGCGTGTTACAGGTGGTACATGGCGCCAAAGAGCAGGTTGATGCCATTTTGCACCACCCGGATATCAAAGCCATTTCATTCGTCGGCTCCGTTAACGTTGGCCAGTACATTTACAAAACCGGTACTGACAATTTAAAACGCGTACAGGCCTTTGCCGGTGCGAAAAACCACATGGTTATTATGCCGGATGCGAACAAACAGCAGGTGATTAATGCTTTAGTGGGCGCATCAGTCGGCGCAGCCGGTCAGCGCTGTATGGCGATTTCTGTTGCGGTATTTGTTGGCGCAGCAGCAGATTGGATCCCTGAAGTGGCGGCGGCTATCGGCAAGGTACGCCCGGGTGTTTACACCGATCCGAACGCAGCCTATGGCCCACAAATCAGCCCGCAGGCGCGTGCCCGCGTGTTGTCACTGATCGAGCAAGGTAAAAAAGAAGGCGCGACCTGCGTACTGGATGGCTCTGACTGTAAAGTTGACGGTTACCCGAACGGTAACTGGGTTGGCCCGACGGTGTTTAGTAACGTAACTACCGAGATGGAAATTTATAAGCAGGAAATCTTTGGCCCGGTATTGTCGACCATGACAGTGGGCTCGTTAGATGAAGCGCTGAAAGTGGTAAATGACAGCCCATACGGTAATGGCACCTCTATTTTCACTGCCAGCGGCGCGGCTGCACGTAAGTATCAGCACGAAGTTGAAGTGGGTCAGGTGGGTATTAACATTCCTATTCCGGTACCTCTGCCATTCTTCTCGTTTACCGGCTGGAAAGGCTCGTTCTACGGCGACCAGCATGCCTACGGTAAGCAGGCGGTGCGTTTCTATACCGAAACGAAGACGATTACAGCGCGCTGGTTCGATGACGATATTCAGGTGTCAGGCCCGAATATGTCGATTAACTTACGTTAAGGCAACACGGAGCCTGATTTGGGTCAGGCTCAGGCCTGCACACTTTACACGCCGACACGCCATAAACCATCCATGGGGCTCGACTCCGGCCATCCATGGCCTCCAACGGTCGGCTAAGTAAAGTCTGCAGTCCTTCTGCGATGCAGATTCGAAGCGGTTAACAAGGCGAAATGCGGAGTAGATTTAACTTAGCGAGCGATCAAGAGTGAGCCGGGGAGCGGCGAACGGGCGAGCGTGTTAAATGTACGCAAGCATCTGAGCCGATTGGACAGACAGGACCAACTATGAATTTCAATTTAACAGAAGACCAACAAGCCTTTGTCGATGTGGCCAAACAGTTTGCCGAACAAGAACTGGCGCCACACGCAGCGCAGTGGGATCGCGATCACCACTTTCCAAAAGACGTGATTCAAAAAGCCGGTGAGCTGGGCTTCTGCTCACTGTATACGCCGGAAGATGACGGCGGCATGGGCTTATCACGGTTAGATTCATCGATTATTTTCGAACAGCTGTCGATGGGTTGCACCGCAACGACAGCGATGCTGACCATTCACAATATGGCCACCTGGATGATTGCCAACTGGGGTACCAGCGATGCAAAAGCTGAGTGGATGGAACATTTAGTCACGGGTCAGAAACTGGCATCTTACTGTTTAACCGAGCCAGGTTCAGGTTCAGATGCAGCTGGTCTTCGCACTACAGCGAAAAAAGACCGCGCAGAGTATGTGTTAAACGGCTCGAAAATGTTTATCTCTGGCGCAGGTTCTACCGAAGTGCTGGTGGTCATGGCACGTACCGGTGAAGCGGGGCCTAAAGGCATTTCAGCCTTTATCGTGCCAGCTGATGCCAAAGGCGTTATTTACGGCAAAGCGGAAGAGAAAATGGGCTGGAACGCGCAGCCAACTCGCTTAATCACCTTTGAAGATGTACGTATTCCGGCACATTACCTGCTGGGTAATGAAGGTGAAGGCTTTAGCTTTGCCATGAAAGGCTTAGATGGTGGCCGCATCAATATCGCGACCTGCTCTATTGGTACTGCGCAGCAGGCGCTTAACACA
>JAANMY010002191.1_pt1 | contig 19100 bp, 20 predicted proteins | sample 7279691 | NCBI WGS metagenome assembly JAANMY01 (sample SAMN14094543, study PRJNA606508) | bioreactor metagenome | isolation source: A lab-scale SPAN reactor treating ammonium-rich wastewater day 388 | place: Ireland: Galway | collected 2018-02-07
GCGCCGCTATCCGTCGCGCACCGACATCTTCCGGCCGGGCGACGCCTCCGGGACGATGTACTACGTGATCGACGGCTCGGTGGCGATCCTGGCCGAGGAAGACGACAACCGCGAGCTGATCCTGGGCTACTTCGGTCCCGGCGAGTTCGTGGGCGAAATGGGCCTGTTCGGCAACACGCCGCAGCAGCGCGAAGTCACCCTGCGCACGCGCGCGGCCTGCGAACTGGCGGAAATCGGCTGCGAACAGTTCCTCCAGTTGATGGCGGGCCCCTTGGCGGCGGATGCACCCAAGCTGCTGTACGGCATCGCCACCCAGCTGACCCGCCGCCTGCGTGACACCAGCCGCAAGGCCAGCCGCCTCGCCTTCCTGGACGTGGCCGACCGCATCACCCGCACCCTGCACGACCTGGCGGAGGAGCCGGACGCGATGAGCCACCCGCAGGGCACCCAGCTGCGGATCTCGCGGCAGGAGTTGGCACGGCTGGTCGGCTGCTCGCGCGAAATGGCCGGCCGCGTGCTGAAGAAGCTGCAGGCGGACGGCAAGTTGCACGCCCGCGGCAAGACCCTGGTGCTGTACGGCACCCGCTGACGGCACGCCACTGTCGGAACCGATCACCGATGCAAGAGCCAAGCGACCACGTGGACCTGCGCAGCGCATCGTTGATGGATGCGGATGACGTCGCGTTGCTGCTGTCGATGCTCGGCTATCCCTGCGACCGCGAGGATGCCAGCGAACGTATCCACGCCATCATCGCCAACGACCGCCAGGCCATGGTGCTGGCCCGCCAGGATGGCGCGGTCTGCGGCCTGATCGCCCTCGACTTCATGTATTACCTGCCGCTGGGCACCACCACCTGCCGCATCACCGCGATGGTGGTGACGCCCGAAGCGCAGGGTCGCGGCCTCGGCAAACTGCTGCTGCGCGAGGCCGAGCGCCGCGCCCGCACCGGCGGTGCCGCGCGGCTCGAGATCACCAGCGGCTCGCAGCGCACCGAGGCCCATGCGTTCTACCGCGCCTGCGGCTACAGCGACGGCACGGTCCGCTTCGTCAAACACCTCGGAAGCTGACGGCCACGTCCCCGCGGCCGCCCCTGATGCGGGCGAGCTCCGCGCGATCCCGCTGAACCCGGTGCGGCCGCCTTGCCTGACAGGGGTCGGGTTGATCAGCCCGCGACCGCGTCGCCCGCGCGCCCGGGGCATCCCCAGTTGAGGATCGGCGTGCCGGTGGGCAGGCGCTCGCGGAACATCGCGACGCGTTGCGGCTTCGGGTTGACCACCACCGGCGCCTGCGCGGCAAGTAACAAGGGCAGGTCGGCGCTGCTGTCGGTGTAGGCGCGCCAGATCGCTTGCGTGTAGCCGGCCTCGCGGATCATCCTCACCTTCATCGCGTGGTGGCAGTGGCGGAGCGCGCCGACCGCGCCGAATTTCGGGCCGACCAGCGTGCCGATCACCGGCACGTCCTCGTGGGCGACGAAGGCGAGGATGGCGCGCGCCAGTTCCGGCGGCGCACCGGTGGCGACGATGACCGTGTCGCCGGCCTCACGATGCCGATGCAGCACGTCGAGCGCGATCGGCAGCAGCTTCGCCTTGATCGCCCCGCTGTTGGCGAGGACATACCGGTCGATGAGTTCGTCGAGGTCGCGGCGGCGATGCAGCCCGACGGTGCCGGCCCAAACGAAGGCGGAGATGCCGCGGCGGCGCGTCGGCAGGAAGGCGATCATCGGCGCGAACACCGGCGCCAGCAGCAGCGCGAGCAGCCTGCGCCACCACGCGCGGAAGATCAGCCACTTGAACAGGTGGGTGCCCGAATCCCCGTCGTAGAGCGTGTGGTCGAAGTCGAAGACGACCAGCGGCCCATCGGCACGCGGCGCGGCATAACGCGATGGGGCGGGCATGCTGCTCATGCGCCGGAGAATAGCGTGGCGAGCGCATCGCCCGGATCGTCGGCACGCATGAAGGCCTCGCCGACGAGGAAGGCATCGACCCCTGCTTCGCGCATCCTCGCCACGTCGTCGCGGGTATGGATGCCGCTTTCGGTGACCAGCAGGCGACCTTCGGTCAGGTCGGCCAGCAGGTCCAGCGTGGTGTCGAGCGACACGGAGAAATCACGCAGGTCGCGGTTGTTGATGCCGAGGACCGGGATCCGGCCGTGCAGGCCAGGCACCTGCAGCGCACGCGCGAATTCGTCGCCATCGTGGGATTCGATCAGCACGTCCATGCCGAGCGCCAACGCCTGTCCACACAGGTGATGCAGCATCACGTCGTCGAGCGCGGCGACGATCAGCAGCACGCAGTCCGCACCGAGCACGCGCGCTTCGGTGACCTGGTACGGGTCGATGACGAAGTCCTTGCGCAGCACCGGCAGTGTGCATGCGTTGCGCGCCTGTTGCAGATAGGCGTCGCTGCCCTGGAAGAAATCGACGTCGGTCAGCACCGACAGGCAGGCCGCGCCCCCGCTTTCGTAGCTTCGAGCGATTTCCACCGGATCGAAATCGGCACGGATCACGCCTTTCGACGGACTGGCTTTCTTGATCTCCGCGATCACCGCGGGTACGCCGCGCTCGATCCTCGCGCGCAATGCACCTTCGAAACCGCGCACATCGGGCGCGGCAGCCAGTTGCTCCTCCAATGCCGCCAGCGGCGCCCGCGCGCTTCGCTCGATCACTTCCTCGCGCTTGCGGCGCAGGATGGCCTGCAACACGTCACTCATGCGTCTTTCCCAGTCGTTGCGTCACCCGGACGAAATCCTCCAGCTTGTCGCGTGCCGCGCCCGAGACGATGGCTTCGCGCGCGAGCAGGATGCCCGCCTCGATGCCGTCCACCAGGCCGCTCGCATGCAGGGCCGCACCGGCGTTCATCGCGACGATCTCCGCGGGCAGGCCCGGTTTGCCGGAAAGCGCCTCCAGCACGCGCTCCTTCGACTCCGCCGCATCGCGCACGCACAGGTTGCGGGTGTGCGCCATCGCGATGCCGAAGTCCTCGGGATGCACGTCGTATTCGCGCACCTCGCCGTCGCGCAGTTCGCCGACCAGCGTGGCCGCGCCGAGCGAGATCTCGTCCATGCCGTCCCGTCCCCACACCACCATCGCGCGCTTCGCGCCGAGCGCCTGCAACACGCGTACCTGGATGCCGACGAGGTCCGGATGGAACACGCCCATCAGGATGTTCTCCGCGCCGGCGGGATTGGTCAGCGGCCCGAGGATATTGAACAACGTGCGCACGCCCAGTTCGCGGCGCACCGGCGCCACCACTTTCATCGCCGGGTGGTGCAGCGGCGCGTACATGAAGCCGATGCCGGTCTCGGCGATGCATTCGGCCACCTGCGCCGGCGCCAGTTCGATGTGGGCGCCCAGCGACTCCAGCACGTCCGCGCTGCCCGACGAGGACGACACGCTGCGCCCGCCGTGCTTGGCGACGCGCGCGCCAGCCGCGGCGGCGACGAACATCGACGCGGTGGAGATGTTGAAGGTATGCGCGCCATCGCCGCCGGTGCCGACGATGTCGACCAGGTGCGCGCGGTCGGCCACGTCGACCTTGCGCGAGAACTCGCGCATCACCGTCGCCGCGCCGGCGATCTCGTCCACCGTCTCCTTCTTGACCCGCAGGCCGGTGAGGATGGCCGCGGTCATCACCGGCGAGACTTCGCCGCGCATCACCTGGCGCATCAGCTCGACCATTTCGTCGAAGAAGATCTCGCGGTGCTCGATGGTGCGCTGGAGCGCTTCATGCGGGGTGATCGGCATCAGTGTTTCCTCGTTCCGCTTGCCCAAGCGCTCACGAGCGCTGCAGGAAGTTGCGCAACAGCGCGTGGCCGTGCTCGGTCAGGATGGACTCGGGATGGAACTGCACGCCTTCCACCGGATGTTCGCGATGCCGCAGCCCCATGATCTCCTCCATCGAACCGTCGTCGTTCTCGGTCCACGCGGTGATTTCCAGCGCATCGGGCAGGCTGTCTTTCGCCACCACCAGGGAGTGGTAGCGGGTCGCTTCGTAACCATCCGGCAGATTGGCGAAGACGCCCTTGCCCTGGTGCCGGATGCGCGAGGTCTTGCCGTGCATGATGCGGCCGGCACGCACCACCTCGCCGCCATACACCTGCCCGATGGCCTGGTGGCCGAGGCAGACGCCGAGGATCGGGATGCGCCGGCCCAGCCTTTCGATGACCTCCGTCGAGATGCCCGCCTCGTCCGGCGTGCACGGGCCGGGCGAGATCACGATCTTCGAAGGCGCGAGGCGTTCGATGTCGGCCACCGTCAGCGCATCGTTGCGCGCCACCCGCACCTCTGCGCCGAGTGCCTGCAGGTACTGCACGAGGTTGAAGGTGAAGCTGTCGTAGTTGTCGATCATCAGGATCATCGATGCGTCCTCAGAGTCCTTTCGCCGCCTGCGCCACCGCGCGGAACAGCGCGCGTCCCTTGGCCATCGTTTCCTGCCATTCCGCTTCCGGGTCCGAGTCGTGGACGATGCCGGCGCCGGCCTGCACGTGCAGCCGCCCGTCCTGGATCACCGCGGTGCGGATCGCGATGGCGGTGTCGGCGTCGCCGTTCCACGCGATGTAGCCGACCGCGCCGGAATACACGTTGCGCTTGACCGGCTCCAAGTCGCGGATGACCTCCAGCGCGCGGATCTTCGGTGCGCCCGACACCGTGCCGGCCGGGAATGCCGCGCGCAGCACATCCATGTAGGTGAGGCCATCGCGCAGCCGGCCGGTCACTTCGCTGACGATGTGCATGACGTGGCTGTAGCGCTCGATGGTGAAGCTGTCGCCCAGCGCCACGCTTCCCGCCTCGCTGACGCGGCCGACGTCGTTGCGGCCCAGGTCGATCAGCATCACGTGCTCGGCGCGTTCCTTCGGATCGGCGAGCAGCTCCGCTTCCAGCTCGGAATCGCGCGCCGGCGTGTCGCCGCGCGGGCGGGTGCCGGCGATCGGGCGCACGGTGACTTCGCCCTCTTCCAGGCGCACGAGGATCTCCGGCGAGGAACCGACCACCTGGCAATCGCCGGTGTCGAGGAAGTACATGTAGGGCGAAGGATTCATCGCCCGCAACGCACGGTAGACATCGACCGGTCGCGCGTGGAACGGCACCGACAGGCGCTGCGACAGCACCACCTGGAACACGTCGCCGGCGCGGATGTAGTCCTTCACCCGGGCGACGGCATCGATGAAACCTTCGCGGGTGAAGCCGCTGGCGAAATCGGTTTCGTCCAGCACCTTGCCGTGCAGCGTCTCCGGATAGCCGCCACCGGCCTGGCGCAGGCGATGCACGAGCGCATCGAGCCGCCGTTGCGCGCGGGCATAGGCATGCGGCGCGCCGGCTTCGGCGTGGACGATGAGGTAGAGCCGACCCTTGAGGTTGTCGAAGACGGCAAGCTCGTCGCTCTGCATCAGCAGGATGTCGGGCGTGCCGAGTTCATCGCGCGGATGCGGCGTGGCGAAGCGCGGTTCGATGCAGCCGATGGTCTCGAAGCCGAACCAGCCGACCAGCCCGCCCGCGAATCCCGGCAACCCCGGCACCTCGGGCACGCGCTGCGCGGCACGGATCGCATCGACCTCGGCCAATGGGTCGTCGACGTGGCGGCGTTCGACTTCCACGCCGTCCTCGCTCACCCGCAACTCGAAGCCGTGGAAGGCGTACACGCGCCGTGCCGGCAGGCCGATGATCGACCAGCGCCCGAAGCGTTCGCCGCCTTCGACCGACTCGAACAGATAGCTGTGCGGGCCATCGGCCAGCTTCAGATAGACGGAAAGGGGAGTATCCAGGTCGGCCGGGACTTCACGGACGACGGGGATGAGGGTGTGGCCTTCAGCGGCCAGCTGCTGGAACGTGTCTTCGGTAATCACGCGCATTCTCGGTGGGCAAACGGACAGGACGACAGGGGGCTGCGGGCCACCATCGCCAGTTGCCGTTGCCAACGATTCGCGCGGTTGCGAGGTTCATGCCGGTATTTAGCCACAAGCCGCCGGCGCTTCAAAGGGGCGGCGGCAAGCCGCGTTCGCCTTCGACCGCGTCCGAAAGGAGCGGCGAGCCCGCTGGCAGATGCATGCGCAACCGGCTCGGCACGCAGTCGATGCGGAAGCCCGCCGACCGCACCGGTTCGCCATCGAGGTTGAGCGTGAGCGCTGCGGCCGGCGCGATTTCCAGCCACGGCAGGCGCGCGCGCAGCGCGACGCGGTCGAGCGCGGCCTCCTTGCCTTCGGCGAGCACGGTGCCGATCGTCGCGGCGAGTTCGCCGTCGAGCGGCGGGATCACGGTGAGATCGAGCAGCCCGTCGTCGATGACCGCATCCGGGCACAGCGCCTGTCCGCCGCCCGCCTGCCGTCCGTTGCCGATGCCGAGCGCGATGAACTCGCCCTGCCATTCGAAGCCGGGGCCGGTCAGCCGCGCGTGATGGGGTTCGATGCGGCCAAGTTTGCCGAGCCCGGTGACCACGTAGGCCAGCCCGCCCAACAGACTCTTCAGCGATTCGTGGGTTTCCACCGTCACCTCGGTACCGAAGCCGCCACTGGCGAGGTTGGCGCACCAGTGTTCGCCGTCATCACCTTCGATGCGCAGCAGGTCGATGGCGCGTGGATCGCGCTCGCGGACCAGCTGCAAGGCGGCGAGCGGATCCGTCGGGATGCCGGCGGCGGTCGCGAAATCATTGGCCGTGCCCATCGGCACCAGCCCGATGGCCGGCAGGGCATCCGCATCGCGGTCTTCGATGCGGGCGAGGGCGGTGGCGACCGCGCTCAAGGTGCCGTCGCCGCCCGCTGCGATCACGGTGTCGACGCCCATCGCCAGCGCTTCGCTGACGAAACGGCCCACGTCCTCCGCCTCCCAGGTCACCCGCACATGCAGGGGCATGCCGGCATCGCGCACGGCCGTGACCGCGGCACGCAGCGCGTCATCGGCCGCGGCCTTGCCGTTGAGGATGAGCATCGAGGCGGGACCGGGCGCGGACATGGGCGCACGCTAGCGGCAGGCACGCCGGTTCCGCGTGAAGCCGGTCATCAAACGGTCATGCGTCGCCCGGAGCATGGAAGGCCATAGCCAAGGATGAAACGCGGAGGACGGAGCCTCCAACATTTCCCCGACCGGTGCTGCGAGGCGCCGGTTTTTCTTCGCGCGTCAGCGCGCGGCGGCGTCCGCGGCGGCCTTCATGCGGGTGACGATGTCGCGGTAATCGGGCTGGCCGAAGATGGCCGACCCGGCGACGAAGGTGTCCGCGCCCGCGGCGGCGATCTCGCCGATGTTGTCCGGCTTCACACCGCCGTCGATCTCCAGCCGGATCGCGCGGCCGGACGCGTCGATGCGTTCGCGCACGCGGCGCAGCTTGTCGAGCGTGGACGGGATGAAGGCCTGGCCGCCGAAGCCGGGATTCACCGACATCAGCAGCACGTAGTCGAGTTCGTCGAGGATGTAATCCAGCACCTCGACCGGCGTCGCGGGATTCAGCACCACGCCGGCCTGGCAGCCCAGCGACCTGATCAGCTGGATGCTGCGATGGACGTGGCGGCTGGCTTCCGGGTGGAAGCTGATGTGCGTGGCGCCGGCCTTGGCGAACATCGGGATCAGCGCGTCCACCGGCTCCACCATCAGGTGCACGTCGATGGGCGCGGTGACGCCGTGCTTGCGCAGCGCCTCGCAGACCAGCGGCCCGATGGTCAGGTTGGGCACGTAATGGTTGTCCATCACGTCGAAATGCACCCAGTCGGCGCCGGCCGCGAGCACGGTGTCCACTTCCTCGCCCAGCCGCGCGAAATCGGCGGACAGGATCGACGGGGCGATGACGGTCGGCTGGCGGCTCATCGGCGCTTCTTCCTCAGTGTCTGGATCTGGTCGTAGGCGGTGTTGATCTCGCGCGCCTTCTTCTCGGCCTGCGCGCGCAGTTCGGGCGCGGCATCGGCGTACTTGTCGGGGTGGTACTGGGAGATGAGGCGGCGGTAGGCCAGGTCGATCTCGGCATCGCTGGCTTCGCGGGTCAGGCCGAACACGCGGTAGGGCTGCTGGCGCGCGCCGAGGCCGAACCAGTCGGCGTCGAAGGCATGGCCCACCAGCGCGCCGATGGCGAGACCCAGCAGCGGATTGCCGCGCAACAGCAGGATGCCCGCGATGGCGCCGAGCAGTTTTCCGTACCAACGTTCCATGGCATCAGTTTACCCGCTGGAAAGCCGTAAACTGGCCGCCCGCAAAGGAGCCCAGCGCTTGGCCACGACCCTCGTCCAATCCGACCTGCCCGGCCTCGACCTGCGCCATCGCGGCAAGGTGCGCGATGTCTTCGACCTCGGCGACGGCCGCCTGCTGATGGTCGCGACCGACCGCCTGTCCGCCTTCGACGTGGTGCTGCCGGACCCGATTCCCGGCAAGGGCGAGATGCTGACCCAGATCAGCAACTTCTGGTTCGACAAGACGGCGGACATCATCGCCAACCATCTGACGGGCGATGACGTCGCCTCGGTGCTGCCGGCGGGCGTCGATCCCGCGCTGTACGCGAAGCGCGCGGTGGTGACCAGGAAACTGAAGCCGGTGCCGGTGGAATGCATCGCGCGCGGCTACATCATCGGCAGCGGCTGGAAGGATTACCGCGCGACCGGCGCGGTCAGCGGCATCCGCCTGCCGGAAGGCCTGCGGCAGGCCCAGCAGCTGGCGGAACCGATCTTCACCCCTTCGACGAAGGCGGCGGTCGGCGACCACGATGAGAACATCGACTTCGACACGGCGGTGGACACGGTGGGCCGCGAGATGGCCGACGCCGTGCGCGACGCCACGCTCCGCCTCTACACCTTCGCCCGCGATTACGCGGCGCGGCGCGGCATCATCCTCGCCGACACCAAGTTCGAGTTCGGCACCGACGAGGACGGCCAGCTGCACGTGATGGACGAGGTGCTGACGCCTGATTCCAGCCGCTGGTGGCCGGCCGACGAATACGCCGTCGGCACCAGCCCGCCGAGCTACGACAAGCAGATCGTGCGCGACTACCTGGAGACGCTGGACTGGGACAAGACCCCGCCCGGCCCGCGCCTGCCGGCGGACGTCATCGAGCGCACCCGTGCGCGCTACGCCGAGGCACTGGAGCGACTGGCCGGGATCCGGGTCGACTGACATGCCGCGTATCGCCGACACCGCCGAGCGCCCGATCGACCGCTGGTTCGCCAGCTACTCCGGCGACCACCGCAATAAGCTCAACCAGTGGCTGCACGTGGTCTGCGTGCCGCTGATCCTGTGGTCGGTGATCGCGCTGCTGTGGTGCATCCCGGTGCCGGGCACGCTGTTCGGGCCCGGCGCGTTCGCCGCGCTGGCGATGTTCATGACCTGGTCGTTCTATTACCGCCACTCGCGCACGCTCGGCATGGGCATGCTGCTGTTCTTCGTGCTGATCTCGTGGACCACGCGCTGGCTGCATCTTGAACTCGGCGGCGCGGGCCTCGCCAAGCTGGCGCTCGCGGTGTTCGTGGCGGCGTGGATCGGCCAGTTCATCGGCCATCATTTCGAGGGCCGCCGCCCATCCTTCCTCACCGACCTCACCTACCTGCTGATCGGCCCGGTCTGGGTGCTCAACAAGCTCTACCGCAAGCTCGGCTGGAAGTACTGATGCAGCACGGCGTGCTCGGGCGGCGCGACCTGGCGCTGCTGATGTTCGTCTGCGTGGTGTGGGCGCTGAACTTCTTGATGTCGACGCTGGGCCTGCGCGAGATCCCGCCCTTCACCTTCACCCTGCTGCGCTTCGCGGTGCTGCTGGTCGCGCTCGTCGCCTTCATGAAACGGCCGCCACGCGACCAGTGGTCGCGTCTGGCCGCGGTATCGCTGCTGGTGGGCGTATTCCATTTCGGCCTGAGCTTCCTGGCGCTGCGCCTGTCGGGCGACCTGTCGTCGCCGGCGATCGTCATGCAGAGCTACATCCCGATGACCACCCTGCTCGCCTGGTGGTGGCTGGGCGAACGCTTCCGCTGGTGGACCGGGCTGGCGATCGCGCTGAGCTTCGCCGGCGTGCTGGTGCTCGGTTTCGACCCGCACGTGCTGTCCCGGCCGATGGCCTTGTTCACGATGCTGCTGTCGGCGCTGGCGCTCGCCATCGGCACCATCCTGATGAAGGGCCTGCGCGGCATCGACATGCCCACCCAGCAGGGCTGGATGGCGGTCTTCAGCCTGCTGCCCCTGCTGCTCGCCAGCCTGTGGCTGGAGCCGGGCGCGCTGGCGCAGTTGCCGCAGGCCAGCTGGGTGGCGTGGGCCGGCGTGGCCTACGCGGCGCTCGCCTCCTCCCTGCTCGGCCACGGCATCTATTACATGCTGGTGCAGCGTCACCCGGTCGCGCTGATGATGCCGTGGCTGCTGCTGGTGCCGGTGTTCGCGGTGGCGCTGGGCATCGTGTTCTGGGGCGACCGGCCTGGCATGCGGCTGTGGATCGGCGGCGCGATGGTGCTCGGCGGCGTCTTCATCATCGCCGTGCGGCAGCGGCTGAAGGCCCAGGCCGTGGATCGTTGAGCCGAAGCCTGATTGCGCCCCGTCCATCGGGCGCAGAGGCGGGCTTCAAGCCACCGGGTGCGCCCGCCTCGGCAAGGTGAAACGCAGCCAGAGATAGCCGGAGACCGCCGCGACCACCGAAGCGGCGAGGATGCCGAGCACGCTTTCGCCGAGCAGGTCGCCGTCATCGGAATAGGCCAGGCCGGCGATGAACAGGCTCATGGTGAAGCCGATGCCGCACAGCAGCCCCAAGCCGATCAGCGCGCGGCCATCCATGCCTTCGGGCATTTTCGACAGGCCGGTACACTTCACGAGCAGCGCGGCGCCGACGATGCCGATCGGCTTGCCGACGACCAGGCCCAGCGCGATGCCGAGCGGCACCGGGTCGAGCGCATCCGCCAGCTTGATGTCGCCCAGCATCAGGCCGGCGTTGGCGAAGGCGAACACCGGCAGGATCAGGTAGGCCACCCACGGGTGCAGCGCGTGTTCCAGGTTTTCCAGCGGCGAATGCTCGACCGCATCGTCCACGTCGTTCCTGGTGTCGTAGTGCGGGATCATCAAGCCGGTGATGACGCCGGCCAGGGTCGCGTGCATGCCGGACTTCAGCACGCAGACCCAGACCACCACGCCGAGCAGCAGGTACGGCGTCAGCGCCATGACGCGGCGGCGGTTGAGCAGGAACATGCCGGCGACGGCCAGCGCGGCCCACAGCAGCGCGGTCATCGACAGGCTGGCGGTGTAGAACAGCGCGATGATGAGGATGGCGACCAGGTCGTCGATGACGGCGATGGTCGACAGCAGCAGCTTCATCGACGCCGGCACGCGCGACCCCAGCAGGGACAGGATGCCCAGCGCGAACGCGATGTCGGTCGCCGCCGGCACCGCCCAGCCCTGCATCGCGATGGCATCGCCACGGTTGATCCACCAGAAGATCAGCGCCGGCACCGCGACGCCGCAGATCGCGCAGACCACAGGCAAGGTCACCTGCTGCAGGCTCGACAACTGGCCGGACAGCGCCTCGCGCTTGATCTCCATCGCCACCAGCAGGAAGAAGATCGCCATCAGGCCGTCGTTGATCCACAGCAGCAGCGGCTTGGCGATTTCCAGCGCGCCGACCTTCACCGCCACCGGCAGTTGGCGGAAGCCGTCGTAGAACTCTTCCAGCGGCGAGTTGGCGAAGACCAGCGCCAGCACCGCCGCGAGGATCAGCAGGATGCCGCCAGCCGCCTCCAGGCGCAGGAATTCGGTGAGGGCATGGACCGCGCGATGCGGAAGCGCGGCGACCGCGCCAAACAGGCTGTGGCTGGATTCGTGATGTCGGCTCATTGGCCCGATTGTAAGGGGCGACGCGGTTCACGCATTCCAGAACCTTCATCGATGTGGATGCGGAACTGTCATCGCCGCTTCATCGTCGCCGACGACCCTGCAGCCTCCCTCGACATGCCCGCGATGCCGATGCGCCTGCACAAGACCCCGAAAGCCCGCGAGATGCTGACCCGCAACGGCCCGGAGCTGAGCCAGCTGGAACGCCGCATCCTGATCCTCTGCGATGGCCGCCGCGACCTCGCCACGCTGCTGAAGATGCTCGGGCCCGAGGCCGGCGCAAGCGTCGACGTGATGCGCCAGCAGGGGTATCTCGATGGGTCCGCGCCCATGGCGACGCCGGTCACGGCAACGCTGCACGAAGAGGAAAAGCGCGGCCTTGGTCTTGCGCGCGGCCTCAACCGCCTGCTCGGTAGCGGCCAACGCACGGCCACAGCGGAGACATCTTCGCAGTCGCTGCAGGGCGCGGCGGCTCCGAATGGTTTTGTGCCATCGGTGGCGGCCGCTACATCCACCGCATCCCCCGCAGCCCCCGCGCCCGCCGCCCTGCCTTCATCCCACAAGACAGGCAGCGCACGCGGCGGCACGCGCCGCTCCATCTCCGCGGCCAAGATGTACATGCTCGACATGCTGCAGCTGCAGCGCTCGCTGGAGGCTTCGTCGATCGCGGTGTCGATCCAGACCAGCAGCGGCGAGGATTCCCTGGTCGACGCCCTGCTCGAAGGCCTGGCCCACCTCGCTTCCAGCACCAAGCCCAGCATGAGCGAACGCATCGCGTCACGGCTGGCGGAAATCCTGCCGGAGCCCCATCTCGATGCGCTGGATCGATGCTGGTCGGGCGCCGCGCCGCAGCCCGACGCGACGCCCACCAACGTCATCCCGATGGAGCGCTATGCCTGAGCCGATGCGTCAGGAACAGCCTTCGACGTAATCGGAATACGGGGGAACGCCCACGCGCCATTCGGTGACTTTCGCCCCATCGCCCTTGCCGTCGGTCTCGAAGATCAGCACGCCATTGCCGCCTGACGCGTCCTTGATGCGCAGGTATTGGCCATCGGTGTACTTGTGCGGTTGTTCCTCGACGCGACCGGCGTAGAGCTTGACGATCTCCGCCTTGCTCATGCCGACCTTGCCACCACCCGGCGCGAGCAGCTTGGCGCTCTCCACGCCGTAGCGCGCGAACTTGCCGTCACCGACCATGAAGTTGAATTCAGCCGGCGTCTTCACCCACGTCGGCGTCATGAAGTAGCAGCCCGGGTTGAAGTCCTTGCCTTCGGTCTTGAGCTCGCCACCCCAGGCTTTCTTCATCGCATCGGGCGTCATCCCGAAGCTGAGGTCGCCGTAACCATTCCACTTCGACAGGTCGCGGTCGCCATCGGGCGTGGTACCCGGCGGCGGCACAGGTTGCTCGGGCGCGGGATTGATCGGCGGCGTGTTGCCGTTGGTCATCGGCGGCGGGGCGTCCTTCGGTGCCTCGGCCGGTGGGGTGGCCGCGTCGTCCGCGGGCGCGGAAGCGGCGGGATCGCCGGCAGGCGCGCAGGCCGCCAGGCCCAGCAGGCAGGCGGCGGCAAGCGCGTGCGGCAGGATGCGCGGGAAACGGGGTGCGTTCATGGGCAAAGCCTCGCTGGGGAACGCGGGCCACCCTAGCCAGCCGCCGTGAACCGGGCGCGAAACACGCGCGCCACGGTTCAATTTCCGGCCTCAGCGGGGCGGCGTGAACTGCTTGCGCAGTCCTTCCCAGCACGCGGTGTAGTCGCGCTGCCGATGCGGCGCGTCGATGGCCTGCACGGTTGGGCGGATCACCCCGCGCGACTCGAACATGAAGGCCATCGTGTCCTGGATGTAATCCGGCTTGGAGGTGTCGATGCTGGACGCCTTGTCGAACGTCGCCGCATCCGGCCCGTGTCCGGTCATGCAGTTGTGCAGCGAGCAGCCGCCCGGCGCGAAGCCTTCCGCCTTGGCGTCGTAGGCGCCGTCGATCAGGCCCATGAACTCGCTGGCGATGTTGCGGTGGAACCATGGCGGGCGGAACGTGTCCTGCATCGCCAGCACGCGCGGCCCGAAGATCACGAAGTCCAGGTTGCCCACGCCGGGCGTGTCGGTCGGCGACGTCAGCACCAGGAAGATCGACGGATCGGGATGGTCGAAGCTGATCGAACCGATGGTGTTGAACTTGCGCAGGTCGTATTTGTACGGCACGTGGTTGCCGTGCCAGCCGACCACGTCCAGCGGCGAGTGGCCGATGTCGGCACGCCACAGGTGGCCCTGGAATTTGGCGACGAGTTCGAAGTCGCCTTCGACATCCTCGTACGACGCGCAGGGCGTCAGGAAGTCGCGCGGATTGGCCAGGCCGTTGCTGCCGATCGGCCCCAGGTCCGGGATGCGCAGGAAGGCGCCGAAGTTCTCGCAGACGTAGCCGCGCGATGCGCCATCGGGCAGTTCCACGCGGAAGCGGATGCCGCGCGGGATCACCGCCACTTCCTGCGGCTCGACTTCGAGCACGCCCAGTTCGGTGGCGATGATGAGGCGGCCCTGCTGCGGCACGATCAGCATCTCGCCGTCGGCATCGTAGAAATAGCGGCCTTCCATCGAGGTGTTCGCCGCGTACAGGTGCACGCCGATGCCCACGCCCGCACCCGGCGCGCCGTTGCCGGCGACGGTGAACAGGCCGTCGATGAAGTCCACCGGCGTCTCGGGCAGCGGGATCGGGCTCCAGCGCAGCTGCTCGGGCGTGACCGGGCCGGTGCCGAAGTCGTTGTGGAAGTGGTTGTGGTGCATCAGCGTCAGCTCGCCGTGCATCGCCGCCGGGCGGATCCGGTACAGCCAGCTGCGGCGGTTGCTGTGGCGCGGCGCAGTGAAGGCGGTGCCGCTGATCTGCTCGGCGTAGAGGCCATGCGCCACGCGCTGCGGTGAATTGCGTCCGTCAGGCAGCGTGCCCGGGATCGCCTCGGTGGCGAACTCGTTGCCGAAGCCGGACATGTAGCCGGCCGGCATCGCGCACGCGCCATCGTGGCGCGGCATCGGCACCACGTTGCTGTCGTTGCTGCCCATCTCGTGCTCCTTACAGGACGCCGCGCTTCATCTGGTCGCGCTCGATCGACTCGAACAGCGCCTGGAAATTGCCTTCGCCGAACCCTTCGTTGCCCTTGCGCTGGATGATCTCGAAGAAGATCGGCCCGAACGCGTTCTGGGTGAAGATCTGCAGCAGCTTGCGCTGCTTGGTCTCGGGGTCGGCATCGATCAGGATCGCGTTCCTGCGCAGGCGCGGCACGTCCTCGCCGTGGCCCGGCACGCGCTGGTCGATCACGTCGAAATAGGTGTCCGGCGTATCGAGGAAGGCGACGCCGGCTTCGCGCATCGCTTCCACGGTGTCGTAGATATTGTCGGTGAACAGCGCGATGTGCTGGATGCCCTCGCCCTTGTAGTCGCGCAGGTACTCGTTGATCTGGCTCTTCTCGTCGCTGGACTCGTTGAGCGGGATGCGCACGATGCCATCCGGCGCGGTCATCGCCTTCGACAGCAGGCCGGTCTTGGCGCCCTTGATGTCGAAGTAGCGGATCTCGCGGAAGTTGAACAGCTTCTCGTAGTAGTCCGACCACTTCTGCATGTTGCCGAGGAAGAGGTTGTGGGTCAGGTGGTCGATGAAGGTCAGCCCGAAGCCCGGCGGGTTCTGGTCCACGCCTTCCAGCGGCACGAAGTCGGCGTAGAGCGCGTCGTTGGCGTCATCGACCAGATAGAGCATGCAGTCGCCGATGCCCTTGATGACCGGCGCATCGACCGCCTTGCTCTCCGGCTTGAAGTCGATCTCGGCGCCGCCGTTGGCGAGCACATGCGCCAGCACCTCGGCGGTGGGCTTCTGGAAGCGGATCGCGAAACCGCAGGCCGACGGGCCATGCGCTTCGGCGAAGTCCGAGGCGAAAGAGTCCACCGTCTCGTTGAGCAGGAAGTTGATGCGGCCCTGGCGGAACAGGGTGATGTCGCGGTCCTTGTGCTTGGCGACGGCGGTGAAGCCGAGGTTGCGCAGGTAGTTGCGCATGGCCTCGCCATGGCCCGCAGGCGCGGCGAACTCGACGAATTCGAACCCGTTGATGCCCATCGGGTTCTCGAAGGTGGTGACGGTCATGCCGAAATCGGGCTGGGCGTTCATGGCGGCTCCTGCGGATGCGTGGGGCGACGGCGCGGACTTGCGCGGCGAAGGCGTCCGTTATAGTTTCAGATGAAACCATTTTCAAGCTGCGGTGCGGTATGGCGACGACAGGCAAGGCGCTGCGGAAGACCCTGGCGGCACACGATGACGGCGGCGCGGCGACGCTCGAGCTGGAGCGCTTCCTGCCCTACCGGCTGTCGTTGCTGTCGAACCGGATCAGCCAGACCATCGCCGACCTGTACGCCGAACGCTTCGGCATCGGTGTCACCGAGTGGCGGGTGATCGCGGTGCTCGGCCGTTTCAGCGGCCTGTCCGCCAACGAGGTGGCCGAACGCACGGCGATGGACAAGGTGGCGGTGAGCCGTGCCGTGGCCCGGCTGCTGGAACGCGGCCTCATCGAACGCGATACCCACGGCGACGACCGCCGGCGCTCGGTGCTGGCCTTGTCCGGCGAGGGACTGGCCGTGCATGCGCAGGTCGCGCCGCTCGCCCTGGACATCGAACAACGCCTGCTCGACGGGTTGGACGAAGGCGAGCGCGACATGCTGCAGCGCCTGCTGGACAAGCTGGGCCATGGCATCACCCGGCTGTCGCAGGCCGGCTGAGCGTCATCGCGGAAGCCGCGGCATCCCGCATCCAGACATCACGCCAACGAAAACGGCGACCCGAAGGCCGCCGTTCCGTGTGATGCGATGACGCGGCTTACTTCACGCCGTGCATCAGTTTCTGCACCAGCGGGGCGATCAGGAACAGCAGCACGCCCGGGATCACCAACGCCCAGAAGCCGAAGGTGTAGCCGGCATGCGCCGACTGCACCGTCATGCCCTCGGTGCCGCTGACGTGGCTGGCGAAGATGCCCGACAGGTTGTTGCCGATGCCCGTGGAAAGGAACCAGCCGCCCATCGCGAAACCGACCAGCTTGCTCGGCGCCAGCTTGGTGGTCATCGACAGGCCGATCGGCGACAGGCAGAGCTCGCCCACCGACTGGATCACGTAGACCATGAAGAGCGTCCAGAACGGGATCTTGCCGGCATCGTTGAGCAGGCTCGACAGCGCGAACATGAGCAGCAGGAAGGCCAGGCCGTTGAACACCAGGCCCAGGCCGAACTTGCGCGGGATGGACGGATTGTTGCGGCCCATCTTCACCCACAGCCAGGCCAGGATCGGGGCCAGGGTGATGATCGCCACCGAGTTCACCGACTGGAACCACGCATTCGGCCAGATGAAGCCGCCCGGGGCGCCCAGGTCGCGGTCCACGATCTTGTCGGAGAGGAAGCTGAAGGAGCTGCCGGCCTGCTCGAAGAACATCCAGAACAGCACGTTGAAGGCGAAGATGATCAGCATCGCGATCACCTTGTCGCGGGCCACCTGGCCTTCGCGGATGCCTTCCAGCAGCAGCATGATGCCCAGGCCGACGAACATCGCGGTCAGGATCCACTGCAGCGAACTGGCCCCCATCGACAGCAGGAAGTAGATCACCGGGATCGCGACCAGCGCGCCGATGATCGTCATGATCACGCGACCGCTGCCTTCGGCACCGACCGGCGGGCGACCCACGCCCTGCAGCTGGCTGCGGCCGAACCAGAACCACACCAGGCTCACCAGCATGCCGATGCCCGAGACCATGAAGACGACCTTGTAGGCCGGCATGCCGGGCGTGCCGCCCATCATGCGTTCGGCCAGCCAGCCGGTCAGGATCGGGGCGATCATCGCGCCCAGGTTGATGCCCATGTAGAACAGGGTGAAGCCGGAATCACGGCGCTCGTCGGTCGGTGCGTAGAGCTTGCCGACCATCGTCGAGATGTTGGGCTTGAACAGGCCGTTGCCGGCGATGATCGTGGCCAGGCCGAACTTGAAGATGTTCTCGTCCGGCATCGAGATCATGAACAGGCCAGCCGCCATGATCACCGCGCCGACCAGGATGGAACGCTGGTAGCCGATCACCCGGTCGGCGACATAGCCGCCGAAGATCGCCGCCGCGTACACCAGCGCCAGGTAGGCGCCGTAGGTCTGGTTGGCCGAAGCCTCGCCGCTGGCCGCACCGCCGTGGAACTGCGCCACGATGTAGAGCACCAGCGCCCAGCGGATGCCGTAGAACGCGAAGCGCTCCCAGAACTCCGTCATGAACAGCATCCACAACGGGCGCGGGTGGCCCATGATCTGCGGGAAGGCCGGCGGCACGCTGCCGCCCGGCGGTTGTTCCATGCCGGGCCCAGCAGGCTCGACGCGATCAGGCACGGTTGTGCTCATTCAGTGTCCCCATCTTGCATTTGAAGGAAGCGCGCCCGGTGCGGGCGACAGGCGAGCATTACCGACGCGGCCTGTCGCCGTCAAACCCGTGCGCATTCATCGAATGGGGATCGATGCGGCTCAGTCGCGCTTCGACAGGTACTTCGCGTCATCGAAACTCGCGCACCACTGCGGGCGGTAGGCGACCACCAGCGCCAGTGTGCCGCCGGTGAAGAACGCTTCGCCGAAGGCCATCGGGATCGCGGCGACCAGGTAGGGCAGCGCTTCGCCACCGAGCCCGTGCGTGACCGCCGCCTTTGCCAGCACCGAGGCCAGCATCGCCAACCCGGCCGCGAAGAAGGCATTGCCGAGGATGTAGATGAAGATGTGCGCCGGCAGCTTCCTCGACACCAGCGCGCCGAACGCCGCGGTCACCGCCACCGGCAGCGCGTCGTTGGCCAGAAAATCCCAGCCCCAGCCCAGCCAGACCCGCCCGAGCAGCGCCCAGGCCGCGCTCACCACCGCCAGCGCGACCAGGGAGAAACGCGCGCCGAACATCAGCGTGGCGATGGCGGCGCCGAGGAAATGCAGGTTGATGCCCATCGCCGACTGCGTGCTGGGCGCGCGCAGCACGATGACCAGCGCGATGAAGATGGCGAAGACGCGCTGCGCCTCCGCATCCCCCACCACCTTGTGCCACGGCAGTCGGCGCACCGCCCAAGCCAGCACCGCGACCGCGGCCAGCAGGCCCCACCACCGCCATTCCGACGGCAGTTCCACGTTCACTTCGCGGCGCTGTCTTCGCCGTAGCCGCGCTCGGGACCGATGGTGGTGCGGACTTCGAACAGCTCCGGGAAGAAGGTCAGGTCGAGCGCGCGCTTGAGGAAATCCACGCCCGACGAACCGCCGGTGCCGCGCTTGAAACCGATGATCCGCATCACCGTGCGCATGTGGCGGAA
>JAANMY010002194.1_pt1 | contig 19077 bp, 22 predicted proteins | sample 7279691 | NCBI WGS metagenome assembly JAANMY01 (sample SAMN14094543, study PRJNA606508) | bioreactor metagenome | isolation source: A lab-scale SPAN reactor treating ammonium-rich wastewater day 388 | place: Ireland: Galway | collected 2018-02-07
GATCGACCCGATGATCACCCACACCCTGACGCTGGACGAGATCAACAAGGGCTTCGACCTGATGCACGCCGGAAAATCCATCCGTTCGGTCGTGGTGTTCTGATGGAGCGGATCAGCCGCTGGCGCGCGCAGGGCGGCTGGCAGGAAGTCTGGCGCCATGACAGCGCCGCCACCGGTACGCCGATGGAATTCTCGATCTTCCTGCCTGCGGCCGAGGGGCCGCGGCCGCTGGTCTGGTTCCTGTCGGGGCTGACCTGCACCTGGGCCAATGTGACCGAAAAGGGCGAGTTCCGCGCCGCCTGCGCCCGGCACGGGCTGATCTTTGTCGCGCCCGACACCTCGCCGCGCGGCGAGGGGGTGCCCGACGATCCGCAGGGCGCCTGGGATTTCGGGCTGGGCGCCGGGTTCTATGTCGATGCGACGCAGGAACCCTGGGCGCGGCATTACCGCATGCGCCACTATGTCGAAACCGAACTGCCCGCGCTGGTGGCGCAGCATTTCCCGGTGGATATGGGGCGCCAGGCGATCACCGGCCATTCGATGGGCGGGCATGGCGCGCTGACCGTGGCACTGCGCAACCCGGGGCGGTTCCGTTCGGTCAGTGCCTTTGCGCCGATCACCGCGCCCAGCGATTGCCCCTGGGGGCAAAAGGCGCTGGGCACCTATCTGGGCGCCGATCCCGCCGCCTGGGCCGAGTATGACGCCTGCCGCCTGATCGAGGGCGGCGCCCGTGTGGCGGCGCTGAAGGTCGATCAGGGGGCGGCGGACGGGTTCATCGACAGCCAGTTGCGCCCCGAGCGGCTGCGCGCCGCCTGCGCTGCGGCCGGTCAGCCGCTGGAGCTGGAGCTGCACGCCGATTATGACCATTCCTATTATTTCATCTCCAGCCTGATGCCCCGCCATCTGGACTGGCACGCCCGGCACCTGCAGGGCTGAGCGGCATCGCCCCGGGCGGGCCGGGCAAGGGGGCGCTCGCGCCCCCTCTTTGCGTGCCGCAAATTCACCCCCTGAGGATATTGAGGGCGCAAAGTTGGCGGGGGGTCTGGCGGTCAGATCTTGAGGAAGGGCTGCAGCAGCCGCGGGATCAGCCCGTTGAAGCGCAGCGGCGCGTCGGTGACGGCGAGGCAGATGCAGGGCGCGCCGGGTTCGGCGACCGGGGTGTGTTCCAGCGATTGGTCGGCAATTTCCACATCGCCCGGGCCGAAACGGTCGGTTGCATCGCTGAACGCGCCCGACAGCACCAGCGTCAGCTCGTTGCCTTGATGGCCGTGGTCGGGCACCGCGGTTCCGGCGGGGATATACAGCAGCCGGGCGCTGGCGCCGCGCGAGGTCGGCAGGATCGCCTGGCGCACGCCGCCGCCGACCGATCGCCAGCGCACCGTTTCGGCATCGCCGCCGACGTAATCGCGCAGCGGCTGCGGAAACAGACCGCGCGAGGGCCGGGGCGCCGGGCGCTCGGGTGCCGCCCCGGCGATGCGCGCCAGCGTGGCGTTCAGGCTGTCGGCGGCCATCGGCGCGGTGTCGCAACTGTCCAGCAGCCAGCCGCCGACGGCTTCCTGCGCCTGCAGACGGGCGCGGCATTCGTCGCACAGCGAGACATGCGTGGCGACCAGCAGGTTGAAGGCCTCGGGCAGCGTGCCGACACCATAGCCGGTCAGCAGCGCGTCAGAGAGGTGATGACGGATCATCGGTCGTTCCTCAGCTCATGGCCTGGCGCAGCTTTTCCAGCGCCAGACGGATGCGGGACTTGATCGTGCCCAGTGGCAGACCAGTCAGCCGGGCGATCTCGCCATGGCTGAGGTCGCCGAAATAGGCGCGTTCGATCAGCGCGCGTTGCGGTTCGGGCAGGGCGGCCAGCGCCGCGCCCAGCCGTGCGGTATCCTGTTGCAGCGCCAGCGCATCGGCCTGATCGGGCTCGGGCTCGGGGCCCCAGGGCAGATCTTCGGGTTCGGGCCGACGCTCGCGGCGCAGGATGTCGATGCGGCGGTTGCGGGCGATTGTGAAGATCCAGGTGGCGACCGAGGCCCGGGTCGGATCGAACTGCCCCGCCTTGCGCCACACCGTCGCCATCACGTCCTGCGCGCAATCCTCGGCAAGGGTCGGGCTGGCGCCGGATTTCATCAAGAACGCCTTCACCCGGGGTGCGAAATGCGCAAACAGCACGGCAAAGGCCTGCCGGTCGGCGTCGCGGGCGATGGCCGCCATCAGCGCGGCAAAGCGGGCGGCGTCATCGGTGTTGGTCACTTTGCTTCGTCCCTCGCGCACGGCCACGACCGGCCCCGCCGGGGGCGCAAGCCTGACTGCCATTGTCCGATGATCGACGCGCTCTTGCAACATGGCCTGTTTACGCCGCGATGACGCCGCCGGATCAGTGCCGCGCGAAAATATAGCGGTCATCCAACCGGGCCGCCGCCGCGTATTCCTGTCAAACCAGCAGGAGTTGCCCATGCCGTTCGAGTCGATCCCCGTTCCCCCCCGGCGCATCGCCGTGATCGGCGCCGGCATTTCGGGCATGGCCGCCGCCTGGCTGCTGGCGCCGGGCCATCATGTCACCCTGATCGAAGCGGCACCGCGTCTGGGGGGCCATGCCCGCACCGTGCTGGCGGGGCGGCGGGGCGATCAGCCGGTGGATACCGGCTTCATCGTCTTCAACCACGCGAATTATCCCAATCTGACGGCGATGTTCGACCAGTTGGGCGTGCCGGTGGCCCCGGCCTCGATGGGGTTTGGCGCCTCGTTCGACAATGGCGCCTGCGAATATGCGCTGGCCTCGCTGGATACGATCTTTGCCGCCCGCCGCAATATCGCCGATCCGCGGTTCCTGCGCATGCTGCGCGACATCCTGCGCTTCAACGCCCGGGCCGAAGGGGCCGCCACCGACCCCGAGCTGACCATCGGCGGGCTGATGGACGATCTGGGCATGGGGTCATGGTTCCGCGAGCGGTATATCCAGCCGTTCTCAGGGGCGATCTGGTCGACGCCCAAGGAAAAGATCATGGATTTCCCGGCGCGCGCCATGGTGCAGTTCTTTCGCAACCATGCCCTGCTGTCGCCGACCGGCCAGCATCAATGGTATACGGTCAAGGGCGGCTCGGTCGAATATGTGTCGCGGCTTGAGCGGGATCTGCGCCAGCGTGGCGTCGAAATCCGCCTCGGCACCGCCATGGCCGGGGTGCGCCGCACGCCGCTGGGCGCCGAGATCCGCGCCGAGGGGGGTGCGTGGGAGGCCTTTGACGAGGTGATCCTGGCGACCCATTCCGACACCGCGCTGGCCCTGCTGTCAGACGCCAGCCCGACCGAGCGCGTCGCCCTGTCGGCGATCGGCTATCAGGACAACCACGCCGTGCTGCACCGCGATGTCTCGGTCATGCCACGGCGCCGCAAGGTCTGGTCGGCCTGGACCTATACCGAACATTCGCCGCAAGACCGCGAGCGCATCAGCCTGTCCTACTGGATGAACGCGCTGCAGCCGATCCCGGCCGAGGACGAGATGTTCGTCACGCTCAACAGCAACCGGCCGATCCGCGACGAGCTGATCTATGACAGCCACACCTTCCGGCATCCGGTCTATGACCGGGCCGCCTTTGCCGCGCAGGATGTGCTCAAGGTGCTGAACGGCCACAAGTCCACCTGGTTCTGCGGCGCCTGGATGCGCAACGGCTTCCATGAGGACGGTTTCGCCAGCGCCGTCGATGTCGTCACAAAGATGGCGGCGCGGCAGGAAAAGGTCGCGGCATGACCCCGGGCATCGACCATATCGCCGGGCGCACCTTTCACGGCCGCAGCGGCGCGCTGGAGAACCGCTTTTCCTATGGCGTCGATTACCTGCTGATCGACGCCGAGAAACCCCAGCCAGCGCCCTGGCTCTTTTCGCGCAACCGCGCCAACCTGCTGTCGCTGCATGATGCCGACCACGGCGGCGAACCGGGCAAGGGGCAGGGTGCCCCCTGGGTGCGCGCCGTGCTGGGGGCTGCCGGGGCGCCGCCGCCTGCGCGCCTCGCGCTGCTGGCCCAGCCGCGCGTTCTGGGGCATGTGTTCAACCCGGTCAGTTTCTGGCTGTGCCACGATGCGGCCGGGTTGCTGATCTGTGTGGTTGCCGAGGTCAGCAACACCTTCGGCGACCGGCATTCCTATCTGTGCCACCACGATGACTGGGGGCCGATCTGCGCCGAGGATACGCTGAACGCGCGCAAGATCTTCCATGTCTCGCCCTTCCAGCCGGTGGCGGGCGATTATCAGTTCCGTTTCGACATCGGCGCCGACCGGATCGCCATCCGCATCCAGTATGGCCATGCGGATGGCGGGCTGGTCGCCACCCTGACCGGGCCGCGCAAACCCGCCACGGCGCGCGGCCTGCTGGGGGCGATGCTGCGCCGCCCGCTGGGCTCGCGCCGGGTGCTGGCGCTCATCCACTGGCAGGCGCTGAAATTGTGGTGGAAAGGCGCCGAATACCGGCCCCGTCCGCAGCCGCCCGCCCATGACGTTTCCCGATAGGAGGGGCCCATGACGCCCGTTTTCCTGACCCTCGCCTTTCTTGCCCTGTTGGTGCTGATCGCCCGCCGGTTTCTGGGCTTTGCCGCCCAGCGCCCTGGCGATTACGCGGCGACCGGGCCGCAGATCGACGTCCGCCAGCATCTGAACGGCCCGATCCTGTGCGAAGGGGTGATCTATGGCCCCACCGGCCGCGTCACCTCGCGCTTTGTCGCCGACATGCACGGCAGATGGGAGGGCAACCGCGGCACCCTGACCGAGCATTTCCGCTATGCCAGCGGCGAGGTGCAGCAGCGCGAATGGCGGCTGAAACTGGGCAACGATGGCAGCATCGCGTCCGAGGCCGATGACCTGACGCGCCCCGGCACCGGGCGCCAGGAGGGCGCAGGCCTGTCGCTGTCCTACCGCATCCGCCTGCCCGATCACGCAGGCGGCTGGGTGCTCGATGTCACCGACTGGATGTATCTGATGGAGAACGGCACGATCATCAACCGCAGCCAGTTCCGCAAATTCGGCATCAAGGTCGCCGAACTGGTCGCCACCATGCGCCGGGTCGAGGCATGAGAGGACAGGTCTGGTGGCTGGTCGGCGCCTCCGAGGGGCTGGGCCGGGCGCTGGCGCAGGCGATGGCCGCGCAGGGCGCCGCGCTGATCCTGTCCGCGCGCAACCGTGAGCGGCTGGAGCCGCTGGCCGCCAGCCTGCCCGGCGCCCGCGCGCTTGCCATGGACGTGACCGACCCGCGATCGGTGCAGGACGCGGCGCTGGCCGCCGGGTCGGTGGACGGCGTGATCTATCTCGCCGCCACCTACTGGCCGATGCGCGCGCAGGACTGGGACAGCGACCGCGCCGCGGCGATGATCGACGTCAACCTGACCGGCGCGGTGCGGGTGGTCGGCGCGGTGCTGCCGGGAATGCTGGCGCGTGACCGCGGGCGCATCGTGCTGACCGGCTCGCTGGCCGGATTCCGCGGCCTGCCCGGCAGCATCGGTTATGGCGCCTCAAAGGCCGGGCTGATGAATCTGGCGCAATCGCTGCAGGCCGATCTGCACCAGACCGGTGTGCGGGTGCAACTGGTCAACCCCGGCTTCATCCGCACCCGGCTGACCGACCGGAACGATTTCCCGATGCCCTTCATTCTGCAGCCCGAGGAGGCCGCCGCCCGCGTTCTGGCGGCGATCCGCAGCGGCAGCCCCGCCACGTCGTTCCCGATGCTGTTCTCCTGGCTGTTCCGCGCCGGACGGCTGCTGCCCACCGCGCTCTGGCACCGGCTCTTCGCGCGCGCCTGACTCCCCTTGCGCGAGGGCGGTATCGGGGCGATGCTGGACCAAAGCAGGAGGCCCCGCCATGACGCCCGAAATCAGCATCAAGAAAGTGGTGCATATCATCTTCCAGGCCCGCGAAACCGGCCGGACCGGCGAATTGCACGCCTTCATCGACGGGCTGAACGAGGACGAGAAAGCGCATCTGGTGGCCATCGCCTGGGTCGGCCGCGGCGCCTTCGAGCCCGAGGATTACGACGAGGCGCTGGAAACCGCCTTTACCGAGGCAACAACGCCCACCGCCGATTACCTGATGGGCATGCCGCATCTGTCCGAGAACCTCGAAGCCGGACTCGAGGCGCTGGAGATCGACGTGACCGAGGCGGAAGAGGATTTCTACGACCGCTGACCGCGCCGACGGGCAGACCCCCGTGGCACCCGGATTGCGCCGTCGCCCTGGGGGCGCTGCCCCCGCGCTGCGCGCGCCCCGGGATATTTACAGAGCAAAGAGGCGCGATTAACCTTCTGTTAACGCTGCGTCTTTGCTCCACAAATATCCTGCGGGGGGTGAATTGGCCGGAACGGCCAAGAGGGGGGCTGCACAGGCCCCCCTTTCTGTTTCACCGCGCGTAGGGGTCGGTCAGGGCGGGCAGGATGGTGCCGCTGCATTCGCCAAAGCCGATGGTATAGCCCGCGCCGTGGCAGGCGCCGTGCAGGGTCAGCGTATCGCCATCCTCGAGAAAGCTGCGGGTCTCGCCGCCGTTCAGGCTCAGCGGTTCCTTGCCGCCCCAGCTCAGTTCCAGCATCGAGCCGCGGCTGTCTTTCGTCGGGCCGGAGATGGTGCCCGATCCCAGCAGGTCGCCCACCCGCATCGGGCAGCCCGAGGTCGTGTGATGCGCCAGTTGCTGGGCCGCGGAGTAATACATTTCCGTGTAATTGGTGCGGGCGATCACCGTCGGATTGCCGCCCGCCGGGGCCAGATCGACGCGCAGGTCGATGTCATAGAGCATCGGCCGCGGCTCTTCGAGGTAGGGCAGCAGCGGCTTTTCGCGCGCGGGCGTGGTGGCCCGGAACGGGGCCAGCGCCGCCTTGGTGACGATCCAGGGCGAGATGGTCGTTGCCGTCGCTTTGGCCTGGAACGGGCCCAGCGGCTGGTATTCCCAGGCCTGGATGTCGCGCGCCGACCAGTCGTTGAGCAGCACATAGCCAAAGATCATCGCATCGGCCTCGGCCACCGTGACCGGCCCGGCCGAGGGCTGGCCGACGACGGCGCCGATCTCCAGCTCCAGATCGAAACGGCGCGAGGGCAGGAAGGCGGGCAGCTCGTGATCGGGCGATTTCAGTTGCCCCCAGGGCCTGCGCACCCCGGTTCCCGAGACCACCACCGACGAGGCGCGGCCATTATAGCCGATCGGGATATGCAGCCAGTTCGGCGGCAGGGCGTTTTCGGCGCCGCGGAACATGGTGCCGACATTGAAGGCATGGTTCCGCCCGGCGTAGAAATCGGTGTATTCGGTGACGGCAAACGGCAGGTGCAGCGTCACCCCGGCCAGCGGTTGCAGCCAGGCCTCGACCTGATCCCGCGTATCGGCGCCTTCGCGCAGATGCCCCATCAGCGCGCTGCGCAGCCGTTCCCAGACCGCAGGCCCGGCGGCCATCAGCGGGTTCCAGGCGCCGGTGTTCAACAAAGGCGCATCGGCGATCCGCAGCAGGCCCGCCTTTTCCATCCCCGCCACATCGAGCACGCTGTCGCCGATCGCCACGCCGCAACGCGGCGCGGTGCCGGGGGTCGAGAACACGCCGCAGGGCAGGTTGTTGAGCGGGAACGGGCAGGCGGGGTCGTTGGCGGCGGCGAGCCAGGAGCGGATGAGGGTCATGGAATTTCCTGCGTAGGGTGCGTGCTTGCACGCACCGTGGCGGATTGGGAAGGTGCGTGCAAGCACGCACCCTACGAAGCGGCGGTCCTACTTGATGCCGGGCGTGCCGTCGAATTTCTTCTCCAGCGAGGTCCAGCACTCCAGATAATCGTCCTGCAGCGGCGCGCTGGTGGCCGCCCATTCCGTCAGATGCTGCGGAAACCGGGTTTCGAACATGAAGGACATCGTCTCGGTCAGCAGATGCGGCTTCAGCTCGGCGTTCGAGGCGCCTTCGAAGGCGTCGCGGTCCGGCCCGTGCGGCAGCATGCAATTGTGCAGGCTCAGCCCGCCCGGCAGGAAGCCCTGCGGCTTGGCGTCATACTGGCCATAGATGTTGCCCATCAGTTCCGACATGATGTTCTTGTGATACCACGGCGGGCGGAAGGTGTGATCGGCCACCATCCAGCGTTCGCGGAACAGCACGAAATCGATGTTCGCCGTGCCCTCCTGCCCCGAGGGCGCGGTCAGCACGGTAAAGATCGACGGGTCGGGATGGTCGAACAGGATTGCGCCAACCGGCGAATAGGTGCGCAGATCGTATTTCACCGGGCAGTAATTGCCATGCCAGGCCACCACATCCAGCGGCGAATGGCCGATGAAGGTTTCGTGGAACTGCCCGCACCATTTGATGACCACGCGCGACGGCACCTCGCGGTCCTCGAAGGCCGCCACCGGGGTCTTGAAATCCCGCGGGTTGGCGAGGCAATTCGCGCCGATCGGCCCGCGCGAGGGCAGGTCGAACTTCTGGCCGTAATTCTCGCAGACAAAACCGCGGCAGGGCCCTTCCAGCACCTCGACCCGGTACACCAGCCCGCGCGGCAGGATGGCGATCTCCTTGGGCTCCAGATCGATGATCCCCATCTCGGTGCAGAACCTGAGGCGGCCTTCCTGCGGCACCACCAGCAATTCGCTGTCGGCCGAATAGAAATATTCGTCCACCATCGAGGCCGTCACCAGATAGACATGCGTGGCCATGCCGACCTGCGTGTTCACGTCGCCCGCCGTGGTGACGCTGCGCATGCCGGTGATCCAGGAATAGCTCTCGCCCGCGCCGGGCATCGGGATCGGATCCCAGCGGTACTGGCCCAGGCTGATGACATCCGGCAGCACATGCGGCGCGGTTTTCCAGCCCGGCACGTCGATCTTGCGGAACCGCCCGGTATGCTTGACCGAGGGGCGGATGCGATAGCACCAGGTGCGCTCGTTCTGGCCGCGCGGCGCGGTGAAGGCGGTGCCGGAAAGCTGCTCGGCATAGAGGCCGTAATTGCATTTCTGCGGGCTGTTCTGGCCCTGCGGCAGGGCACCGGGCAATGCCTCGGTTTCAAAATCGTTGCCGAATCCCGGCATATAGCCCTCATGGGGGCCCGGGGTGCCGGGGGCACGGATCATGCCTTTGGGCAGGCTGAGGTCGGTCATCGCCGTCTCCCTGGGAAATGCTCATTTCACGTGTTCCTTATTTCATTGCATATGCAACAACGTCAACCCCCCATGGCCGTCCGCGGCCTGCATTGATTTCGGCCCGGCTTTGTGATCGGCTGCGCGCCTGCCCCGGAGCCCCCGATGACCGACGCCCCCGCCTTCGACCTCAACGCCTTTCTGCCCTATCGGCTCAATGCCGCCGCCAGCCGCATCAGCCGCGGCTTTGCCGAGCGGTACCGCGACGAATTCGGCATCTCGATTCCCGAATGGCGGGTGCTGGCGCATCTGCATCACGCCGGGGACGTGTCGGTCCGGGATATCGAGGCGCGGGTGGATATGGAGAAATCCAAGGTCAGCCGTGCCGCCTCGCGGCTCGAGGCGGCGGGCTTCATCACCAAGGCGGTGAACGACAGCGACCGCCGCCTGCTGGTGCTGCGGCTGACGCCCGAAGGGCAGGCGCTGATCGGTCGGCTGGTCCCGGTGGCGATGCGGTTTCAGGAAGAGATGCTGGCGATCCTCGGGCCGCAGGCCGCCGGGTTCGAGGCCGGGCTTTCGGCGATTCTGGACCAGGACCGGTGATCCGCGCGCTGACACTGATCCTGCTGTGCCAACTGGCGGGCGAGGCGACCTCGCGCGCGCTGTCGTTGCCGGTGCCGGGGCCGGTGCTGGGCATGGCGCTGCTCTGGGCGCTGATGAGCGCCCACGCCCCGCTGGCCGCGGCGGTGCGCCCGGTCGGCGAGGGGATCCTGCGCCACCTGTCGCTGTTGTTCATCCCGGCCGGTGTCGGCGTGGTCGGCCATCTTGACCGGCTGGGGCCGCAGGCGCTGGCGCTGGGGCTGGCGATCCTGGTCTCGACCGCGCTGGCGATCGCCGCGGGGGCGCTGGCCTTCGCGCTGGTCGCCCGGCTGACGGGCAGCCCCGATGCCTGATTTCGCCGAGATCTGGTCCTATCTGGCGCAGGGCCCGCTGGTCTGGCTGACCCTGACGTTGGTGGCCTATGTCATCGCCGATTTCGCCGCCGAACAGGCCGAGCGCAGGCCGCTGGCCAATCCGGTGCTGATCGCCGTGGTGCTGCTGGGGCTGATGCTCTGGGCCACCGGCACGGATTACGCGACCTATTTCGAAGGCGCGCAGTTTGTGCATTTCCTGCTGGGCCCGGCCACCGTGGCGCTGGCGGTGCCGCTGCATGCGCAGGGCGCCCGGCTGAAACGCGCGGTGCTGCCGGTGCTGGCCGGGGTGGCGACCGGCTCGGTGGTGGCGGTGGCCTCGGCCCTCGCCCTCGCCGCCGCGCTGGGCGTCGATGTCGCCACCCTCGCCGCGCTGGCGCCCAAGAGCACCACCGCCCCGGTCGCCATCGGCATCGCCCAGTCGCTCGGCGGCTCGCCGACGCTGGCGGCGGTGCTGGTGATCCTGACCGGCATCACCGGCGCGCTGATCGCCACGCCGCTGCTGAACGCGCTGCGGGTCAGGGACTGGCGGGCGCGCGGGCTGGCGGTGGGGACCGCGGCGCATGGCATCGGCACCGCCCGCGCGCTGCAGGTCCACCCCACGGCAGGCGCCTTCGCCGGGATCGGCATGGGGCTGAACGCCATCCTCACCGCCCTGCTGGCCCCGGCGGTGCTGCGCCTCTTTGTGTGATCCTGCACCCGGACCGGGCCGGGGAGGGGGGCCAGCCCCCCGCCGCGCAAGCGCGACTCCCCCCGGGATATTTCCAGAGCAAAGAGGACGCGGACGGCCAACGTCTCCGCCGCCCCGGGATGCCCACAAGGCCGACTCGAAAGATCGTGGTTAGCAACTCGTGAACGCGCCTCTTTGCTCTCTCAATATCCCGGGGGGTGAATGGCCGCAGGCCAGAGGGGGGCTGGCCCCCCTTTCTTTGGCGCGAGGCCTGTGGCACACCCGCCGCCAACCGGAGGTCGCCATGCCCGATTACCCCGCTCTCGCCGCCACGATCCGCGCCCTGACCGAGGGCGAGACCGATGCCGTCGCGCTGATGGCCACCCTCGCCTGCGAGGTGCATCACGCCGATGACCGCTTTGACTGGACCGGCTTTTACCGCGTCACCGCACCCGGGGTGCTGAAGATCGGCCCCTATCAGGGCGGGCACGGCTGCCTGGTGATCCCGTTCGAGCGCGGCGTCTGCGGCGCCGCGGCGCGCAGCGGGCAGGTGCAACTCGTGCCGGATGTCGAGGCCTTTCCCGGCCATATCGCCTGCGCCTCGTCAACCCGGTCGGAACTGGTCCTGCCGGTGTTTGACGGCAGCGGCAGGCTGATCGCGGTCTTTGACCTCGACAGCGACCAGCCTGCGGCCTTTACCGACGAGGACGCGCGCGAGCTGGCCGCGATCCTGACCGAAACCTTTGCCGGGGTGTGACATGGTGCATCTGTGGGTCCGGGCCGAACAGCGGCCGAACGAGGAGCGCGTCGGCCTGACGCCCGAAGGCGCGGCGGCTTTGATCGCCCGCGGCTACCGCGTCACCATCGAGGACAGCCCCGCCCGCGCCCTGCCGCTGGCCCCCTATCTGGCGGCCGGTTGTACCGCCGCGCCCTATGCCAGTTGGCCCGGGGCACCCGATGACGCCATCGTCTTCGGCCTCAAGGAATTGCCCGAGGACGGCACGCCGCTGCGGCACCGGCACATCCTGTTCGGTCATGCCTACAAGGGCCAGCCGGATGGCCCGGCGCTGCTGGCGCGGTTCCGCGCCGGGGGCGGCATGCTGTATGACCTCGAATCGCTGGTCGATGAGCAGGGCCGCCGGGTCGCCGCTTTCGGCTATTGGGCCGGGTTCGCCGGGGCCGGGGTCAGCGTCAAGGCCTGGGCGGCGCAACAGGCGGGCGGCCAATGCCCGCCGGTGGCGCGCTATGCCGACAAGGCGGCGATGATCGCCGATCTGCGGGCCGATCTGCAGGGCGCCAGGCCGACGGCGCTGATCATCGGCGCGCTGGGCCGGGTCGGCAGCGGCGCGGCGGATCTGCTGGAATCGCTGGGCCTGCCGGTCACGCGCTGGGACATGGCGGAAACCGCCAGCGGCGGCCCGTTCCCCGAGGTTCTGGCGCATGACCTGTTCTTCAACTGCATCCTCGCCCGCCCCGGCTGCCCGGTGTTCGTGCCCGCCGATGCCGCCACGCAGGCGCGCCGCCTGACAGTGATCGGCGACATCGCCTGCGATCCCGGCAGCGCCTATAACCCGGTGCCGGTCTATGACCGGGCCACCGACTGGGCGGCGCCGGTGGTGCGGGTCGGTGCGCAGCCGCCGCTCGACGTGATGGCGATCGACAACCTGCCCTCGCTGCTGCCGGTCGAATCCTCGCAGGATTTCGCCGCGCAATTGTTGCCGCATCTCCTGACGCTCGAGCGGCCGGAGCAGGACGTCTGGGGCCGGGCCGCTGCCGCCTTCCATCGTTTCGCAGGTTAAAAAACTGCGCCGGGGGTCTTTTCAACTGCCTGTTTCGCAGGCATAGAGGACGGCTCTGCGCGATTTCGCAGGGCGTCAACCCCGGAAATTTCCATGTCTGCGCCTGTCCAAACCGGCTTTCTGTCGAATGCCCGCGCCGTTCTGGTGCTGGGCCTGCCCCTTGTCGGCAGCCATGTCGCGCAATTCGCGCTGCATGTCACCGATACGATCATGCTGGGCTGGTACAGCGTCACCGATCTGGCCGCCGGGGCGCTGGGGGCGACGATGTTCTTTGTGGTGTTCACGCTGGGCATGGGCTTTGCCCAGGCGGTGATGCCGATGGTCGCCACCTCGGCGGCGGCGGGCGAGGATACCGAGGTGCGCCGCGTCACTCGCATGGGGATCTGGCTGTCGCTGGGCTATTCGGCGCTGGCGCTGCCGGTGTTCCTGCTGTCGGCGCCGCTGCTGGGCCTTCTGGGGCAAGAGCCCGAGGTGGCGCGGCTGGGCGGTGGCTATCTGGCGATCGTCGGTTTCGGGCTGGCCCCGGCGCTGGTGGCGATGGTGCTGAAGAGCTATCTCGCCGCGCTGGGGCGCACGCAGGTGGTGCTCTGGGTCACGCTGGGCGGGGTGTTCGTGAACATCGGCGCCAACTGGCTGCTGATCTTCGGCAACCTCGGCTTTCCCGAACTGGGCGCGCGCGGCGCGGCGCTGGCCTCGCTGAGCGTGCAACTGGTGACGATGGTGGCGTTGCTGGCCTATGCGATCTGGCTGCCGTCGCTGCGGCATTACCAGTTGCTGGTGCGGTTCTGGCGCGCCGACTGGGTGGCGCTGCGGCGGGTCAACGCGCTGGGCCTGCCGATCGGGCTGGCACTGCTGGCCGAGACGGGGCTTTTCGCCGCCTCGGCGGTCATGATGGGCTGGGCGGGCAAGAACTCGCTCGCCGCGCATTCCATCGCGCTCGAGATCACGGCGCTGTTCTTCATGGTCCATCTCGGCCTGTCGAACGCGGCGACGGTTCTGGTGGGCCGGGCCCGCGGCCGGGGCGATCCCGAAGGGCTGCGCGCGGCGGCCAAGGCGGCGGTGGTGCTGTCGCTGGGCTTTGCCACGGCGACGATGCTGATCTACTGGCTGGCGGCCGAGCAGATGGTCGGCCTGTTCCTCAAACCCGACGACCCTGAGCGCGCGGCGATCATCCCGCTGGGGGTGACGCTGCTGCTGGTGGCGGCGCTGTTCCAGCTTGCCGATGCCGGGCAGGTGATGGGCATGGGCCTGCTGCGCGGCATTCAGGATACCCGCCAGCCGATGGTGATCGCCGCCATTTCCTATTGGCTGGTCGGCCTGCCCGCGGGCTACGGGCTGGGGTTTGTCGTCGGCTGGGGCGGGGTCGGGGTCTGGCTGGGTCTGGTCATCGGGCTGACCACGGCGGCGCTGGCGCTGCACGCAAGGTTCTGGCGCGCGATCTGAGCGCGCAGCCAGCCGATCTGCGCCAGCAGCTCGCCCGGCGGCTGGCAGCGCAGGATGTCGCGGATCATCGCCGCATCGGCCCGCAGGCCGCGCCACAGCCCCTGCTTGGCCGCCTTGGCCGGGCTGGCGACCCCGGGCCAGCCGACCACCGCCACCTGCATCCCGCGCGCCCGCATCGCCCGGTTGAGGAACACCTCGAAGCCAAAGCGCGGCAGGCCGGGCAGGGCGGGCGCCAGTTCCTGCAGCAATGCCAGCGGCAGCACCCGCTCGCCGCTGAGGTAATCGACGCCCAGCGCCCGCCACAGCCCCGGCGCATTGCCGCGCAGCGACAGGCTGGCCCCGGCGCGGCGCGCCAGCACCGGCGCGGCCAGCCGGGTCACATCCTCGGGGCGCAGGCCGGTCAGATCGGCATCCAGCAGCAGCACATGCTCGCCCTGCAGCGCGGCGATGCCCCGGGCCAGCGCCGCGGTCTTGCCGCCGTTCACGCCCAGCCGCAGCACCTCGGCGCCGCCGACAACGGCCACCTCGGCCGTGCCGTCGGTCGAGCCGTCATCGACCACCAGCACCCGTGCCACCAGCGGATGCCCCGCCAGCGCCGCCAGCACGCCGGGCAGGCGCGCCGCCTCGTTCCAGGCGGCGATCAGCACATCCAGCCTCATGCCCGCGCCCTCCGGTGATGGGTCAGCCACAGGGCGAGGCCCAGCAGCGCCAGCGCCAGCCCGCCCAGCACGGCGCGGTCGATCCACAATTCGGCCCGGTCCCATTGATCGCCCAGCCACCAGCCCAGCGCCACCAGCGCGCCGGTCTTGATCCCGGTGCCCAGCAGATTGACCGCCAGAAACCGCCCGAACGGATAGCGCGCGGCCCCGGCGGCCAGCAGCACCGCGAATCCGGCGCCATGGGTCAGCTTGCCCAGCAACAGCAGGCGCCCGCCGCGCGCGCCGATCTCCTGGCGCAGCCGGTCGGCCAGCGGCCCCGACAGCGGCAGCCTTGCCCGCAGCCGATCCGGCAACAGCCGCCCGCCGCGCCGCCCCACCGCATACATCAGCGCATCCCCGGCCAGATCGGCGCCGATCAGCACCGCCAGCAGCGCCTTGAGCGGCAACAGCCCGTGCCCGGCCAGCGAGCCGCCCAGCACCGAGACGATCGGCCCCTCGATCAGCGCCAGCGGCGCGAGGATGGTCAGCCCCTGCGCGCGGATCAGCTCGACAAGGTCGAAGCCGCCCGTCATTGCGCCGCCGCGCCGGTCATCGCCGTCCCGCGCCAGACAAACCCCCGGCGCGCAAAGGTGGTCAGCCACAGCACCGGCAGCATCGCGTCGCGCAGCGGCAGCGCCAGCAGATCGCGCCAGCCGCCGGGCCAGCCCGCCCGGCGGATCAGCAGCGCCTCGGCCAGATACCACAGGCCCAGATAACCGGGCAGCAGCGCCAGCGACTGCCCCCCGGCCAGCACCGCGCCCAGCGCCAGCAGCCCGGGCAACGCGGCGCCGTTGAGGATTTCCAGCGCGAACAGGCCCGGAAAACCGTCGCGCCGCACCCGGCTCCAGCGCAATTGCCGCTCCCAGACCTGCCGCAGGCTGCGGTGGCCGATGGGCTGGGCATAGGGCAGCGGCGTCAGCGCCACGCGCAGCCCCAGACCGCGGATCAGCCGGGTCGCCGCCGCGTCCTCGGCCAGCAAGCCGCCCAGCGCGGCAAAGCCGCCCGCCCGCTCCAGCACGGCGCGGTGCGTCAGCATCGTCTTGCCCTGGGCATAGCCATTGCCCAGGCTGTCGGCCGCCAGTTGCAGCCGCGCCTGATTGGCGTTCAGAAACGCGCATTCCAGATGGCCGCCCCAGCCCTCGGGCCGGATACCCACCGGCGGCGACGAGACCAGTCCCACCCCCGGCCCCCATTGCGCCATCACCTCGCGCAGATAGGCGGGCGGCAGCAGCAGGTTGCTGTCGGCCATGCAGATCCAGTCGGACCCGGCCGCCTGCCAGCCCTTCCACAGGTTGTTCAGCTTGGGGTTGGCGGTGATCGGATCGCTGCCGATCATCAGCCGCGCCCTCACCCCGGGATGCGCGGCGATCAGATCGCGGATCAGCGGCAGCACCGGGTCGCTGTCGGTCTGCGCGCAGAAGATCACCTCGAAATCCGGGTAATCCAGCGCAAAGCTCGATCCCAGCGTTTCGGCGTCGAACGGGTCCAGCCCGCAGACCGGGCGCAGCAGCGTCACCCCCGGCAGGCCCGCCGCGGCAGGCCCGGGTCGCGGCCGATCGAGGCGCCGCAGATACAGCGCCACCGTGACCAGATGCGCGGCCAGCAGCGCAGCGGCGGCCAGCGACAGGATCAGCGTCATCTCAGGCCTCCACCCAATCGCCCGTTGGCAGGGCATCGGCCACGGGTACCGGCACACCCATCAGTTGCAGCGTGCCGTCGAATCCTTCGACCAGCGCGGTGGCGCTGTCCACCCAATCGCCGCAATTGGCATAGACCAGCCCGTGTTCGCGGTGCAGCCCGGCCAGATGAAAATGGCCGCAGATCACCCCGTCCAGCCCCTCGGCCCGGGCCAGCGCCACCAGCCGCCGTTCATGGCTGCGGCCGACATGCATCAGCGTGTTGAGCGAGGCCAGCAGCGCCTCGATGGTGGATCGCGCCTCGCCCGGCGATTGCCGCCACAGCCGCTGCAGGCCCCGGTCCAGACGCCGCAGGCCGTGATCGATCCGGCTGCCCAGCCGGGTGAACACATGCGCCCGGAACAGCCGCAGATCGACCGCATCGCCATGGATCACCAGATAGCGCCGCCCGTCCGCGGCGTGATGCACATGACGGTCCTGCGGCGGGGCGGCCGGGCGCGCGGCTTCGGGCGCGCGTTCGGGGAACGGGTCGTGGTTGCCGCGCAGATAGATCAACCGCGCCCCCTCGGCGGCGCGGGCGTTCAGATGGTCGATCACCGCCTGATCCTCGGCGGTCCAGTGCGGCAACAGCGGTTGCCACAGATCCAGGATGTCGCCCGCCAGAACATAGGTGTCCGCCCGGTGCGCCTGCAGGAACCGCAGCACCGGCCCGGGCTGCCCGCCCAGCGCGCCCAGATGCAGGTCTGACAGGAACAGGGTGCGGCAGGCGCGCGGCGGGGCGGGAGGCGTGCGGTCGGACATCGGAAACCTGCGGGTCGCTGGACACGCGCCAATCTGACGGGGTTTCGTCGCGGGCGCGTGACGGTTGCATGACGTTTCTGCAACGCAGCATGGCCAGGTTTCCGTCGCCGGAGGGGGGGGCGGAAAAGCATCAAGGCCCGGGCGTTGCTGCCCGGGCCTTGATGATTGTGGTGAGCCGGATAGGGATCGAACCTATGACCCACTGATTAAAAGTCAGTTGCTCTACCGCTGAGCTACCGGCCCACAATGCGAGGCTAACTAGAAAGAACTCTCGCCGGGGTCAAGGCGAAAGATGCCTTTTTTCAACCGCACAGGTCAAAGGCTTGCCGATGTCCTCAGGTCAGCCGGGTTCCCGGGGCCCAATCGAGCCCGCGCAGCAATTCCGCGGCCTCCATCGGCCGCTTTCCCTCGCGCTGGGCATGGGTGATGCGCAAGGCGCCGCTGCCGCAGGCCACGGTCAGCCCGTCCAGCACCGCGCCGGGCGCGCCGCTGCCCGGGGTGGCGCGGGCGTTGAGCAGTTTCAGCCGTCCCGCCGGGGTGTCGCACCAGGCGCCCGGGAACGGCGACAACCCGCGAATCAGCCGGGCCAGGGTGTCGGCGGGCAGGGTCCAGTCGATCCGCGCCTCGGCCTTGTCGATCTTGGCGGCATAGGAGACGCCCGCCTCGGGCTGCGGCACGGCCGGCAGCGGCAGCCGGTCCAGCGCCTCGACGATCAGCCGCGCCCCCATCGCCGACAGCCGGTCGTGCAGGGCGCCGGTGGTCTCATCCGGCCCGATCGGCGTCGCCTCGCGCAGCAGGACCGGCCCGGTATCCAGCCCCGCCTCCATCTGCATGATGCAGATCCCGGTTTCGGCATCCCCCGCCATCACCGCCCGGTGGATCGGCGCGGCCCCCCGCCAGCGCGGCAGCAGGCTGGCGTGGATGTTCAGACAGCCGAGGCGCGGCGCGTCCAGCACCGGCTGCGGCAGGATCAGGCCATAGGCCACCACCACCGCCACATCGGCGCCCAGCGCGGCAAAGGCCGCCTGCTCGGCCGCATCGCGCAGCCGCTCGGGGTGCCGCACCGGCAGGCCCAGCTCCAGCGCGCGGGCATGGACCGGCGTGGGGCGCGGCTGCTTGCCGCGACCGGCGGGGCGGGGCGGCTGGCAATAGACGCAGACCACCTCATGCGCCGCATGCAGCGCCTCGAGCACCGGCACCGAGAATTCGGGCGTTCCCATGAAGATCACACGCATGTCTGGTTCCCCGTAGGGTGGGGTTTCACCCCACCACCTTCCGCGCCCGCCGTAACAGCATGTCGCGCTTCACCTTGCTGAGCCGGTCGAAATACATCCGCCCGTTCAGATGGTCGATCTGATGCTGCACCGAGGTCGCCCAGAGGCCGACGAAATCGCGCTCCTCGACGGCGCCCTGATCGTTCAGGAACCGCAGTGTCACCGCCCGGGGCCGTTCGATGCTGGCATGCACGCCGGGCAGGTTGGGCGAGGCCTCGTCATGGGCGCGCAACTGCACCGAGGCATGCAGCACCTCGGGATTGGCCATCCGCACCGCCTGTCCACGCGCCTCCGAGGCATCCACTACCGCCAGCCGCAGCATCACGCCGATCTGCGGCGCCGCCAGCCCCACGCCCGGCATCGCCTCCATCGTGTCGATCATGTCCGCCCAGATCGCGCGGATCTCGTCGGTCACGGCCTCGACCGGGGCGGCGGGGGTTCGCAGGCGCGCATCGGGCCAGGGCAGGCAACGGCGGATCATGCGGCCCCCAGCGCGGCCAGCGCGGCCAGCGCGGGCGAGGCGGCGACGCGCGCGGCCTCGTCCATCAGGTCGATGCACAGGCGGCCGTTCAGATGGTCCAGCTCATGCTGGGCGCAGACCGCCTCGAACCCCTCCAGCCGCGTTTCATGCCGGGCGCCGTCCAGATCGGTCCAGCCCAGCACCACCCAGTCGGGCCGCGCCACCGAGGCCGGAACCCCGGGGATCGACAGGCACCCCTCGGT
>JAANMY010002196.1_pt1 | contig 19031 bp, 15 predicted proteins | sample 7279691 | NCBI WGS metagenome assembly JAANMY01 (sample SAMN14094543, study PRJNA606508) | bioreactor metagenome | isolation source: A lab-scale SPAN reactor treating ammonium-rich wastewater day 388 | place: Ireland: Galway | collected 2018-02-07
CTGGGCTTCCCGGTCCTCGATGATGGCAACCGTGCCCTCGTCCTCGGCCCGGCCGGCCTCGCGGGCAATGCCTTCACCGCCCCGATTACTGCGGGTATAGCCGCTTCGGGACATCCAGGTGCTGTTGGCGTTCAAACCTCATTCATCGATATGAGACTGTCCAGTGACAAAGTCAAACCCGGCTTGCATACTGGTGATGTCGAGTTCGCCGGAGGTGCCGGTGGGAACTTGGATGGCATGAATGGCAACCTCAATCCGGATCGGATCAATGGCAATGTGTCAGGGGTGTTTGGTGTCCGCTGGTTCACCAAATCCAATGCCGCCAATGTTAGCCACAATCCTCGCCTTGATGTAACGTTTGTAAATGCAGACAGCACACTCGGTTTAACAGCAAGCAGAATCTCGACTTCGCTGCCATCGGCGGATAATGTCGGTATGCCAGCTGGTGTCTGGAGTGATGACTTCGTCAGCGGTTCTGTCATTTCCTTCTGTTCATACAGAACTTACTACGACCTGATTCTCAATAATCAGGCGGGTGGACGTTTCGCCGGACAGACTCCGGCTGGTGTCCTCAATGACCTGAAGACCAAGAATCCGGGAGCTCAGCTGGCGTTGATCGATTTCACCAAGGCTAATGCCCAGTCAAATGGTGCATTGGTTGAGACAGTCATCAACAACCCCAACCTGAAGGGCTTCGATGGCATCTTCGCGCCGAATGGCGGTACTGTTTCACAGGCCGACAAGGATCGTCTGCCCGGCCGTTACAGCACAGCGGTGCTGTCGATCGATGAGATCCACATGCTGGCTGTGAAGGATGTCGCTCAGTTCTATGATGAGGATCTCTCGAAGCAGTAATCCTCATCCATTGATTCCTTCTGTATATGGAAGGATGTAATGTAACAATGAAGGGGGCGGCAGGTTTCTGACGCCCCCTTTTCTCATCCATGCAAAATGCCGCCCCCTGCTCCCTGCTCAAGCAACTGATCCAGAGAGATCTGCGAATCCGATACCGCTCCACTTTGTTCGGTTTCTTCTGGTCCCTTTCGAAGCCGCTCACCATAACAGGGCTGTTTTACCTGGTGTTCGAAAAGCTCCTGCCGGTGCGTGGGTCCATGGCCGGAATACCTGCCCATGTGAATTATGGAATCTTTCTCGCGGTGGGAATCATCACATGGACCTTCTACTCGGGCTCCCTGCTGCAGGGTATCCATTCCTACCAGATTCATTCCCATCTGGTGTCGCGGGCACGATTCTGGCGCCCGGCGCTGCCCTTGTCCGATGTCTTTAGCCAGTGGATCCATTATCTCTTTGCAGAGATGGCCCTGCTTTGCCTGCTCTTTGGGATGGGTGCGTTGACACCCTCTGGGAAGATGGCCTGGATTATTCCATTGACTCTACTCGATCTCATCCTTGCGGGAATGATCACCTGCATCTGTGCCGGGTTTCAGGTTCTGGCACGGGATACATTTCAACTACTGGAACTGGCCCTCATGGTTGGTTTTTATGCCACACCGATCATTTATCCAGCTGACCTTGCTCTGGGATTGCTCCAGGCTCATGGGCTGACCTGGCTTTACCTGATCAATCCGCTGGTTCTTTTGATCTCCATCCGGCATTCAATACTGCTTGGGATGGAAATGCCACATCTGGGAGATCAATGGTTCGATATGCTCCTTCCAGTACTGATTCTATTTGTCGAAATGGTGGTTCTTGGTTGGATCACCTATAAAATGAACCGCAAGGTGGACCGCGAACTCGTGGATCGGTTATAGAATGGTACGTTTATTTAAGCACTGGCTTGGCCAGGAGCACGGCAACCCAAAAGGAAGTGGATACGGCTTTCTGTATGAGGAGCATATCCATAAACATCAATCTCTGGGCCTTTCACCCAGCGAGGCCCGTCAGGCAGCAGTTGGAGGTGAGTTTGCGGCGATCGGAAAACTCGAAAGAGATTGCTTGCTGTCTTTTGGGTTGAATGAAAAAACAAAAATGGTCGATCTGGGGTGCGGATCCGGCAGGCTGGCCAGGCAACTGGTTTCAGTCATCGGGCCAGAAGGATCTTACCTCGGGTTGGATGTATCAAAAACTTTGATCGAGGAAGCCTGCACCCAAATCAAGGGAAATATGGCTAACAATCCCTTCAAATTTCAAGTTATCCAGGATTGTCGCCTACCCTGTGAAGACAACAGCATGGATTTGCTTGTTGCTTTTTCAGTAGTGACTCACATCGACCTCGAAGATACTTTTTTATACCTTGTTGAGGCTCTAAGGATTCTGAGGCCTGGCGGCCGAATGGTGGTGTCGTACCTTTCGGCAAATGTTCAGGATCACTGGGATATTTTCCTTAATGAGGGCCGGATTCCGTATGAGCATCGCTCCCAGCGGGTTCGTAATCATGTTTTCATGCCAGGGATGCTTCAATACCTCGCTGAAAGAGCCGGATTCCAGATCGAAAAAGACTTTCGAGCCGATGAGAAGTGGATTCCCCTGACGGAACCGGTTCACCTTTTCGGCAGAGACTATGCAGTTGGAGACCCTGCCCACCTCGGCCAGGCCTGTATGGTATGCGTGCGAAGATAATCATTACAGAAAAGAAGAATCTATTCACATCAATTATGCGCCTCCTTTTGTTTTCGGCCTTTACTACAATAGCGTTCTTATTAGGATTAGAACTTATTCTTAATGTTCTACTAAGTGATAACTATAAAAGAGGTTCCTACTATCAGAATTGTATGGTTCCTATCTACAGCTCCAAGTGGACCCGGTTTGACCCTGTACTTGGTCTCCGAATGGCGCCTAACCTTGACATCCGTTTTCATAATAAAGAATTTGACACACGAGTTCAAACTAATTCTCATGGCTTTCGTGATGATGAGTCATCCTTGGAAAAACCAAAGTTATTGTTCTTCGGGGATTCTTTCTGTTTTGGTTGGGGGGTGGATCAAGGCCAGACCTGTGTGGACCTTCTTGAGAAATCGTCCGGATTCAAGTGCCTGAATCTGGGGACATCCGGGTATGGCACTTACCAGCAATTTCTCTCGTTTTCCAGGTTTATGGAGAGCCAGCCCAGCTCAGATATAACAGCAGTTTTCCTTTGTTATCCGGGAAATGATTTGGCTGAGAACCGTTCTCCATTTCCAGGTTTATATCCGACGATGATAAAAGAAGGCTCACAGTTAATTTCTGTGCCTGTCTTTGAGGATGCCTGGAGGGACTGGATGGGTATACTCGAAAGGCAAAATTCATCTTTGCTGGGAAGAGCCTCTTACATCTGGGATTTTATCAGAATGAATTTTTATTCGAATCGGAAAATGCACCTGGCGCAGGCGATTCGCCAAAGACATCCGGAACTGCCTTGGGGAGTCAATTTGCCTGACAAAGAAACGTTGTTCCGTTTATCGCTTGAAAGGATAAAAACTCTCTCAGATCAAAAGCAAATAGAGATCTATTTCTATCTGATTCCGACTCTTCCCCAGTTGACTCATCATGAGGTTCCGCCCGACTGGGATATCGCTAAAAAAGTTCTGGATGAATTCCCATTTCCAGTGGTGGATTTATCGCTGTCGCTGGAACCATCAGATTATTTTCCACTGGATTCTCACTGGAATAAATCGGGCCACCAAAAGGTGGCGGAAATCATCTCTCCGATCGTGAAATAGTTTCCACTCTCCCCTTCAGCCATTCCGGAATCTTCACAGGGGTGAGGGCTCCCCGCCCGGACGGATATGGCTCTCCCGCGCCATCAGGAGGCACAAACCGAAAAGAATCAGAACAGGTATGAGCGGGATGTTCAGATACAGCATCCCCAATCCATGCAATGACTCTGGACCAAACCAGTAAAATTTCCAGCAGCAGATGGCCCAGCAGCAGGCCGCAACAGCCATCACCCCATCCCCCACCCCGGACTGCGACAGCCTCGAAATCAGGGTCAGCCAGGCGGGAATCAGAAGCACCAGATAATGGTCCCAGAACAGGCTGGGAATCAGAAGCATCCCGAACAGCCAGGCGGACATCTCCATCTCCGGATCCTCATCCCTGCGACGGATGCGGCAGCACATCAGGCACAGGGCCAGAACCGCAAGCGCCCACACCATGGATCCAAAATAAGCCAGTCCACCCAGGTCCAGCCAGGGAGAAGTCCGTGGATTGGTGGTGAAAAGGCGGTACAGCAGGGCAGGGAAGCCAATGTTTCCGGGATCGACATAAAATGCGGCCCCCTGGTCACTCCAGGTCGAAGACCCATAACCCATGTCTTTCAACACGCCGAGGTAATCAAAATACGGATACAGCCCATACCTCACCGCGGGGCCGAAGATCAGAAGCAGAATGGCCAGGATTGCCGACAGAAAAGCCCCCCACTCCCGCTTCCAGCACAGCCAGACCAGCAGAAACCCCGGCTGCACTTTCACCAGTGTCGCCAGGCCGATCACCGCACCGGAGGTTTTACGGCAGCCATGCCGCCACAGAAAAAAAATGAGGCTGATCAGAAACAGCAGGAAATGGTTCAGCTGACCGGCGGTGATCGACCGGAAATGCGGAAAGAAATAAGCGACTGTGCCGAGTGAAACCGCCAGCCAGGGCAGCAGGGGACACCCCACCGGTTTCGACCAGCACAGCATCAGGGAAAGAAACAGAAGCACCTGGCTCCCCCAGAACCAGATCATCTTCACCTGGTCATAGCTGAAGAGTGTCAGCCACCCGAACAGATAACCGGTGAAGGGCGGATAGACATAAGGATTCAGGCGGACCATCTCGGGGTGGCGCACCTTGAAGGCTTCGGCATGAAGCTGGTGCGCCGGATAGGGGCTTTCTCCCCTCAGCAGAAGACGGCTCCCCAGATAGAGATGCTTGAGATCATTGGCATGGTACAGACGGCGTTCTGGATTGCTGTAATTTTCGAGGGGGATCTTGATCTGTTCGTACACATAGACGCAGGCCAGAATGGCCAGAACTGCCAGCCAGGCCTGACGTTGCGCGGGGCCGGCTTGATGATACATGATCTTCCCGGTTCTGCCTTTACTGGTATGGATCGAGCCAGTACTGCGGTGGCCGCTTCAAACGGTCCAGAAGCCGCACTGTCACATCCATGGCTGGCTTGACATCATAAGAGACAGCGACATCCCCCAGCAGAGCCTCGAGGTATTCCCGCCGTGTTTTGGCGATTTTTTTCTCCCGTGCCCGCTCCACAACCTTGTCACGGGCCACCTCGAACTTCATGACCCCGGGTTCTTCCAGCCCGCCCCGCAGGACCAGCTCGAAGGTGTCTTTCACACGGATCGGCATGCTGATCTCCCCCTCTTCGAGGGTGGCCACAACACTGATCCATTCCGGAGGCAAAGCCAGCATCGACTGCCAGCCCAGATAACCCCCGTCTTCGTAATCCGTGAAACGGTTCGCCCAGGTCAAGAAGCTTTCCCCCTGTTCGGCGATCCTGTGGCGGATTTCCAGCAGCTGCCCCAGAACCTTCTGTTCTTCAGTGGCACGGTCCTTTTCAGAGGCATTCACCGGGGTCCGGATCTTCTTGGCCAGATGCCAGGCTTCGACCCTCGCCGGACGCCGGAATTCATCCGGGTGTTCTTCATAATATGCGAGGATTTCTTCCTCGCTCAGGTCAATCTTCGCATCCACCATCTGCTGCATGTAAAAGTCGGACAGGATTCGGGTCTCGACCGGCCTGAAACGCTTGCGGAAGTAATCCGTATCGGCAAACTTGATCTGGCGGACATGGTGCAGGAGAAGTTTCTGGCGGCCATACACCTCCAGCGCAGACTCCTTCTCTGCACGGCTGACTGCTTTCTGCGCATCGGCGAACTGGCTGAAATCACCCCAGGAATAGGTGGCTCCAGCAGGCTTGATCTCCAGCAGAATCGATTCCGGTTTGACCTCGGCTGCATCGAACAATTCCTTGTGGGTAACCACCTGGTATTTTTCGGAGAGTTTTTTGAACAGCAGGTCGGTTTTTTCTTTCTGCTCTTTCTGAAACAGCTCCTGGTAGATTGTTGGTTCGACATTCGAAAATGGCTGCTGGATCGCATCGGTTTTCTTTTCCGGATACAGGATCATATATCCGCCCGGGGTCGCGACCACATCCGAATGGCGCCGCAGGGGCGTTTTCAGAATGACCTGTTCGATCTCCGAGGGCATTTCACCGGCTTTGAAGGGGCCATATTCAAGATATTTCTTATCTTCACGCGTATCCGAATACTCAGCCAGCATGTCATGGAAGTTGGCGCCTTTTTCGATCATCCGCCAGCACTCTTCCGCCCTCTTTTTGGCATCCTCGATCCCGTTTTTATCGTTGGAGAAGAAGATTCTGTAATAAGAATAGGTCGCAGGAGTCCTGAAGCGGTCCTGGTTCTGGTCGTAGAAATCTTTCAGGCTGCTGCGTTTGATGGTGATCTGCTCATCGATGCTCTCACGGAGAAACAGGTTCACCATCCTTTCCTCACGGAAATCAGCGAGTTGTTCGACCATGGCGGGATCCCGGTGCATCCCGTTTTCACGCGCCCTTTCAGCCAGGATCTTTTCGGCGACCCACTCATGGCAGAGCTGGAGGATGGAATCATGCATGTTCTGGGAGTCGATCTGGTCCGGGTTCTGCAGTTCGCGGAAATTATGCAGCCACTCCCCGAGGGTCATGGTCCCGCCCTGCCAGGCGGCCACAAAATACTGCAGCTGCGGGGATGGGGCTTCACGGTCCCGTGAGCACCCCGCGCACAATGCCAGGAAGAGCACCGTGAGCAACCAATGTGCCCGAAGGGTTTCAGGTGTCTTTCTGTTCGCCGGAGTCACAGAAGGCATGTTTCTTTGAAAAGATGTTTTATGGATCATTCTCAAGTGGATTTCAGGATTTTGCTGATTGTATCCTTCCAATGGTTATTCGAGGACTCAGGCAATATATGACACATGAAACCGCTCCGGCAAGGCCTTGGAGGGAAAATGGATGGTGTTACTCCCAAACCCCCGTGGCTGGGATGCACTTCCCAACACACGATGAATGGCCTTTTCCCGCCGCCGCCCCCGCTTCCGAATCATCATCATCACTCCCTATTCGTCATCCCATCTCCCCTTATTCAGAATCCCCCTCGCTCCCTTTTACGTCATCCCCGCCCCCCTTATTCGTCACCCTCGCGAAAGCGGGGATCCATGGCGTCCGAATAATTTTCTGGATTCCCACTTTCGTGGGAATGACGGCTTTTGTGTCGATCTCCCGCTCCCTATATTCGTCATCCCCGCTCCCTATATTCGTCATCCCCGCGAAAGCGGGGATCCATGACGACCGAGCACTCCACACCCGCCATACAATGGATTCCCAATCAAGTTGGCAATGACGGAAGCTGTGCCGGGAATGACAGCAGTTGAGCCAGGATGACGAACAGGCTTCTCCCTTCTCCCCTTGGGAGAAGGGCCGGGGTTGAGGGGAGCGTGAGCGGGGGTTGAGGGGGGTGCCATGGGTTCTGGGGCGCCCATGAATAAATCAAGCGCCATGATTGTCTCCCATGCCTCCAATGGATTCCAGCTTGCGCGGGAATGATGGGTGGAACATTCTGTCAAAGTGTAGAGAGACTATCGCTATAGGCTTCTGGCAAGGCGGAAGCCAACAGCTGCGCCCTTCCAGGTTGGAGGAGTCCAGGTGCGAAATGACGATCGGGCACTCGATGCTTCCCCGATCCAATCTCCTCCCCGATATACTTTGACCGGGGGGAATCCGAAAGGGACCTCCCATGGGCTGCCATCCACCGGAGCTCCTGTGTAGCTTTCGTGCCACCAGTCTTCACACCACTCAAACACGTTTCCATGCATGTCATACAGCCCATAGTCGTTTGGCTGTTTTTTCCCAACCTCTTCGGACCAGGCATTTGCATTGGCGCACCACACCATATTCTGGTCAAAGATTGAGCTGTAGGCACAGGAAAACAATTCCAATTCAGGGTCGTCCCCAAACCAGAACGGTGAGTATCGCTTGTCGTTGGCTGCGGAACCACGGCAGGCATATTCCCATTCAGCTTCAGAGGGTAAACGGTACCCTCCACCCTGGCGATTAACCAACGACCAGCCCGCAAGGCTATAGGCCTGGACCTGCCCTTCTTTTTCTGAGAGCCAGTTACAGAATGCAACTGCACCATACCAGGAAACTTCATGGACCGGATGCCAGGCCATGGATTCGTTGTTTCTTGTCTTTGGAGTGAAGGAAGGGGCAATGAACTCGATATCGCTTTGAGGCGAATCGAGAATAATCAGCCTCTGCCCGCCATGGTAAACATCGCCGCCACTGTAAGATGCTCCAGCGGAGCTGTTTAAGTACCCTTGCGCTTTAGCCCAGTTGAGTAAATCAGCATACTGAGCATTGGTAATCTCATATTTTCCCATTTGGAATGAATAACCGATATTGACCTCGTGCCGCGGAAATTCACAGGTACAGCCATCACACATGCAATAGTAAAGGTCATGAAAGTTTCCTGTGTTCCCCATCAGAAAAGAACCTGAAGGAAGCGTTAAAAGTTCCACGCTTGGAGTAATTGGTGTTTCAGTCATCGTAGGAAGAAGTGTTGGTGTGGGAGTTAAAGTGGGGTTGACCAGGCTGCGATCGTTCCATGCATTTACGAAAAGAATCAGATCCAGCGAATTCGTAACACCATCCAGGTTAAGATCAGTCATGTTATGGATCGCCTGTGTTTGAGTCGGAGTGGGAGTTTGGCAAATAGCTTGATTGGAGAAGAAAAACAACGTTCCCAAAAGCACCAATAATTTAACTGAGGTGTTCATCGTACAGGCTCTCCGAAGGGGTATTTACGGCACCTGCATATGGGCGTTCGGCTTTTTTTAACAAATTCCCAATTCTTTGTCTATTAAAAATGAATTGCCGGCAGCAGATTCACTTGTCACTCCCGGGCCCCATGGCTATATTGAGTTCAAGGGTGTCTGAACTGATTTGCCGGATGAGCTGCGCTGCACCCAGATGGGACCTCCCATTCCATTTTCAAGGACTTTTTCGATGTGGAGAATGAAAACGCTTCTCAGCGTGTCAGTCTGCCTGACAATGTTATCCAGCCCATCGCTGGCCCAGTTCCAAAACCTCAAACCAATTCCACTCCAGCCAAGGCAGGGCAGCCCTGTCGTCGTTCCGGCAGCTCCAGTCAGCGGTTTTGATTTTGACTGGGCGGATGTCTCCGGCGCAACTTCCTACAAGGTCGAAATCACTCGCCACCTGCAGGGGGGAGGGGTGCTGGTTGACAGTGTCACTTCAACAATTTCCCGTGTGCTTTACAGCTCTGACTCCAACCCGCTGGTGCCCGGAACTTCGGTGGTTCCTGAAAACTACAGCTGGGTTGTCACTGCTTACCAGGGGCTGACAGCCAGCCAGCCGAGTGACAGCAACAATTTTTCCCTGATTGGAGGAACCACTACTGTTCCTCCCAAACCCGGTCCGGGCGCCAATCCCCTTGCTCCCCCCGGGAACCTCAGCCCGACTGTCGATATTCAATACACACCTTCACGCATCAATCATGAAGGCCTTTATATGCAGTGGGATCCGGTTCCATTTGCGGCGGGTTATGAAGTCCAGGTGCAGAGAATCAAAGACCAGCATGGAAACAACCTCCAGAACCTCCATTACCGCCTGGATGTTGGCGGTCCGCAGGCTCTGATCACGAACCTGACCCTGTTTGGGGAGTACCGTTTCGAGGTCCGCACCATTACCAGCGGTGGAGTCCGCAGCAATGGTGAAGCAGTTGCCGGTTTCCGGGTAGTGAACTACCAGGCTGCCGATATCTGGCCCCCACCGCCTGACCCGGATGGGCGCATCGATGAGTTCGATCTGTTTACCCTGGCCCTGAACTGGCACAGGAAGGCCTCCGAGGCAGTCGAACCTCAGGCGGATATTGTCTCCAGTGATGGATTTATCGAGCAGGCCGATCTGCTGGCACTGATCATACAATTCCATGGGGCCGCGATGAGCTTCCCGCCGGCGAGACCCTCACCCACACCGGCTCCGCTTCCGACACCTGAGCTGAACAAACCGGATGATGCCGCCACCTTTGTTCTGAACCAGCCCGGAGACTCAATCAACTTCAGCTGGTCTCCAGTTCCGCTGGCCGAGCGCTATGAACTTTTTGTACGCAATGAGACAACCAGCCAGGAATTTACATATTCCACCACCCTGACCGAGTTCCCCATCACCGGATCTCAATTCGAGCAGGATCTGGCGGGTGGCGGAAATCTGACCTGGGAAGTGATCGCCAAGGCGGATGGTTTCATTGATTCCAACAGTGTGCGGCGCTCTTTTTCTGTGACTCTGACTTTCATGAAATCCGGAAAAGGGATCCAAGGGCCTGGAGTGGACTGGCTGCATTCACTGGGCGGTTTTTTTCTGGGGTATTCCGCTGAAGCAGAGGCGGTCTCCAAAGATGTGGTTACCGCCACCCCTCCGGTTTTGCTTTTTCCATACGAGGGCCAGACTATTTCCACCACATCCCCATTTCCTCTGATGTGGGAGGAAGTTCCAGGTGCAACAACTTATGCAGTGGAGATCACCTTATCGGGCATCTACCTCAATGCGGATGGATATGTTCGTGATGCGGAAAACCTGAATATCGTGACCGATACTCAGGTTGGAGATGGGATCGTCACTGTCCCTTTTTTTTTCACCTTTCGAAGCAAAGACTACCGTTTCCGTGTTCAGGCGCGCTTCGGGGTGGATCGAGCAGAATTCTCTCCTCCCAGGAAATTCGAGATAGCCGCGACCAGTGACCGTCCCTACACCAATATCGATTACTCCGGCGATTCCGATTATGGATCGGAAGATTTTTTCGCATTTGCGTCCTACTGGTTTACCGGGCAGGCCAACTCCACTTTCAATCCGGAAGCCGATCTGGCGCCTGCCAAACTGGATGGGAAAATCAATTCCAAAGACCTGTTGTCTTTCCTGGGTTTATTCAGCATTCGTGACCAGCTCCCCCGTTATCATCCACTTCCATCGCCTGAACTTCTGACCCCTGCGGATGGGTCGATGTATGGCCAGGAAGCGATCGGCAAGCAGTTTGTTTTCACCTGGTCACCGGGGCAGGGAGGGCTTGAAAATTTCCTGGTGTGGGAAATCCAGATGTATCTTCCATCGGTGTCGGCCACTCCGGTGCCGAAACAGTATTTTTCCGCACTGCCCCAGATCACCTCTCATTTCACATCGGAGGGTTCTTATGCCTGGCGTGTCAGGGGGCTGTCCCGTGATGGCACACGCGGCAACTGGTCCGAGCCTTCTCTGTTCACCATCACCCTGGATGATTACCAGCCCGAGCTGCCTGCGGTCCTTTCTCCTGCCGATGATCAGGTGCTTTCAGATGGCAAAGTCGAATTTGAATGGACCCGCATTTCCAGGAAGAATAATCTCTATGCCATTTTTGACCGTCTGGAGGTGCAGAATGGTTCCGGGCCGGTCTATGCTGTGGACATCTACCGCCGTAAGAGCGAGGAAGGGACCCCGGCTGTCCATGCCACCCTTCCCCTGGCGCCCTCATTCGGGAACTCATTCCGCTGGCGTGTGCGGACCTTCTTTGTGATCCAGGATACATTTCTGCGGCTCTACCTCTATGGACCGGTCGAAACACCGGCATGGCACAATTTTTCGCTGGAAGTTGACAAAAAAGCCTTGAATGGCATCCCTGCCTGGAATGCCGATTTGAATGCCGATGGCCACATCAACCTGGCGGATGGCGCCCAGCTGGCAGCTGCATGGCAGTACAAACGCAGCGATTCACGTTTTTACGATCTGGCTGCCGACTTCGATATGAACTGGATAGTCGACCAGAGGGATGCCATCCTTTTTTCCGAGGGAATGCTCGGGAATCGGCGCCTGGTAACCAATGGCCTCGGGGCGCCTCTGCCGATCGATCCGGTTGAACCGATTGAAGGGGATCCGCCTGTCATCCATCCCAGCATCGCCGCACGTGGGACAACAGTGCTCTGGCATCAGATTCCTGCCATCCGGAAGTACCTGGTGGAGTGGGTGGACTCCGAGAACAACCTGCGTGGCCTCATGGCGGACAAACTGGAATCCCCTGCACCGCTTAGCCCGATCGGTGACCAGCACATTGCTTTGCCGGCAATCAACCCCCAGTTGACTCTGACCTGGTCAACTGTTCCCGATGCTCATTTCTATTCGGCGGTTTTATCGAATCTGACCACAGGGCGAGGCAACATCGCCTATGTTGTGAATGCAGGTGATCCCGCTGCCCCGAATTTCAGCCTGAATATTTCCGGACAGGACCTGATTGAAAAATTCGGTGGAGCTGGGCAGTATGAGTGGCGACTGATGTCCATTGCTCCGGGATTCTTTGCAGATACCAGCGAGTTCGAGACCTTCAGCCTGTCCTTTTCCAAAGATGGCAGTGATTACTTCAACCAGGCTCAGCCGATTGCCAAGAAACGTCCCGGTATTGAGGTTCCTGGAAGTGCGGTGCTTCCCGCATTCTCTTATTACGGTTTGTATGCCTGGCGCGTGCTGGGATTGGGGGATGATCTCAGTTTGACCCTCCCGAGCCGCTGGAACCGGTTTGGAATCCAGTGCCTCGGCCCGGCTTATGGCTACCCAAAATTCTGTGGACAGATTCCGCCCGGGCCTGGGTGATCCCATCCAGGTCCCAACAGGGGCCTTCAACCCCTTATCCAGATTTCTGGCCAGACTGAAAGAAAATCGAAATCGAGCGAGAGTTCAATCCGCGTGTCCGGGTGGGTTGCGGTCATGCTCCACAGGGTGCATCGGCCTCTGTGCCATCGCCTCCGTAAATGCATCGATAACCATCGATTCGATCTGCTGGCGGGTTTCTGTGTTGATTGGATGAGCAATATCCTGAGAGGGGGTGGATTCCCGCTTTCGGCGTGGCATTCCAACAAACAGCCCATGTTCACCCTGAAGGACCCTCAGGCCATGAACAACAAAACAACCGGAAATAGTTATGCTCGCATAAGCCCTCAGATTGGTTTTGCTGATTGGCAGAAGGTGAATTCGAACCTCGGTTATCGGAAGCATGTCTCTCCAATCCTTTCGGCAAGTCTAAACCGATTTGGGGGGAAAATTCAAATGCAAAATAACCGTTAATATTAGGTAGGCTTAATCCGGGTTATGCGGGTGTTCTGAGGCTCTGCTTCATGGCCAGCCGTTCCACAATCCGGCAGTTGACATTCTGCCTGACTGCGGCTGCGGCGATCAGAGCCGCATTTGCCAGTGCCCGGCCCGAGGCTGCCCCATGGCAGACAAGGCAGGTGCCATTCACTCCGAGAAGAGGAGCGCCGCCATACTCTTCATGATCCATGCGCCTGAACATGGTTTCGAAAGTCTTTTTCAACAGGTCGGCAGAAGCTGCATTTTCACTGACAACCTGGCGGATCTGGTCTTTCAGTTCGGCATAGATATGCCCTGCGGTCGCTTCACCAAACTTCAGGAGGATATTCCCGACAAAGCCATCGCACACCACCACATCGAAGCTGCCGCCGAAAACCTGCCGCCCCTCCATGTTTCCACAGAAGTTGATCGGCGCCTGAGCCAGCAGGGGATAAGCCGCCAGTGTCTGTTCATTTCCTTTTTTGACTTCGGTGCCAATGGACAGGAGACCGACACGTGGATTCGACCGGCCGAGAACCTCCTCGGCATAAACTGTTCCCATGATTGCGAAATCCACAAACATCTCAGGCTTGCAATCCACATTGGCTCCAACATCGAGCACAATGATCGGGTGATTGCCAGTTGGCAGAATGGTGGTGATCGCAGGCCGGATGACCCCTTCGAGCCTTCCGAGAGATGTGACCGCGCAGGCCATGGTGGCGCCTGAATGGCCTGGGGACAGGGCTGCATCCGCCTGGCCTGCCCGCACCAGCTTGACCGCCAGGGCGATCGAGGAATCGGATTTCTTCTTGATGGCCACCGAGGCGGAATCATTCATCTCGATGACACTGCCAGAAGGGACCAGATCGACCTGGGGGTGGTCTTTCAAAGGCTCTTCGAGGAGAGCCGGATCACCGACCAGGATGATTTTCAGATCCTCGTGCTGAGCGAGGTATTTGAGGGATTCCAGGACCGGCCGAGGGCCGAAGTCCCCTCCCATGGCATCGATTGCGACTCGTACAGGCATCGGTGTCAGCCGATTTCAAGAACCTGGCGGCCTTTGTAGGTGCCGCAGGCAGGGCAGGCACGATGCGGCATCATCTTTTCTAAACAGTTGGGGCATTCGACCAGATTCGGCACCTGGAGAGCGTGATGTGAGCGCCCCATGCGGGTTTTCCTTTTCGAACGCCGGTGTTTTGGGTTTGCCATTTTTCTCTAAATTCCTTCTCTTAACTCAAAAAGACTTCTCCCCCACTCCAGAAAATGGAGTGGGTAAACCTTGTAAACATAAGTCGATTTTACTGGTTTGGGAAGCCTATTGAAGGGGATAACGTTTCTGAAGGCGGTTCTTGACCAGCTCCGGCACCAGTGAATCGAGGTCCCCTCCAAACTGGGCCAGTTCTCTGGCAATCCGGGAGGAGACGAAGACATGCTCTTCACTCGGCATGAGGAAAAGTGTATCCACCTCTGCATCGAGCCGCCGGTTCATCAATGCCATCTGAAACTCATACTCAAAATCCGAAACTGCACGCAGGCCGCGCAGGATCGCCTTGCACTTTTCCTTCCGTGCGAAATCGACCAGCAGCCCATCGAATTGGGATATCCGGACCCCCGGCAGGCTCCCGACACAACCTTCCAGCATCTCGACCCGCTCTGCGACACTGAACAGTGTCTGTTTTCCCGGGTTGGCAAGGACTGCCACCACCAGCTCATCGACCATGGTCAGCCCACGGTGAATCAGGTCCACATGCCCCCAGGTGACCGGGTCGAAACTCCCGGGATATACCGCTCGAAGGTGCTTCATGATAATGGTGTCTCCTCAGTCTTGTCGGGGAATTTCCAGAATGTCAGCTCCGCTTTTCCATAACGGCGCTGGTCAAACTGGACCAGGCTGGTTCCACGGAATGGATCCCCGGGCGGGAATTTCTCCGGGCGCTGGTGAATCAGAAAACCACCCGGAGCCAGAAGGCCCTCGAGGTGGCGCAGCGGAACCCCGGGGACATCATAAGGCGGATCGACAAACACCAGGTCAAACTGCTTCTTCTGCCGTGCGAATTCCCGGCATTGTTCGGCTGCGGTGGATGCGGCAATGATGCAATCGGAGGCCCGTGTCATGAGACGCACATTCTGGCGCAGCAGAGCGAGTGCATCCCGGTCATTTTCAACCAGTGTGACTTTCCCGGCTCCACGTGAAAGGGCTTCCAGGCCGACAGAGCCAGTGCCGGCATACAGATCGAGAAACTGGCAGCCGGGAATGATCTCCTGCAGCATGCTCCCGATCGCTTCGCGTGCCATTCCCGGTGTCGGGCGGATACGGTCATCCGGCGGGCTGATCAGGCGGCGCCCACGGTCTTCTCCTGCGATAATTCGCAGCAGGCCAAATTTACCTTTTTTCATATTTGCGGATTGTCTGTTTTTCGGGTCCGGCTGAAAACCCCATCCGTTTCACACAGGGTCCCCCGGCTGCACCGGAGTGGGAGGGAGGCCCTTCAGCCTTTCTTGAGCGGCCAGAGGGCAATCTTTTCCAGCACCGATGCCGCCTCTTCCCGGCAGGACATCCAGCCCGCCAGCATGGTGCCTTCCGGTTTCAGTGCATTCATCAGAGTGTCGAGCTCATCAGCTTCAAATGGGATCCACAGGTTCTTTCCGGCATCCTGGATTTTTTGAAAGGTGGGAATCCAGTCGGTTGCACGGCCATTTCCCGCTCCCCAGACATACTGGACCGCATCCAGCTTTTCGATCTCCAGCAGGCAGTCCAGATGCTGCAGCGCATTCGGGCCATCCAGGTGATAAATCGAGCGGTCCAGCCACTCCACCTGTTCGATAATGGCCTCCAGGAAAAATTCCCGGAACATGCGGTTTGAAACCATGCAGGAGAAGTCATTGGATGGAATGTAATACCGCCCCTCGGCAGCCAGCGGGAGCCAGCTGGTTGTGACTGTCTGCCCATGGCCTCGGATCAGGTCATAAGCAAGATTGTAAAAATCGAAGAAAGCGCTGCGCAGCTGGGCGAGGAGCTGTTTTACCTGGTCCGGCTCATTGAGCAGATCGAGACACAGCTGCTGGGGGTCTCGAAGCGCAGCCGCCAGGTCCGCATCCGGATGGATATCTGTCAACCCCACCAGAAACTTCCCCTGGCCCACCTCGAGTGCCAGGCGAGTCATGGCAAGAATTGTTTTTGTATATTCGTTCTCCGGTTGGACAGCGAGTTCAGGGACAAGGCCCCAGTCTTTGAGAAGCGGAACCGACCAGCTGGTGTCTTCACCAAATTCCAGCTCGGCATAAATGACAGCAGCCAGAACATCCGGACCGAGATTCGGCCAGAAAGCAGGGAAGGCCTCACCGATATAGTGTGTGTTGGAGATGTGGATGTCAGCGCACTCGACTGTGTAGTCCACATCCATCCATTTTTCACGCAGGCTGGCGTGGTTCTTACGGGGAAGCGGTGCAGGATTCTCTTTCGGTGCGAAAAGCTGGATGGCCGGGCGATCCAGAATCTCACCTTCCCACCAGGCCTCGAGACGTTCGAAGGCCTTTGCTGCATCGGGTTTATATTCGAGATCCATCAGGACAGTGGTCCTAACCTCCCGGGTGGAAACAGCAGGCCAATAGCCGGAGAGATGATGAAAGGATAATCCTCCGGCTTGAACCGTCAATCACAAACTCAGGCTTTGCGGCGCCACAGGCCTGACCAGCCCAATGGGCGGAATGGATGCCCATTTCGAACAATTCCGTCGAATCGGAATTCATGCAGAACCACCAGATCGAACCAGGTGGAGAGTTCCAGGCACATTTCATGGGCATGAACCCTGGGAGGCCCTTCTCCCTCAGGAGAAGCTTCATTGGCGTTGCCCGCCAGGGTCAGATACAGGGCGCCTGGTTCGGAATGCTGATGCAGAACTTTCTGGAAACCCTCCAGGTCCACCCGCCGGGCGACATGGTAAAAACCACGGTCGAACAGGAAAGCGAATGGCTCGCCGAATTCAGGGGCATTGAGAACATCGGCCTGGCGAAAATCCACCTGAACCCCCGCCTGGCGCGCTTTCATCCGGCCTTCCTCGATCGCCTGGCTTGAAAGATCCACAGCTGTCACCTGGAACCCCTTCTGTGCCAGGAAGACTGCATTGGTTCCGGTCCCGCACCCCATCTCCAGCACACGGCAGGGAGAAATCTGAAACTGATCCAGACAGCGGGTTAATTCGGTGGAGGGAATGCCGCTGTCCCAGGGGGTATCTTTCTTCTGATAACGATCTTCCCAGCTGCGATTTTCTTGAGTCATTTCACCCTGCCCACAATATGAGTTCTGGCCCGGGTGGCCATTGATCCGGCCACCCGGGTCGTTGAGTTTACCTTTATTGTTTCATTCCGACAAAGAGTCCAGCGTCGATATACTGGCCGCCTTCATCCTGATGCGTGTGGACCGCCAGGGTGTTCTTCCCCTGCCGAATCGCTTTGCGCACCGCTACAGAGACATCCTGAATCTCGTAACCATTGTTCCAGCCTGTCCGTTCCCAAATCTGAACACCATTCAGGAAGATCTCGGTTTTGTTGTCAAACCAGATGAAAAGGGCCGCATCCTCGAATGCCCCGCCCTCAAAATTGAACTCCTTGCGCAGCCAGATGTCCCGGGTGAGCCACTCGGTTCCAAGCTGGTGCTTTTCGCCACGATTTCCGAATCCAGGCTCTCCGGTCTTCCAGTTCGAATCATCGAAATCCGGATTCAACCAGCTTTCCGGCGGGGTCATGGTGGTGTAATGCCAGACTCCGGCTGCTTTGCGATCATGGGCGGTAGAGACCAGGACTGTCCAGCGGGTGGCAGTGGCGGGAGCCTCATTCACCGGGGGCTGGGTCTCATAAGCCGCCTTGCGTTTCTGTGTGGAGCTCAGCTTGTTCAGATCGAATTTCGCCTCTCGGGAATAGGTGTAGATTCCATTTCGTTCCTGTTCCACATCGGTCAGCTGGGTGTAGCAGTATCCGAAGAAATTGGGATTATCCAGATTTGCATCCACAAGCCCCTTGAAGCGTTCATAAAACTCTTCGATTGTTTTGGGGGAATTCCCATACCCCCAGCCCTCGCCGATCGCCCAGCCGATCCCACCGAACTCACTGACCATAAAGGGTTTGTTTTTCCCGCTGCGCAGATCGCTGTTGTATTGAGGCGGGAGCCAGCCGGTGAAGCGAAAGAAGGAATCCCAACGGTTTTTGTAGGATTCCGGATTCTGGTCGTAATCATGGGCATCACAGGCATCGGCTCCGGGATGGGTATGGGTCCAGCCGCTGGAATCGATAATCGGACGGGTCGGGTCGATCTTTCGTGTCAGATCCAGAACGATATTCTGGATTCGCAGGGCTTCGGGAGGTGTCTCATTGAAGGGGCACCAGCCGATGATAGCCGGATGGTTGCGGTCACGCTCCAGGATATCCTGCCACTCACGGATCAATGGTTCATCCATGCCTGTGTCACGGTAGTTCAATCCCCAGTTGGGATATTCCCCCCACACCAGGTAACCGAGCCGGTCGGCATGATAGAGGAACCGTGGCTCAAAAACCTTCTGATGCAGGCGCGCCCCATTGAATCCGGCAGCCATGGAAAGTTTGATATCGTTTTCGAGGGCCGCATCGCTGGGAGCGGTCCAGATTCCATCCGGATAGAACCCCTGGTCGAGAACCAGGCGCTGGAAGACCGGCTGGCCATTCAGGAGAATGGCGCGCCCTTTGATTTCCACTTTGCGCAATCCAAAATAGCTGGTGACTTCATCGACCACTTTGCCGCCGGCGGTGACTTTCATCTTGAGGGTGTACAGAAAAGGGTTCTCGATGGTCCAGGGATGCTTTTCAGAGAGAGCCAGGTTCAGGTGGGTCTGGCCCCACTCGACTGGCGCACTCGCTTTTCCCACAGACTTCCCCTCTGCAAAGGCTTCCGCCTCCAGCACCG
>JAANMY010002198.1_pt1 | contig 19019 bp, 22 predicted proteins | sample 7279691 | NCBI WGS metagenome assembly JAANMY01 (sample SAMN14094543, study PRJNA606508) | bioreactor metagenome | isolation source: A lab-scale SPAN reactor treating ammonium-rich wastewater day 388 | place: Ireland: Galway | collected 2018-02-07
CGCTGCGCGCCGGGCAGGGTGGACAGCCAGCTGCCCTGCGCCGTGTACATCTTGGCCACCGCGTCCGACCAGTAGGTCAGCGGCGCCATCCAGGCGCGGGCGGCTTCGTGCATCTGATAGAGCAGCATGGGATTTCCTGATGGATGCTGCGTCGCAGCATACTCCTGTGGAAACCGGCGCGGGTGAAGTCTGGCCGGCGGGTTCAGGCGTGTTCCAGCGCCGTGGCGTGGCCCGCCAGTGCCGGTGACAGCCAGCCATGCGAGCCGATCTGGACGAAGCCGGCCTCGGCCAGTCTGCGGCGGTAGAAGCGCGCCGGGCGGGCGTGGAAGCCGTCCTCGTCGCCGATCGCCGCATCCTCCTTCGCGAACATTTCGATGAAGGCGACGCCGCCGCACAGATCGGCCAGCCCGGGCAGGCCGCGGTTCAACTCGCGGGTGTCGAGGTAGTGCAGCACGTCGCTGCAGACCAGCAGGTCGGCCGGCGGGCAGGGGCGCAGGTATTCGAAGTCGCCGAAGCGCGCGTAGTGGAGGTTGCGGCTGCGCCCGAAACGGCGCACGGCGTACTCGCTGCTGTCGAAGCCCAGGTAGTCCAGCTTCGGACGCAGCTTGAGCAGCGGTGCGCGCCAAGCGGCTTCGCCGGCACCGATATCGAGCACGCTGCGGATCGGGCGTTCCAGGTGGTATTCGGCCATCGCCACCGCCAGCGCGACCTTGCGCGCCAGCCGCTTCGCGTCGCCGATGCCTTCGCGCCGGTACCAGCGGTCGAAGTAGGCGCGGTCGTAGGTCTTGGTCATGCGTTCACGCGTCTGCGGCGGCGGGATGCCTAGGGTAGCGGCTCCCCTACGGAGAACCCCCATGACCGACGAACGCAACATCGCCCACGACAAGAAGGTGGCCGACGACCACCGACGGCAGAACGAGAACGCGGCCGTGCAGCCGCAGCCCGGCAAGAAGCCGCCGCAGGTGGACGCGGACACCGATCCCTCCAACACCCGCGCCCGCGAGATGTACAAGCAGGGCGAGACGCCGCGCGACCACGCCCACGAATCGCGCGAGAACCCGCCGGAAGGCGAGGAGCGCATCAAACCCGACGCGCCGCGCCACGATCACGAACGCTGAAGGCGGCCAATACGTGACATCGCGATGCCGCCCGCGGGCGGCATCGTCGTTTCAGGTGGCGGTGACTCCCGCCGGCATGCCGATGGCCAGCGAGGTCATCGACAGCGTGCTCCAGACATCGTCGTTGAAGATCTCCAGCGGATCGCCGGGGCGCGCCAGGGCCAGTGCATAGAGCAGCGGCAGGTAGTGCTCCGGCGTGGGCACGGCGAGGCGGTTGTCGGGCAGCGATTCGACATCGGCCAGCGCGGCGAAATCGCCGGCGGCGATCAGGCCGTTGACGCGGTCGCGGAAAGCGATGGCCCAGGCGGGCGGCGTGTCATCGCGCCAATCCAGCAGGCCGAGGTTGTGGACGATGTTGCCGCTGGCCACGACCAGCACGCCCTCGTCGCGCAGCGGCGCCAGCATCCGCCCGATCGCGAAGTGCTGCGGGCCGGGGCGGCGCAGGTCGAGGCTGAGCTGCACCACGGGGATGTCGGCTTCGGGGAAGAGGTGCAGCAGCACCTGCCACGCGCCGTGGTCGAGGCCGTACTCCGGATCCAGCTGCGCATCGAGCGCGGGATCGAGCATCGCGGCCACGCGGGCGGCGAGTGCCGGATCGCCCGGCGCCGGGTATTCGATACGGTAGAGCGCGGGCGGAAAGCCGCCGAAGTCGTGGAGGGTGCGCGGTTTCTCCGCGGCGCCCAGCAACACGCCCGGCGTCTGCCAGTGCGCGGACACGCAGAGGATGGCGCGCGGCTTGTCGAGGCGGCGGCCGAGGTCCCGCCACGCGCGCGACCAGGCGTTGTCCTCGACGGCGTTCATCGGCGAGCCGTGGCCGATGAAGAGCACGGGTTGCGTGGCCATGGGCATCCTCGGAATGGCGTTGCGTGGCATCCTACCCGCCGTTTCGCCGGGAGTCGCCGATGTCCGCGTCCTATCTCTGGATCAAGACGTTCCACCTTGTCTTCGTCATCAGCTGGATGGCGGTGCTGTTCTACCTGCCGCGCATCCTGGTGAACATCGCCGAGACGTGGGGCGAACCGGCCGTGCGCGCGCGCCTGCTGTTGATGGGCAAGCGGCTGTCGCGCTTCGGGCAGGTGATGTTCGGGCTGACCTTCGTGTTCGGCGCGTGGCTGTGGTTCGGCTACGGCATCAGCGGCGGCTGGCTGCATGCCAAGTTGGCGCTGGTGGCGGCATTGATGGTCTACGGCATCGTCATCGGCCGCATGCTCAAGGCCGCTGAAGCGGGCAAGCCGCTCCCTTCGTCCAGAACACTGCGCTGGATCAACGAACTGCCGCTGCTCGCCCTCGTCCCGATCATCTGGCTAGTGCTGGCCAAGCCGTTCTGACTGCGGCAGCCGGTAACCTCAGAACCGCGTCAGCTGGGTCTTCTGGATGGCGCGGTGCACGTCGTGCACGGCATAGCCGCGGGCCCGGTCCGGCAGGTCGAAGTAGGCGGGATGGGCGAGCGTCATCGCCGTGTCGCGCAGGCCGCTGTCCCAGTGTTCGCGCATGCTGCGCAGGCCGAAGGCGTAGTCCTTGAACTGCTCCTCGTGCGGCTTGGCCTGGTAGATGAAGTGGACGATGTTGAAGACGCGGTCGTCCAGCCATGGCGCGAAGGCCTCGGCCAGTTCGTCGGGCACCTTGCGCTCGGGCAGGCGCTGGATGAGGTCGGTCAGCGCGGTGCGCAACTGCTGCGTGCGCGCCACCATGTCGGTGCCATGGCGCGTGCGGCTTGAATACTGGATGTCCTTGGCGCGTTCCAGCACGTCCATCATCGTGCGGGGGCGCGGGCCGGTGGCGCTCCACAGGTCCACCTGCAGCGCCAGCGTGTCCTGGCGCGGCCATTCGTCGAGGATGTGCTCGAGCGGCGTGTTGGAGACCAGCCCGCCATCCCAGTAGAAACGGCCCTCGATCTCCACCGGGGCAAATGCCGGCGGCAGCGCACCCGAGGCCAGGATGTGCTCGGGCCCGATGCGGGTGTCGCGGCTGTCGAAGTAGTGGAAGTTGCCGGTCTCGACATCGGTGGCGCCGACGGTCAGGCGGATGTCGTCGTCGTTGTTGATGCGGTCGAAGTCCACCAGCCGTTCCAGCGTCGCGCGCAGCGGGGTGGTGTCGTAGAAGCTGGTCGCGGCGTCGCTGCCGTCGCGCAGCAGGAAGGGCGAGACCGTGCGTGCCTCGAAGAAGCCCCGCTGGCCCTGCCAGAGCGCGGCGACGGCGCTCATCGACGCGGCCCAGGCTTCCAGCATCGGGTTCATCGGGGCGATCGACAGCCACTGGCGGATCGCCGTGGCCGGCATCGCCAGTGCGCCGCCGGGTTCGCAGATGGTGTTCCAGAATGCCTGCAGGCGGTCGATGCGGTCTTCCGGCGCGTTGCCGGCAATCAGCGCCGCGTTGATCGCGCCGATGGAGATGCCGGCCAGCCAGTTGGGCCGGATGCCGGCCTCGTGCAGCTCTTGGTAGACGCCGCACTGGTAGGCGCCGAGCGCGCCGCCGCCCTGCAGCACCAATGCGACGGCTGGGTACTGGGCGATCTTGTCGAGGAGGGCGGAGTGGGGGGTCATGGCGAGGCCTCGTCTTGGGAGTGGCGTGGATGACTCCGACCGCGGCCCGAGGGCGGTTCGCCGCCGCTCAGGCTACGCGTCCAGCTTCGATTCGCGGTCGCGCGTCATCCATGACGCGCTCGTCGAACCGCCCTTGGTCCCCGGCCTTCCGGGCGTCCCAGTTTGCCTGGCGCTGTTGCGAGCGAATCTGCGGGGGCGTGGAGTGGGGTGGGACATGCGGGTGCGCCATGGGTGAGTCCAGCCTGTTTGGGCGGCATGCCGCCCAGGCTGGACGAACGCCCGCCGTGCTGCGGCGGGCCGGACCCGCATCGCGGGGCGCACGCCCGCGATTCGAAGCAGGATGCGAAGCCAGAGCGACGCACATCCCCACCCACTTCGCGCCCCTACCGGTCACTGGGAGTACCCCCGAGCGGCAATACACCAACCCATCACTGCATGAACCATCCATGCGACACCACGATGCTCTGGCCGGTCAGGGCGTTGCTCTCGAACGCGGCCAGCATCAACGCCACGTTGGCGACATCGTCCACCGTGGTGAACTCGCCGTCGACGGTGTCCTTGAGCATCACCTTCTTCACCACCTCGTCCTCGCTGATGCCGAGTTCCTTCGCCTGCTCGGGGATCTGCTTGTCCACCAGCGGCGTGCGCACGAAGCCCGGGCAGATCACGTTGGCGCGGATGCCGAGCGGCCCGCCTTCCTTGGCCACCACCCGCGCCAGGCCCAGCAGGCCGTGCTTGGCGGTGACGTAGGGCGCCTTGAGCGGCGAGGCGAGTTGCGAATGCACGCTGCCCATGTAGATGATCGCGCCGGGCGCCTTGCGCTTCTCCATGTCGCGCATCGCCTCGCGGGTGGTGAGGAAGGCGCCGTCGCAGTGGATCGCGAGCATCTTCTTCCAGTCGGCCAGCGAGAAATCGGTGATCTTGTTGATGATCTGGATGCCGGCGTTCGACACCAGCACGTCGACCTGGCCGAAGGTCGCCACCGCCTTCGCGATCCCGTCGACGACCTGCTGCTCGTCGGTGACGTCCATCGCGACCGCCAGCGCCTCGCCGCCGGCCTGGCGGATCTCCTCGGCCACCGCCTCCGCCGCTTCCAGCTTGAGGTCGGCGATGACCACCTTGCCGCCGGCCTGGGCGTAGACCTCGGCGATGCGCTTGCCGATGCCGCTGGCCGCGCCGGTCACCACGCAGACCTTTCCGTTGAGTCGGGTATTCATGCGGAAACTCCTTTTGTGCAACGCAGCAATCATCCCCCGCGTACGCGAGGGGAATGTGAAAGATGGCCAGCATGGGCGATGCCGGCGCCGACCGGCATCGTCCGAAAGGGCATCAGCGCTTGGCCGGCGTCTCGAAGCGCTTCGGGTCCGGCAGCGCCACCGGCACGCCCCGCGCATCGCAGTAGCCGGCATCGCACATCACCTTGCGCAGGCGTGGATGGGCCTGCAACAGGAAGTGGAAGAGCGTGTTCTGCTCCACGCTGCCGCGCACCGCATCGCTGCCGGGGCCGCGCGCCCACACGCCCACGTCATCGCCGCCGTGGGTCTCGGCGCGGAGCGGGAACATCGCTTCCTGCAGGTAGTCCGGGTCTTGGGTGTCGATGTCGGTCAGGTCGGGCCGGCCCTTCCCGGCCTGCTGCCAGCCGCTGGAATCGGTGCGCGCGTGCTTCGGGCCTTCCGGTTGCTGGTCGGTCGCGCCGACGTAGCCCGGGCCGTTGGTGTAGTTGAGTGTGGTGTAGGGCAGGCCGGTGGCGTCGCGGGCGTACTGGGCCGGGTCGCCGTCCTCGCCGCTGCCGCCCTTGACCTTGCCGAGGATCGGGTTGCCGCGCGCCGGGTAGCCCACGAAGCTCATGACGTGGCCATGGTCGGCGGTGACCAGCACCAGCGTGTCGGCCGCGTCCGTGGCTTCGGTGGCGGCGCGCACCGCGTCGGACAGGGCGATGGTGTCGGTCAGTGCGCGGAAGGCGTTGCCGGCGTGGTGGGCGTGGTCGATGCGGCCGCCTTCCACCAGCAGGACATAGCCGTTGGGGTTGCGCTGCAGGCGGGCGATGGCGGCGCGGGTCATCTCCGCCAGCGAGGGCTCGCCGCCGGCATCCTTCGGGCGGTCGTGCTCGTACTGCATGTGGTCCGGCTCGAACAGGCCGAGCAGCGGCGCGTCGGCCGGCGCTTCGGCCAGCTGCTTGGCGTTCCAGACGTAGGCGCCTTCCGGGTGCCTGTTCTTCCATTCGGCGATGAGATCGCGGCCGTCGAGCCGTTCGCCGACCTTGTCGTCGTATTCCGGGTCGCGCCGGTCGGTGCCGAAGAAGCTCTTGCGGCCGCCGCCCATCAGCACGTCCGGCCCGTTGCCGAAGTCCGATTCCACGATCTGCCGCGCGATGTCGATGCAGCCGGCCGCCTTCGCGTCGGCGGGCAGGTCGCTGTCGTTCTCCCAGTTGCGGTCGGCGGAATGCGAGAACGTCGCGCCGGGCGTGGCATGGGTGACCCGGGTGGTGGTGACCACGCCGGTCGCCATGCCGCTGGCGGCCGCCAGTTCCCACAGGCTGAGCGTCGGCACGGCGCGGGCGGCGGCGCAGTCGCCACGCCTGGCCTGTTGGCCGATGGAGAGCACGCCAAGCCGCGTCTTCACGCCGGTGGCCATCGCCGACATGGTGCCGGCGGAATCCGGCGTCTGCGAATCGGTGTTGTAGGTGCGGCTGAGCGCGGTGGCCGGGAATTCCTCCCAGGCCAGCTTCTGTTCCTCGCCCGGGTGTCCGGCGCGCTGGCCTTCCAGGATGCGCGCGGCGGCCACGGTCGGCAGGCTCATGCCGTCGCCGACGAACAGGATCAGGTTCTTCGCGCGTCCGCCCATCGCGCCCCGGCTGGCGGCCTGCGCCGCGCCGTTGCGGAACCACCACGCCGGGGTTTCACCCGCCGGGCGCTGGATCGAAGGCACATCGACCACATGGGAAGACGCGGCGGCAGGCACGGCGGGACCGCCGGTCGCGCAGGCACCGAGCAACACCATCGAGCAGGCGGCGAGGAGGGCGGGGAGATGTCGGATCGCGGGCATCGTCACGGATGAAAAGAACGTGGAACGGCCATTATGCGCGGGCTTTGTGGCACTTCGCCCGCTGCGGTATCGTCCCCGGACTGCCTGCCGGGAAGTTCCGATGATCGAGGGTTGGTTCCGCATCAAGTTCTGGAAGCGCGTGCTGCTCGGCTTCGTGCTGGGCGTGTTGGCGGGCTGGTTGCTCGGGCCGAACGCCGAGACCTGGTTCGGCTGGCTGGGCGATCTCTACGTCACCCTGATCAAGCTGATCGCGGTGCCGCTGGTGTTCTTCGCGGTGATCAGCGCGGTGTCGGCGCTGTCGGGCCAGAAGTCGATGGCCGCGCTCGGCGGGCGCACTTTCATGTGGTTCGCGATCACCGCCGTGCTGGCGGTCTGCGTGGGCATCACGGTCGGGCTGTTGATGCAGCCGGGCCACGGCGTGGGCCAGCTGGCGGTGGCCAGCGACTACAAGCCGCGCGAGGTGCCGAGCCTGCTCAACGTGCTGCTGGGCATCGTGCCGGCCAACATCTTCCACGCGCTGACCGGCATCGGCACCGCCAAGAACGCGGCCGGCGAGACGGTGCTGGCGGCGGGGCGCGGTTCGATCCTGCCGGTGATCTTCGTCGCCGGGCTGATCGGCTTCGCCATCGTCAAGCTGGGCGAGAAGGTCGCCGAGGCGCGCAAGCTGGCCGACCAGCTCAGCGAGATCTGGATCCAGATCACCCGCTATGTGCTGGAGTTCACCCCGTTCGGCACCTTCGGGCTGATCGCCGCGCTGGTCGGCGCCTACGGTTTCGAGAAGCTGCTGCCGCTGGGCAGCTTCGTCATCGCGCTCTACGTCGCCTGCGCGTTCCACATCATCGTGGTGTATTCGGGCCTGCTGCTGGCGCACGGGCTCAGCCCGCTCAAGTTCTTCCGCGGCGCGGCCCCGGCGATGGAGGTGGGTTTCGTGGCCTCATCCAGCTTCGCGGCGCTGCCGGTGTCGCTGCGTTCGGCCATCCACAACCTCGGCGTCAACAAGGACTACGCCAGCTTCGCGGTGCCGCTGGGCGCGAGCATCAAGATGGACGGCTGCGGCGCCATCTACCCGGCGCTGGCGGCGGTGTTCATCAGCCAGTACATGAACATCGACCTCAGCCTCAACCAGTACCTGGTGATCATGCTGGCCTCGGTGCTGGGCAGCTTCGGCACCGCCGGCGTGCCCGGCACCGCCGTGGTGATGGCGACGGTGGTGCTGACGGCCGCCGGGCTGCCGCTGGAGACCATCGGCTACCTGTACGCCATCGACCGCGTTCTGGACATGATGCGCACGATGACCAACGTCACCGGCCAGGTGCTGGTGCCGGTGCTGGTGGCGAAGGAAACCGGCCTGCTGGACCGTGGCGTGTACGAAGCCGCTTCGAGCAATGTCGGCATCGAAGTCGATTCGCATTCCGACGCGTCCCGCGAAGGCAACGCATAATCGGCCTGGATACAGCCACCCAGCCAAAGGAGACGCCATGAGCCGCACCATTGACGCCGCCATCAAGCAGCAGGCCATCGACACCCTCAACACCATCATGGAGCTGGAGCTCGCCGGCGTGGTGCGCTACACGCACTATTCGCTGATGGTCTACGGCTACGGGCGCATCCCGATCGTGTCGTGGATGAAGTCGAACGCCGACGAATCGCTGGCGCACGCGCACAAGGCCGGCGAGCTGGTGACCCTGCTGGGCGGGCACCCGTCGCTCAAGATCGGGCCGCTGCTGGAGACCGAGCAGCACGACATCGGCGACATGCTGCGCGAGAGCCTGGCGCACGAGGAGAAGGCGCTGAAGGCGTATTACACGCTGCTCGACCTGGTGGAAGGCAAGTCGGTGCTGCTGGAGGAATACGCCCGGCAGATGATCGAAAGCGAGGAATTGCACGCCGACGAGGTCAACAAGATGCTGCGCCGCCCCGGGGACATCAAGGAATTCAAGGAGTAACCGTGGCCACCGGATGGGCCGGCGATGGCGCGGTGCAGGACCAGATCGACGCCACCATCAAGGACGCGATCAAGCGCGTGCGCGGCCAGCTGCCGCAGGGGGAAAGCCTGCCCAACTGCGAGGAATGCGACGCGGTGATCCCCGAAGGCCGCCGCAAGGCCCTGCCGGGCGTCCGCCTCTGCGTCGCCTGCCAGGAGGCGGTGGACGCCGAGGAACAGGCCTTCAGCGGCTACAACCGCCGCGGCAGCAAGGATTCGCAGCTGCGCTGAGCTTGCATTCAAGCGCAAAGATGCGACATTGGCCGTTTCGGCCATTTCCCCTCATCCGGAGTACGCACTTGTCCACGTTGCCCCCCATCCTCATCACCCGCGTTGACGCCGACCGCCTGGACGCGCTGCTCGATTCGCGTTCGGTCCGTAGCCTGCCGGGGCTGGATGCGCTGCGCGTGGAGCTGGAGCGTGCCACCGTGGTCGAGCCGCGCGACATCCCGCGCGAAGTCGCGACCATGAATTCCCGGGTCAAGTTCATCGAGGATGCCTCGGGCAAGACCTTCGAGCTCACCCTGGTCTACCCGCAGCAGGCCGGCCAGCCGGAGAGCATCTCGATCCTCGCCCCGGTCGGCAGCGCCCTGCTGGGCCTGCGCGTGGGCCAGACCATCCAGTGGCCGATGCCGGGCGGCAAGACGTCCGAACTGCGCCTGCTGGAAGTGATGGAGCAGCCGGAGGCCGAGGGCCGCGACCTCGACTGAGGCGTCGCCCGGGCCGGCTCAGAGCCGGCTGAAATGCCAGCGCACCGGCCGGCCGTCCTTGTACGGCATCACACCGTGGAACGGCCGCGGGTCGCCGTCGAAGACCAGCGGCAGGAAGAAGCGGTCGCCTTCCCACATCGGCAGTTCGTGCAGGTGGTCCAGCGCCACCCATTCGAGCGGGCCCTCCGGATTCTCCGTGTAGGGCTCGCCCTCGAAGGCGGTGATGAGGAAGACGAAGCCGAGCCAGTCCTCGCCGTGCTTGCCGAAGCCGGGCCAGCTCACCGTGCCGCGCAGCGCGAGCGCGGTGCACTCGATGCCGGCTTCCTCGCGGATCTCGCGGACCATGCCGGCCATCACGTCCTCGTCGGCCTCGAGCTTGCCGCCGAGGCCGTTGTACTTGCCGAGGTGCTCGTCGTCGGCGCGGGCGTTCCGGTGCACCATCAGGACCCGGGTGCGGTCGGGCGAGAGGATGTAGCCGAGGGTGCCGATGATCGGGGTGTAGGGCATCGGCACAGTGTAGGCGAGGCGGCACGCCACCGACGCGGTGTTAATGTCGCCGCATCGACCATCCACCGATTCCAGCGGAGAACGACCCATGCACAAGGGCAGCTGCCACTGCGGCCAGGTCCGCTACACCGTGGACGCCGGCGAGATCCCGGCGATGATGGAATGCAACTGCTCGCACTGCCAGCGCAAGGGCTACCTGCTGTGGTTCGTGCCGCGCGAGGCACTGGCATTCGATTCCGGCGAGGCGGCGCTGTCCACCTACACCTTCAACCGGCACGTCATCGAGCACAAGTTCTGCCCGGCCTGCGGCTGCGCGCCGTTCGGCTTCGGCCAGGGCAAGGACGGTGCCGACACGGTGGCGGTCAACGTGCGTTGCCTGGAGGATGTCGACCTCGGCGCCATCAAGCGCAAGCCGGTCGATGGCCGTTCGTTCTGACCCCCGGGAGCCGTCCATGAGCGGAAAACAGCGCGAACTCAACCTGCGGTTCCTCGCCGAGCCCACCGACGTCAACTACGGCGGCAAGGTGCACGGCGGCATCGTGATGAAGTGGATCGACCAGGCCGGCTATGCCGCCGCGGTCGGCTGGAGCGGCAAGTACAGCGTGACGGTGGCGGTGGGCGGCATCCGCTTCGTCGCGCCCATCCGCACCAGCGACCTTGTCACCATCACCGCCAAGCTGGTCTATACGGGCAGCAGTTCCATGCACTTCGCAGTGGACGTCAACGCCCGCGACCCGATGGGCGGCAGCGACCGCCTGTGCACGCACTGCGTCATCGTCTTCGTGGCGCTGGACGGGGTGGACGGCAAGCCGACGCCGGTGCCGCCGCTGACCCAGGAAACGGACGAGGACCGCCGTTTGGCGGATTACGCGTTGAAAGTGATGGACCTGAGCAAGGGCATCGAGCAGACCATCGAGCGCTACCGCGACGCCGACGCCTAGGCTTGCCGGCATCGCAAACAAAAAGGCCGCCCTCGGGCGGCCTTTCCGTGTGTGGCGATGCGGGGGATCAGATCCCGGAGACGCGGCGCGCGGAGACGAAGTGCTGGGCCCAGTAGCCTTCCAGCTTGGAGACGCTCACGTCGCGGCCGGTGCGCGGGGCGTGCACGAACTGCCCGTTGCCGATGTAGATGCCGACGTGGTCCACGGCCTTGCCGCGGCTGAAGAACACCAGGTCGCCTTCGGCCAGCTGGTCGCGCTTGACGCTTTCGCCGCGGGTGGCCATCTCGCGCGAGACGCGCGGCAGCTCGATGCCCAGCGCGGTGCGGAAGACGTAGCCCACCAGGCCGCTGCAGTCGAAGCCGGAGGTGGTGGTGCCGCCCCAGCGGTACGGGGTGCCGAGCAGGGCCAGGGCGCGCTTCAGGAGCTTCTGCACGCGGCTGTCGTTGGCGGCGTCGCCGGCCAGCGCCGGAGCGGCACCGGACGGCATGAGATTGGTGTTCTGCGGGACGGCGGAGCTGTCGAAGCCGGCCAGCACGGAGGTGCTGCCGGTGGCGGCGCCGAGCGTCTGCACATCGGTGCTGCGCACGGCGGGAAGATCGGTATCCGCCAGCGCGGGCGCGGCGAGGGCGGCCATCAGCAGGAGGCTGGAAAGCTGGATTGTCTTGAAGCGGGTGGAGCGGATCGGGGCGCCGGAGCGGCCGTGGAGAAGGTCAAACTTCATCACGCGGTCTTCACTGTGCTAAACCAGCGGTGAGTTTGCACGTCCAGACGGCGGAGAATGTTCGGATTCCGTTACAAATCAGTTAAATACTGCGACTGAATGCACGAATTTCCATTCCTGCGGTCACATCCCCATCACTTCGGCCTCACGCGGCCTTCGCGTCAGCGTCCTGCGAGCACCCGGCGGGCGCCAGCATAGCGGCGCTGCCAATAGGTGCCGTCGAGGCGCTCCATCCTCACCACGCCGCCGGTGCGCGGGGCATGGATGAAGCGGCCGTCCCCCACATAGATCCCGACATGGGTAACCACGCCCCCGGAGGCGAAGAACACCAGGTCGCCGGTCGCCAGCCGGCCGGTGTCGACGGCGGGCGAAGCCAGCGCCGACAGTTCGCGGGAGGTCCGCGGCAGCCGCAGGTTGAGCATGTCGCGGAAGACGTAGTTCACCAGCCCGCTGCAGTCGAAGCCGCTTTCCGGGGTGTTGCCGCCCCATACATAAGGTGTACCGACCAGGCTGATCGCACGGATCAGGACGTCGTTGGCCTGGATGGCACGGGTGCCGGGTGCCGGGGAGGGGGGCGCGCGTTCGGCCGCCGCGGTGCCGCCTTCATCGGCCAGGGCGAGAGGACTGGCGGTCAACATCCACGCGAAAACCGCGGCATGGCATGACATCCGTGCTGGCATGCGGGCGGTGCGGACGGGATAATGGGTCGGCATCGCGGTTCCCCTGTGGCCGGTACGGCCGGAGTTTGAACCCATCCTTCCTTGAATTTCAAGTGTTTACTGCGAGTACCTCATGAAGATTGAAAAAGACCGCGCCGTCCGCTTCCATTATTCCGTGGCTGAACAGGGGCAGGAGGCCGTCGAGAACTCGCATGACCGCGAACCGCTGGCGGTGCTGATCGGCCACGGCAACATCATCCCGGGCCTGGAGAAGGCGATGGAAGGCCGCGAGGCCGGCGAGAAGTTCAGCGTCGAGGTCCCGGCGGCCGACGCCTACGGCGAGCGCCGCGAGGGCCTGAGCCAGCGCGTGCCGAAGAAGCATTTCCAGGGCACCAAGCTGGAGCCGGGCATGCAGGTTGTGCTCAACACCAACTTCGGGCCGCGCGCGGTGACCATCGAGAAGGTCGGCATGACCACGGTCGACATCGACCTGAATCACCCGATGGCCGGCAAGGACCTGGCCTTCGACATCGAGATCGTCGAAGTCCGCGAGGCCAGCGCCGAGGAACTGGAGCACGGCCACGTGCATGGCGAAGGCGGCCACCACCACTGAGCCGGCGCGCCGTTCGTCACGCTGAGAGAAGCCCGCGCAAGCGGGCTTCTTCATGTCCGGGCGGGCAAAACGCCTCCCATCGCACAAAAAAGACGGCCCGCTTGCGCGGGCCGTAAATTGACGCTGGAGCAGGGGATCAGTTGACCGCGACGGCGCTCCACGCGGCGGCGACCGCGTTGTACTCAGGCGAACCGCTGCCGTAGAGGTCGCGCGCGGCGTTGAGCGTGGCCAGACGGGCGCTTGGGTACTTGGTGCTGGAGGTGAAGTACACGTCCAGCGCGCGGTACCAGATGGCGCCGGCCTTGGCGCGGCCGATGCCGGCCAGGCCGGTGTTGCCGTTGCAGACCAGCGAGGCCGGGGTCAGGTTGTAGCTGGTGCCGCTGCCGAAGCCGGCCGGGACCACGGCGCCTTCCGCGAGCAGGTAGAAGAAGCGGTTGGCGACGCCGGAGGTGTAGTGCGGATCCTCGCGCCGGAAACCGCGGCTCGGGTAGCAGACGTAGGACGCGCCATCCAGGTTCTGCTTGAACATGACGCGCAGGGCCTTGGTGCCGGTCGGGTTGGACTTGTAGATCTTCTCGCCGATCAGGTAGTCGCCCGGGTCTTTCGGGTTGTTGGCGTAGAACTCCACCAGTGTGCCGAAGATGTCCGAGTTGCCTTCGTTCAGGCCGCCCATGTCGCCGGAGTAGGCCAGGCCGGAGGTCGCCTGGGCGACGCCGTGGCTCATCTCGTGGCCGGCCACGTCCAGCACGGTCAGCGGCAGGTAGGTGGTGCCGTCGCCATCGCCGTAGTACATGTTGTTGCCGTACCAGACCGCGTTGACCCAGTTGCTGCCGGTGTGGACGTAGCTCTTCACGCCCTTGCCGTCGTTGAAGATGCCGTTGCGGCCGAAGGTGTTCTTGTAGAAGTCCCAGGTCGTGGCGACGCCGTAATGCGCTTCGGCGGCGGCCGAGGCGCGGTCGCTGACGGTGTTGTTGCCCCAGACGTTGTCGGCATCGGTGAACAGCGTGGCGCTGCCGGCCGCCGAGGTGTAGGCGGCGCCCTTGGAGTCGAGGGTGGAACCGCCACCGCGGCTCGGGTCGACCATCTGGTAGCCGCCGGAGACGGAATCGGTGGTGATGGCGACATCACCCAGGCCGATGGTCTTGCCGGTGCCGGTGGCGGATGCGCTGTGGACCATGTCCCAGGCATCGAGGACGCTGCCGTTGTTGGCATCGACGAAGTAGTGCATCTCGGTCGGCGTCTGGTCGGCGCGGGTGCCCTTCATCACCACTTCCCAGGCCAGGGTCGGCTTCTGGTACATGGCGTAGACGACCTTGCGTGCGGTCGGCCGGCCGTCGAAGCCGCCGCCGAACTCCACGCCGGCCGCGACGATGGCCGCATCGGCGCCGATGCGGGCGTTCGTGCCCGGGCGCCCCATGTTGTTGATGAGCTGGGTCATGCTCTTCAGGTTGCCGCCCCTGGAATGCACGACCACGTCGCCGCCGATCACCGGCAGGCCGCGGTAGGTGCGCTCGAAGCGGACGTGCTCGGTGCCGTCGGCATCGACCACGGAAGCGCGGGCGGCGAAGGCGTCGCCGGCGACGCTGTTGGCCCAGCCGGGATTGTTCTGGATCAGGGTGTTCGCGCGGCTCTGGGAGGAACTCCCGGCACCGACGGCGAAGCTCGAAGCGGAAACAGCGAGTACGGCGATGACGGCCGCACTCAGAAGGCGGACTTGCGATGGCATGTGTTCGTTTCCCGTGGCGTGTGTGGATGGGGCGCGGGCGTCTTTGGCGACACTCACTGCGTCCCTGCAGTCGACGTCCACTGGCCTGGGCGGCCTCACCGTTCGGTGTTGCAGACCAAGATTGGCGGAATAGAAAATGCTTTCACACGTTTGTCATACTGCAGTGCAATACGGACGACATCGCTTGATTTTCGCGGCCGAAATCACCTATTCAGATTTGCGCATTCATGGCCCGGAAGGCCCATGGTGGCGGGGATCTGCGCAAACCGACCGGGCGCGTATGGTCGCTACACTGCACGGATGGAGTCGAAGTCTGAAGTTCTGATCGCGGGCGCCGGAGTCATCGGCCTGTCCACCGCGCTGGCATTGCTGCAGGCGGGGCGGCAGGTCCGGGTGATCGATGCGGGGCGCATCGGCGGCGGTGCTTCCCACGGCAATTGCGGCACGCTCACGCCCAGCCATGCGCCGCCGCTGGCCGCGCCCGGCACCCTCGCCAAGGCCCTGCGCTGGATGTGGACGCCGGACGCCCCCCTCTACGTCCACCCGCGCATGGACCTGCGCCTCTGGCAGTGGCTGCTGCGCTTCGGGCTGCGCTGCAACGCGCGCGACTGGCGCCGCAGCGCCTTCGCAAAGTACGGGCTGCTGCAGGATTCGCGCCAGCGCGTGCAGGCGTGGGTGGAACGCGAAGGCCTGGCCTGCGAATTCGTCGAAAGCGGCGAGGATTACGTGTTCCGCTCGCAGCAGGCGTTCGACGAGGAACAGCGCGAAATCCCGCTGCTGCGCGAACTCGGCGTCGACATCGAAATGATCGACGGCAGCCGCTACGAACGCCACGAACCGGCGGTCAAGCCGGGCGTGGTGGCGGCGATGCGCTTCACCGGCGATGCGATGTTCCGCCCGGACGCCTACGTGCGTGCCCTGGCGCAGGCGGTGCGTGCGCGCGGCGGCGGGATCACCGAGCAGTGCGCGCTGGTGGATGTGCAGGAAGCGGAGGGCGGCTGCATCGTGCGGACCGCGCAGGGCGTGCTGCGCTGCGATGAGTTCGTGCTCGCCGCGGGTGCATGGTCGCCGCGCCTGGCCGATGCGGTCGGCGCGCCATGGCTGCGCGGCATCATCCAGCCCGGGAAGGGCTATTCGATCACCTACGATGCGCCGCCGCTGGTGCCGAAGCGGCCGCTGATCCTGCGTGACCGCTCGGTCTGCGTCACCGCCTGGGGCAGCGGCTACCGGCTCGGCAGCACCATGGAATTCTCCGGTTACGACGACCGTCTCAACGAGCGCCGGCTGGCGGCGCTGGAACGCGGCGCGGCGGAATTCCTGCACCATCCGGTCGGGCCGGTGGTGCGCGAGCGCTGGTTCGGCTGGCGGCCGATGTCGCTCGATGACGTGCCGCTGATCGGCCGCATCCCCGGCCGCGCGCACGGCTGGCTGGCCACCGGCCACGGGATGATGGGCATGGGGATGAGCGCGGGCACCGGCCAGCTGCTCGCCGACCTGATGACCGGACGTGCGCCCGCGCTGGACCCGGCCCCCTTCGCGCCGGCGAGGTTCGCATGACCCGCGCGGCAGACGACTTCGACCTGATCGTCATTGGCGGTGGCAGTGGCGGGCTGGGCGGTGCCTTCCGCGCGGCGGCGCACGGCGCGAAGGTCGCGCTGCTGGAGCCCGCAGCGCTCGGTGGCACCTGCGTCAACGCCGGCTGCGTGCCGAAGAAGGCGATGTGGCTGGCCGCCGAGGCCGGCGAACAGCTGGCGGCGGCGCGTGCATTGGGTTTCGCGGTGCCCGATCAGACGCCGCTGGACTGGGACGTGCTGCTGCGGCATCGCGCGGCCTACATCGACAACATCCATGCGTTCTATCGCCGCAAACTGGAAGCGGGGGGCATCGCCCTGCTGGAACAGCGCGGTGCGCTGACCGCGAACGCCGGCGAGGTGCAGGTGGGCGATGCCGTCCTGCGCGCCGGGCGCATCCTGCTGGCGACCGGCGGCCATCCGCTGCGGCCGGAGATCCCGGGCGCCGACCTCGGCGGGGTGTCCGACGACTTCTTCGCGATGACCGAGCCGCCCCCTCGCGTGGCCATCATCGGCGCCGGCTACATCGGCGTGGAACTGGCCAGCGTGCTGCATGCGCTCGGCAGTGAGGTCGAGCTGTTCGTGCGGCATGGCCACCTGCTGCATGCCTTCGACCACGAGGTGACCGGCCAGCTGGCCGAGGCCTTCAGCGGCGACGGCATCACCCTGCATTTCGACTGCAAGGTGGCGCGGCTGGAAGGCACGCCCGGCGCCGTTCGCGTGGTCACGCTGGGCGATGTCGCGCACGGACCGTTCGACCAAGTGCTGTTTGCCACCGGGCGCGGCCCCAATACCGGAGGGCTCGGGCTGGGAGAGGCCGGCATCGAATGCAATGCACGCGGGCAGGTGGTGGTCGACGACTGGCAGGCGACCTCGCGTGGCGATGTCTTCGCGGTGGGCGATGTCACCCCGCAACCGGCGCTGACACCGATGGCGATTGCCGCCGCGCGCCGCCTGATGGACCGCCTGTACGGCGGCCAGCCCGATGCAAAGGTGGATGTCTCGCAGCTGCCGACCGTGGTCTTCACCCACCCGCCGCTGGCGACCGTGGGCCTGTCCGAAGCCGCCGCACGCGAGGCGCATGGCGATGCGGTGCGGGTCTACCGGGCCGACTTCCGCCCGATGCTGCAATCGCTGTCCGACGGTCCCCGTCGCTGCCTGTTCAAGCTGGTCTGCACCGGGCCGGAGGAGAAGGTCGTGGGCCTGCACCTGGTCGGCCCGGGCAGCGACGAGATCCTGCAGGGCTTCGCGGTGGCGATGCGGATGGGCATGACCCGCCGCGACCTGCACGACACCCTGGCCATCCACCCCACCAGTGCCGAAGAAGTGGTCTTGATCTGAGCCCCGCGACAGGCGCATCGTGGCGACATCCGCCATCCAACAACCGGAGCGTGCCATGCAAGCCAACGTGGGTTCGACCGACCGCATCATCCGCATCGTGCTGGGCCTGGTCCTTGTGGCCTTGTTCTTCGTCGTCGCCGCGCCGTGGAAGTACGTGGCGCTGGTGGCCGGCCTCGTCGCCATCGCCACCGGCCTGTTCCGTTTCTGCGGCCTGTACAAGCTGCTCGGCATCAACACCTGCCGCACCGCCTGAGCGGCAAGGGTCCATGCCGCCGGCGCTAGACTGGCGGCATGGACACCTACAGCCTGCACCGCGGCACCGCGCCGCTGGTGGTCAGTGCGCCGCATGACGGCAGCCTGATCCCCGACGCAATCGCCGGCCGGCTGGTGTCGAGTGCGCTCACCGCGCCCGACACGGACTGGTACATCGCCCGCCTGTACGCCTTCGCCCGCGAAATGGGGGCGTCGATGCTGGTGCCGCGCTATTCGCGCTACGTCATCGACCTCAACCGCGGCGAGGACGATGTCTCCCTGTATCCCGGCCAGAACACCACCGGCCTGTGCCCCGTGGTGCAGTTCAGCGGCGAGTCCGTCTACGAGCCCGGCCGCGAACCCGACGAAGCCGAAGTGCGCCAGCGCGTCGATATCTATTGGCGGCCGTACCACGCGGCGCTGCGCGGGGAGATCGAGCGCCTGCGTGCCGGGCATGGTCGGGTGCTGCTGTGGGAGGCGCATTCGATCAAGGGCGAGCTGCCGTTCCTGTTCGAAGGCCGGTTGCCGGACCTCAATCTCGGCACCGCGAACGGCGCCAGCTGCCGGCGCGATACGCAGGCGCGCATCGAGGCGGTGCTGGCCGCGCAGGACGACTACGGCTTCGTCGCCAACGGGCGCTTCAAGGGCGGCCACATCACCCGCCATTACGGGCGGCCCGATGAAGGCGTGGAGGCCGTGCAGCTGGAGATCAGCCAGCGCTGCTACATGGACGAGGACGCCGCACGTTGGGATGACGCCAAGGCCGCGCGCATGCAGCCGGTGATCCGCGCGATGATCGAGGCGGCGCTGGCGGGCTGAAAACCGGCGCGCGCGGGGCGATGCTCAGACCTCCAGCGTCGCCAGGTCGCCCTTCTGCTCGAGCCACGCCTTGCGGTCCGAGGCGCGCTTCTTCGCCAGCAGCATGTCCATCAGGCCGCGCGTCTCGCCATCGTCCTCGTTGGTCAGCTGCACCAGGCGGCGCGTGTCGGGGTGGATGGTCGATTCGCGCAGCTGCTGCGGGTTCATTTCGCCCAGCCCCTTGAAGCGGGTGATGGCGACCGCGCCCTTCATCTTCTCGCGCTCGATCTTCTCCAGCAGCAGGCGCTTCTCTTCCTCGTCCAGCGCGTAGAACACCTGCTTGCCCACGTCGACGCGGAACAGCGGCGGCATCGCCACGAAGACATGCCCGGCCGCCACCAGCGACGGGAAATGCTTGAGGAAGAGGGCCGTGAGGAGGGTGGCGATGTGCAGGCCGTCGCTGTCGGCATCGGCCAGGATCACCACCTTG
>JAANMY010002206.1_pt1 | contig 19004 bp, 19 predicted proteins | sample 7279691 | NCBI WGS metagenome assembly JAANMY01 (sample SAMN14094543, study PRJNA606508) | bioreactor metagenome | isolation source: A lab-scale SPAN reactor treating ammonium-rich wastewater day 388 | place: Ireland: Galway | collected 2018-02-07
GACAAAGTTTTAAAGAAAGTGACCATTGTAGACAGCGAGGGGATTTCATCGGTATTTACGTATAATTATACGGCCGGTAAACTTACCACTGCACATTTTGAAGGTGACGGTGAAAAGACAGATTACACCTTATCGTACGAGAATAATTTACTTTCTAAATTAACTATTCTGCAAGACGACGGCAGCGCTGAAGTTACTACGATACTCAATCTAACTTACAATGGTGGTAAGGTTGCAATGGCCTCCGGAAATATGACGGGCGGCGGACAGGAACTCATGAGAAATGAGACCAATTTTCTTTATGATTCAACCGGTAAACTAAAAAAAGTGGACACCGTAATGCTTATGGAAGATCTGGATAATCCGGGAACGTATAAACCTTCAACAAAAATGGTGAGCGACTTGGTGTTTACCGGAAACAACCTGGCTCAGTGGAAAATGACGATGACCACGATTGTCCCGCCGCCAATTGTTATTCCGCTGGTTGTTTTTGACATTAAATTAAGTAATTACGACAGCAATAAAAACCCTTGGGCGACGCTCCCAGTTGAATTTACCATTGCAGGCGGTCATTTTATGACAGGAACCAACGCTTTCACAGGATTATCAATGAATAATTACAAAACCGTATCGGTTACGTCTTCAGGGGGCAACGATGGCGGAACGTATGCCTATACGTACGACAGTGCTGGTTACCCAACCAAAGCTGTCTCCACAGCTGGAACATTTACTTTTGAATATCAATAATACGAAATGAAATACCTTATCGTCGGGCTCGGCAACAAAGGAGATGAATATACTGAAACCCGGCATAACGTCGGGTTTAAAGTTGCTGAAAAAATCGCAGAAACCATTGAAGCTCCGTTTAAATCTTCAAACTTTGGCTTAGTTGCTGAAGGGAAATATAAAGGCAGAAAAGTCTATATTCTTAAGCCTGATACTTACATGAATCTTTCCGGAAATGCTGTGAAATTCTGGCTTCAGAAAGAGAATATTCCACTGGAGAATTTAATGATTATCACGGATGATCTTGCTTTGCCTTTCGGGACTTTAAGAATGAAAATGAAGGGTTCCGATGCCGGTCACAATGGATTGAAAAGCATTCAGGAACAGCTTCAGACTCAAAATTATCCACGATTGCGTTTTGGAATTTCTGCAGAATTTCCTGAAGGAAAACAGGTAGATTATGTTCTTGGAAAATGGGAAGGTGAGGAAAAAGAAAAACTTCCCGAAAGAATCGAGAAGTTTTCTAAAGCGTGTCTGTCTTTTGTTTTCGCGGGAATACAGAATACGATGACTGCTTTTAATGGGAAATAGCCATTTCGCCAGTCTGCGCTTCCATTTCAGCATTCATATTTTCGTCTAGCCATGTTACAACACCGCTTTCGACGCAATAGTTGGCACCCACAATTTTAATTTTTCCGTCTTTCTCCAGTTGATTCAGCGTAGTACTCTGCTGACGGATATCCTCCATCGTTTTCCGGATATTGCAAACGTTAAGTCTTTCCAGAAGATCGCTGTTTGACGACGAACGTTCTTCGCCTTCTTTAATCAAACCGTCAATACAGCCCTGAAAATGACCAACAAGATGGTTAAGGTTTTCCATGCCCATTCCTTCAATGCTTTGTGCGTCCAAACCGCCTTTCAGAGCGCCGCATTTAGTGTGCCCGAGGACCACTACCAATTTGGAACCGGCAACATTACAGCCAAACTCCATAGAACCAAGAATATCTTTATTCACAAAGTTTCCGGCGATTCTTACGCTGAAAATATCGCCTAAGCCCTGATCAAAAATCAGTTCTGCAGAAGTACGGCTGTCGATACAGCTAAGTATTACTGCAAATGGCCACTGCCCGGCGCGCGTATCGTTTACCTGCTCGAGCAGATTGCGGTTCATTTTTAGGTTCTGAACAAAGCGTTGGTTTCCTTCTTTAAGAAAATTAAGTGCTTTTTCTGGTGTTGTTGTAGATTGTGTTTCTAAGGTATGTGCTTTCATTTATTTATTTTAAAGTTGATGTTGATTTTTTTAAGTTACATGGCTCTTCTGTGGGCAATGATGATGTGTGAATCTTCGTCGTCAGCGTATTCCTGATAAGAGGTTTTGAAACCAACTAGCCTCACTTCAATATCCTCTTCTTTTGCACGGATATTGGCAAATTCCTGAATCATTTCAAGAATGTCGGTCGCGATGTAGGAGGTTGATCTGGCATCAATACAGACCTGGGAGTTTGGTTTGATGTTTTTAAGCGTTTTTTTAATGGCTGCTTTGTTTAGAAAAGATACCTCTTCCGCAAGTTTTATGTTGATTTCATCAGCATCGTCAAGCTCTTCGCGGCTCAGGTAGTAAGCCCGTTTCATATTTCCCTGGAGGATATAGAAAACCGAAATCAATAATCCAATTCCCACACCCTTCAGTAAATCAAGCGAAACTACGGCGACTACTGTCGCGATGAAAGGGATAAACTGGTATTTTCCTTTATGCCAGAAATGCATCACCGTTGCCGGTTTTGCCAGTTTGTAGCCTACGAGAAGTAAAACTGCGGCCAAAGTAGCGAGTGGAATCATATTCAGAATAAACGGAATCGTAAGAACGCAAATCAGCAATAGCCCGCCATGAATAACGGTAGATAGTTTAGAAGTTGCTCCGGCATTCGCATTGGCAGAACTTCTTACCACCACTGATGTCATGGGCAAACCGCCAATCGCTGAAGAAATTAAATTCCCTATTCCCTGTGCCCGAAGCTCTAAGTTAGTGTCTGTAATTCTTCGGCGCGTATCCAAACGGTCGGAAGCTTCAATACACAGTAATGTTTCAATGGACGCCACAATAGCGATCGTTGCGCCCACAATCCAAACTTTTGGATTCAGGAATCCCTGCAGATCCGGGAAAACAAGCATGTTTTTAAAATCTGACGCACTTTGCGGAACGGGAAGTGAAACCAAATGTTCTGAGCCGATCGCAAGTGAACTTCCGGAAAGGACGAAGATATAATTCAGCAGAATTCCTGCACCTACTGCCACTAGCGCTCCGGGAATCATTTTGAGTTTTTTCAGCGCTGGAAATTTATCCCAGGCCAAAAGAATACTGATGGAGACCAACGTAACGATTACTGCACCAGGATGAATTCCCGCGGCCAATTCGCTAAAATAATTTGGGTTAAAACCATTGGCGAAAAGCGTCTGGTTTCCTTCAAAATCTTTATCAAAACCCAATGCATGAGGGATCTGCGTTAAGATGATGATGATCCCAATCCCGGCCAGCATTCCTTCAATTACGTTAGTCGGGAAATAATTTGAAATACTTCCGGCTCTGATGAATCCTAAAATCAGCTGAAGAATCCCGGCAATAATTCCGGCGCAAAGGAAAAGTTCGAATGTGCCTAAATCGGTAATAGCAGTAAGTACAATAGCGGTTAATCCCGCTGCGGGTCCGCTGACCGAGATATTCGAATTACTAAGATAACCGACTACCAAACCGCCGATAATTCCTGCAATAATCCCGGAAAGCGGTGGTGCGCCTGAGGCTAATGCAATCCCAAGACACAGTGGGAGTGCTACTAAAAATACGACGAGTCCCGAAGGGAAATTTTCTTTAATCCCTCCATATATAGAAAGTGTTTTTTTCATTTTTTTTGAAAAATTATGCTGTTTGGAATTTCGCACAGGAAATATCCGGACACAGTTTGTGACTACAGCGGTTGAAATGTAATTTTTGATACAGAACGGTTTGCCAGCACTTAAAAAAGTGTGGAATGTTCATTAAAAACAATAAAAATTAAACTTCGGGAGGCGGGGAAAATATGGTAAGAAAAGGGGAGAGGTGTACAGAATCATCTGCACAGATAAATGAATTTGCTGAAAAATCTCTTTCGAAAAACTTCAGGAAGTCATGAACATTAAGCGTTTCCGGGATGGTCTTTTCGTTAATTACCAGCGGTGAGTGTTGGGTTTCTTCTTCGGAAATAATCATATTAGTCGCCGGCAAATCCCAATTGAAAAACGTGGCAATAGTTGGTAATGCCATGAAATTCAAAAAGACCGTCAATGTTATGATGCTCCAAAGTTTCATATCAATCAGATGAGGTTTTTATTTTTTTTCCTACTCATTACCCATTCTGAGTTGGTTAAATTGTAAATCTTCTGAATATCCTTCAGAATACTTTCAAAATCAATTTCCAGATCGATGATCTTTCCTGTTTTCAGATCGAAAACCCAGCCGTGAACAATTGGATATTCATCGACCAAATACTGTTCCTGAACCACAGCCATTTTAATAACGTTGATGCACTGTTCCTGAACATTGAGTTCTACAAGGCGGTCGTAACGTTTCTGACCGTCCTCAATAGCATCCAATTCAGCCTGATGCAGCCTGTAAACATCGCGTATATTCCTGAGCCATGGATTCATCAGCCCAAGATCCTGAGGCGTCATTGCAGCTTTTACACCGCCACATCCATAGTGTCCGCAAACGATGATGTGTTTCACTTTCAGGTGTTCAACAGCGTACTGAATCACAGCTGTAGCACTCATGTCCAGCGTGTTTACAACGTTTGCAACGTTTCGGGTTACAAATACTTCTCCGGGTTTTAAACCCATCATTTCCTCTGCGGAAACACGGCTGTCTGAACATCCAATATAAAGATAATCAGGAGTTTGTGATGCAGAGAGGGTTTTGAAAAAGTCTTTGTCCTCAGCGAGTTTTGACTCCACCCATTTTTTATTGTTGTCGAAAATAACTTCGTACGACTTTTTCATAAATAACTATTTAGCGTTTACTTATATTATTTCGCATAAGTTGTTCTCTAATTCAATAGACTAAATCAATAATGCAAAAATAGATGTTCAGAATTAAAAAAACCAGTATTTAACAAAAATTTAATATTAAATTTTGTGATTAATATAGCCTTGTGTTGCATTTAGGTTTGTGGTGATTTGTGCGGGATTTCCGATAACGACTGAATTTTCAGGCACATCGAAGTTTACATAAGCGTTGGGAGCAATCAGCACATTATCTCCGATTTTTATATTTCCTACAATTACCGCATTGGGACCGATCCATACTTCGTTTCCGATTTCCGGAACACCTTCAGTTTTTCCACGGTTCGCCTGAGCGATCGTTACGCCCTGCGCAATGTTGCAGTTTCTGCCGATTTTAGCTTTCGGATTGATGACGAGGGCGCCCCAGTGTCCAAGATAAAAGCCTTCACCAATCTGTGTTTCGGGATAAATTTGGAAACCATATTTGATCTGGTGATGACGCAAAACCAATCTCCAGAACGCCCCTAAAAAAGATTTTTTTCTGTACTGCTGGCATTTCCTCAAAATATAGATAAAATGAAGATTGGGGTTAATGCATTTTGCCCAGATTTCGGGAGAAGACAGCATTTTTCCGCTCTCACGGTAAAAATCTTTCTGTATGGTGGTATAATTGGGCATATCGCAAAGTTAAGTGAAAATTGCTTTAAAGTTCATCAATTATATGCGTGATTTTCTGTACGGAATTTTCAAGGTTGAAGGGCATTGTGTAAGTTTCTAATGCTTTAGTGTAACCTTCAAAACTTTCAGGTTGGTTGAGTGCTTTTTTCATTCCTGTATAAATTCCCTCTTCAGAATTTTCTACGATTAAACCTAGTTTTCCCTCTGCAAGCATTTCTTTCACGCCCGAAACATCGGTCGCAATAATGGGTTTCTTAAGTGCAATAGCTTCAAATAAAACAGTCGGGAATCCTTCATATCTGGAACCTAAAATATAAAAATCAGCTTCTTTAAAATACGGATACGGATTATCTGTAAATCCCAGCATGGTGGCGGTTTGATCAAGCCCAAGTTCCGTTTTTAGGGTTTTTATATTTTCAAAATCGTATCCGTCTCCGATGATCAGCAGGTGATGATGAAGCCCTTCGTTTAAAAGTTTTTGATGCACTTTTAAAAGTCTGTCGAAGCCCTTTTGCGGAAAAACGGTTCCTACTGAAACGAAAGTTTTAAGAGTTTTATTGAATGAATAACTGGTTGCCTGAGCAGTTGATTTAAGCAGGATTTCATTGGTGTCTAAAGGGTTGTAAATTCTTACTATTCTGTCTTTCTCTAATTGATTTACTGCTATGTTTTCGAAATCGTGCTGAATTTTATCTGAAATCACCATGATTTTATCGAAACCAAAAAACTTTCTGAGTTCTTCATCATTATAGTTTTTAAATTCAGTCTTTTTAAGGTCATTATGAATCCAGATGATTTTTTTGGATGATTTTATAGGAGAAGATAAAATCTCATCGCGCATCCCATGAATTGCCGCAAATTCGATATCGTATTGTTTTCCTTTCAGGATTTTTGAATAAAGGATTTCGGGAAATCTCTTCAATAGTGACTGATAAATGACCCGGAAGGCTTTTACAGGAATGTCCTGAATCCGGTTTGTGGTAATCATTTCGCCGCGGTTTAGATAGAAAACATTGATCCAGTTAGGAACCTCGGATAAATATTTCCCCGAGTACAAATTCAGTAAAAGATCGATTTCATATTTGTCGGGCGGCAGATTTTTCAGAAAAGTGACCAGAACTTTTTCGGCTCCGCCATGCCGCAGCGACCCGATCCGGATAAGGATTTTCTTTTTGCCCTTTTCACTTTTCATATATTATTTTACAGATTTGTAATGATGAGGCAGATTTTTTTTAATATACGCTTCAAGCCTAGAACGGTCTTGTTCCAGTTCCCGTGGATACATTACATTATTCGCCAAAAGTTTGTCGCCATATTCTTCCAGTGTACAGATGTATTTGGCCGGAACGCCCGCGAACACCGTTCCGGCAGGCATTGAAGTTGTTAAAATTGATCCTGCACCTAAAAGACAATTATCCTTCATTTCAACTCCGGGCATAATAATGGTGTCTGCGCCGATTAGGCAGCGTTTGCCGATTTTAATCCGCCCAAAAGTCCTCACATCTTTATATTTTTCGAAAAAGTGCAGTGCGTTTTGCCCGCCGTCGTGATTTACAAATCTAACGTTGTTAGAGAAAGTTGTTTCGTCTCCGATTTCGATAAGAAAGGGTTCTGTTCCGAACTGTGGTACCTCTACAAAACGTACATTTTTACCTACTTTAAGTCCTTTTGCCAGACATATTTTTAGATAAATCTGCTGAATGAAATATTGGTAGGATGTATGAATTTTGAGAATGATTCTGTACAGAAAAATCATGTTTATTTTTTTACTAAATTAAGGATGATTTCTTCAATTGCCATAAAAATTTTGTTGTTATCGAACTTAGCGCTGATGTTTTTCAGATTATCATTAATGCTTTTGATAAGCTCAGCGTTGGTTAAAAACACTTTCATTGCCTCAAAAATTTCTTCAGTTCTGTAATTGATCAGATAACCTGTTTCGAAGTGTTCCAGCATTGTAGCCACATCGCCGGTGTCTGTTGCGATGGTGGGTTTCTGTAGAATTAAAGCTTCCGCCAAAACCAGCGGCCAGGCTTCGGATTCGGAAGGCATGATAAAGAAATCTGCATTTTTGATGTAGGGATACGGATTCATTTTGTTGCCTGCGAGAACAAAAGTTTTTTCAACCCCAAGTTTTTTCTGTTGTGCTAAAAGATTTGTGAGTTCCTCGCCGTCGCCAATTACCATTACAGAATGCTGAAAACCCTCTTTCAGAAGCTGATGATGCGCATCCATAAGTTTATGGTAGCCTTTCCTGGTATGAAGCCTGCCGACCGAAACAAAAACAGGTTTAGATGGCAAGTCGGCAATATTTTCTTGACTCTTTTCCCGGATTTCCTCTATCGGAATAGCATTGATAATTACACTTTCCGGCGGGTACGCGAGTTTTGGATAAATGTCGTGCATGATCGTCCGGATTTTCTCTGAACAGTAAATCATGTGATCGAACTGAGGAAACTGCTCCAGAATTTTAGGGACCAAAGGCTGCAGTTTCGGCAGATTGATCTCTGAATGAAACCAGCCTATTTTTTTTGATTTTTTATTGGTAGAATTTAAAACTGCCGAGAAATCATTGTAGGTCATCGCAATTTCAACATCAAATTCATCCTTCAGGATTTCTTTATCGATAACTTCCGGATGTTTATTGAATTTCTTAAGTTTTATTTTCCTTTTAAAAAGCTGAATTTTTGCCAGCAGCGTGTTTGTAGAAAAGTCCTCTTTTCCTTTTGTCAGAAATACTTTGCGTACATGTGCGGGGAATTCGTTCCGAAGTTCACCCTGATTGAGATTAAGGAGAACGGTCATCTCAAATTTTTCCGGATCCAGATTGTTTAGAACACTTAGCATCACTTTCTCAACGCCGCCCATTTCCATGGATCGGTGACGGAAGAGGATTTTAATTTTTTTTTGCGCAGCCATCATTTATGTCAAATTCTGAAAAATGATTTTGAGGTTTTTAACCACCCGGAATGTAATTTCATTCTGGTAGTTCAGCAAATCAAAAATTTCCTGAGCATTGCGATAAGTTTCAGGAATCTCTTTTCTATTGATTTTTTTCAGGCCCCGTCTCTGCATCGCATTCCAAATCACCTGTCCCCAAAATTCGTAGGACTTTTTTTTGTTTTCATTCTGAGAAATTCCTCCTGAATGGGTGCGGTAGAGATAATTAATTTTATCAATGAATTTAAACTTCCCTTTTTCATACATTTTAAGGTAAAGGTCCTGATCTTCAGAAATTCTTAATTCAGGATTTATCTTATCGGTCCGAAGATAAACATCCCTTCTGAAACACACGAAATGATTTACAACAATGGGGCAGTTAAAGAAATAAGGATCACCGTTCACAATTTGTTTTGTAGATATAGAAGACTGCAAAGGCTGAAGATCTTTATCGCATTTCATTAACCGGGAATACGTGAGCACCGTTTTCGGATCTTTTTTGAATACTGCGACCGCATTTTCTATGGCGGTTGGGAGAATCGCATCATCTGGATCCACAAAACCACAAATATCACCTGTAGCCAGTTCAATAAGTTTTGATTTGATGACACCTACGCCTTCATTCTGGGGATGTTCATAGATCCGGAAACGGGAATCATCGCCAATAATTTCGCGTATGATTTGTAGCGAATTGTCGGTTGATTTATCATCAAGAATAATCACTTCCCAGTCGCTGTATGTCTGTGCGAGGATAGACTGGTAGCAGTCGCAGAAAAATTTCCCGTTGTTATAATTGGCGACAAGGACAGAAAATTTCATGAGTACCTGGGTATAAAAATTAGCAATATCATTAATCCTTTCATACACAAATATAGCCGTTTTCCGGATGTTTCGGATTTTTAGTTATTTTTGTTGAAGAAAACTACATAAGTGAGCGAATTAAAACGAGTTGCCAAAACCCTGGTGGGCTATATAAAACGCCCGGATCTTTATCCTGAACTGGGCAGGAAAATCATAAAAAATATATTCAACAGAAAAAGTGCTTTTCGCGGAAAAACCCGTACCACAGAATGGGCGCAGTCACTTGCAGTAAATCAGGAAACTGCAGTGGAGCAACTTTTCGGAATTAAATTCGAAACCTTTCAAAACCTATTCTCAGAAGAGTTGCATGATGCTTCGAAGAGAGAGAAAGAGTGCCCAATCAAAATGGGAGGAGCCGGTGCTCTGGAACTTATTTATTACGCCTGCGAATTTACCAATGCTGAAAGTGTTGTAGAAACGGGCGTAGCTTACGGGTGGTCTTCATTAGCAGCATTGCTTTCTTTACAGAAAAGAAACGGAACACTGTATAGTTCGGATATGCCATATCTTAGTCAGGATGGGGACCGTTATGTAGGTATTGTCGTTCCGGATCAATTAAATAAACACTGGAAACTATTCCGTCATGCTGACAAAGAATCTTTGCCTAAGATTTTCGGTGAAATGGATCAGCCAGATGTCATTCACTATGATTCCGACAAAAGTTATGAGGGAAGAACCTGGGCTTATGGTGAACTGTATCAACATTTGAGAAAAGGCGGCGTATTCATCAGCGATGATATCGGCGATAATGCTGCGTTTCAGGATTTCTGTACAACCAATACTATTTCGCCTACTGTTGTGGAATTTGAAGGCAAATTTGTCGGTCTTTTCGTGAAAAATTAAATTGAGAAAAGGTTATCCCTGAAATTAATATTATACAGGCCTGAACGGATACTTCTGTAATCCGTGATCAGATACTTCATAATCATCAGCCATTTTTTTAATAGTGAAGCGTTGGCAATTTCCCAACTTCTGTGCATCCGATTTATATGTAACTTGATGTCCGCGGGCATTGTGCATTCATTTTGAGCCCAACTATTCACTTCGCGCCAGAGTAAAACCCGTGTGGAAGCCGGATTTATTTTCTTCGAATCAACCTGTGTAATTCTGTTGTTTTCGTGAACACCCCGCACCGCAACTGCCTGATCCAGAATACCTGGATACAAGTCTAAATAATAGGAAATCCTGAAAAGAAATTCTGTGTCCTGATGCAACCTCAGATGAGTTTTCATCATGGGGCTGACCTGATGGAGCGAAGATTTTCTTAGCGTTAACGTGTCAATACTGAAAAGTCCGAAACTTCCGTTCAATCCAAGCTGTCCGCGGAACACCTCTTTTGGCGGATGTTTTTTGTAAACCGTAGTAAGCCGGTCACCATAGATCTTATGATGCTGGTCTTTGGCTTTTTTAGTGTAATAATGCACGCCCAAAGCACCATAAACACCATCAACATCTTGGTTTTTTAAAAGTTTTTTTTCTGCATCAAAACGGTTCGGGAGATAATAATCGTCTGCATCCAGAAACGCTATGAAATCTCCGGTGGCTTGTTCCAAACCTAGATTTCTGCTTGCTCCGGCGCCATGATTTCCTTTGTCGGGATGCTGGAAAAGCTTAACGCGTTCATGTTTTTCCGCTAATTCTTTGCAGACTTCCAATGCATTATCCGGCGAATGATCTTCCACCAAAATTATTTCGAAAACTTCGTCGAACTGCAAAGCAGATTCCGCGGCTTGGGAAACGTATTTTTCAGCATTGTATACGGGAATAATGACGGAAATTTTCATATTACTTTATCTGTTCAGGTAGGTAAAACGGTATCTGGTTTTCAGGATTTTCGGATGTGTGAGTGTGGCTGCGAAAATGTTTAAATATTTCCTCACGCCTTTATTTAAAGACAGTTCAAATGATTTTTTTGTCAAAAAGAGATGGTCTTTATATTCCTTTTTAATGTTTTTGTCCTGAGCCCATTCGTACACAGAATTCCACAACTGCAACTGTCTCTGGTTGTATTTTTCCGAATATCTTTTTATTTTGGTGATCCGGTTGTCATCATGAACTCCGCGAACGGCAACCGCTTCTGTAATATTTCCGGATTTTAAATGACAGTGATACGCCAGTTTAATGATGAAATCGCTGTCCTGATGAACCCTAAGATTTTGGTTGAAGTTGAGATTGTTTTTTCGGAGGCTTTCGTATCGGATTGTCAATCCGTTCAGGTGAAAAAAACTGCCGAAAGTTTTGTCGAGACCGAGTAAACCGTAGAAAACATCCTTTCCTTCCGCCGGATAATTTACTGTAGTAAGGTCAGTATTTTTAAATTTTTCCTGAAATTCAGTCCTGCCTTTTTCAGTGAGAAAAGCCGTTCCAATCGCACCGAAAACACCTTCGATGTTAGCAGTGCTAAAAATTTTTTTTTCAGCATCAAACCTGTTTGGAAGATAATAATCGTCTGCATCTAAAAACGCGACAAAGTCTCCTGATGCTCTTTGCAGTCCGAGATTCCGCGATGCGCCCGCACCGTGGTTCCCCTTGTCAGGATGCTGAAAAAGTTTCACCTTATCAAATAACGACGACAGTTCCATGCAAACTTCTAAGGAATGATCTGTGGAGCCGTCTTCAATCAGAATGATCTCTTTTACACCGTTCAATTCCACTGCAGATTCCACCGCTTTTCTTAGAAAAGATGCAGCATTGTAAACCGGCATGATGACAGAAATATTCAGCATATAGAATGACTAGAGGTATGTTTTGTAATTATCTGCCCAAAGTGCCAGCTGAAGCAGATTCCAGTGTTTTTTGTCTTTATTCAGGAATTTCTGAGCAGCACTAAAATCAATAAATTCAAAAATTTTCTGTGTCTTATCTTTCAGCAAAACATTTGACAGTTCCAAAAGTCCCTGTTCTTCAAACCAACGCTCCACGGAAGATCCAAAGCCCTGTTTCTTTCTGTTTCTAATGCTTTCGGTCCAATAACTCTGCATGGATTCGCGGAGAATGATTTTATCATTATCGCCTTCGAGTTTTAAATTTTCAGGCAACTGAATACAGAATTCTGCAAAATCTTTATCAAGAAACGGGGTGCGGACTTCAAGGGAATTCGCCATCGCCATCCTGTCGGATTTTATGAGCATATTTCCGGGAACGTATTTTTCCATATCGGTGCGCATAATGTCGTTCAGGGAATCCGGATTCGCTTTGAAACTGTATGGCTGATGATATCTTGAAGTGAGGCCAAGCGAGGTCATTTCTTTTGGACTGAAATAATTCCGCACGCTGTTCTGATGGAAATCCAGGATGTTTTTGTAGGTAGTATTCTGTTGGGTTAGAAAAGAAGTTTCGCGGAATTTTCCGAACTGTTTTAAACCAAATTTTATGAGTGCATTATTGTAACTGAAATGATTTTTCAGTTGGTTTTCCACCTGATAAAAACTGTATCCGCCGAAAAGTTCGTCGCCTACGTCACCAGCCAACACCACCTTCAAATGTCTTGCGGCAGCTTCGCAGATTTTAAATTGGGGGATGTAGCTCATGTCTGCAAACGGTTCATCGAAAAAAGGGGAAATCTTCAGCATTTCGGCGGCAATATCGCCTCGGTTTTCATAGATTTCGATGTGATTGGTATTGTATTTCCGGGCTATTTCATCGGCAAATTTCAACTCACTGTCTTCACCGGAATATCCAAAACTGATCGTCGTCTGTTTGGGTTTGAATTCATTTACCATCGCAACAATGGTGGAGGAATCGAGTCCGCCACTGAGGAAACTTCCTACTTCTACATCGGCAACCAACTGCTTTTGTACGGCATTTTTCAGTAACAACGTAAATTCTTCTTTAGCTTCCGACAGAGAAATAGAAATATCATTTTTAGAAATACTGTAATATCTTTCAACAGTGATTTTTCCCCCGCAAAAAACCAGAGAATGTGCCGGCGGAAGTGTCTGAATATTTTTATAAATGCTCTGATAAGCGCTCACGTAACCGTATTGAAGATAATGATAAAGCGCCTCCTGGCTCACCTCCGGTTTTACCAGTCCGGAAGCAAGAATGGCTTTGATTTCTGAAGCAAATATTAATTCACCGTTGTTTCCGGTGGCATAGTAAAACGGTTTTTCGCCGAAACGATCTCTTGCCGCGAATAATTCCTGTTTATCTTCGTCCCAAATTGCAAAAGCAAACATGCCGGGAAGTTCGTTCAGCAAATCCTTTCCTTTTTGCTGATACATTGCCAGAATGATTTCGGTGTCGGAGGTTCCGTGGTATGGGTAATCCGAATATTTTTTCTTTAAATCCTGAAAGCCATAAATTTCCCCGTTCAGCACAATACACTCATCTTTGGTGTTTGAAAACATGGGCTGTTTTCCGGTTTCTGACAAATCGATGATTGAAAGCCGACGGTGACCGAGCGCAGCGTTAGGAAAAAACTCGTGATGTTCGGCGTCGGGACCACGATGCGCAATGGCACGGGTCATCCGCTGAATTTCTTCAGTATAATTTTTTGCATTTGGGGTGATGATTCCGGCGATTCCGCACATGGTTATGTTTCTTTTGGTCTTAAAATTAAGTTGTCAGTTTGATACAATTCAGGAGCATCCTCTGTAAATAATTTATTTGATAGGCGAGAGAAAATTGCGTAGTTGTTATTAAGAAAAAAATTCAATAATGCTTCTGGAGTGTAGGTGCCCTCTCTCAGGATGCAATTAGGTGAAAACTCCAAAAAAATCGTTGGTCTATTTTTTAAAATCAATTCTTTATTTCCTAAAAGGACGACCGCTTCAAAACCTTCTACATCAATCTTAACAATCTGAAAATCCTGATCTTTAGGTAGTACACCTTGTAAAGTATTCAGTTTTACCAAGATTTCCGGATTGTTTTCCCTGTTTTTCAAAAAGGAACTTGCGCCACTGTTCCCAATATGAAAATATATTTTTCTGCTTTCTTCACGCTCGCCAATTGCTGTGTTTTGTAAAATGATATTTTGATAATTGTTGACTTTGATACTGTTGGCGAACTCCTTGTAAATATCAGGAATAGGCTCAAATGCAAAAATTTTTTTACAGTATGGAGCTAATATAAGACTGTGTTGTCCAATGTTGCTGCCAATATCTAAAAGTGTTTTTTCTGGTGAAAGTTCTTTACGAATGTCATCAATAATTTCCTTCTCGTAAATTCCTTTTTCAAATATATAATTATCTACGTAACCGAATTTTTTGTTAAGGAAAATCTTGGTTTTGTTTCCATTATATTTGATAGTGTACAGAAGCCTGTTATCCAGAAAGGTTTTGTTCCTTTTCCGCTTGATAAAATTGATTATGCCTTCCTGAAAAACGACTGAATTGATTGATTTAATAATATTCATCTTTCCTATTCTAAATAAATACTTTTTTAAACTGTTCCATCACTTGTTGCGGAAGAAATTTTTCATATGATTTTGTTGCTGTTTTCGACAGATCAGTATCGAGCAGTATTTCTATTAGCTCATTTTCATTTCGGTAAAGATAAGCGTCATTTCCCAATTCCATCAAATGCGCTTTTTCCGGAGAGTCTGCAAAGGTAATTACAGGTTTGTTTTGTAACACAAATTCAGCAACGGTGATACCGAAGGTTTCACCCCTTTCCCGGGCATGAAGTAAAGCGCTACAGGTGTTGATAAATTTCAGTTTCTGTTTAATATCTGAACTGGGAGGCAGGTAAATTATATTTTCTAGGGTAGATTTCCACCATTTTGGTTTGATAAAAGGGTCAACTCCCATGAACAGGAAATAAATGTCTCTATATTTTCGGGCGATCTGCTCTACGGTTTTTTGTGCAAACGGTATATTGAAACTTTGGGCACCGCCATAATACCCATATACCTTTGCATTGCGTGGGATATTGAGTTCGCTGCGTAAATCCTCATCAGTTTCAATATCAAAATTTACCATATGTGGAACAAAGGGATACGTTCCGCCGGACATTTCCTGTGCGAGCCATTCTGAAACGTAGGCATATACGTCACCATGGGGTTCGAAATGTTTAAAAACGGCGTGTACGCCAGTTCTGCATTCTTTCGTCACGACGTCGTCATTGTCTCCGTTCTTGATGGCGTAAAGCAAATCAATACGATATTTACGTATGATGGCATCAAGTTCTGAAATATCTGAGTATTCCAGTACATCAAACCTTGCCTTAAATTTCTCAATGCCCAGAGGGTGGTTTGTTTTACAGTTTTTATTGTAAATGATTAAGGATTCATTTCCCAAAAGTCTTTCATTGAAATCAGCATAATCATACATCGCGATTGATGTCCCGCGATAATTAAGTTCGTTTTCGTGGAAGAGGATTTTCATTTGAAAAACTTTTTAATTTTAGCCAGAACCCTTTGGTTTAAATGTTTCTTACCATATTTTTCCAGATCATGATGCTTGAAGAGACCTTCTCCCTGAGCGATTTTAAACGGCTGCTGCACCCACCATTCTGCTATATCCCGTTCGAAATGTTCAGAAGACACTGCAATGTCGTAAACATTTTTAAAGAAGAACTCTTTGCGAAGCATAAAAGGATTGTTGGTCCAGTTTGCCCACCGTGCGGTGGTAATAAAATACCCGTCTTTTTTCTGAATTTTATCCGGGAAAGATTCTGCAGGATCTAACCAGTATAATGATTCCAACAGATGGGGGGATGTAACTTTATGCCAGGTGTCGTAATAATCCAATTCTTGTCCTTTGTGACGAAGTGAATGTACCGGGTATCCGGGATTCTTCCGACTTCTGTAGCGTATAATATCGAAGCCGTTTTGTAACAGTGCCAGTCCAGATTCAATTCTGTCAAGGAGCACATTTTTATTTTCAATCAGTTCCCAGTCATGTTCCAGAAAGAGGATGGTATCGTATTCTGCATTTTCAATCAGTTTAGAAATTCCTTTTCCGATTCCGATATTCTGTTTTAAACCGATATGTTTGATTCCGTATTTTTCTGCCAACTTATGGTCGTTGTCAGATATTTCCTGAAAAAGTACCGTTATATCATCAGAAAGATCCAAAAGGCCTTTCTTCCGGTAGGATTTCAGGGTGTTTTTCAGTGTTTTCGCACTGTTCCAGGAAAGAATGCCGATGCTGATTGGGAAATGTATCATTTTCCGGGATTAATTTTTAATGTTTTCAATATGATATTAACTGCCAGTCTCGCCTTTCTTTTGGTGTTATGAATAAAGGTTGAAAATGGTGAAATCGAGAACTCAATAGGCTGGGTCATTCCGAATGAAGCATAATCAACAGTGTAAATACGTTTGTTTTCTGTACGAACATTATTCACCATATTGTAGTGATGTACAAACTGAATGAATAACGGATGCCGGTCAAAATAGGAGTAATCTGTATATTGACGGTATCGACTATGGTATGGCTCTTTAATCACTGAGCCGGCCTTGTCAATTTCTTCAACCAATGACACGAAGGGGCTCGCGGCCATATTAACGAAATAGGCATGGGCTTTTTCTTCGTCCAGTTCCAGTTGTATTCCTGTTCGCACATCAATTACCAAATCATGGACAGGCTTAAAATACTGCTGCACTGTTTCGGTAAATTTTTTATGCAGTAAATCATCATTGTCAATATCGGATGTGATTACGAACTGAAACTGTTCCTTTTTTGTTTTGATAAAATCAATTATCCATGGTTGCATCTGGTCGAAATTATCAATAAATACAGGAGTGAATTTGGGATATACTTTTTGAATGGAACTGATGATTTTTTTATACTTTGGATCTGTATTTATATCGAAAAAAATCAACCAGACAAAATTCTGGTTATTTTGATTTTTAAAAGAAGGTAATGTAAATTTTTGAAAGATTTCAAATCGGTGTTTATGCCATTCCTCAGAAAGAGGAGCTGCCCCATCTCGGGTTATATTCCAGCTGTGAGTTGGGACATTAAATCGGGTAGTGATTATGTGGATGAAAGTTTTCATTTGAGAAAGCCAGCTATTTTGCTGTAAATACGGTAAGGGAAACTATTGTAGATTTTGGCCAGTTTTTGCTCATAAAAGTCTTTGCGATTCATTGTTGTTATGTAATCTGGAAAGAAATTATTGTATAAATCTCTATGTTTCATGTAAACATAATCAAAAGCTTTTTTTCTCTTTTCTGATTGAGATTTTAATTTCAGCATATTAGAATTATCGTGTTTTCTGTAATTAAAAACAGGATAATCAATCTTAATTTTTTTCCTTTCGGGATATGTTGAAAAGAGTTGAATCCAAAATTCCCAGTCTTCATCTGCGCTAGAAATATTGGGATCGAACCTAATTGTGTCGCCGAGATCTTTGCGTCTAACTAAATTTGTTACAAACATCTGATTTTGTTTTAACAGATCCACGATTGTAAAATCATCTTTTAAGTTGGAATAGCCCTGTGAATTGCCGAAGATAACAGCATCTGAGTAAACAAGTAAAACATCAGAATCATTGTCCATTATAGATGTCATTTTTTCTAAAGCCAAAGGATTTAATGCATCATCAGCATCTAAAAATAAAAGATATTCTCCGGAGGCTTCGTGGATGCCATTATTTCTTGCAACTGAAACACCGCTGTTCTCTTGAGGAATATATTTAATTCTTTTATCAGCTTTCATTTCCCCTTTTACCAGAACATCGGTTTCGTCCATAGATCCATCATCAATGATAATACATTCCCAATCAGAGTAGGTTTGTGCAGTGACAGATTTTATGCTTTCCTGAATGTACACAGCGCTGTTGTATGTTGGTATAATTACTGAAACCATCTTGTTTAATTAAGTACTTATATTGCCAATTTTCTAAGCTTGGATTTTTTTATAAAGACTACCAAATTATTTGTGATAATTTTTAGGAGCGTCCGTGGTCGAAAAATAAACATAGCAACAACATTGCGACTTACCATTTTTTTGCTTTCTCTCATTTCCTTCAGATAACCAGTTGTTAAATCCAGAATGAACTTATTATCAAGATCTTTTGAATGCTCTTTCAAAATTATTTCGTAAAATTGGATCTTTGCCGATCTTTTTTCTTTTTCGTTGTCCTTACTGCCAGATATGCTTAAATCTGTAACCCTAACGAATACCTTAGAATTTTGTAAAAAAAATATAGGCCTATTTTTAGAGAATTCATAAATAGCTAAATGATCTGTACCCCATGCTAAAAATATGTTCCTAAATCCAACTTTCAGGTATTCGGAATATTTGAAAATGTTTTCTGAAAGTGATGCAGATATCAAACGTTTATTAATATTCTGAAATAAAATTGCTGGGTCACTGTATTTTTCTTCGAGACTAAAATCATTTAAAATAGCACCATTTTCATTAATGTGAATATGTGGACATCGAATTACAGATGAATTTTCACGATTTATTTTATCCAGATTATCATAAAATTCTTCTACAAAATTATCACTAATCAAATCATCATCACCCAAAATTTGAAACCACTCTTCAGTTACATTATCTAAGATACGCTTCCACTGCATTGGCAGGTTTTGACGACCAATATTTTTTTCGTAGTTGTAATAATGAAATGCACCATCTGGAAAGTATTTTTTAATTAAAGATTTTGGATCATCTGAACTTGCATCATTACCTATATACAATGTAAACCTTTTGTCAGTTTGTGCGAAGACAGATTTAAGCGTTTCTTCAAAGAAAGCAATTTTATAATAAGTGGGCTTGCGCCAGCGCGGGGCATCTTCGGCGGAGGGTTGCGTGTCGTCCAGGAGTTCGCGCATCAGGGCGTCGCGCCGGTCGTCGAGATACGTACCCAGT
>JAANMY010002209.1_pt1 | contig 18985 bp, 14 predicted proteins | sample 7279691 | NCBI WGS metagenome assembly JAANMY01 (sample SAMN14094543, study PRJNA606508) | bioreactor metagenome | isolation source: A lab-scale SPAN reactor treating ammonium-rich wastewater day 388 | place: Ireland: Galway | collected 2018-02-07
GCACGTGCCCACGCCCGCGGAGAGTTACGTCATCGTCACCGGGCCGATCACGGGACAGTTCAAGCAGATCCAGGCCCCCGCGCCGGCCAATCCGCTCCACCGCTGGCGGGTCTTCTACACCCCGACGAGCGCGACCCTCCGCATCGCGTGCTACGCCGACTGCGAGGGCGACGGGGACCTCGATGTCTTCGACTACCTCTGCTTCCAGGGCGAGTTCGCAGCCCAGACGATCTACGGCGACTGCGAGGGCGACGGGGACTGGGACGTCTTCGACTTCCTCTGCTTCCAGGGCGCCTTCGCACAGGGATGCGCGTCGTAGGCGAGACGGGTTCTCGCCCCACACGGGCCCTGTCCGATCCCTCCATGCGGGTCGGGCGGGGCCCGTTTCCTTTCCACGCGGGTCGAACTCGACGCCGAGCGGCGCATAGACTGCGAACCCGCGGAGGCACCAAGGATGGCGCACGTCGGCAAAGACTATTTCGAGGGCGTCGAGACCATCTCCAGGCCCATCGACAGGGCCATGGCGCCGCTCTCGAGTTTCGCGCGCAAGGAAACCTCCGGCGGGATCGTGCTGATGGTCGCGACCGTGGCGGCCCTGGCGCTGGCGAACTCCCCGCTCGGGCACGACTTCCACGAGTTCTGGACAGGCAACGCCCTGAAGATCGCCGTCGGGAACTGGATCTTCCCCTCCGGGAAGCACCCGGGGCACTTCGAGTGGTGGGTCAACGACGCCCTCATGGCCGCGTTCTTCTTTGTCATCGGGCTCGAGATCAAGCGCGAGGTGCTCGCGGGCGAACTCCGCAGCCCGCGGAAGGCGGCCCTTCCGCTTTTCGCGGCGGTGGGGGGCATGGCGGTCCCGGGACTCATCTACGCCTTGTTCAACTGGGGCTCGGAGACGATGCGGGGGTGGGCAATCCCCACCGCGACGGACATCGCCTTCGCGCTGGGCGTGCTCGCGCTGCTGGGCCGGCGCGTCCCCGTGGGGCTGCGCGTCTTCCTCGTCACGCTCGCCATCGCCGACGACCTCGGCGCGCTCCTGATCATCGCGATCTTCTACACCTCTCCGGAGTACCTCAGCCTCGAGATGCTGGGCCTCGCGGGCGTGTGCGTGCTCGCCATGACCGGGATGAACATCCTGGGCGTGAGGCGATGGTGGGTCTTCGGGCTCGTCGGGCTCGCGCTGTGGTACTGCGTGCTGATGTCCGGCGTCCACCCGACCATCGCCGGCGTCCTCGGGGCCCTCACCATTCCCGTCCGGACACGCATCGATGGGCGCGAGTTCGTCCGGCACACGCGTCGCCTCACCGATGAGTTCGACAAGGATCTCCAGGCCGGCGGGATGGTCTTCACCAGCCCGGCGCAGCAGGGCGTTCTCCGCGCGATGGAACGCCTCGTCGAGGGGTCCCAGGCCCCTCTCCAGCGGCTCGAAAAGGGCATGCTCCCGCTCTCCGCGTTCTTCGTCGTGCCCATCTTCGCCTTCGCGAACGCCGGCGTTTCCGTGGGCGATGTCGCCGGGGCCGCGGTCAAGGATCGCGAGGCGTGGGGAATCGTCTGCGGGCTGATCTTCGGGAAGTGTCTCGGGATCCTCGGCTGCTCCTTCCTCGCCGTGCGAACGGGCCTGTGCGAACTCCCCAAGGGCGTGACCTGGCGTCACATGCTCGGCGCGAGCCTCCTCGCCGGCATCGGGTTCACCATGTCCCTGTTCATCGCGCACCTCGCGTTCGGCGGCGGGGCCAACGCCGAACGCCTCGAGATCGCGAAGCTCGCCGTGCTCTCGGGCTCGGCCGTCGCGGCGACGCTCGGGGCCATCGTGCTCGCCCTCTGCCCGCGCAACGAGCCCGAGCCCCACTGATCCGCCCGCCCTCCCCGGCGGGCCCACCCACCCGACCACCGGAGATCATCCATGGCCAAGAAGCGTGCCAAGAAGTCCACGGGAACGAAGAAGGCCACCGCACGCGAGGCCGCGCGGGCCGTCAGCGCCAAGACCTCCACCGAACGCTCCGCGCCTTCCCGAAGGAAGAACATCCTCGCCAACACCGCCAACGCGAGGATCACCGGGCACGCGCGCGGCGCCCATCGCGCCGCACAGGCCAAGCGAGACGCGAAGCAACGCGGCGAATCGGCCTGAACGCCAAGGGGTGAATCCCCCGCGGGCCGGGGCCGGTATCCTCGGGCGTGCTCATCTCGTTCGTCATCCCTGCCCACAACGAGGAACGCGGCCTTCCCGCGACCATCGAGGCCATCCGGGACGCCGCTCGCACGCTCGACCTCGACCACGAGATCATCGTCGCCGACGATGCCTCGACGGACCGAACCCCCGAGATCGCCGCCGAACTCGGCGCGCGCGTGGTCCGGCACGATCGTCGCCAGATCGCGGCGACGCGGAACCTCGGCGCCCGGGTGGCCGGGGGCGAGATCCTCTTCTTCATCGACGCCGACACCTGCGTGAATCCGCAGGCGGTGCGCGCGGCGCTCGACGCCCTCGCACGAGGGGCCGTCGGCGGTGGGGGCTGGGTGCGGGCCGACGGCGTCATCCCCCTCTACGCCCGGATCATGCTCCACGCCGCCAACCGGATCTTCCGGCTCTGCAGGCTCTGCGGCGGGTGCTTCGTGTATTGCACCCGAGAGGCGTATCTCCGCACGGGGGGGTGGGATGAGACGCGGTACGCCGGCGAGGAGATCGAGTTTGCCGGTGCGCTGAAGGCACAGGGACGATTCCACATGGTCCGCACGCCCGTCACGACCTCCGGACGGAAACTGCGGACGCACTCGCCACGCGAGATCGTCGGCGTGATCGCGCGGGGGGCCTGGTCGGAGGTCTTCCAGGGCGGGCGGCTCACGCGCTCGCGCGAGGGCCTCGACCTGTGGTATGCGCCCCGCAGGGAGGACACCGGGGGGACGCCGGGCAATAAATAATCGTTATCGATTGATCCATAATCATCGATTCGATTCATTCCGATCCGGGGGTATCGTTCCACGTCACCACCCCGGAGAGACCCCATGCCCGCCGATCCGTTCCACGCCCGCCGGACCCTCACCACGCCCCATGGCTCCTACGCCTACCACGCCCTCGACGCCCTCCGCCAGGCGGGGATCGGGCACGTCGACCGCCTGCCCCTCTCCATCAAGGTCCTCCTCGAGTCCATGCTCCGCCATCTCGACGGGTTCATCGTCACCTCGGACGATGTTGCCGGGCTCGCCAACTGGGATCCCCATGCCGCCGCTCGCGACGAGATTCCCTTCATGCCCGGGCGCGTCGTCCTGCAGGACTTCACGGGCGTGCCTTGCGTCGTGGACCTCGCCGCGATGCGCGACGCGATGAAGGCGTTGGGAGGCGATCCGAACCTCATCAATCCTCTCGTCGCCTGCGACCTCGTCATCGACCACTCGGTGCAGGTGGATGCCTTCGGCTCCGCCACCGCCCTGACCATCAACGCCAGGCGCGAGTTCGAGCGAAACACGGAGCGCTACGAGTTCCTCAAGTGGGGGCAGCAGTCCCTGCGCAACTTCACCTGCGTCCCACCGGCGACGGGCATCGTCCACCAGGTCAACCTCGAGTACCTCGCCAAGGGCGTGCTCACCCGCGCGGCCGAGGGTGGCGGGCTCGTCGCCTTCCCCGACTCGTGCGTCGGGACGGACTCGCACACGACGATGATCAACGGGCTTGGCGTCGTCGGGTGGGGCGTAGGCGGGATCGAGGCCGAGGCCGTCATGCTGGGCCAGCCCATCTACATGCTGACGCCCGAGGTGGTCGGGTTCCGGCTCAAGGGCCGCCTGCCGGAGGGGGCGACCGCGACGGACCTCGTCCTCATGGTCACGCAGATGCTCCGAAGGAAGGGCGTCGTGGACAAGTTCGTCGAGTTTTTCGGCGATGGGCTCGACCACCTCTCCGTCCCCGACCGGGCGACGATCGCCAACATGGCGCCGGAATACGGCGCGACCATGGGATTCTTCCCCACGGACGCCTCGACGCTCGACTACCTCCGGTTCACCGGGCGTGACGAGGCGACCATCGCCCTGGTCGAGGCCTACACGAAGGCCCAGGGGCTCTTCCGCATCCCGGGCGCGCCCGAGCCCCTCTTCACCGACACGCTTGAACTCGATCTCGCCGCCGTCCAGCCCTCGCTCGCCGGGCCTCGACGCCCGCAGGACCGGGTTGAACTCAAGAACGTCAAGTCCGCCTGGCACAAGGAACTCGCGGACACCTTCTCCAAGCGTGTCCCCGCTGCGAGCGTCAACACCAGCCGATGGATCAACGAGGGCGGGCGGGTCGTCGGCTCGCCCGTCGCGGTCAACGGCGAGAGCGATCCCGGCTGCAAGGGGGTGCCCGTCACGCAAGACGGCGCAACGTTCAACCTCCACCACGGCGACGTCGTCATCGCCGCCATCACTTCATGCACCAACACCTCCAACCCCGACGTCCTCATCGCCGCGGGGCTCGTCGCGCGCAAGGCCCGCGCCCTGGGCCTGACGCGCAAGCCCTGGGTGAAGACTTCGCTCGCGCCGGGGTCAAAGGTGGTGACCGCCTACCTGGACAAGGCCGGGCTCTCCGCCGACCTCGAATCCATCGGGTTCCACACCGTCGGGTACGGGTGCACGACCTGCATCGGGAACTCGGGCCCGCTCCCCGATGCCGTCGATGCCGCGATCCGCACGGGCGATCTCGTCGTCGCGTCGGTGCTCTCGGGCAACCGCAACTTCGAGGGGCGTGTCCACCCCTCGGTCAAGGCCAACTACCTCGCCTCGCCCCCGCTGTGCGTGGCGTACGCCATTGCCGGATCGGTTGCGATCGACCTCGCGACCGAACCCCTGGCCGTCACGCCGTCGGGCAAGCCGGTCTTCCTCCGCGATCTCTGGCCCACGCACGCGGAGATCCTGTCCGTCAAGAACGCCTGCCTCTCGCCCGAGCAGTTCCGGCGCGAGTACGCAGCCGTCTTCACCGGCAACGAGGTCTGGAACCGCGTCCCCGTCTCCTCCTCCGAACTCTACCCGTGGAGCGACTCGAGCACCTACATCCAGAACCCCCCCTACTTCGTCGGCATGGGGCCCGCGCCCGACATCCGCGGGCTCGGAACGATCTCCGGCGCTCGCTGCCTCGCCCTGCTGGGCGACTCCGTCACCACCGACCACATCTCCCCTGCCGGGGACATCGCGGAGAACTCCCCCGCGGGCGCCTACCTCAAGACGCTGGGCGTCGCCAAACGCGACTTCAACTCCTACGGCAGCCGCCGAGGCAACGACCGGATCATGACCCGCGGCACGTTCGCCAACGTCCGCATCAAGAACCGCCTCGCTCTCGCGCCGGACGGCACGATCAAGGAAGGCGGATGGACGAAGGACCTCTCACGCGCAGGCGCGGGCAACGTCGCGTTCATCTACGACGCCGCCATGAACTACAAGGACGAGGGAACGCCGCTCGTTGTCCTCGCGGGGAAGGACTACGGCATGGGCTCGTCACGCGACTGGGCCGCCAAGGGCACGCTGCTGCTGGGCGTCAAGGCCGTCATCGCCGAGAGTTTCGAGCGCATCCATCGCTCGAACCTCGTGGGCATGGGTGTCCTCCCGCTCACGTTCCCCGAGGGACAGACCGCCTCATCGCTCGGGCTCTCCGGCGAAGAGGCCTTTGACATCTTCCTTCCCACGAGCGCGCAGGGGCTCGTCGAGCCGCGCTGCGACGTCCGTGTCGTGGCCCGACCATTGCCCGGCTCGAAAGGGACGCCCGTGGAGTTCATCGCCCGATGCCGCATCGACACGCCGGTGGAGGCGGAGTATTACAAGAACGGCGGGGTGCTCCAGACCGTGCTCCGGAGGCTGCTCAACGAGAGCCGAACGCCCGCGAAGTCGCGATAGGGTCACGCACGAACACCAACCGCTCGGCATCGTGTGGCGGAGCCGCCACCATGTCGATGCCGCCGCCGGCTGCCCCGGGCGCAAGGGACATGGTTCGTGACCGTGCCGTGTGGAGACAACCCTGAGCCGCTCGCCCCCGGGTCCCTGATGCAGGAGGGCGTCTTCGAGCCTCGCTAGGGCGAGAAGGTCAGGTGGTAATCGGGAGTGTTGTAGACCTGTCCGGGCTGGATGGACTGGTAAGCGGCGTGCCCGTCGTGGAAGAGGACAAGGGACTTGTTCACATCCCCGAAGCCGTTGACGATCTTCGCGAGAGGGGAGGAATTCGTGGCGACAAGCAGCGCGTACTGATCCGCGTTCCAGATGAACCTGGCGGGGTCGATGTGCGTGCCCGTGGCGAGCCAGGAGGTTCCGGTGGCCATCTTCTGAGCGAACGTCCCGGTAAGGAGGGGGTGGAACCACCACGTTCCGTTCCAGTGATAACTCGTCCCCACATCGTTGTACGACGTGAGGCCCGGGGTCGGATTGGGCCACGCGCGCTGATAGGTCACGACATCACCGGGATCCTCGGCGAAGAGGCCTTCCTGCAATCGCTCGGGTGCGTTCGCCGGAAGGCGAAGCGGCGGTGTCGGAGCCCAGAAGTTCACACGGGGGCGGAAGTAGGGGTTCAGTGGTCGGTCCGCGGCCTCGACATCGAATGCGCCGGTCGAGGTCGAAAACCAAAAGGCGTCGTTGTTCTTGCCCATGTGCGACCAGGAGCACCACCCGTTGCTGGTGCCCCAGCCAGGCTGGCCGTTGCCTCGAGGGTGATAGGTCAGCGTGATCGGGAAATAGTCCGCGTTGTCCAGCCGATATTGCCCCGCCGCCATCGCGATCCGGCCGAGGTTGCGCAGGCCGACGAGGGGGCTGGCCGCCCGCCTTGCTTCTCCGAGCATGAGGGCAAGGAAGATCCCGGCGACGCCCACGATTGAAACCAATGCGGCCAGGTCTCTGATCACGAACGCGGGGCATCGACGCATGGAGAGGCTCCCAGTGAGCGGCAGATCAGGATTGATGAAACGACCGATCCGCGCAACCGTACTCCTCGGAAGCGATTGGACACCGAGATCGGCCGCGAGTTCGCCTAAAAACCGGACTTGTAGTAATTCAGGACCTTCCCCTCGCGGAACGTGATGACGATCTCGCGGCCGTCCTCCGACCACAGGTACGATTGCACCGCGCTCCCCTCGTTGCTCGTGGAACCCGGCACGCCGGCAGAGGAAATGCTCAGCCCCCCGCTGTCCTGCCGGTCCCCCGGCCCAAGGATCGACTCGACCTCCGAGAGCGTCATCCCGGCCTCGATCCGGGCGTAGTTCTCTTCCGTCAGCGTCTGCTCGCACCCGGCGAGCACCACCGCCAGCGCCGCCGCCGCCAGCCACCCGATCTTCCTCATCGCGCACCTCCTCAGGGCTTGGAGACCTTGGTGATCCCGGCGAACCACTTCTCGGCGTACGGCCCGATCAGAAACAGCGGCGTCATCTTCCCCTGCGTCGAGGCGATGATCCCCATGACCTCCCACACCAGCGCGATGATCGCCGTCAGGATCAACGTCACGAACCCGACGCACACGAACGTCAGGGGGAGGCTCACCCCGTAGCCGATCAGCGCCACGATCCAGATCAACAGGCATTGCTTCGCGTGGAAGAGCGCGAACCCGTTGTTCCGCATCACGAGCGGCACGATGAAGAACGGGAGCCCGATGATGCTCAGCCCGTACGAGAGGGCCGCAAACAACTTCCCTTCCTCGATCTCCTTCGGGTCGAGTGCAGGCTGGGTCGCTTCGGCTGTACCGGGGGTCTGGGGAGTCTCGGGTGTCGAGGGCTGTCCTGGATCGGGCGTGTCGCTCATGGGGGTCTCCGTTGCGTGGATCTTCCCATGTTCCCGCGCACGACGCAATCCGGTCAGGGACGGACCGCTCGGGCGACCCAGACCTCGTCGTCGTCCCGCGACGCGCGGTCGGTGTATTCTCCGAAGACCTCGACGTCGCGGAACCCCGTCTCGCGGAACATCGCCTCGATGTCGTCGCGGAAATACCACAGGAACCGCACCATCCGGAGTTCCGTCTGGAGCAGGCGCCCTTCCCTCGAATACACCTCGTACTTGTAATAGTCCGTCTGGGCCCGGGCGATGCGATCCGGAACCACCGCCTCGTGCATCAGCACGGTCGAACCGTCCGCCAGCGTTCCCGTTCGCTTCAGCCACCACCTCCGGTCGTCCGCGACGTCGTTCCAGGGCAGGAAGATGGAGATCAGCACCTGCCCGCCAGGCTCCAGGTGGTCGCGGAATCGCCGCAGCGCCTCCAGCGCATCCGACCGCGACCCCAGCATCTGGAACGAGCAGTAGGGGATATAGATCGTGCGATACCGACGATCCACCGACAGCCGCTCCATCGCCTGCTCGTAGAGCCTCGGCGAGAGCCCTAGCCGCTCGGCTTTCTCCCGGCAGATCTCCAGCATCGATGACGAGATATCCGCCCCGTCAACCGCGATCCCGTCGCGGAGAAAGGGCACCAGCAGCCTTCCCGTGCCGCACGCGACCTCGAGCGCCGCGCCCCCCGCGCTGCGGATGCGCCGCTCGAAGAACGCCTGGTCCTCGAATGGTTCCGAACCGAACCACAGGTCATAGACCTCCGCCGACAACCCCTGGTACACCGCCTCGGCTTGCATGGGATCGACTCCGGAAAGCCGCGATCGTAGCCGACATCGACGACCCATCTCGATTCCACTCACGATCGATGGGGGCAGGAAGACGACGAGAACACTCCCCGGATTCTCTTGTGCAGGGTGTTTTCCTATTGGGCGTGCGGCACGCCATTGTCGGCCAAGTGCCCCCGCACCCTCGAACGACACCGAACCTGGCCGGGCCTGAAGCCCTGGCACCCGCTGGTTCCATACCCCCGAAACGTCAGATCCTCCTCCGAGTCCACCACTTCACTCCCGCCCTCGAAGCGGCGTCATTCCGCCTGCAACACTGGCCACCAGCCACCGGGTTGAACCCGGTTTGACCTTGCAATCCCTTTGCAATCTCGTTTTTTACGCTGGCATCCGCGTTGCATGTCATTGCAACACCGGATGCTCCCTCCCCCGCGGGATCACGGATCCCGCGGAACAACCCCAACCCGTCACGGGCTTGACTCGTGACGGGTTGTTTTTTGGTCGCTGCGAGAGACGCGGGCCGAGTGACACGGGCCTAGATGCCCAGGATCGGCCTGAGTTTTCTCTCCAGATGCCGCATCAGCGGGTCGGCGGAAAGTTCCTTCCCCGTTGCTCGTTTGCACAACTCTGCCGCGGGGAACCGACGTCCGTGGACGTGGACAGTCGCCCGAAGCCAGTCGCGCAGCCCGAGCCACTCTCCTCGTTCGATCGCCGAAGCGAACCCGGGCTCCTTCGCCGTGTAGGCCTCCCACAACTGCGCGGCGTAGAGGTTTCCGAGCGTATAGGTGGGGAAGTATCCGAAGAGCCCGAACGACCAGTGGACGTCCTGCAGGCACCCGCGCCGGTTGTCGGGGACGCGGAGCCCGAGGTATGTCTCAACCGCCTTGTTCCATTCCCCGGGGACGTCATTCACCGCCAGGGTCCCCCCGATGAGCCCCCGCTCGAGTTCGAACCGCAACATCACGTGCAGGTTGTAGGTCGCCTCGTCCGCCTCGACGCGGATGAACGTCGGCATGGCCGTGTTCGTCGCGCGGAAATAGTCCTCGACGCTTCCCTTCAAGCCCAGCGTCCCCCTGGTCCGGGGCAGGGCCCATGCCCAGAACTCCCTCGACCGCCCGACGAAGTTCTCCCACAGCCGCGACTGGCTCTCGTGCATCCCCAGCGAGACTGCCTCGCCCAGGGGTTCGCCGAAGTATTCGCCCTTGGGCAGCCCCTGCTCGTAGAGCCCGTGCCCCGCCTCGTGCATCGTCCCGTAGAGCGCATCGGTGAACTTCTCGTCCCGGTACCTCGTCGTCAGCCGCGTGTCCCCGGGCGCCATCCCCGAGCAGAACGGATGCGTCGTCACGTCCAGCCGGCCCGCCCCGAGGTCAAACCCCATCGTCCCGAGCACCTGCAGCCCGAACTCGTGCTGTCGCGCGGGGTCGATCTTCACGCCCAGCGGGGCGACGTCGGGCTGGCGTCCCTTGCCCGCGGCCTCTCCGATGAACGTGCTGAGCCTCGCTCGAAGGGGCGTGAAGACACCTTCGATCATCTTCGCCGTCGCCCCGGGTTCGTACTCGTCCATCAACGCGTCGTATGACTCGCCGCCCCGGGGCACGCCAAGGCACTCGGCTTTCCGGCGCATGAGGCCGACCATCTTCCCAAGCCATGGCGCGAACATCGGGAAGTCGTCCTTCGCCCGGGCCTCCTTCCACGCCTCCTGCGACTGGCTCCCGACCCTCGCGATCTCCTCGACAAGGTCCTTGGGAAGCCGGGTCTCGCGGTCGTAGTCCCGTCGCATCTCGCGCACGTTCGCCGAGGCCGCCGCGTCCGCTCGGATCGCCGCGTCTGCCTCGCATGCCGCGAGAAGTTCGCCGACACGCGGGTCCGTCAGCCGCTCGTGGACGAGACCCGCGAGCAGCGCGGACTGCTCCGCACGGTGCCCGGCCGCCGCCGGGGGCATGTAGGTCTCCTGGTCCCAGTTCAGCAGCGACCCGACCGAACCGAGGGTTCCGGCCCGGCGACGCAGCGCCCGCAACTCTTCGTACGCACCCTTGTTGTGGCTCATGGGTGCATCCTACCCATCCTGCCGTCACCCGAGACACCACGCTTCAATCCTGCCCGGTCAACTCCACAATGATCATCCGGTGAAGCCCGATCCCCGGGTCGCGAACCGCATACCGCCCGACCCCGAGTCCCTCTCCCACGAACGCCTGATCCAGATGATGCAGGGCACCCGACCGCGGCCAGGTCCCCATCGGACCCATCCCCGCCAGCGCGTATGCGTCCCGGAGTCCGCCCGTTAGCGCCCGAAGGCTGTGCGACCCCCTGGGGATGTTGAAGTCCCCGATCAGCACGTCCGCCCTCGGAAACCCCCTCTCTCCGCGTGCCCCCGCCGACACGAATCGCCCCTCCGCGTCACGTGACCACACTGGCCCGTCGAACCCAGCGATCACGTCCGCCGCCTGCTTCGTCACCTCATGCCGCACGAGCGAGAGGTCCGAGGGCAGATCCACGATCCATACGACGATCGTGCGCCCGAGCGTCCCGCTCGCATCCAGTTCCACGAACGCCGCGTGACCGGGGTCGATCCAGTGGTCCGGACCTTCGCCCGAGTACCCTACCCGCGCAACACGACCCTCAAGCCCGAGCGTCGTCACCCCCCATCGCAGCACCGGCGCGCGCGTCGCCACGAGCACGTTCCCCGCCGACAGCGTCATCGCTCCGGGCCCCATCGCCCGGTCGAGGTCGTCCAGCGACAACCCCTCGTCCCGAAGCGGCGGGTTGGCGATGATCGCCACGTCGGGCGATGCCGCCAGCACTCGATCCGCAACCCCGCCTCCTCGCGGCAGCGACGGGTTCCAGAAGACCACCCGCAGCGAGTCTTGCGCGGCTGGTCCCCCGATCCCCAGCATTCCCTCTCCGTACCTCCACTCCACGAGCAGCAGGTACAAGACACCAAGCATCGAGGCCGCGCCCGCGGCCCGGCGGACCCAACGCGCCCTTCTTCGTCGCCGCCCCGAGGCCATCGCCCATGCCGCCAGCACGCAGGCCACCCCGAGCAGGAGGGGGGACGGGATCCACCAGACCCACTGCGACCACTCATGCCGGTCCGTCATGACCCGGCCCGTGCCCCACAGGAGCAGCAGCAGCAACGCCAGCCCTGCCTTCCCTGCCGAGGCCCAGTCACGGATGAACCTGATCACGTGCCCACCATACGCCTTCGGGTCATCGATCGCGACAATACCCAAACACAATTCTAACATCATGCAGTCGCTGGTCACGACGATGCGAGACGCATGGAAAGATCTCCTTGAAAACGCCCGACAAGTTAGTTAGGCTTTACAAACATACCACGTCGGTCTTTGCCGGTATGGCCCTGCAAGGAGGTCTCGCATGCGTCCCATGAAGCGTCTCGCCATCGTCGGCTTCGCGGCCGTGCTCTTCATCAACTTGACGGGGTGCCGGGCGTGTATTGACTTCGCCCGGGATTGCCGTCGCACGTGCGACTCGAGGCAGATGAACGCCGACATCGCCCTCATCGGCCTGGTCATCGTCGCGGAGGCTGCTCGATCCTGTCGCTGACCTCTCCAAGGACCGAGAACCTGAAGTCATCCGTCACCGCGCGTCTGGCGAGGTGTCAGTGAAGGACAACTTTGTTGTTCTGAAGACGTCAGGCTTGATCTCTCTTCGCCAATCCATAAGGATGGCCGGCCCGGATTGAAACCGAGGCGAGAGAAAGAGAGGTCTTCGATGCGTCGTGCGTGCGTGCTGTTGGGCGTGGCAGGTCTGGCCATGGGGGCGCAGGCGCAGGTCCTGAAGTGGAACATCGGTTCAGGGGTCTGGTCGACCGCGGGCAACTGGGATCCTGTGAACGTCCCCAATGCCGCGGGCGAGACGGCCCATGTCGAGATCCCCGGCACGTACGCGATCACCTACGACTCGGCGGGCGCCTTTGACACGCTCCTGATCCTCAATCCTGATGCGAGCGTCACGATCCCATCCGGACGGACGATGCAGCTCCTCGCGCCGCCGGTCACGAACTTCGGCCTCATCCGGATCCTTGCCAACGCCGGGACAACCACGGACGCCACGCTCCGCTTCGAAGCCTCGGGCGCATTCGTGGGGACGGGTGAACTCCGCCTTGAGGAGAACGTCGATGCCGTCCTGACCGGCCCCGGAGGCATCATCATCACGAACTCCGCCGGGCACAAGATCACCGGGGCGGGACACATCGTCCCCAGCCTGCACAACCTCGGGTTGGTCAGCGCCAACCGCATCGGCCAGACCCTCGAACTCACGGGCGACTCCACCAACGAGGCCACGATCGAGGCCACCAACGACGCCACGCTCGACCTCAACGCCGGCTTCGACCTCACCCAGACCGCCTCGGGCCTGCTCCGCGCCGACGACGGCACCGTGCGCTTCCTCGGCGGGGGCACCGTCACGGGCGGGACGCTCACCGCCATCAACGGCGGCTTCTTCACCAGGCAGGCCGGCACCACGATCGTCAGCGGCATCACCCTGACCGATGGCGAGTTCCGGGTGCAGATCGGCGGTGTCCTCGGCGTCGATGCCGCCGGACTTACCAACAACGCGCTCATCCGCATCCTGGGCAACGCGGGGACCACGACCGACGCCATCTTCCTCTTCTCGGATTCCGCGACGCTCTCGGGCACGGGCGAACTCCGACTCGAAGAAGCCGCGGATGCCAGGATCATCGCCAACGCCGGAGCCGTAGGGACCAACGGCCCGCTGCACACGATCGCCGGAACCGGCACCATCGATGCCGACCTTGTCAACGATGGCCGCATCGTCTCCAACATCGCCTTCCAGGTCCTTTTCCTCTCCGGCGACATCGCCAACAACGCCGAGATCGAGGCGGTCAACTCCTCCGTCGTCGAGATCACCGGGACGTCGAACATCACGAACGGCGCCGCGGGCCTCCTCCGCGCCGATGCCTCCGACCTTCGCTTCAGCGGCAGCGGGCAGGTCATCGACGCGGGGCTCTTCGAGGCCATCAACGACGGGCTCTTCATCCGTCTCGCGGGCGGGACCACCACCCTTCGCAACGTCGTCTTCGATGCCGGTGAGATGCAGATCCAGGTCGGTGGCACGATCCAGGTCACCGGGAGCGGCCTGGAAAACAACGGGCTCATCCGCGTCCTGGGCAGCGGCGGGACGACCACCGACGCGACCATTCAGTTCGGCGAGTCCGGCTCGCTCATGGGCACCGGGACCATTCGCCTCGAAGAGACCACCGACGCCGTCCTTCGCGCCCAGCCCGGCACGACCATCACCCAGGATGCCGGCCACTCCATTACCGGCGCGGGCCTCGTCTCCGGCCCGTTCATCAACCACGGCCTCATCAGCGCGGACCGGAACCTCAGCACGATGTCGTTCGCGGACACCTTCGAGAACCACGGGCTCATCCGCGCCCTCCCCGGCGCCACCCTCCTGATTCCCAACGCCGTCGTCGTGACGCAGACCCCGGGCGGCATGATCCGCTCCGACGGATCGAGCATCGAGTTCACCGGGATCTCCGGCGTCATCGGCGGCTCGGTGGAGGCCATCAACGGCGGGCTCGTCTCCCGTCAGTCAGGCGGCATCACCGTCCTCGAGGACCTTGCCTTCGGGCAGGGTGAGTTCCGGATCCAGATCGGCGGAACCATCGCCATCAGCGGCGGCGGGATCACCAACAACGGTCTCATCCGCGTCTTGGGCAGCGGCGGCACGACCACCGATGCCGTCATCCGCTTCGACAACTCCGCCACGATCAGCGGCACGGGCGAGGTCCGCCTCGAAGAGGCCTCCGACACAATCCTCGGAGCGTTCGGCCCGAACACCGTCGGGACCAACGGCACAGGCCACACCATCTCCGGCATCGGCACCATCTCCGCCCCGCTCATCAACGAGGGGCGGCTCTCCCCGGGCCTCTCCATCGGCGCCCTCACCAACACGGGCAATCTCACCTGCGCGCCATCCTCCGTTCTCGAGATCGAGATCGGCGGGCTCGCCGTCGCCCAGTTCGATCGCCTCATCGGCACCGGCGCCAAGGCGCTGGGCGGCACGCTCAAGGTCTCCTTCACAGGCGGCTTCACCCCCGCCACCAACAACACCTTCACCATCGTCTCCGGTGGCAGCGTCACCGGCACCTTTGCCTCCATCGATGCCCCCGCGATCCCGGGCCGCCGATGGGTCGTCAACTACACCCCCACCAGCGCCACCCTCCGCTTCGCCTGCTATTCCGACTGCGAGGGCGACGGCGACCTCGATGTCTTCGACTTCCTCTGCTTCCAGAGCGAGTGGGCCAGCCAGACGACATACGGCGACTGCGAGAACGACGGCGACTGGGATGTCTTCGACTTCCTCTGCTTCCAGGGGCAGTTCGCCAGTTGCCCCTGACCTCGGCGCGACCTCTCGCGGCCGCCGGCGTGGTACCATGCCTCTTGTCCCAGGGATGCAGCCGGCGGTGGGCTCCTTCGCGCCCAGGCCCTCGCGTCTGCGCGTCAATCCTGGCAAGGGGCCATCCATGTCCTCGGATCCCTACATCCTCGTCGACCTGACCAACGCCCGGTCACCGGTGGAAGCCGAGGCCATCGCGGAGGCCCTCCGCGCCCGCGGGATTCCCGCGGAGGCCATGACCACCTCGGCGATGACCCTCGGCTGGGAGGTGGGGTCGCTTGGCTCTCGCGTTCAAGTCCGTAAGGGAGACCTCGACGCCGCGAGAACGATGCTTGAACAGATCCGCGCCGAGTTCGCCGATCGCGAATGGACGTCGGACGAACTCAGGGCTGCCGAGGAGGCGTCCGAGCCCGTCGAACACCCCATCGTCTGCGAGAACTGCGGGTACTCGCTCGCGGGGCTTTCCGAGGGCGAGCCCTGCCCCGAGTGCGGCCCGAGGACCATGCCTCCCCCGACGTCCGAGGCTCGCCGATCGCACTCGTTCGACCTCGGCATCGGTCCATGGATCTTTGCCGTCATCCTCGCGGTGGGGATCACATCCCTGATCGTGTTCCGATCGGGCTGCACGATCGGGCTGGACTGATCCCCCGCGGCCGCGCCGTTCATCCTCGGTCGAGCATCTCTCTCAGGTACATCCCCGTGAAACTCGCCTTGCTTCTGGAGACCTTCTCCGGGGGCCCGGACGCGATGAGCCGTCCGCCCCCCGCGCCCCCTTCGGGCCCGAGGTCGATGACCCAGTCCGCGCGCTTGATGACGTCGAGGTTGTGCTCGATGACGACGAGCGTGTTCCCGGCGTCCGCGAGGCGGTCGAGGACCTCGACGAGTTTCCGGATGTCCTCGAAATGGAGCCCGGTCGTCGGCTCGTCCAGGACGAAGAGCGTCCCCCCGCCCTTGGGCCGACGTCCCGGCAGCGGCTCGCCGGAGGGCGCCCGCCCGAGTTCCGCCGCGAGTTTGATCCGCTGCGCCTCGCCCCCCGAGAGCGTCGTCGAGGGTTGGCCCAGCGTGATGTACCCCAGCCCCACGTCGCGGAGGCACTCCACATATCGCAGGATCTTCCGGTGCGCCGCGAAGAACCCGCACGCGTCGTCGCACGTCATCGACAGCACGTCCGCGATGCTCTTGCCGCGGTAGAGCACCCCGAGCGTCTCGCGGTTGTAGCGCTTCCCCGCGCACACCTCGCACTCGACGTACACGTCCGGCAGGAAGTGCATCTCGATCTTCTTGAGCCCCTGTCCCTGGCATGCCTCGCACCGCCCGCCCCCGTTCGACGCCGAGACGTTGAAACTGAACCGTCCGGGCTTGTACCCCCGGAGTTTCGCCTCTTTCGACTGCGCAAAGACCGACCGGATGTCGTCGAAGAACCCGACGTACGTCGCCGGGTTGCTCCGCGGCGTGCGTCCGATCGGCGACTGGTCGACCTCGATGACCCGATCGATCTTCGACAGCCCCGTCACCCGGTCGTGGGCGCCGGGCGTGGTCCGCGAGCCCATCACCTCCCGGAGCGCCGCCTGCAGGAGCACCTCGTTGACCAGCGTGCTCTTGCCCGAGCCCGACACGCCCGTCACGCACACGATCCCGCCCAGCGGGAACGCCACGTCGAGCGTGCGCAGGTTGTTCTGCCTGGCCCCCTTGACGACGATCGCCCTGCCCTCGCTCATCGCGCGTCGCCCGCTGGGGACTTCGATCCTTCGCGTCCCGCGGAGATACTCCGCCGTGATCGAGCCCTCTGCCCGCTCGACCTCCGCGATCGAGCCCTGCGCCACGACCCGGCCGCCGTGGACCCCCGGCCCCGGGCCCATGTCGATGACGTGGTCCGCGCTTCGGATCATCTCCTCGTCGTGCTCGACCACGAGCACCGTGTTTCCGATGTCGCACAACTCACGAAGCGTCCGGATGAGCCGGTCGTTGTCCCGCTGGTGGAGCCCGATTGTCGGCTCGTCGAGCACGTAGCACGCGCCCACCAGGCGGCTCCCCACCTGCGTCGCCAGGCGGATCCGCTGGGCCTCGCCCCCCGAGAGCGTCCCCGTCTTGCGGTCGAGCGACAGGTAGTCCAGCCCCACCCCCTCGAGGAACCTCAGCCGCCCCGCGATCTCTTTCACGATCGGCTCGGCGATCCGGGCGGCCTCCTTCCCCAGGCGGAGGCCCGCGATGAACGCCGACGCGTCCGAGATCGTCAGCCGCGAGAACTCCGCGATGTTCAGGATCGAGCCGTCGTCCCGCGCCCGGCCGATTACCGATCCGGAGAACGCCCGCGAAGGATCCGCGTGGTGCCCGCTCTCGATCAGCACGTGCAGCGCCTCGATCCGCAGCCGGTCTCCGTGGCACGCCGCGCACGCCGACTGGCTCAGGAACGTCCCCAGCCACTCCTTGACGCCCGGGTTCTCCGTCGTCTCCCACCACTGGGCGATGTTGGGGATCACGCCCTCGAATCGCGCCCGCCGCGGCGCGTGGTCCTTCGCGTCCGTCCCCCGGAGCAGGATCCGCCGCTGCTCCGCCGAGAACTCCCGCACCGGCGTGGTGAACGACGCCCCGAACTCCTTGCAGAACCGCTTGAGCCTCCGGTTGAACCACGCGCGCACCGGCCCATTCTTGTTCCACGCCGCCACCGCGCCCTCGCTCAGCGAGCGAGTGTCGTCCGGGATGACGAGCGACTCGTCGAACTCCAGGATCGTCCCCAGCCCGTGGCACGCCGGGCACGCCCCGAACGGGGAGTTGAACGAGAAGAGCCGCGGCGTGAGTTCCTCGAGCGCCACCTCCGGGCTCTCGGGGTCCGCGAAGCGAGCGCTGAACGCGTGGTCCTTCCACCCGCCGTCCTTCCCACCCTCGCCCTGCTCTTCCACGCTCACGATGAGCGACTGATCGCCCAGTTTCAGCGCGCTCTCGATGGACTCCGCGAGTCGCTGCCGCGCATCCGCCCCGAGCACGACGCGATCGATCACCGCCTCGATCCAGTGCCGGTTGTGCCGGGCGAGCCCCAGCGGGTTCTCCCCCCCGGGCTTGAGGGCCTCGCGGAGTTCGAGCACCCGGCCGTCCACGCGCGCCCGCGCCCACCCCTGTGCCGCGAGCGACCCGAGCACGTCCTTGTGGAACCCCTTCTGCCCCCGCACGACTGGCGCAAGCACGAGCGCCCGCGTCCCCGTGGGCCACCCCATCACGCGTTCGACGATCTGGGTCGCCGGTGTTGCGGTGATCGGCGTCCCGCGTCGCTGGGCCACGCTCCCGTCCTTGCGGACCTTCGTCGCCGCCCACGACACGGGCGTCCCGCAGCGCGCGAAGAGCACACGCAGGTAGTCGTAGATCTCCGTCGTCGTCGCGACCGTCGAACGCGGGTTCTGCGACGCCGAGCGCTGCTCGATCGCGATGGTGGGGGGGATCCCATCCACCTCGTCCACGTCCGGCTTCTTCAACTGATCGAGGAACTGCCGCGCATAAGCGGAGAGCGACTCCATGTACTTCCGCTGCCCCTCGGCGAAGATCGTGTCGAACGCGAGCGAACTCTTCCCCGACCCCGAGAGCCCGGTGATGACAACGAGACGATCACGCGGGATCTCGACGTCGATGTTCTTCAGGTTGTGCTCGCGGGCGCCCCGGACGCGGATGGTGCGCATCGCGGCGGCCTCTCGCGAGGGCTTGGCTTCGACGATGGGCGACTCGGGCGAGATGGCTTCCATTCCTCTCTCTTTCAGGGATCCGTAAGGGTGAGGGTAGCCGTGAAACGAACCCGATTCGACCCCATTCCTTTCCTCTCTCCTGCATCCTCCCCCTCTACGAGGGGGAGGATCGCGCAGGTGTCTTCACGACGCAGGGGCTGTCGATCCTCCCCTTCTTCGAAGGGGAGGTGTCGCGTCTTCGCGACGGAGGGGAAGTCCTTACCGAGACCTTCCCGGCACGGAGCCGCCCGCGAACAACCCCCACCGTCACCGAAGCGGTGACACCTCCCCCTCTTCGAGGGGGAGGATCGCGCAGGTGTCTTCACGATATAGGGGAGTTCAATCCTCCCC
>JAANMY010002212.1_pt1 | contig 18964 bp, 14 predicted proteins | sample 7279691 | NCBI WGS metagenome assembly JAANMY01 (sample SAMN14094543, study PRJNA606508) | bioreactor metagenome | isolation source: A lab-scale SPAN reactor treating ammonium-rich wastewater day 388 | place: Ireland: Galway | collected 2018-02-07
ACGAAACCCTGGACCCGCCGTATTTCGCCAAGAACCTGCCGATTGACGATCTGTCCGAACTGCTGTTGGTACGCGGCGTGACGCCGGAGATATATTGGGGCCCCAGCGCGGCCAGTCACTCCCAATCCGCCTTTCAAAACCAGTTTGGCTTTGTTCGTCCAGGTTCGGCCCTGGCGCATCCCGTCGGCTTGGTGGACTTGTTCACGCCGCTTTCCACCGGACGCATCAACCTCAACACCGCCTCCTTGATGACGCTGCAACTAATCCCCTTTGTAGATGAAAACATCGCCTCGGAAATCATCCGCTTGCGTTCAGGACCGGACGGGGTGGACGGCACCGAAGATGACACGCCCTTCAGCAATCCCGGGGAACTCATCAACGTCCCCGGCATGAACCCGCAGATCATCCCGGAACTCCAGCGAATGTGCGACGTGCGCAGCCGGACGTTCGAGGTGCAGGTGGACGTGGAAATCGGCAGCTACAAACGCCAGTTCTTCGCCATCCTTGGTCGCAACAGCCCCCGCGACGTGCAAATTCTCAGCTTCTATTGGAAGTGAGCGCCGCCGGTGGCGACCGGTGAAGTGCTGTCCATTGCCGTTACTCGGAAACCTCCTCCACCAAGGCGCTGGCCGGTCGGGCGCGACGACCGTGTTTGATTTCGGGGATGAGAAATCCGGTGCCAACCAAAATCAACCCCGCGCAAATCCAGCCCGCGAAATGCAGTGGCAGTTCCGCCAGGACGTAAAACGCCACCAGCGGTGCGAACAGGCCGCGCAGGCCCGTGAAGAACGTGTGTGCACTCATGTAATCCGCCACCCGCTCCGGCGGCGCAAACTTGGTCACCCACAAGCTCCAGGCCAAGTCGGCCCCCGCGTTGGCGATCCCGAATAAAACCGCGCCCAGCACCAGCCAGGGCAGGCTGCCGCCGACGAAAAAGGACAACGCGCCCAGCGCGAAGCCGATGTTGAGGGTGATGCGCAGCACGAAAAAATTCATTCGGTCAAACAGCCAGCCCCACAGCGGATTGAGCACCAGCCGCGCAAGATTGGGAATCACGCCGGTGAGCAACGCAATGGTGGCGGCCGTCAACGGCTTTCCGTCCAGCAGCACGCCGTGTTTCTCGTTGGCGAGATATTCGACGCGCAACGGCAGCATCATCAACGTCGCAAACCCCAGGAACATCCACGAGATGAGCGTCTGCCGGAACAGCCGGTCGTCCCGCGCGTAGCGCAACGAACGGAACGGATGCGTACCCGCCAGCGTCGTGAGCGGGCGCGAGGGGATGCGCCCCAGCGTCAGCGCGGCAAAGGCAAACGCCCCGGCGAACACCGCCAGCAGCCAGGGAAAATATCCAATCCGGTTCGACAACGCGCGCCCGGCAAGCTCGCTGAAGAGCGCCGCCGTGGCGATCCGGATGATGAACGCGCGGGAGAACAACTTGCCGCGCTGCCGTTCGGGATAATTCTCCTGGTAGATTTGCGTCAGCAACGGAATCACCGCCGAGGAAGTCGTCATGGCCAGCACCGCGCCGATCACGAACACCGGCAACACCGGCACCAATGCCATGATGAGAAAACAACTCGCGCCCACCACGGCCAACCGCGCCGAAGCCTGCGCCGTCGGCCAGCCCAGCGCCGCCACGCGGGTCACCACCCAGGGTGCGAGCATCAACCCCAGGCTGCCACCCGCGGCCACGAGGGCCTTGGCGAAGGGCCCGGCTTCATAGTGGCGCACCGCAATGAGCAGCAGGAAGGTCGTGCCCGCAGTTTCCAGAATTCCGGCGGAGAGGGCGCGCCAGCGCTCGCAACGATAGGTTTGTTGAGTGCGGCGCGCGTCTGGCATCGGCCCAAGGATTATCGCATCAACGCGTACAAAGCAAACGGGACGGTGTGAATGTGCCGTCCCGTGCTTGAGTGAGAGCGTCGGTCAGACTTTCTTTGGCAAGGCGGTCCAACTGCCCTTCCTGGCGCTGCTCTTGACGCAGGTTTCTATGAACGCTATGCCCATCCAGCCGTCCTCGACGCTGGCGTATTTCGAGCCATCGCAGGCGAAAGGTTTGCCGGCCTGCCATTTGCGCACGTCGGCCTCGAAGCAGCGATGCAGCCGGGCGTAGGCGTCGTGGAACGCTTCCGGGTGACCGGCAGGCACCGTTGGCTCGGCCATCAGGTCAGCCGGCACGTTCCTGGGCAGGAAGCCATCGCCCGGGGTGACGGCCCCGCGCCAATAAACGCGGTCGGGTTGGTTCGCAAGATGAATCGTGAGGCTCTCCGGCTCTTCCTGCCGCCAGACGAGCGTGCCTTTGGTGCCGCTGATTTCAATGCCCAGATCGTTCTTGTGGCCGATGGCAATCTGCGAGGCGCGCACCAGGGCCTTGCCGCCGTTGCTCAACTGGCAGTAGATCGTGAAGTGATCGTCCAACATGCGGCCTTCGACAAAGGTTTCGAGCTGGGCGGAAACCTGCGTGACATCCAGGCCGGTTACGTAGCGCAACTGCATGAGTGCATGCGTGCCGATGTCGCCGCCGCAACCCGAGCCGCCCGCGAGCTTGGGATTCGTCCGCCAGGTGGCTTGCATCTGGCCGGTGGCTTCGAGTTTGGTCGCGAGCCAGCCTTGGAGGTAGTAAGAGTCCACCCAGCGGACTTCACCGAGCAAACCGGCGCGGATGATGTAGCGCGCGAACCGGCTGGTCCAGTGGCCAAGGTAGGTGTGCGCCACGCCAAAGGGGATTTTGTGCTGGCGCACGGCTTTCACGAGCGCGTTGGCTTCCTTGAGGTTCAGGCACAGCGGCTTTTCGCAAAACACCGGGATGCCCGCCTTGATGGCTTTCATCGCCGGATCGAAATGCACATGGTTCGGCGTGACGATGACGATGTAACTGAGTTTCTGATCCTCGGGCAGGCTGGCGTTGGCTTCGATCATTTCCGTGTAGGAGCCGTAACCCTTGATTGGATAAGGCCAGTTCGCCGCCTCTTCGAGGGCGATCTTGGGATCGGGGAATAGCGCACCGGCCGTGACCCGCCGCGTGCCGTCAAAGTGGATGGCTTTTTGATGGGGGTTGACGATGAATGCGCCTTTGCCACCGCCCACCAAACCGACATTGATAGGTTTGTTCGACATAGATTCTTCCTTTGATTGTTCGTTTGTTTTGCTGCAACCGTTTAAGTTCATCCCCGGGCACCATTTGGAGATTCAGCCTGGGAAACGCCGTCCGTTTCGCGCCAAGACTAGACCAGCGCGACTTCCGTTCAAGGAGTTTGTGCGGCGACTATCTCTACACTTTCACCCACTGACTCTTCTTGACGGAAAGCTCCACCGCATCCAGCACCCGCTGGTTCTTGAGGCCATCCTCAAACGTCGGGTGAACCGGCTTGCCCTCGACACAGGCGTTGACGAAGTCGGCCACGGTGTGGACAAAGGTGTGTTCGTAGCCCAGCAGGTGCCCGTCGCGCCAGTAATGATTCACGTAGGGATGCGCGCCGTTGGGTTGCGTGACCAGAATGTCGCGGAAGCCCTGACGATCCGGCGGACTGGCGGATTCGTAGAACTTCAGCCGGTTCATGTCTTCGAGATCGAAGCACAACGAACCTTTGCTGCCGTTGAGTTCGAGAGCAAGGTGATTCCTCCTGCCGGCGGCGCAGCGGGTCGCTTCGAGGCTGGCCAGGGCACCGCTGGCAAATCGTCCGATGAACAAAGCGGCGTCGTCCACGGTCACTTTGCCCTTGATTTCGAGGGCCCTGGCCGCCTGGCTCGCCGACTTGCCAGTTACGCCCGTCAACGGACGTTCTTTTGTGAACGTATGCATCAACCCGCAAACTTCCTTGAATTCACCGACCAGGTAACGCGCCAGGTCAATGATGTGAACGTTAATGTCGCCATGCGCTCCGCTGCCACTGACGGATTTATCCAGCCGCCATTTCAAGGGATAGTCCGGATCCACGAGCCAGTCCTGGGCATAGCGCGCGCGGAAGTGACGAATCTCGCCGAGCGCACCTTCCCCGATCATTCGCCGCGCCAGCGCGATGGCCGGAACGCGCCGGTAGTTGTGGCAGACCATGTGAACGATTTTGGATTTTTGCGCGGCGGCGAGCATGGCTTCGGCTTGCTTGACCGTCAGTGCGAGTGGCTTCTCGCACAGGATATGTTTGCCGGCCCGGGCCGCGGCGATGCCGATTTCCGCATGGGAATCGTTCGGAGTGCTGATGTCCACCACGTCAATCAAGGGGGATTCCACCACTTCGCGCCAGTCGGTGGTGGCGTTCTCCCAGCCAAGCTGCGATCGCACCGATTGGACGGCGATGCGATCACGGCCACAGAGGGTGTGCAACTCGACGTGCGCTTTGAGTGGGAAGAACCGCGGCGCCTGCCGCCACGCGTTGGAGTGGGCTTTGCCCATGAACCGGTAACCGATCAGGCCGACACGTAGCGTTTTGGCCATAGCCGTGTAAAGTTGAGATTGAATTAGCTGCCCGCGCCTTTATAGTGGCCGGGATTTTTCAAGTCAACGGGCGACTTGAGGTTTATGCAAATCCACTTGCTGAAGTCCAAAATCCACCGCGCCTGCGTCACGGGCGGCAGCGTCCACTATGAGGGCAGCCTGACCATTGACGCCGACCTGATGGACCTGGTGGGGCTTTGCCCCCATGAACGCATTTTGTGCGGGAACATGGCCAACGGAGAGCGGTTTGAAACCTACGCCATTCCGGGCAAGCGCGGTTCCGGTGAGATCGTGCTCAATGGCGCCACAGCGTTGCTGGGCAAACCCGGCGATCTCCTGACCATCATGAGTTACGCCGTAGTCAAGGCCAAACAGGCCGGAAAATGGTTGCCGCGGGTCATTGTCCTTGGGAAGAAGAACAAGGTCCTAACCAAGCGGGGGACGAAGAAATGATCCCGGGGCGGTTCCCAGCGTGCCCAATCCGGGGTGCGGGCGGCTTTTCCCATAAGTCCTCCACACGCCGACATCGCACCGTTTGCCATGTCCTTTACCGCCGCTGAAATCGCCGCCCACCTTGGAGGGGAGGTCGTGGGCGAGCCCGCCACGCGGTTGAACAGCTTCGCCCCGGCGGATCGTGCGCAAATCGGCGACTTGACCTTTGCGGAGAACGAGGAATTCTTGACACGCGCCACCCAAAGCGCGGCTTCCGCCATCATCGTCGGGCGTCATGCCAGCGTCGGTGGCAAAGTGCTGATTCGGGTGGCGGACCCACGCATCGCTTTCGCCAAGGCACTGACGCTGTTCTTCCCGGAACCGGTGCTGCCTGCCGGAATTCATCCCACGGCCGTCGTGGCCGCCTCGGCACAGATTGCCCCTACCGCTCATGTCGGACCGGTGTGCGTCGTTGGGGAGCGAGTGCTTATCGGCGCTCGCGCAGCGTTGCACGCCGGCGTTGTGGTGGGCGACGATTGTCGGCTGGGCGAAGCCGCCGTGTTGTTTCCGAACGTGACGCTCTACCCGCGGACTGAGTTGGGCAATCGCGTGCGGGTCCACGCGGGCACTGTCATCGGCTCGGACGGCTTTGGTTACGTGCAAGACGCCGGCGTCCATCGCAAAGTCCCCCAAATCGGCAACGTGCTTGTCGGTGACGACGTTGAGATTGGCGCGAATGTCACGATTGATCGCGGGGCGCTTGGCCCGACGGTCATTGGCAAGGGCACGAAAATAGACAATTTGGTCCAGATCGCCCACAACGTTCAGATCGGGGAGCATTGTCTGGTCGTTGCCCAAGTGGGCATCGCCGGCAGCACGCAGCTGGGGAACTACGTGGTGCTGGCCGGGCAGGTGGGGCTGGCCGGGCATCTCCAACTAGGCCATCAAGTCACCGTTGCCGCGCAATCCGGCGTGATGCACGACATCCCCGACCGTGAAACGTGGCTGGGTTCACCGGCGCAACCCGACCGCCTTGCCAAACGCCAGATGATCGCGGCGCAGCAGTTGCCGGCATTGATTCGCCGGGTCCGGGAATTGGAGCGCAAACTCGCGGAACGCGCCGGTTCGACCGAAAATTGAAAGCGGCAGAAGCAGTTCCTCGGGGGTCGGCGCGGCGCGAGCACCGCAAATTTTTTTGCTTTCTGATTGACCAGTGCCCCCCTTCTCTGGCGAGATGATAATCCCTTTACATGGGCAAGTAATCAGATGGCCAAAGCCTCAGTCAAAAACGGAAACGGGTCGCGCGGCGCAAGCACTTCCAAATACGACGCGCATCACAAGGTTCTCTCCCAAACCTATGGTGCCTTTGCGGACTTGCGCCGCGAACTCTCGGATTCGAAGAGCGCCGTTGCCGAGCGGGAGGAACTCTTACGCAGCTTCGCCGTCTGCCCGGATTCGCAACGCGCCTGGCTGTTGTTGGAGGATTACTTCGAAAAGCTGTCGCTGTCGCGCAAGGATTTTCCCGCCACGGAGTGGTGGCCAAAGATGCTGGCCGCGCAGGGCGGCGCCCGGCTGGAGGAACTGGCCTTTCTCTTTCTCCGGGCGCGCCGGCCCCTGCCGGGCGAATTGAACGTCCACGCCAATCCGGATCGCTTCGCGCGGGCCGAGGAGGCGGAACAGGAACAAAAACTGGTGCAGGAATTGGAGCGTTGGCTGTTCCCCGCCACGCCGCCGCATCTCGAAGTTCCGCGCGCCACGCTCCGCGTCGTTTGTGAGACGGTGCCCGATGAACGCCAGCCCGCGCGCCATCGCCTCGGCGTCCAATTCCGGCTCTTTCGTCCCCGCACGGGCGAGAAGGTCCGCACTTTGCGCGATCTCATTGATCTGGCCACGCGCGCGGCGCATGAGCAGGAATTGTTTCCGCCCGCCGATTGGGAATTCATCACGTGGCTGGTCGAAACCCATCGCTCCCGGCAGGACGGCGACGATACCTTGGTCTTGTCGGACGTGGAACTGCTGCAATGGCTCGCGCGTTGGGGGCATACGTCGCGCCTGGAGGCAGGGCTGGACGGGCAGGCTGCCCCCCTGCAATTTCGCGGTCAGCTTGCGACGCTCGAACCGCTGCTGGAGAACGGCAACCAGGAACTGGCTTTCACCCATCGGCTAACCTTGCCGGACGGCCAGCGAATTCCGGTTGATCGGGTCAAGTTCTTCAACCAGCAGCCGCCACTCGTGCTCGCGGGGCACACGTTCTATCTCCTGCGCAATTGTCCGCCGCCGGCGGTAATCGAACACTGGGCGCACAAACCGTCCGTGCCCGTGCGCAAGCTCAGTCACCGCCTGCTCATGCACCTGCGCAAATCCCGCACCAGCGAAGGCGTGGATTGGGCGCAGCTTTGCGTGGCACATCCGGCCGCGCCGCAGTTTGTGTTTGAATTGCTTGAAGACACCGTCCGCCTGCGGTTGCTCGCGCGCAGTCAACGCGACCAGAGTGTGTGGTTCTGGAGCGGCCAGGACTGGCAACCCCACGAACGCAAACGGCGGGCGGGCGACAAACCGGAAATCCTTGATGACGCGCGCCTCGAACCGGCCACCCAATGGCTGCGCCAACTCGACTGGTTCACGCCGGAGCCGGGATTGTGGGTCGGCGATGCGAACGACAATTTCCTGAGCAGCCTCGCGCAGACCTGGGCTGATCGTCCCAAGCAGGCCGAGTACCTCGGCAACCCGGCGTTCCACCGTTTGTTCCTCGCCCCGCGCCGGCTCAAGCCCAAGCTCATCGTCAAAGGCAGCGGCATTGACTGGCTCGCCGTGTCTGCGGAATGGGAAGCGGAGGGCATGAAATTGAGTAAGTCGGACCTGGAGCGCCTGGCCGCCGCCACGAGCCGGTTCGTCAAACTGCCCAATTCCGGCTGGGTGGAACTTGATACCACCGCGGTGCAATCCGCCCACGAAGCGATGGCGGACATGGGGGTGGACGGCCTCGTCCCCGTGGCCCAGAAGGTCGGGTTGGAACACGTTGCGCACCTCGATGAAGACCAGTTGCAGCGGTTCTCGGATTCTCCGCAGGCCCGCGAACTCCGCGCACGGGTGAAGGATTTCCGCGGCGTGCCTTCCATCTCCCTGCCAGCTTGTATCCAGGCCGAGCTTCGTCCGTATCAGAAGGACGGTTTTGATTTTCTCGCGCATCTCACCCAGATCCGGCTCGGTGGGATTCTTGCCGACGACATGGGTTTGGGCAAGACACTGCAAACCCTTTCGTGGCTGGCGTGGCTCAAGGATCGCAACAAGAAGAATCCCAAGCCCTCGCTCGTGATTTGTCCCGCGTCCGTACTGCACAACTGGCAACGCGAAGCCAGTCGCTTCGCGCCCGGCCTGAGAGTGCTTGTGCTCGAAAGCGGCGCCGCGCGGCACAATTTGCGCAAACAGATTCCGCAACACGACGTGATCGTCACCAATTACGCGCTGCTGCGCCGCGACCTGGAGGAGTTGCAGAAATTCGCCTTCCGGGCCGTCATCCTTGATGAGGCGCAGTTCATCAAGAATCCCGGCGCCCAAGTCACCCAGTCCGTCAAACAGCTCAAGTCCGAACATCGCCTGGCGCTCACCGGCACGCCGCTCGAGAACCGGCTGCTCGATTTGTGGAGCATCGTGGATTTCATCCAGCCCGGCTACCTGGGCACGCAGGACCATTTCATTGAAACCTACGAACCGAAGGGCGGGGAGGACGCCGTGGGCGCCCAACGCATCGCGCGCCGCCGGCTCTCCGCCAGGTTGCGTCCATTACTGCTGCGCCGGTTGAAGAAGCACGTAGCGAAGGATCTGCCCGACCGCATCGAACAACGCCGCGATTGTCCGCTCGGCGACGAGCAGCGGAAACTTTACCTGGCCGAACTGCGCCGCAGCCGCGACCAGATCATGCAGGCCGTCGCGGAGCAGGGCCTTAACAAGAGCAAGATGCACGTGCTGGCCGCGCTCACGCGGCTGCGCCAGGTGTGTTGCCATCCGCAACTCGTCGGCAATGATTCCCCCAGCGGCAAGACCGAGACCCTGTTCGAATTGCTCGATGCGTTGATCGCAGAAGGCCAGAAGGTCCTCGTCTTCTCGCAGTTCGTGCAAATGCTGCAACTGCTTGAAAAGGAATGTCGCCTCCGCAACATTCCCACGCACCTCCTCACCGGCCAGACCAAGGACCGCCAGGAAGTGGTGCAGGCATTTCAAAACGATCCCAGCCCCGGCGTCTTCTTGTTGAGCCTGCGCGCGGCGGGCACGGGCTTGAACCTCACCACTGCCAGTTACGTCGTCCTTTACGATCCGTGGTGGAATCCCGCCGTCGAAGCGCAGGCCATTGACCGCTCGCATCGCATCGGCCAGACCCAGACCGTGAACGCCTACCGCCTGATCGCGCCGGGGACCGTGGAGGAAAAGATTTGGGAACTTCAGCAGAGCAAAGCCCAGACCATCGCCGACGTGCTGGGCGAGGAAGGTTTCGCCCGCAGCCTGTCCAAGGCGGATTTGGAGTACCTCTTTGCCGAGGATTGAGCCGGTTCTTTGTTCGACTCACATTCGGTCTTGTAGAACAGGCTCGGGAATGCTTGGCAAAGGGATGTTTTTCCGATGGCATTCTGAATAGCTGCGTCCGTTCCCCTGACAAACATTTCGTTGACCATGTTGTCTCCGGCTGTGGGGGGCCGATCAAAATGAGACTTCCCCGGAAAAACGTTGCGCGCATTGCCCCCATAAACCTAAATCCCAAGCTACGAGTCTCCACCGCCGGAGTTACTACCTGGAGTGCTTGAAAAAGCAGCAGGAGATTGATCGCCCGCAGGAAGAAATCACTCGGCTCAAAACGCGTTTGAGTTATGAGGAACGCACCGTCAAGGAAGGCTTCTTCGGCTCTTCGACTCCTTCGGCCAGGCGCTTGACCGGCTTGCTGCACAAGACGCGCTTGCTCGCCAGGACACCCGCTCCAAGATGGATTCGTCACGATCGTGCGCTGGTTTCAGTAACTGAGGGGTTGCCAATGCCGCGCTCCGGCGGTATTCACGCTTGACCGCCGGGTGTTCGCACCTAGCATCGCGCCAGTTGTTGTCCGGGAATGAAAGCGATTTTGGCACTCGAAGACGGTTCGGTTTTCCACGGCGAAGGCTTTGGCGCATCAGCCTCCGCTTGTGGCGAGGTGTGCTTCAACACCTCGATGACCGGCTATCAGGAGATTCTCACCGATCCTTCTTACAAAGGGCAGATCGTCACGATGACTTATCCGCTCATCGGCAATTACGGTGTCAACGACGTGGACGTGGAATCCTGGCGGCCTCACGTGGCAGGTTTTGTGATCCGCGAACTTTCGCCCGTGGTCAGCAACTGGCGCTCGGATCACTCGCTCGCGGAGTATCTCGAACGTAACGGCATCCCCGGGATTCAGGGCATTGATACCCGAGCGCTGACCAAGAAGCTGCGGGTCCGTGGGGCGCTCAATGGATATATTTCCACGGAGGAGGTCACGGAAGCGGAGGCTGTCCACCGCGCGCGGGAATGGCCGGGCATGGTGGGAATGGATTTCGTCAAGGACGTGACCCATAAGCAACCGTTTCGTTGGGATGAAAGCGATGAGCGCAGTGGCAGCTTCAAGCTCGTTTTCGGCAACGACGACGCAAACGCACGTCAGCGACGCCAACCGTTACCGCCGGCGGATATTCCAATAGTCGCCTACGATTTCGGGATGAAATACAACATCCTGCGCCGCCTGCGGCAACATGGCTTTCGGGTGCAAGTGGTGCCGGCCACCACTCCGGCGGTGGAAGCCATGAAATACAAGCCAGCGGGGATATTCCTCTCGAATGGCCCGGGCGATCCCGCGGCGCTTGGTTACGCCGTGCAGGCGGTCAGCGATCTGGTGAGGACTGGCGTGCCGATGTTTGGCATCTGTCTGGGTCATCAGATTCTTGGGCAGGCACTGGGCGGGCGGACTTTCAAACTGAAGTTCGGCCACCGGGGCGGCAACCAGCCAGTCAAGGACCTGGATTCAGGTCGCGTCGAGATCACCTCGCAGAATCACGGCTTCGCGGTGGACGCGGCGTCGCTGCCCCCGGACGTGGTGGTAAATCGGATCAATCTAAACGACCAGACGGTTGAAGGATTGTCGCACAAGACCAGACCGGTGTTTTGCGTGCAATATCATCCCGAAGCCTCGCCCGGACCGCATGACTCAACCTCGCTGTTCGCGCAGTTTCGCGAAATGGTTCAAGGGCGAGGATGAAACCGAATCGGCATTGCCAACCGGGAGCGGAAACGGCCCGGCCTGGACGCGCGGCGGAGAGGCGGACATTTACGTTTGACTTGGGCGGGATGCTGAAGATAATCGCACTTGCATAATCAAATATGGCCAAACTCGTTATCCTCAGCGAAGGAATGACCGGGCGTTCCCATGAGTTGAAGGTGGATAAGACCACCATCGGCCGCGTGGAGGATAACACGTTTCAAATCGCCGAACCTTCCGTGTCGAGTCATCACTGCGAAGTTCTGTTGCGCGGGACGGACGTCGTGGTGAAGGACCTTAATTCCACCAACGGTACTTTTATCGGCGGCGAAAAGGTCACGGAAGCCGTCTTGAAACCGGGTCAGACACTGAAGCTGGGTCAGATTGAGATGCGTCTGGAGACCGGCGCGCCGGCCGCACCATCAAAAAAGCCCGTGGATACCACCATGGTCATACCCCGCGGTGTCAGCCTGAACGAACTCGAACAAGGCACCCGCGGCGGTCTTGACACGGCGGGTAAGGGCTTCACCAAGAAGGATGACAAGGTCAACAAGATCTTCTGGATTGTCGCAATCGTGGTCGGCGTGATAATCGTGGGCCTGGTCCTGTTCGCGCTGATGTCGGCGAGCAATCCCTCGCAGTAACTGAAGCAAACAAGTTTTCTGCCGCCGGCTCGTTCCGGCGGCTTTTTTTATTCACCCAACCACTTTGCTACGTCCGCCGCGGCGTAGGTGATGATGATGTCCGCCCCGGCGCGGCGCATCGCCAGCAGGCTCTCCAGGGTGACGGCGCGTTCATCAATCCAGCCCCGGGCGGCAGCGGCCTTGACCATCGAGTATTCCGCGCTAACGGCGTAAGCGGCGGTGGGATAACCGAAGGTGGTCTTGACGCGATGCAAAATGTCGAGATAAGCGAGCGCGGGTTTGACCATGACAATGTCCGCGCCTTCCTGGAGGTCGAGCGCGACTTCGCGCAAAGCTTCGTTTGCATTGGCGGCATCCATTTGATAGCTGCGGCGGTCGCCGAACTGCGGCGTGGATTCCGCCGCTTCGCGAAACGGGCCGTAATACGCTGACGCGAATTTTGCCGCATAAGACATGATGGGGGTGTCAGAAAAACTCGCGCGGTCCAGTGCCTGGCGGATGGCCGCCACCCGACCGTCCATCATGTCACTTGGCGCAACGATGTCCGCGCCAGCCTCCGCGTGACTGACCGCGGCCCGGGCCAGCAGTTTGAGAGTGGGATCATTCAGAATTCGCGCGCCCGTCTTGCCCCGCTGCACGATACCGCAATGGCCATGCGCCATATATTCACACAGGCAGACATCGGTGATGACCAGCAGTTGGGGGAGTTCCTTTTTCAACAATCGCACCGCCTGTTGCACGATGCCGTTTGACGCGTACGCACCGGAGGCCTTGTTGTCTTTCCGATCAGGAATGCCAAACAGCAGAACCGCGGGCACACCCAGCGCCTGGGCGCGGGTTGCTTCGCGGAGCATTTCGTCCGGAGAAAGTTGAAACACCCCGGGCATGGCGTTGATGGGCCGCCGCAGTTTGCGTCCGCCGCGCACAAAGAGCGGCAGGACCAATTGCGCGGCGTTGAGGTGCGTCTCACACACCAGCCGTCGCAGCGCGGCGGATTGTCTTAATCGTCGCGGACGCAGCGTGGGAAAGGCGGGGGCCGGATGCAAATTCATGTCGGCATCTTAGGCAGCGCCGCTGACGGCCAAAAGTCGAAAGTGGAGCGATCCGGGCGCGTCCCTGGGCAGGTGGTATTGGACCGCCTTCGGGCTTTGCTTCATCCGCGAAGACGTTAGATTGACTCCATGAAAAAGCAGCACGTCATCGCAGGGGCGATTCTTTTGGTGATGGTCCTGGGCGTGGGACTTTGGCTGGGCTCGGTCCTGCCGGGTTGGTTAAGAGTTTTTCCCTTTAGCGGCAACTCTTTTGGCACGTCCACGGTGTTGCAGCAGGTGCAGACGCTTTCACAACTCGTCACGGTCAAATACGTGATGGAGAAGGTCGTCGTGCTCGAGGATGTGAAATGGTATCCCGGCGGTGACAATCGGGTGCTGATGCTGGCTCACGGCATCGTCAAGGCCGGCGTGGACTTGGGCCGGATTCAACCAGCAGATGTCACGGTTTCCGGAAAGACGGTTTCCATCCGGCTGCCGCCCGCCCAAATCACGGACCTCTATCTGGATGACCGCCAGACCCGGATCATTGAGCGCACCACCGGGTTGTTGCGCACCTTTGACAAGGATTTGGAGCAAACCGCGCGGCAATACGCGGTGAACGACATCCGGCGCGCGGCGCGCACCGCGGGAATTCTCAAGGACGCAGAGGAACGGGCCAAGGCCCAACTCACCGGCTTGTTCACGCAGATGGGGTTTGAAGTAGTGGAATTTGTTCGGTAGAGCAAACGCCGGTTCGCGCGCCTCGCTCTCCCCTCGTGTCTGTCCCAAAGTGGGCCACTGCCCGCTCGAAACTAGAATGACGCGGGACAGTCCGGCTGTGGATGGCGTGTCCGCATGTTGTCCCTGTCACGGAACTGTTTCAGTGAATTCAGAAGTCTGAGCAGAGGATCAGTAGGAAGCAAGTCAGCCAACCTTTAACCAGTCGCGTCGGATTCGGTGACGGTCACTCAGTAGATAATGACCGAGAGATCAGATGGGCTCGACTTGACGTGATTGATCTTGATCGGCAACGGTGTGCTGGCGCCGGCTTGCGGGTCGGTGACCACCGACAAGCGCCGTCTTGGGGTGACAACTTTCGCGGCACGTTCGCGCAGCGCCATCAGATAAAGCACCGACGGACGGGGTGCCGGACGACGGTTGGTGATCTGGGCATAGCCGTGAATCTCCTGGCTCAACTTCATCAATTTCATTTTCATCGCCATGTTGTCAATCCTGGGAAGAACGGTCGCAGTTCGTATGCCACGCGGTTTGCGTACGCCGCTGCGCTCGGCGCCCCGTCCGGTGTGGGGCAGGCCAAATCCCGCTTGGCAGTGCCGGGGGGTTTTGATTAGCTGGGTCCGCCGAATGCGAAAACTGCCCGCCATCTTGCTTGCCACCGTAATTTTTGCCATCGGCCCCGCCTTGCCCAGTCCCGCCCAGCAGCGTCCTCCCATGGAGTTGGAGTCGCAGACCGGGGACATCGAGTATGATTTCCAAACCGGCACGTTTGTGGCGACCAACGGAGTGACGGTGCGATACGGCGAGGCGATACTGGTGGCGGAGCGCGCAACGGTGAATCAGGAGACCGGCGAGGCCGTGGCCGAGGGACGGGTGCGCGTCCAGCAGGGCGAACAAATCTGGGCGGGGGAGCACATCCGCTACAACTTCCATACGCGACAGATGGAAGCCGAGCACTTTCGCACCGGGCGGTCGCCGGTGTTCGCGGCCGGTGAGGCGCTGACCGGCGACCTGACGAATGAGGTTTATACCGCCAGCAATGCCTACATCACCACGGATGACGTGGCCGAGCCGGCGACCAGGGTGCGGGCGAAGTCCATCAAGATCATTCCCGGCAAGTCGTTCGAGGCACGCAACGCGGTGCTGTACGTGGGGAACGTGCCGGTGTTCTGGCTGCCGTATTACAAACGCAGCCTGGCCATGCGGGCCAACAACTTCAATCTGACGCCCGGATACCGCAGTCGCTACGGTCCGTTTTTGTTGACCAGCTACAACTGGTTTTGGAATGACACGATTGACGGCGCGTTGCATCTGGATTACCGGGTCAAACGCGGGCTGGGCGGCGGGCCGGACCTCAATTTGCATCTGGACCGATGGGGCGAAGCGGCGTTCAAGTATTATTACCTCCATGACGATGATCCCAGCGCCACGGCGGCCGGGTATTCAATTCCGGCGGATCGGCAGCGCTTTCATTTCGGTTACGACGCGACCCCTTTCACCAACCTTACCGTCAAGAGCATGGTCCGTTACCAGAGTGACGAACGCATCCTGCACGATTTCTTTGAAGGCGAATACCGCCAGAATCCGCAGCCGAACACCTTTGTGGAAGTCAACAAGGTCTGGAGCAATTTCAGCCTGGACCTCTACGCCGAACCGCGCGTCAACGACTTCTTCGAGACAGTCGAGCGTTTGCCGGAGGTAAAGCTCACCGGCTTTCGCCAGCAAATCGGGGCGACCCCGCTGTATTACGACAGTGAAAGCTCCGCCGGCTATTACCGGCGCCGGTTTGCCGACACCAACGGGCCGCCCCTCGGGCTGGACTATTCCGCCAGCCGCGCGGACACGTATCATCAACTCACCCTGCCCCAGACCTTTTTCGACTGGTTGAACGTGACCCCGCGCGCGGGCGGACGCTTCACCTACTACAGCGAAGCCACCGGCGCGGGTGGCACGAACAACGAGGTGTATCGCAGCGTGTTCAACACCGGGGCGGAAGCCTCCTTCAAAGCCGCGCGCCTCTGGCCGGGGGCGACCAATCGTTTCCTGGCCGTGGACGGCTTGCGGCACATCGTCCAGCCGTCGGTCAATTACGTCTATGTGCCCCGGCCCGAGGACCGCCCGCCCGATCTGCCGCAATTCGACTACGAACTGCCCAGCCTGCGGCTGTTGCCCATTGAGTTCACCGATTACAATTCGATTGATTCGATTGACAGCCAGAACGTGCTGCGCTTCGGATTGCGGAACAAACTCCAGACCAAGCGGGCCGGGCAGGTCCAGGACCTGGTGTATTGGGATTTGTACACTGACTGGCGATTGAATCCGCGCCACGACCAGACCACGTTTGCCGACCTCTATTCCGACCTGGTGCTCCGGCCCCAGACCTGGCTCACGATCGAGTCTCAAACGCGCTATGACCTTGATCGCGACACCTTCCAGTTGGCTTTCCACAACCTGAGATTCCAACCGACCGAACGGTGGAGCTGGAGTTTCGGTCATTGGTATCTCCGCGACGATTTTCGCGATTCCCCCACGGCACTGGGTCAGGGTAACAGTCTCTTCTCCAGCATTCTGTTCTTCCGGTTGAACGAGAACTGGGCGGCGCGCGCGGCGCATTACTTCGAGGCCCGCGACGGGCGCATGGAGGAACAGTCCTACACCATTTATCGCGATTTGCGCAGTTGGACGGCTGGATTCACGCTCCGGCTGCGCGATCAACGCGAGAGTTCCGACGACATTACGTTCGCCTTCACCTTCTCGCTCAAAGCGTCTCCGAAATACCGCGTGGGCGAAGACGCGGTGCGCTCCTCGCAGTTGCTCGGTTACTGAGCGGGGCACGATTCGTCGCGGCGGGCGAGGACTGCGGCGGCAGATCAGGAGCAGTTCCGGCAACGTGGGGAGGCGTGCGCCAAGAGCGGAGGCTGATCAGGAGGTGATCAACTTCTCCCAGAAGGTTTGATTCAGGAGTGATTTTTGCAGCAGACCCTGATTCTGTTCAAACCGGATGCCGTCGAGCGCCGGCTGTGCGGTCGGATTTTGACGCGTATCGAAGAACGCGGCCTGAAGATCGTCGCGATGAAGATGATGCGGATCACTCCGGATCTCTCGCGGCGACATTACGCCGAACATGTGAGCAAGCCGTTTTATCCGCTGCTGGAGGAATTCATCACCTCCGGACCGGTGATCGGTCTGGTGGCCGAGGGGCCGCATGCCGTGCAGGTGGTCCGGGACATGATGGGCAAGACCAACGGTCGCGAGTCCGCTCCGGGAACCATTCGCGGGGATTTCGGGTTGTCTCGTCAGATTAACCTGATTCACGGCAGCGACAGCCCCGAGTCGGCCGCCCGGGAGATCGCCATCTATTTCCGTCCGGAGGAGATCCTGAGCTACACGACCTCCCTGGACGCTTGGGTTTGCGCCCCGGACGAGCTGGGCTGAACGACGGGACAAGCTCGATCCAAGGCAGGGACGCCGGAAGTTGTCGGACCGCCGCTACAGGATTTCCAGTGTCGGCAAGGCCGGATTCTCCAGCAACTCGGCCGCGATTCGCATGGCGACGTTGGAGGCGATGTCGAGCAACGGCTGCTTGACGGAGTTCTCCGTCGTGAAGAGCGCGCCGATGCGTCCTTCGTCCCCCAGAATCCGGATGATGGGATCGATGGGAATCTCCCCGAGGAAGGGGACTCCCATCGCCTGCGCTTTGGCTTTGGCTCCCCCCCGGCCGAAGATCTCTCCGGTCATGTTCTCAACCATCCCCAGGATCGGGATCTTCACGGTGTGGAACATGGAAATGGCTTTCCCGGCATCGAGCAGAGCGACCTGTTGCGGCGTGCAGACGACGACCGCCCCGGCCAGCGAGACCATCTGGGACAAAGTGAGCGCGACATCGCCTGTTCCGGGGGGCATGTCGACGATCAGGTAATCCAGATCGCCCCAGTCCGTCTGCTGCATGAATTGCGTGAGCGCCTTGTGCAGCATCGGTCCCCGCCAGATCACGGCCTGATCGGCGCCGACCATGAAGCCCATCGACATGACCTTGAGACCATCGGCCAGGATCGGTTCGATCCGCTCGAAGGTCCGGCCGTCGGGCGTCTGAAACTGACGGATCGCCGGTTGCCCCTGGGCCCCGACCAGATGGGGGATGCTCGGGCCGTAGACGTCGGCGTCCATCAGCCCGACTTTGGCTCCAAAGTGCTGAAGGGCATACGCCAGCGAAGCGGCAACGGTCGACTTGCCGACCCCCCCTTTGCCGCTTCCGACCGCGATCACGTTCTTGATCTTCAAACCGACGTTGCCGCCGGAGTTCTTCCCTTTGACGTCGGCGGTAAAGGTGATTCTCACCTCGGCGATGTCGGGAAACGCGACCTGAATCTCACGGCGGACCGCTGCGGCCAGCGTTTCTTCTTTGACGAGGGCGGACAGAGCCGCCTTGCGTGAGCGGATGAAGCGACCGGCGAGCATATGGGTGAGGGCGTCCAGCATCGCACTGTGCATGGCGCGCTCTTTTTGCTGCACGCGCCACCGGCGTGCCTGGTGGGGCAACTCCAGCAGGGCCGCCAGCGCACGCAGCGCGGCATACACCGTGACAAAGCTGGTCACCAGCAGCAGCACGACCATGTTCAGGGAAAAGTCGATGCGGTAGGGGGGCCAGTACAGCGTGATGGTGCCCTGGTTGTTGCCCGCAAACAGGGCCGCAGCCACGGCCACGCCAAACAACGCCAGAAGCCAGAGTGCAGCGCGCATATCAGTAGTCCAATGCTTCGCGCGCGTTCGCGATCTTCGAAACTGGCGCACCACAGGCCAGGGACGCCGAGCAAGGGCCGCCCCGCAGTGAGGGCGTCGTCCCCCTTGGGGGGAAGGCGCGAAGCGACTCAGGAGGGGTCATGTCATCTTCCCGCAGCGGCTGTTGCCAGCGCGGACAGGGTTTCGTCCAAGCGGGGCAGTTCGGCAGCCTTCATGCTGGCCTGGGCGGTCTGCAGCACGGCAGCTGCCGCCTGCGTGCGGCGCGATGCGGGGTCGAAATACTTGTTCAGTGCCGCCGTGGCGGCCGCCAGGTCGGCCCGGGCCGAATCAAACTGGCGGGCCAGCACGCCAAGGCGCGCATTGAGCAGCTTGAGCTTGAGGTTTTCGCGCAGGAAGAAGGTTTGCTCGGGTGCCAGCAAAATGGCTTCGGGCTGGTCGATGCGGCTCACGCGCACCAGGTTGCGGGCCTCGTCGCGCACCACTTCCCAGCTGCGCTGCAGCGTGGCCAGCCACCAGGCCTGCTCGCTTTGCGCGGCTGCGTCTGGTGCACTGTTGCTGGGAGCGGCGGCCAGGCGGCGCGTTGCGGCGGCCTGCGCCACAGCGTTTTGCACGGGCAGGTCGTCCACCTGGCGCACCACAGGCCAGGGACGCCGAGCAAGGGCCGCCCCGCAGTGAGGGCGTCGTC
>JAANMY010002214.1_pt1 | contig 18946 bp, 13 predicted proteins | sample 7279691 | NCBI WGS metagenome assembly JAANMY01 (sample SAMN14094543, study PRJNA606508) | bioreactor metagenome | isolation source: A lab-scale SPAN reactor treating ammonium-rich wastewater day 388 | place: Ireland: Galway | collected 2018-02-07
CGGCCAGTTCCTCGGCGTCGGGATCGTACTGATGCTGGATGGCCCGGCAGACGGCCGCGGGCAGCCGCCAATCCTCCAGCATCACCGCCGTCAATTCCACGTGGTCAGTCGCAAACGTCTGCCGCTCCAGCTCGCGCAGCTCGGCCGCCGTGTGGCCGGGGGAGCGCAGCAGCAGGGCGCCGTACTCTTCCGGGTAGACGCTGGCCAGGGCCAGCCGCCCGACCTGGCAGAGCAGCCCGGCGGTGAATGCGTCCCCGGCCGCGTCGAGGCGGAGGTGCTGGCCGACGGCCTGGGCCGCCAACCCGGTGGCAAGGGAGCGTGCCCAGAACCCGTGGTAGTCGAACGCGCGGCAGACGGCGCGGCCCGACTTGCCGACGACCGCGAACCCCAGGGCAATGTTGCGCACCGCACACACGCCGAGGCGCACGATCGCCTCGCGGACGCCGGTGATCGGCCGGGTGCTGCCGCTCAGGGCGGAGTTCGCCACCTTGAGGACGCGGCCCACCACGGCCGGGTCGGCGGCGAGAACCCGGGCGAGTTCGGCCACGGTGGTGTGCTCGCTCGCCGCCAACCGCATGATCGCCAGGGCCACGCCGGTCGGGGTCGGCAGCTGGCCGGTGGCCTTCAATTCGTCGAACCGGAAGCGATGTCGCACCTGCATGCGGGATCCCCTCGGGCTGTTGACGGCGCCGGCCCGTTCGCAGAGAGTTGCCAGCACATTTCCGCCGCGGCCGGAGCGGTATGGTCAGTCCGCGCCAGCCGCCCGCCGGAGTTTGAGCAGGGCGACTCGCTCCAGCTGGCGGACCCGCTCGCGCGTCAGGCCGGTCCGCTCCCCGGCCTCGCGGAGCGTCATCGGTCCCGCGCCCGCCAGTCCGAACCGGAGGCGGAGGACGGCGGCCTCGTTCTCGGTCAGCCCGGCAAGCAGGCGCGGGAGAAGCCCCGGCTCCTCGGTGTCGGACGGGGGCTTGGCGACGAGGAGGTCTTCCTCCTGGAACGGGCCGCCCTGTTGTCCGGTGGTCGGCTGCGCCTCCAGGAGCCGGAACCCGCTCGCCACCACCCGCTGCCGCCGGGCCGAGAGCCCCAGCGCGTGGCCGACCTCCTCCTCCGTCGGCGGGCGGCCGAGGGCGTCCTGCAGCTGGGTTTCCGTTCGCCGCCAGAGCGACAGCAGGTTCACGAGGTGACGCGGGATGCGGATGACGCGGGCCTTGGTCAGCAGCGCGTGGCGGATCGCCTCCTTGACCCAGTAGGAGGCGTAGGTGCTGAAGCGCACGCCCCGGTCCGGGTCGAACAGCTCGACGGCCCGCATCAGGCCGAGGTTCCCCTCCGCGATCAGATCCTCCAGGTCCAGGCCCTTGCCGACGTGGCGACGGGCCATGTCCACCACCAGCCCGAGGTTAGCCCGCACCAGGTGGTCCCGGGCCGCGACGTCGCCGCACTGGACCGCCTCCGCGAGGCGCTTCTCCTCGGCTGCACTCAGCACCGGGGTGGCGCTGATGTCGCGGCAGTACAGGGCCAGGACGGACGCCGCTCCCTTCCGAGGACCGTACATCGCTCGCACCACAACGCGCCTCCCCGGGTAGGCCCAGGGGTTGATCCCTGGGCTTGTCGCAAGTGCCCACCGGCACGAACCGCGCCGGCCGGAGGCGCGCGGAGCGACCCCCCCTGCCGGCTGGCGGTCCTACCTGTACGGCATCTCGGCTGAAGTGCTCAACAGGCTAATCCGGCAAGGCCGGGCAAGAAAGAGCAATCGTGCGTGCGAAGGCAGTTAAGTCCGGAGAAGAGTACCGCCTTTGCCGGCTGTGCGGATCGAGCGCAACGTGGTGTTTTTTCCGCCCGGCGCGCCTGCGGCCCCTCCGTGCGGCGCGCCTGCGGTCCCGGCGTGGCCGGGCACGCAAGATCCGCCGGCCCCCTTCGACAACAGGGGGAGGGGCCGGGCCGGCGAGAGTTCCAGGCGCATCCGCGGGTGACAGATGGTAGTCATTGCTGGTTGTGTGGTCGTCATTGGAGCCGTGCTGGTCGGCTTCACGATGGCCGGCGGCAAGGTGGCGGCGCTGGTCCACGTATCGGAGATCGTCACCATCGGCGGGGCGTCGCTCGGCGCGCTGATCGTCATGTCGTCGAAGCGCGTCCTGCGCGACCTGGTGCGCTCGATGATGCAGACGGTCAAGGGGACGCCGTTCGACAAGGCGATGTACGCGGATCTGTTCAAGGTTCTGTACGCCCTGGCCCGGGTGGTACGCCGCGAGGGGTTGATCGCGCTGGAGGGGCACGTCACGAACCCGGGCCAGAGCGCGATCTTCAAGAAGTACCCGCGCCTCGCGCAGAACCACCACGTCCAGGACTTCCTGTGCGACGCCCTGGCGCTGCTCGTGGACGGGAAGGCGGAGAAGGCACAGATCACCGCCTGGCTGGAAGAGGAGGTCAAGGTGATCGAGCGCGAGCACCACGCCGCGGTGGCGGTGCTGACGAAGACGGCGGACGGCCTGCCGGGGTTCGGCATCGTGGCCGCCGTCCTCGGCATCGTCGTCACGATGCAGGCGATCGGCGGGCCGGTCGAGGAGATCGGCCACAAGGTCGGGGCGGCCCTCGTCGGAACATTCCTCGGGATCCTGCTGTCGTATGGGTTCTTCGCGCCGATGGCCGGCCGGATGGAGCTGCTGGGCGAGGAGGAGGCGACGTTCTTCCGCGCCATCTCGGCCGCCGTCGTCGCGATCAGCGAGGGGACCAGCCCCAAGGACGTCGTTCTGTGCGTGCGGCGCAGTATCGGGACCGACTGCCGGCCGAGCCAGGCGGAGCTGAACCAGATCTTCAAGGAGGGGGACGCCGCCTGACGTCCCGAGGCAGGCTCCAGGAGGATGGGGTGCCTTGTGATTGGTAAAGCCCACGGGTGGCGCCCCGTGGGCTTTGCACAGAACCGTTGCACATCGGGGCGCCTGTCTCTGCACTGGTCAACCCGGACGTGGTTCGGATGCGGGAGGTGGAGCGTGGCGGGCAAGGGCGGCGGTGCGTGGAAGGTGGCATACGCGGACTTCGTGACCGCGATGATGGCCTTCTTCCTGGTGATGTGGCTGTGCGCCCAGGACCAGAAGGTCCGGGAGGCGGTCGCCGACTACTTCGTCGATCCGACCGGCTCGTCGAAGAAGCCGGGCGACACCGGAGCGCTGTTCCGGTCGCAGAGCACGGGCAACCTGCCGCACGCGGAGAGCGTCGCGCTGGGGCGCGGGCGCAAGTCCCACAGCTCCCGGGCGGAGAACGGTCAGCGGACCAAGCTCGTCAGCGACTGGCTCCACGCCGACGAGAAGTCCGCGCGCTACTGGCGGAACCAGGCTCTGCTCGCGCGGGAGCTGGCGCCGTGGTCGAAGGAGGTGCGGGAGGGACGGGCCACCGCCCGGCACGCGGCGGTTCAGCAACTGTCCCGCCAGCTGCGGGAGGAGGTCGCCCAGAAGATGCCGGCGCAGGCCAACGGCCTGTACCAGGAACTCATGCACGGAGCGCTCGCGGACGTCAACTGGACGGAGCTTGCCGAGGATCTGCTGGCAAATTAGGGCAGCGTCGAGGGGCGGGGCAAAGGATCCTTGTAAAGCCTACGGGACGCCACCCGCGGGCTTTACACAGCAACTCCCTTGTCCCCGCACCAGGGGCCGCGCCAGGCGGCAGAACTGCCCCGATTGACTTGCGGACGTCGCTCCTTAGAATCGCCTCCGCCCGGCCGCGGCTACCGTGGGGGGCCGGCCGGAGTCGATGTAACCCCCTGTTGAGAGGAGCATCCGTATGAAGACGCGCTTCGTGTGTCTGACGCTGGCCGCCGCCGCGCTGGCCGCCGTCATCGCCTGGACCGGCTCCGTCGTCGCCGACGACAGGGACGATGCCGGGTTCAAGCCGCTGTTCAACGGCAAGAACCTGGACGGCTGGAAGACCCAGGGGGGCAAGGACAACACCTTCACCGTCAAGGGCGGCGAGATCGTCGTCAGCGGCAAGCCGAACGGCTACTTCTACACCGACAAGAGCTACAAGAACTACGTCCTGCGCTTCGACTGGAAGTTCATCAAGGACGGCAACAGCGGGCTGCTCGTCCACATCCAGCTGCCGCACAAGGTCTGGCCGAAGAGCGTCGAGGTGCAGGGGCAGCAGAAGGACCACGGCCGCATCTTCGCCATCGGCGGCGCCAAGGGGAAGTTCACCGTCGATAAGGCTGCCCAGAAGAAGGCGATCAAGGTCGGCGACTGGAACACCACCGAGGTGACGTCGAAGAACGGCGAGCTGACCAGCAAGATCAATGGCATTCAGGTCAGCACCGGCAAGGGCGAGCTGACCGAAGGCCCGTTCGGCCTCCAGTCCGAGGGAACCGAGTTGCACTTCAAGAACATCCGCATCAAGGTACTCGACTGAGCACCCACCCGCTCCGGGCCGGCGGCGTCAGCGCCGCCGGCCCGGAGGGACGCCGGCAATAAAGTCCGGAGTGCAGCTCCCCCCCGGACCGGGAATCAGTCGCGAGTGCTTAATCGAGATACAGAAACTCGTTCGTGCAGAGCAGTACCTGTAGGTAGTGGTTCCACGAGCTTCGGGCCACATAGTCCAGGCCGATGGCCGTCTCCTCGGCGGACGGCGGACGGCCAAGGACGAGCAGGTACGCCCGGCCGACGCGCGCCCGGTCGTCCTTCAGCGCGGGTTCCCGCTGCAGGCGCTCGGCCAGCCGGCGGGCGGCGTCGCTGGCGAGCGGACTGTTCATCAGGAACAGCGCCTGTGGCGTGGTCGTGGTGGCGGCTCGCTCCGGGACGATGGTCAGCGGGTCGGCGCCGTCGAACATCGCCCGCGCAGCGTTGGCGCGGCCGCGCTCCACCGGCTCGTAGAGCGTGCGCCGCGCCGGACCGGCCCGGTCGTGCGTAAGCTGGCCGCTGACGAACAGGACGCTGTCGCGCAGCGCCTCGTACTCCAGGCGTTTGCGGGCCACGCGTCCGAGCAGCCGGTTCTCCGGGTCCGCCTTCACCAGGGCCGGGGCCGCGAAGCTCGTCTGCTGGTACGTGTTCGACAGCATCACCTCGCGGATCAGTCGCTTGACGGACCACCCGGAGGCGACGAACCGGTGGGCCAGGTGGTCGAGTAGCTCAGGGTGGGTCGGCGCCTCGCCGAGCCGGCCGAAGTTGTCCGGGGTGCGCACCAGGCCGGCGCCGAACAGGTGCTGCCAGAGACGGTTGACCATGACGCGGGCCGTCAGCGGATTGTCAGGGGACGCGATCCATTCGGCCAGTTCGAGCCGTCCGCTGCCCGACGTCCGCTGCCCGAGCGGAACCTGGTCCGCGCCGGCCAGGATGGCGGGGAACCGGCGCGGCACCACCTTCCCCTCCTTGCGGTGGTCGCCGCGGATGTAGATCGGGACGTCGCCGATGCGCTCCCGGTTGCTCCCGGGTACGCCCCCTTCGCGGATGCCGATGGCGGGCGGCGGGGCCGCCTTCGTCTTCTCCAGCGCGACTGCCTGAACGCGGAGGCGGGCCATCTCGGCCACCTCCGGCGGATCCGCGCGCCATCCGCGCTTCGCCTGATCCGCGAGCAGTTTCTTCTCCTCGGCGCGGAGCTGGTCGAGCTGCTTCTGCATCTCCTTCTTCTTTGCCCCGGTCGCCTTCTTCAGGTCGGCCGGCAGGGCGCGGAGCCTGGCGCGGACGTTGTACAGCTGCGCGGCCGGACCGGCCTTCGCCTCCAGGGCGGCCGCCTGCTTCTCCAGCCCCTTCGCCTGCTCGTCGATGCGGCGGTTTCGCTCGGCGTCCGCCTTGCTCAGCATCGGGATGCCGATCACGTCGCCGGACAGCCGACCGTCGGCGATCAGCTTGCCGGGGCTGATGTGGCTGCTGAAGAAGATGCCGGCGAGGGCGTAGTAGTCCTCGTTGGAGATCGGGTCGAACTTGTGGTCGTGGCAGCGGGCGCACGCCAGGGTCACGCCGAGTAGTTGCCGTCCGACCACGTCGATCTGGCTATCGACGATCTCCGCCACCGCCAGGTCGCGGGCCACCTTCTCCCAGACGGCCAGGGCGAGCATCCCGGTCGCCGGCACGTCGTCGAGGACGGCCCCGCTCACATGGGCCTTCGTCGGGTCGTCCACCTGGGCCGGCAGCAGGTCGCCGGCGATCTGCAGGCGGACAAACCGATCGTAGGGCATGTCCTCGTTGAGGGCGCGCACCACCCAGTCGCGGTACTGGCCGCTTTGGTCCACGTCGGTCGCGTAGCGCACCCCGTCCAGCCAGTGCCGGCCCCAGCGCTCGCCGAACTCGCGCGACGCCAGCAGCCGGTCCACCACCTTCGCGAACGCGCGGGGCGAATCGTCCTTCAGAAAGGCGTCGATCTCCGCTGGCGTCGGCGGCAGCCCGGTCAGGTCATACGTGGCGCGGCGCAGCAGGGCGTAGCGATCAGCTGGGCCGCTCGGCCGCAGCTTCTTCGCTTCGAGCCGGGCCAGGACGAAGCGGTCGATGGCGGAGCGGCACCAGCCCTCGTCACCGACCGCGGGTGGGACGACGTCGGCGACCGGCCGGAACGCCCAGTGCTGGCGGTCCTCGTCGGTGATACGGAACGCGGTGCGGCGCGGCGTCGGGGTGCCGGCGACCTTGCGCGGGTCCGGGGCGCCCAGCTCAATCCAGCGGGTGAAGTCGGCGACCACCGCCTCGGACAGCTTGCCCCTGGGCGGCATGCGCAGCTCCTCGGTCTGCCGGATGGCGTGGAGAAGGAGGCTTTTACCGGGCTGGCCGGGGATGAGGGCTGGCCCGCTGTCGCCGCCCTTGAGCAGGCCGTCGCGCGTGTCCACGACCAGCCCGCCGCGTTCCTTCTTCGCCTCCCGCGAGTGGCAGGCGTAGCAGTGTTCGACCAGGACGGGGCGAATCTTCTTCTCGAAGAACTCGACCCCACGGGCGTCCGGTTCGGTGGCGCGGACGGCGGGCACGCAGGCGAGCAGGGACACAGCGGTGATAGCGAAGCAGCGAGGCATTGAGGCTCTCTCTGGGGGGATCCCACGGGTTGCCGGGCCGTTTTCGCGGCGCCCCGGTAGTGTGGCTTCTCCTCCGCGCTCGCGCGGGGTGTTCCCGGGGCGGCGCCGGGAGGCGGCCGTTTCCGTACAGCGGGCGTGGCCTGAGGGACGGCAGGAGTGTCGGTCAGGCCGGGCAAGGTAAGGGTGCAAGTCGGTGGCGCACAATCGCTTACTCCTCAGAATCGCACGCCGACCGCCGTCGGTCAAGAGAATAGCGCGGAATCTCGGCGCGCCCGCGCTTCCCCTCCATACTACCCGTTCGGTTCGCCGGTGACGACCCGGGCGCGAACCTTCTCATCCGCGTTGCATCTATCAAATGCAAGCGCTCTCACCGGGCCCGTGGTCCAACGGGAAGACGCGAGTTCGGCAGACTCGCGATGCGGGTTCGACTCCCGCCGGGTCCACTCGCGATACGGAGGTCAGGCGACTGTCGGTTCGTCGCGCCTGTCCGCTAAACAGGACCGGCCACTCGCTGGCCGGCGCGGGTTCGACTCCCGCGGCTTCCGCTTTGTGCCCTGATGGTGAAACGGAGATCATGCCGTGCTTCTACCACGGCGGTCCAGGTTCGAATCCTGGTCGGGGCGCTCCTCTCAACAGTCTAGCCGGGCAACCATCTGCGGGCCGACCAGGACCACTCGGCCCGTGTCGTCCTGGATGGCGCAGGCCGGTAGAGATGAGGCGAGCCGGGCCAGCGGCGCGACCAGGGGAGGCTGGCCGAGGATGACGAGGTCGTGGCACGCGGGCCGCGACTGAAGGAACGCGCCGACCTGCTCGAGGGATTCCAGGGTAACCACCTCGACCGCGCCGTCGCTCCGGCCGGCCAGCGGCCCCAGCCCGCTTCGCCGCGTCTGGCAAAGGGTGACGGCGGCGTCGAGCGACTGAAAGCGCCGGATCAGCCCGGGGACAACGGCCCGGGCCGCCGTCCCGAACCCGTCGGCCACCAGGAATACCTTGAAGAAGACGTCGTGCGAGAACCGGGTCTGCAGGGGCGAGCAGCCGGCCTGCGGGAGTTGGGCGCGGAGCCACCGGGCGTGCTTGGCGACGAACCGGGCGTGGTTGCGCCGGCACTGGTCGTTGGCGTTCCACAGCATCGAGCTGGTGGCGTTCTCGTGATGCAGGATGACGACCTCCGGCAGGTACGCGACGCGCCACCCCGCCTGCCAGAGGCGCACCGCGTAGTCGGCGTCCTCGAAGTAACCGGGGCTGAACGTCTCGTCCAGCCCGCCCAGATCGCGGAACGCCCGCCGGCGCGTCAGCAGGAACGCCCCGGAGCAGTAATCGACGTCGCGCCGGAAGGCGTAGGCCTCGTGATCGGGCGACTCGCCCCGGCCCTGCTGCCGGCACCACCCGTCGCGCAGGATGCTGCACCCGGCTTCCTGGAGCGTCCCGTCGAGCAGGATCACCCGGCCGCCGACGGCACCGACGTCCGGGTGAGCGTCGAGGAACTCGACGGCAGCATCGACGCTCCGGCCGAGCACCTGGGTGTCGTTGTTGAGAAGCAGCAGGTACTCCCCGGATGCGATCGCCGCCGCCTGGTTGACGCCGCGTGGATAGCCCCGGTTCTCCGGGTTGCGGATCACCTTGACCCCGCGCAACCGACTCAGCAACAGGGCGGTTTCGTCGGTGCTGCCGTTATCGACGAACACCAGTTCCAGGGGAACCTGACCGGCACTGGCGCGCAACGAGTGCAGGCACGCCAGCGTCAGTTCCGCCCGGTTGCACAGCAACAGCAGGGCGCTCACCCGCGGGTCGCTGGGGGGCGTGAAGTCCAGGACACACCCGGTTCGGAGGAACGCACGCAGCGAGAGGTGCGCCAGCGAGGTCGTCAGGTGCTTGACGTCGGGCACGGGAGCCTCCATGCAGCCCTGGTTCCCGGTCCCTGCCGCAGGGCGGGGTAACCGGCGTTCGCGACGAACGTTCTTAGCCGCCCGACGGCAGGGACCGGGCGCGGGGGGCGAGGAGGCCGCGCAGCGCGTGGGCCAGGCGCCAGCCCCGGGAACGCTTGGTCTGCCGGATGTCCGCCTCCAGCTGGTCCTTGATTCGGATCAGCTCGGCAATCGTCTCCTGACTGTGCTGCCGCTGAGCTTCGAGGCGCAGGCACAGAGTCGTCGCCTCCTGGCGCAGCAGGGCATTCTCGTGGGTCAGACGCTCGGCCTCCGTCCGGAGAAGCAGGTTGTCCGCCCGCATGGCGTGGACCCTGCGGCGCAGGAAGTGAAGGTAAGATCGGTTCGGTCCCGCCGCGCTGAAGCCCGCGGGGGCTTCGTCCGGACCGCTCGCCTGGTTCAGCTCGTCCAGAAACGCCTGAACCTCGCGGACGGGGGCGTGATGTATCAGCCCGCCTCCGCACGGATACTCGTTCTCGTTCGGCGCAGCACTGCCCATCTCCGGCGTGGTCGCGCCTGCCCCGCCCTCGTGTCGGCCCGCCATCGGGTGTGCCTCGCTTCCGGCCTCGTTCCGTGGAGACGGGGGGAGCCTCTCCTGGCACCGGGCGCGGAGTATACGGCCGGGAGCCACCCCGCTCAAGGGGGAACCGCCCACCCTTTCCGCCCTCGGTTGCGCTCCTTGCCCAGGTGGCGGACACCACCCAGAACCCCCGTCCTCGGCGTCCCGTGCGCCACGCCCATTCCGGGGCCGGCGCCGGGGCGCACCGCACGCGCCCGCCATCCCGTTATCGGCACGCGCCCGGTCACGCCTTCACTTTTTCTTCCCGGTTCCTGACACACAGGTCGTGTGGACAACCCTCGGGCCTTGAAACCGCCCCCTGACGCTCAGCGCAGCGGGCGCAGCTCGAAGTTGCGGAAGTCCATCTCGAACCCTTCCGACTGGAGCAGGATTTTTCCCGCCGCCGGGAACACGTCGTAGCACCTGTTGACCGTGTGGCCGTTGACGAGGACCGTGATCGTTTTGCCCTGGCAGATACACTCGACCCGCGTCCACTCGCCGAGTTTGCTCTCGACGTCGTCCTTGCCGCGCGTGTCGATCAGCTCCTTGAAGAACGGCTCGTGCCGGTTCCACCACAGCTGCCCCTTCGTGAAGACGCGCCTCTCGCCGCCCTCCTTCCAGCGCGGACGCTTGTCGGGGCCGATGGCGACGTCGCTGGTGAACTGGACCGGGATGACCTTGCCGTCCGCGCCCTTGCCGCGGATCGCGATCAGGTCGCCGATGCACCCCTGGGCCAGCTGACACTCGATCGACGCCATCCACGTCCCGCCCGCCCCACCGTCCGGCCCGGTCGCATGAAGCAGCAGCCCGGAGTTGCGGACATACTTGCTGCCGAAGGTCTTCTTGCCCCACCGATACTCGACGGACACGCGGTAATCGCGATACTCCCGGTCCGTCGCGAGGTAGCCGTTGTCCTCGCCCGAGACGTGAATGACGCCGTCGCGGACCGCGAACACCTTCTTCGGATCCTCTCGCCCCGTCTTCCTCAGCCAGGTGTACAGGCCCGACAGATCCTTGCCGTTGAAGAGTTTGCCGACCGCCGTCGGGCGGACCGGCTCGCGTTTGTCGCCGGCGGGTAGACTGGCTGCGCCGGCGACAGTCAGGGCGACAAGTGCCAGGGAGATGACAGGGAATCGCATACAATCCTCGTGGTGGTATGTGCGTGTACCAGGACGCCGCGCAGGAATAACCTGGACAGGTGGCGCTGACCAGGTTGGTTCTGGGGAAAGCCCACGGGTGGCGTCCCGTGGGCTTTCCCCAGAACCAACCTGGTCAACCAGTGTCATACTGCTGTCACTGGTCATCTTCTGCTTGCGCGGCGTCTAGGCCACTTCGCCCACCTTGTAGCGGACGAACGTGACCATCTTGAGGCCGGCCCCGCTGAGGAGCTGGCCGACCGTCTTGCTGTCGTCCTTGACGAACGGCTGCTCGACGAGGATGTTCTCGGCGAGCCAGGTCTGCAACTTCCCCTCGGCGATCTTTTCGAGGATCTGGGCCGGCTTGTTCTTGTTCTTCGGGTCGGCCTGGATGGCAGCGGCGGCGATCTCCTTTTCCTTGTCGATCCGCTCCGCCGGCACGTCCTCGCGCCGGGCGTACAGCGGCATGCGGGCGGCGATGTGCATGCACACGTCGCGCAGCAGCTGCGGGTCGGCCCGCTCGCCCTCGACCTGCACCAGCACGCCGACGCTGCCGTCGTGGTGGACGTAGCTGCCGAGCAGGCCGGTGGTGAAGCGGGCGAAGCGCACCGGCTTCATGTTCTCGCGGATCAGGCCGATGGTGTCGGTGACCCGGTCGTTGACCGTCCGGCCCGGCTCATCGACGTAGGGCTGGGCGAGCAGCGCCTCGACGCTGTCGGCGCCCTTGAGGGCAATCTGCCTGGCGACGTCGTTGCTCAGCTGGATGAACGCCTCGGACTTGATGACCGGTGGGCTCTCGCAGCGCATCTCGACCAGGGCGCCCGGCTTCAGCGACGGATCGACCCAGACGCCGATGCGGCCCTCGGCCGTTTCGCGGGTGGCGAACTTGGTGCCGGCGACCTGCTTGCCCTTCTTGCGCAGCAGCTCGATGGCCTGCTCGATGTCGCCGTTGGCCTCCGTCAGGGCGGCTTTACAGTCCATCATGGGGAGGCCGGTGCGGTCGCGCAGCGCCTTGACCTCGGCGGCGGTGATGCTCATGACAGTTCCTTCTCCTGGAAGTAGGAAAAGCCCACGGGTGGCGTCCCGTGGGCCCAGTCCCTGGCGCTACGCCCACGGGCTGCGCCCGTGGGCTTTGAGGTTGATTGCTGACGGCTGATCGCTGACCGCTCCTATTCAACGACCGCGGGGGCTGGCTTCGGGTTCGCGGCGGCCCCCGCCGGGGCGCCACTTGGGGCGCCGGCCGAGGTGCGGCCGCGCGGTGGACCCTGCTGCTGGTCCGGCGGCAGGGCGGCGCGGCCCTCGCGGACGGCGTCCGCCAGTCGGGCCAGGATCAGCTCGATGGACCGGATACTATCGTCGTTGCCCGGAATCGGCAGGTCCACCATGTCGGGGTCGCTGTCGGTGTCGATCAGCGCCAGCGTGGTGACGCCCATGCGCTGCGCCTCCTTGACGGCGATCTCCTCGCGCTTGGGATCGACCACGATCATCGCGTCGGGCAGCCGGTTCATGTCACGGATGCCCTGCAGGTTGCGGGTGATCTTCGTCAGCTCACGGCTGAGGGCGGCGACCATCTTCTTGCTGTAGCCGCGGATGGTGGCCGTCTCGGGAGCCCTGGTCAGGTCGTACTTGCCGGATTCGTTGAGCATGGTCTTCATGTAAGCGACCATGTCCATCTTGTCGGCCCGCTCGCCGCCGGGCAGCCACATCGCCTCGAGTTCCTGCAGCCGCTTGAGGCGGTCGCGGATCGTCCGGTAGTTCGTCAGGGTGCCGCCGAGCCAGCGCTCGCTAACGTATGGCATGCCGCCCCGGCCCGCCTCGCGCTCGATCGCTTCCTTGGCCTGGCGCTTGGTGCCGACGAAGAGAATCAGGCTACCCTTGGCGGCGAGCTGCACCAGGTAGCGGTGGGCCCGCAGGAGGCCGCGAACGGTTTCCCGCAGGTCGATGATGTGGATGAGATTGCGCTTGCCGTAGATGAACGGCCGCATCTTGGGGTTCCAGCGACTGGCCCTGTGCCCGAAGTGGACACCGGCCTCGATCAAATCCTTCACCTGGACAATCGCCACGCACTGCCCTCCTGCCCCGAAGGCGGTCCACAGGGGTCATTTATGGAACGGGTCTACACCTTGCCGATTCCCTGCCATTGTAGGTTTTCCCCGAATGAGGGGAAGAGGTGAATCGTACCACCCTCGTCAAGGGCGGTCAAATGGGTTTCTGCGCCCGACCGGCATGGGATCTGTAAAGCCCACGGGCGGCGACCCGTGGGCTTGGCAGTCCTGCCCCGTTCTCGGTCGTTGCCGGCCTCGATCAGATGTAGTACCACGTCCCGCCCCCTGGACGGGCGCCGGCGGCCGGCCGATACTCACAGCAGTGTTGAAGGGGTGCATCAACAGTCAAGGGGGTCTCCCATGCTTCGGTATCTTGTGGTAACGGCAGGCGCGGCGGTGCTGGCGGCGCTGCTGCTCGGCACCGTCTCGAGCGCGAGCCAGGACAGGACGGCGAAGGGCAAGGCGGACGACAGGGGGTACGTGTCGATCTTCGACGGCAAGACGCTGAAGGGGTGGCACGTCAGCGCGAAGACGGGCCACAGTCGTGCAAGCAAGAACAAATCCGGCGGCAACTGGAAGGTCGAGGGTGGGGCCATCACCGGCAGCCAGGACATCCCCGGCAATGGCGGCATCGTCATTACCGACAAGCAGGACTACCGCAACTTCGAGGTCGTCCTGGAGATGAGGAACGACTTCGGCCCCGACAGCGGGCTGTTCCTGCGCAGCAACGACCAGGGCCAGGCGTTCCAGGCGATGATCGACTACCACTCGGGGGGCAACCTCATGGGCGTCTACGGCGAGGGCCTCGGCGGGTTCGGGACACGCAACTTCACGTTCACCGACCCGAAGGATCCCGGGAAGATCAAGGAAAACGAGTCTCCGTTCAAGCTGCCGATGACGCCGGCGGCGTGGGCGAAGTTCTGGAAGCACGGGGAGTGGAACGAGCTAAAGGCGCGGATCGAGGGCAACCCGGCGAAGATTACGACGTGGATCAAGGGCGTCAAGTTCATGGAGTGGACCGACACCGCGATGCGACCCAGGCACGACCGGGGCGGTATCGCCTTGCAGGTCCACGGCGGCACTTACGGCGGGCCGGGCGATCTGACGAAGTTGCAGGTGCGCTACAGGAACATCCGGGTAAAGGTACTCGACTGACCGCGGCCATCCGAGCCCGCAGCGTAAGGATTCCTTACGCTGCGGGCTCGGATCCGGTTCTCCCTGTGGGAGCACTTGCGCGCGATGTGGCACCACCGGCGCGCATCGTCCCGGGCTCAGTGCGACATGAGGAAGTCGCGGCTGTTGAGCAGCGCCCACATGAGATCCTGCGCCGCCTCCGCGCGCCGGTTGGCGTGGGCGCGGAGGAAGTCGAGCGCTACCCGCAACTCCGCCTCACGCGGCCGCCGGGCCAGCGACCAGAGGTACAATTCCGTCACCAGCTCCTCGTCCGCCAGCTTCTGTTTGAGGAGCAAGGCCGGGCGGGCGGCCGGGTTCTGCACGCGGCCGAGGATGCTCTTGCCGTTGATGAAGTGCAGTGCCTGCAGCATGTTCGAGCCGTTGTCGCGCTCGCACTCGCACGCCTCCATCCGCTGCGGCTTGCCGAACAGCTTCAGGAACGGGTTCTCGACGTTACCGTCCGGCAGCTGGGCCGCGCGGAAGCCGGCCGGCGCGCCGCCGAACGCCTCCGGCACCGCTGTCGCCTGGACGAGCGAGTCGAGCAGCGCCTCGGCCGGGACGCGGCGCGGGATGGCGTGCGAGAAGTTCTGGTCGTCGTTCCGATTCGACGGCGTCGGGACGCTGCTGCGCTGGTACGTTGCCGACGTAACGATACGCCGCATCAGGTGGCGGACGTCGAACCTGTGCTCGACGAAATCCTGCGTCAGCGCGTCGAGCAGGGCCGGGTTGATCGGCGGGTTGGTGCTGCGCACATCATCGACCGGCTCGACGATGCCGCGGTGGAAGAAGTAGCTCCAGATGCGGTTCACCAGCCCGCGCGCGAAGTACGGGTTCTGCGCCGACGTCAGCCACCGGGCGTAGGTCTGGCGCCGGTCCGCGCCGGCCGGCAGCTTCGGCTCCGCGCCGCCCAGGAAGCGCGGCGGTTGCGGGCGGCCGGTGCGCGGGTTGGTCGCGAACCCGGCGGCGAGGTTCAGCTGCACCAGCCTCGTCTGCTGCACGTTCGGGAAGCGGCCGTCGGCGCGCGTGCTCACCTGGCTGAAGAAGCTCGCCAGGCCGTAGTAGTCGGCCTGCGTCCAGTTCTCCAGCGGGTGCGGGTGGCAGCGGGCGCACAGCATGCGCACCCCGCAGAAAACCTGCGTGACGCGCTCGAGCGTGTCGTTGGTGTCCTTGCTGATGGCGAAGTAGACGCTCGCCGGGTCGTCAACGAACCCGCCGCGCGCGGTGAGGAGGCGACGGGCGAACTCGTCGAGCGGCAGGTTCGCCGCCACCGCCCCGCGGAGGAACTCGCGGAACTGGAACACCGACGCCGCGCTGACGGCCGTTCGCGAGTTCTGCAGCAGGTCGCCCCACTTGAGCGACCAGTGATCGACGAACTCGGGCCGCTGGAACAGGGCGTCGATGGCCCGCTCGCGCTTCTGCGGGCCGCCGTCGGCGAGGAATTTGCGAACCTCGTCCGGTTTCGGCTGCAGGCCGATCAGGTCGAGATAGACGCGGCGCAGGAACTCCTCATCGTCGGCGACCGGCGACGGGTTGATCCTGAGGCGGTTCAGCTTCTCGACGACGTGCCGATCGACCAGGTGGCCCTGCGGCACCGGGGTGGGGACGAAGCCCGGCGAGGGGTTCAGCACCAGCACGCCGGTCGCCGCGAAGGTGCGCTCGAACCGGGCGACGATGGCCGTCTCGCCTGCGTCGCCCGCGGTCACGAGCCCCTCGTCCTCGACGGCGGCGAAGCGGTCGTTGTTGGCGGTGAAGATGCCCAGGCGGGTGACGTCGCGCGTCGTGCCGTCGCTGTAGGCGGCCAGGAGCTGAAGCTGATGCTGCTGGCCGGGGCGGAGGACCAGCCGGTCGGGTACGAGCCGCACGCCGACCACCTGAGCCGGATCCTTCAGGTCGTCCGGGGCGCCCTGGCGGATCCACTTCAGCAGGATCTCGTTTGACAGGCTGACGCGGTCGAAGCGCACGCCGCCCTCGTGCGGAACGTCGCCGCGCGGTTTGGCGACGAGCAGGCTTTCCTCGGGCGACTGGAAGTTGAGGCGGCGGGTGTGCGACTCCTTCGCGATCGCGGTAAAGTCCGGGTCCGGGTCGGACCCGCGCAGCGAGAGCTTGAAGCCATTTTTGCCGAGCGAGTAGCCGTGGCACGCGCCCATGTTGCACCCGGCTCGCGACAGGACCGGCATGACCTCGTGGCGGAAACTGTACGGTGGCTCGGCCGCGGGGAGTTGCACCTTCACGGTGATGGTCTGTGTCTGACCCGCGACGGCGACCGTCACCCGGGTCTGGCCGCTCGTGACGGGGCGCACCCAGCCGCGCTCATCGACCGTGGCGACCCGCGGGTCGGCGCTGGTGAAGCGGGCCTGGCTGCGCAGGTCGAGCGAGTAGCCGTCGGCGGTCGTCCCCAGCACCTGCAGCGAGTGCGGGTGGCGGTGGTGGCGGATGTCGAGCGCCGCCGGCTGCACGGTGATCGAGGCGGGCACAGGGGCCGGCGCGTCGGCCCGACAGGTCGATCCTGTCGCCGTCCCGACGAGGAGCGCCGCGAGCACACCGGGCAGCGCCAGGGAAGACCGAAGAGAGCGCGGGTGTCGGTGGAATGGCATGGCAGGATCCTGGATGGTTTTGATCGCTAAACCGCAAGTGGCAGCCACCTACTTCGCCGCCCGGACGACGAGCGTCAGTTCCACGTCCCGGCTGCGGACGCGGACGTTGGGCTGCTTGGGGTTCACCGGCGCCGTCGCCTGGAGCTTCATCCCCTTGATCTCACCGGCGGGCAGGTTGGGGGGCAGGACCACGTCAACGGTGAACGCGGTTGCGCCGGCCTTCACCGTGACGGGGTTCGCCCTGGCGCCGGCGGGCAGTCCGATCAGGGTGATGGTCACGTCGGTCGCCAGCCCCTCGCGGCGTTCGACCTGGCCCTTGAGCTTCAGCGTGGCGCCCGTCTTCGCGTTGAGCGCCGCCTCCAGGCGCGTCGGCCCGTCGAGCTGCACAACCAGCGGCACGCGCACCTCGAACCGGCGCACGGGGGCATACGCGACCGCCAGCACCGCTTTCTTGTCGGGGGCGAGCAGCTCGGCCTGAACGGTCACGTCATAGGCGGACGCGGGCAGCTGCGGCGGTACGAGGATCGGCACCTCGCCAGCGCTCGCCTTGGCCGGCAACTCGGTCGCCTTCTCCAGGCGCAGAACCTGGTTCGGGTTCGGCTTGCCGTTAAGGACCGGGACCGACTGGCTCGTCAGCAGCGTCAACCGCACCACGGACTTGTCGGTCGGCCTGGTGACGATCGTCACCGGAAGCGCCAGCTTCTTACCGGGGACAAGGCCCGCGTCGGCCGGCAGGTCGCGCCAGTCGAGCTGGAAATCGGCCGCCTTCGCCGCCGTCAGCGCCAGCGCTAGCTCCGCCGCCAGCCACGGCTGCAGCCGCTCCACGGGCGAGTCGGTGAGGACAACCGGGCGCTCCGTGCCGTCCGCGGCGCGGCCGTGCAGGTGCGCGAGGACCGCGCCGCCGCTCGCCTCGCCGCGCGACACCGTGACGAGCGTACCGTCGGCCCCTTCGGGGATCGTGTTCCCCTCCAGCTTGACGCCAGCCGGGAGCCCCGCGGCCGACAGTTCGACGCTCCCTGTGTAGCCGCGCCGCTGAAGAAATACCGGGACCACCGCGCGCCCGCCGACCGGCAGCGCGATGCTCGGCTCAGGGGTTATCAAGCGGAAATCGGCCCGCGCGGTCGTCGCATCCTGCGGGTCGATTGTCAGGCGGTAGACGCCGCGCGGCCCGCCGCGCCCCTGGGCGTCCAGTACGCCGACGACGATGGCGTTGACCCTGGCAGGGACCGTGTACTCGAGCACCGGGTCGAGCGTGCCGGGGCTGTCTTCCGCGCGGGCGAGCTGGGCGCTGGCCTCGTTGCGCACGACGAGCGCGACGTCCAGCGGCGAGCCGTGGCGCTCGGCAACAACCTCCAGTCGGACCTTGCTGCCGGGCGTCACCGGGACGCGGTAGCGGTCCTCCTCGTTGGCCGTCAGCAGGCGCCCGCTCACGCCGACGGCGCCGGACGGGAGTTCCTGCCACTTGCCGCCGGAGGGTTGTTCGAGGATCTCCGCGCGCGTGCTGACCCTCACAAATGGCCGCGGCCCGCTCCACAGCCCGTCGCCGGGCCAGGCCAGCGGCAGTACGTCCGCGGTCGGCGCGGCGGGCAGGTCGAGCCGCGCCGCCTTCTCCGGCCCGAGGAGCTCGACCGCCTGCGGCTTCCCTTTCGCGACGACCGGCGGGAAGACCCGATCGACGAAGGACCAGTGACCGATGCGCAGGCGGAAGAACCCGGGCGCGGCCGCCGCGTATTCCGTGTCGTGGACGGTGGCGGTGTAGGTGCCGTCCTCGGGGAGTGTCGCTTCCAGCCGGGTGTCGCCGTGCAGGGTGGGAGTTGCCCACGACCAGGCGAGCTGCAGGCGCTTCGCGTTGTAGAGATGAACGACCGGCCGCAGCTTGCTCCCCAGCCGCTGCGCCTCGATCTCGATCATGACCTTCTGTCCGGCCTTACCCTTGAACTGGGTTTCGGCGGTGGCGGCGCCGCTAACGGTCCCGTGCAGAGCGATCGGCAGCTGTCCGGTAGACGCGGTCAGCGGACGCTGCGCCAGGCGATCGACGGCGATGACTGCGGGCGTACTGACGCCACCGTCAGTCACCACGCGCAGCTGGTAGTAGCCCGGCACCACGTCATCCGCCAGGGTGACGTCGAACGTGGCTTTTTTCGGGGTCGCGCCTTTCTTCAGCTCCTGCCGTGCGGGGAAGGGGAGCAGCAGCTTCGGAGCGGTGCCGAAATCGTCGCCGTCCAGGACGAGGGTCGTCGTACCGCCGACCTGCAGCCCGCGCACGTTGAGGCTGCGGATGACCGGCTCGCTCGCCCGCAGCGAGTTCGTTCCGAGGCCAATCGCGATCAGCACAACCCAGCAGCGAGCGCGCATCGAACTGTCCCCCTTCCCGGCGCCATCCGAGCCCGCAGCGTCAGCGCGGGACGAGTCAAGATCCCGCGCTGACGCTGCGGGCTCGGACGGCGCCAGCCATTAGACTTACTGCACAATAGGTAGCAGGGATGCTGAGGCGGGGTTTCCCCCACCCCAGGCTGGTCAGGAGAACATCAGGTTATGCAGCCCGGC
>JAANMY010002216.1_pt1 | contig 18942 bp, 13 predicted proteins | sample 7279691 | NCBI WGS metagenome assembly JAANMY01 (sample SAMN14094543, study PRJNA606508) | bioreactor metagenome | isolation source: A lab-scale SPAN reactor treating ammonium-rich wastewater day 388 | place: Ireland: Galway | collected 2018-02-07
TCTGTATCGATCCCTCGATGAAAACGCTTACCTGCTTGGGCTAATTCAGGATTACTCGGTCAAAGACCTGGCCGAGATGGATTGGGGAAGGTTTTACTGGTGCTCATTCGGCGGAGAAATCGAAGGGGTGCTGTATCTCGATATCACCGGCCTGGCTGTCCTGGACAATGCCTCACCCCGTTCGATCCGTGTGTTCGCCGAATTCATTCAGGAAAACCAGATGCATGTCGGGCGTGTGATCGCACGCAAAGAGGTGACCGAATATCTGGATCAGTGCCTGAAAAAACTCGATCCCCGCTGGCGCTGGATATCCCAGGCATTCGAAGAAGAGGGGATGATTCTGGATCGGGGGTCGATCTCCCCCCACCAGGAATCCCGCCTGCGTCTGGCCAATCCCTGGGAAGCACGCGATGTGGCCACCGGTTCCGCACAGGCCATGGAAGAAGAATTGCGACTGCGCACAGGTGTCGAGGAATTCGAACGCCTGTATCGTTCGAAAGTCGACCTGATCAAAAGGAAACGCTACTACATCCTGCGCGAAAAAGACCGGATTCTTTTTCAGGCCTTTCTCTGCGCCAGCCTGCCGGATGCCAGCTTGATCCAGGGAGTGTGGGTTCCAGCCGATTTGCGCAACCAGGGGATTGCAACCCGCTGCATGGCCCAGATGTGCCGTGAGTGCCTGAAGTTCTCCGACCACCTCATTTTGAGGGTGCAGAAAAGAAATCTTCCGGCACATGCGGTCTACACCAAGGTCGGTTTCCGGCCCTTCATGGATTATCTTTCAATCTGGTATGACAACCCCTCCGGGCTTTAAGGCAGCACTCCAATCCGCGGGCAGAGTTTCTCCACACAGCAGATGACACACTGCGGTTTGCGCGCCTGGCAAACCTGCCTTCCATGGAGAATCAGGCGATGGCAGAAATCAACCTGCTCTTTGTCCGGGATCAGCTGGGCAAGCCCCCGTTCGATCTTCTCAGGATCTTTTTGATCAGTCAGGCCAAGGCGGCGTGAAACCCGCTGCACATGGGTGTCCACCACAATCCCCGGGACTCCAAAGCAATTCCCCAGGATGACATTCGCTGTTTTACGGCCCACTCCGGCCAGCTGGACCAGATCCTCCATGGTGGAAGGAACTTTGCCGTTATAGCCATCCACCAGGGCCTGGCAGCAGGCCCGAATGTTGCGCGCCTTGTTTCGAAAAAAGCCGGTGCTGTGGATGGCCTGTTCGATGTCCTCAAGAGAGGCTCTCGCAAATGCCTGCGGATCGGGATAGGTCCTGAACAGCCCCGGGGTGACTTCATTGACACGCGCATCGGTGCACTGGGCGCTCAGGATAGTCGCGATCAGCAGCTGGAATGGGCTTTCATGGTGAAGCGCACAAATGGCCTCCGGGTAAGCCCGGGCAAGCTCTTCGAGGATCAGCGGAATTCTTTTTTTCGGTGGCTGCATTCTGGCTCTGGATTCTCCTGAAATGTCTGTCTTTTCAGGGAGTGATGAATTCACCGGTCGCCCCCACAGTTGGGTGCGCTCCTTTGCACTCTGGTGATGGTGGAGCTTTCCCGCTGCCGGTTTTCTCAACGCTGGCGTTGCAGCAGCTCCTTCAGCACTTCCTCAGGAGGCCGTCCGCCCAGTCCCTCGCCCGGAATGGCTGGTGTCGGGAGAGGTGGGGCTGTGGGGAATCCCGGGATTTGGGTTTGCGGCGATTGCACTGTCCCATCCAGCAGGGTTGTAAACAGAAACTCCAGGATGGGATCGACCTCTCCGGGCCATTTGTCCTGAATGGCTTGAACCTTGTCCTGGATCGACAGGGTCGAATCTCCGGCGATGCGGCGCAACTCGTCCATGAAAAAATACCCTTGAGGGATGACACGGATTCCGAAAAGGTGGGAGCAGAACACCACCCCGCCCGAAGCCAGCCCGCCGAATATCTGGTTCTGCGTTTCATAAGCCTTCTGGAAGGCCTCGGGTTCCGACAAGGGGGCATTTTTCGCTGCCTGAGAGGGCCGCCAGTCGAATGATTTCCCTTCGAGAGTCTTGATGGTCAATCGATCCCCTCCTAGGGTCACATCAGCCACCCCGTAGATCCCGCGCAACTGCCCAGCGGTCAGAGTGAAACGCTCATCGGTCGCCGCAAATGGAATCTGGCTGACCTGCAGCCAGATGCGACCGGTTTTCTCGATCAAAGCCTTCTCGAATTTTTCCGGTGTATCGGCCTGATAGAGGTCCTGGTCCAGCGAGAACAGATCGGTATATCGGAAACGGGCCACCACCAGCGTGTTGGCCAGGATCTGGATTTCCGAAAGATCCCTCATCGGGGCAACTTCAATCTGGATGGGAGATGGAACCAGAGTTCCATCGATGATCAGATTGCCTGAAAGATAAGCCCCAGCCCCATTGGCCGCCGTGGCATTGGCCAGCCGGCCGCGCCGGTATCTGGCGATAAAATCCTGCTCGGAGAGTCCTTTGCCCACCGGAGCGGAGCGCGAGAATCGCACATTCTTCGACTTCAGATCGACCTCCTGGCGAAGGGCAGGATTGGATTCGCCAAGTTTCCGGATGACAGCGCTGACATCCGGGAAGAATCCCCTGATGGTGACCATTTCGGGCAGCTCGGCGGTCCCATCGAAAACCAGGTCGGTAGCAGCCCGGATCCCCTGCAGGAATTCATCACGGGATATGTTGACCGCAAAGACCACCAGGCCATTGGCCTCCTGGATCAGCCAGGGATATTTTTCCTGAACCCGCTGGGCGCGCTCCTCCAGCTGATCGGTATGCGGATCGCTGTAATCTGTGCCGGCTGGCTGAATATCTGCCGGCAGATCCTGGCTGAATGCGGCCCCCAGCCAGAGGGTCAATCCAGCCGCCAGAGCAACCGCACCGTATCTTTTGATTCGGACCATGAGTTCACTCCTCCAATCGAAGCATGAGCTTCAATGCTTGTATTCTACCGGTTTTGATAAAGATCCAACTCCCTGCGGGCCGCTACAAAAGGAAAATCAAAGGCCGGCGGGTAACGGCAGCACTGTTCGAGAAAGCCCCTGGCGCGTGAATGATCACCATCCAGCTGGCCACGCAGAGCGGAGGCATACAGGACATTATTGGTCTCCTGAATGGAATGCGAAACCGCAAACAGCAGCAGCTTCTCCGGCTGCCAGTCGCCTCCCTCGAGAATCTCCCACAGGACCCGCCGGGTGGTTCCCGCCTCCTCTTTCGAATAGACCGACAGGACCTGGCGTGCGATTTCATCCAGCCCACACTCCCGTGCCAGACGGTACCAGGCCAGACGGTAAGGCTCGAGGAGTGGATTGGGGGTCCGAAACTGGGTTTCAAACACACGCAAAGCGTGATTCGGGGGAAGGTCTGCGAGGGCGGTATCCAGATTTGCGGCTGCATCCCAGATCGAGGATCGGTCCGGGGCCGAATCAAAAGCCTTCCTGGCGGCATTTCCAGCTCCTTGAGAAAGTAACACCGCACATTTCCAGTACAACTCAGAGGGGCGGTCCTGCATTGATTCGGGCCACTGGACCTCCTTCAGCAACCGGCAGGCTCGGGTGGCATCCCCAAGCCGCGCCGCAGCTCCCGCCAGCCAGGGGACACTGTCGATTGGCTCGCTCAGCTGCATGGGCAGGCGGGCTGCCAGGCTCCACAGGCCCTCCGGGGTTGCCTCCCTGAGCCACAGATGGGCCAGGGTTTCGAAATCCGAAGATGGCTGCCCCATGGTGGAGGCTTCCATGGATCTGGACAGATCCCGGGCTTCCTGGATTTTTCCCTCCCAGAGCATTCGCTGAAGCAGCATCTGCCCTCCCAGATGGGACAATTCACGGGATGCCATCGCTTCCAGCATGAAGGTGTGAGCCTGGGTGGGATCATGGACAATGCGGGCGAGCAGCAGCCTGTTTTCCAGGGTTGGAGAAAGTGTGTAGCGGTTCTCAAACTTTTCAACCAGCTGTCTGGATGGAAGCAGGTTCATCAGGAAATTCTGCGCCAGGCACATGGAATCCACCCCGAGTTCGGGTGTCTGGAGAAGCTTGTCGATCACCTCGAGGGCGGCATCAGGGCGCTTCATTCCGAGCAGGGCACGTGCTTCCAGGGTGCAGGCGGTGGCATAAAAAACATCATCCGGAAGCGGCAGAAAGACCTGCTGCGCCTGCCGTGCTGTCCTCAGGGCATTGGACCAGTTGGCTGACTGGCAGGCTTGCTCGGCGATCACGAGAAGCTGTGTGGGAATCGACTCCAGTGCGACCTGCCTGAGGTCTTGAGTTTTGCGGCTCATTTCCTGGGACTGGCTGTCCTGGGCCAGTGCCGGTTCATCCAGCAATCCGGGATGGAGGATCTGCTGGCTGGATACAATTCTTGAAACGAGCTTTCCCTCCGATGGGTCCTGGTAAGTCACACGGTAGCAGCCAGCTGCCCCGATGGAATACAGAATGGCGCTCGGAGTGGGGGGTGGAATCACCACCTCAGCATGGTCCAGAACTGCCTCTCCGGTCGAGGCGAGCACCTCGAAATGGTGGATGCCGGCCTGCAGGGGAACTTGCTCAAATGCCCAAGGCTCCAGAATCTCAGGGGCATGGCCATCCCGAACCAGCCGAACTGCCTGAGAGTATGGGTTGTGAACCCATACATCCTGATAAGCGGGTTCATGAAAAAGGGCGAACAGGACTCCCCCGGCTACAAGCAGCCCCGTCAGGGCAGCAATCCACAGGTTTCGTTTTGAGAACATAATTTCAATTTATCATTTTGATCCCGCAAGTGAGAGATGGGATAGATCTTCGGGTTTCATCAGGGAATCGCGAGGGACAGGGAGCGCTTTCCAGGATGCTTCATAAGTCGAGAATTAATGATCCTGCCTCTGGCTTCAGGAAATCTTTTTATCCAATACACAAAATTCATTTTCCTCCTTAAAATGATACAGATTTTCTTAATTGTTTGAGGTTCCGAATCTTCAGGAGGAGCTGCTCTATGCCTGCAAGCCAGTCCCGTTCCCGGGCTGCCATTCTCCATCGCTTGAAACCATTCACAGGCCAACACCTCTCTCAGATATCCTTTCCGCTGGGTGGGATTGGAACCGGGAGTGTGGGGTTATCCGGCCGGGGTGGATTGATCGACTGGGAAATTCTCAACCGGCCCAGTGTGGGGTCCTCCTACCCTCGCACTTTTCCGGTTCTGTGGGTTCGGGAAAAAGGAAAGAACCCGATCTGCAAGGTGCTCGAAGCCCCTCCTCTGCCGCCCTTCCAGGGGGGTGGTGGCGGGGATCCCCACCTGAATGGTGAAGGGCTTCCTCACATGGATTCCTGCACTTTCCTGGGCGAATATCCTTTCGCCTGGCTGGATTTCAAATCGCGATCTCTTCCAGTCAGTGTCCAGCTTGAGGCTTACAATCCATTCATTCCCAATGATCCGGAAGCGAGCGGATTTCCTGCCGCCATTCTGCGCTACAAAGTCACGAACCGTGCCAAGTCACCTGTCCAGGTGACCCTGGCCTGGAGCGTGTTCAACATGATCGGCTCGATCGGCGTCGCGGATCGTGACCCCGCCATGCGCACAGTCGAGTTCGGATATGGGAAGAATATCAACCGTTTGATCGATACCGACTCTCTGCGGGGGATTCATTTCTGCACAGAAAAATATTCTGGGGATCACCCACGCGCAGGTGACCTGGCTCTGGTGACCCCCAATCGCGATGTCACTCTGATGCGATGCTGGCTGCGCGGCCCCTGGTTCTCGCCGATGCATGACTTCTGGGACACCTTCTCCACCACCGGGTTGTTTATCGATCACGATTATCCCCCCAGTGATGAAAATCAGAGCGATGCCGGGGCGGTCGGAATCCGGCTCTCGCTGAAACCCGGGGAGTCCCGCGATGCCGTGTTTTATCTGACCTGGTATTTCCCTAACTTCGAAAAATATTGGCATGACTGCGGTCAGGCCGGTGGCTGCTGTCCACCGGCTGGAGGAAAACCTGTCTGGAAAAATTATTACGCCAGCCGTTTTGAAAACGCACTGGATGTGGCGGAAAGGCTTCACTCTGAAGAGGCTCATCTTCATCAAAGGACACAGGCCTTCCATCAGGCTTTGTTTGGTTCCAGCCTGCCTGAGGAAGTCCTGGATGCAGTGTCCAGCCAGATGGCGATCCTGAAGACCGCCACCTGTATACGCCTTCCTGATGGCACTTTTTATGGCTTTGAAGGTTGTGCACCGATGTCCGGCTGCTGTGAGGGATCCTGCACGCATGTCTGGAATTATCAGCAGGCTCTCCCCTTTTTGTTCCCATCGCTGGAAAGGTCGATGCGGACCGCCGATTACCAGTACAATCTGCGTGAAGACGGCGGAATGTGTTTTCGATTGCAGCTTCCTCTGGGTTCCAGCCCAAATGATTTTCATGCCGCAGCGGATGGCCAGATGGGCGGGCTGATCAAGCTCTATCGTGACTGGAAAATCAGCGGAGATGACACCTGGCTGGAGAGTCTCTGGCCCCGGGCCAGAAAGGCCCTCGAATTTGCCTGGGTTCAGTGGGATCCCGATCAGGATGGGGTGATCGATGGCATTCAGCACAACACCTATGACATCGAATTTCATGGCCCGAACCCGTTGACCGCTTTCTTTTATCTCGGTGCCCTGCGTGCCGGAGCGGAAATCGCTGAGCACCTCGGAGAATTTGAAAGCGCGGATCGTTACCGTGAGATTTTCCGGCAAGGCGCCACCTGGGTGGAACAGAACCTGTTCAATGGCGAGTACTTCATTCAGCAGCATGACCCGGAACTGGCCCCCATGAATCAGTTCGGGCCGGGGTGCCTCACCGACCAGCTGCTTGGCCAATGGATCAGCAGCCTCTCCGGCCTGGGAGATTTGATCGATCCCGGGTTGGTCAGAAAATCGTTGAAATCCATCTTTCGCCACAACTGGAGAAAAAGCCTGAAAGACCATGCCAACATGCAGCGTGTGTATGCCCTGAATGAGGAATCCGGCTTGCTCCTGTGTTCCTGGCCCAGGGGGGGGCGTCCCAGGGTTCCATTCCCTTACTCGGATGAAGTCTGGACTGGAATCGAATACCAGGTTGCCTCACACCTCATTCTCGAGGGGCTGGTGGAGGAGGGATTGGAAATCGTGCGAGGCGCAAGAGACCGTTTCGATGGCATCCGCCGCAACCCCTGGGATGAATTCGAATGCGGCCACCATTATGCACGGGCCATGTCTTCCTATGGCCTGCTGCTGGCTTGTTCCGGGTTCCAGTTCGACCGGGGAGCCGGGCTGATTGGTTTCGATCCCAGGCTGCCCGCCGGAAAATTCCAGTGCTTCTGGAGCCTCGAGGGAGGGTGGGGAATCTACCGGCAGAACCAGCGGTCCGAGGTGGAAATCGAAGTCATCGAAGGAACTCTCCCTCTGAAAACGCTGATCCTGCCCGTTTTCAAAAAGCGGCTTGATGTATCAGTCACCCTGGGGGCGAAAAAATTGAAAGCCTGGATGACACCTGAAGGTTTGATTGACCTGCAGCAGCGGATCACCCTCAAGGCCGGGCAGCGCATGCAGATTTCGGCGAAGAAAGCGAATCTCCATGCCTCATGAGGCCATCATTTACCGAACCGCCACACCTGAAGAGATCTATGATCTGCGCTGGAGGGTCCTGATTGCTGGAACTCAGCGCGATTCGCCGGAATTTCCTGGGGATTTTCACCCGGAGACACTGCATATCGGCGCCTTTGCCGGAGAGGCCATCATCGGGTGTGCGAGTTTTATCCCCTCCGAATGGGATGGAAAGCCTGCCTGGAGGCTGCGGGGGATGGCGACCGATCCGGACTGGCGGAATCGGGGGGTCGGGCGCGCCCTGCTCCGATTCGGAGAACAGGAAGCCCTCAAAGCTCATGTCTGGCCTTTCTGGTGCGATGCGCGTGTGAGTGCAGTCGAGTTTTACCTGAAACAAGGCTGGAACCTGGCTTCAGAAGAATTTTTCGTTGAAGCAGTCGGACCTCATCGAAAGATGGTAAAGTCGCTGCCGGTTCCTGCAGTGTCACTTAATTAAATCTTCTCGGGAGGCATGATTCACATGGTCACTTCACCCCGGTCTGCTGGCCCTTCCTTTAACTGCCAGCCCCCCCATCCCAAAAGATACAATCCCTGCATCGGCCTGATCGGCTGCGGCGGGATCAGCGAGCAGCACCTGCGTGCGTATCAGAAGGCAGGCTACCGTGTCATTGCCCTGTGTGACATCAATCTTACGAGCGCGGAGCAGCGGCGTGATGAATTTTTCCCCCAGGCGGAGGTGATGACCGATTACCGCCGGCTCCTCGACAATAAAGAGATCGAGGTGGTGGATATCACCACCCACCCTGAGGACCGCGTGGCATTGATCGGCGACAGCCTCGATGCAGGAAAACATGTCCTCTCCCAGAAACCTTTCGTTCTGGATTTGGAGGTGGGTGAACGCCTGGTCGATCTGGCACGCCGCCGAAAGGTCCTGCTGGCAGTCAATCAGAATGGACGCTGGGCGCCGCATTTCATGTACCTGCGCCAGGCCGCCCATGCAGGCCTGCTGGGGGCGCTCTCCAGCGCCGATTTCCTGGTCAGCTGGGATCATAACTGGACTGCCGGGACACCCTTCGACCGGATCCGCCACCTGATCCTGTATGACTTCGCAATCCACTGGTTTGATATCGCTCTCACCTTTTTCGGCAAAGAGCAGCCCGAGAAAGTCTCGGCTTCCATGCGGGTTGCACGCGGCCAGCGCTCCAGGCCCGCCCTGCTGGCTCATGCGCTGGTGGATTTCCGCCATGCCCAGGCCACCTTTTCTTTCAATGGCAACACCCTTCTTGACACCCACGATCAAACCCGCCTGGTGGGGGATCAAGGGGTGGCTTTCAGCCAGGGGCCTTCTCTGCAGAAGCAGCAGGTTTCTCTGGCCACCTCCGATGGAACTGTGCGCCCACGCCTGAAAGGGGCCTGGTTTCCGGATGGATTCGCGGGCGCCATGGGGGAGCTTCTTTGTGCGATTGAGGAGGGAAGGGAACCCTCTCATTCTGCAAAGGATAACCTTCGCAGCCTCGCAGTCTGCTTTGCCGCAATCGCCAGCGCCGAAGAAGGAATGCCACGCATTCCCGGCCAGGTCAGAAGCATCGAAGGCGCCGGAAAAATGACATCGCGTCGGTAAATCAGAGAATTTTATCCACAGGGGCTGATTTCGTGGGTGTGTGTAAGGTGTTGATCGCAATAGGGTTAAAGTGAGATTCGGGACTGGAGTGAAAGAGGGGCTTGACAGGCGGGGGGGGATTGGTATGATTCCATTTTGCCCGCGAAGAAAAGTTCGCGAGGCTGTTCTTTGACAACTGAGTGAGAATATAGCCTGCAAGGAAATGCAAATCTGTGTAGAGGGCATAAGCCCGTCTGTGATGAGTTGTATTCCCAAAAACAAAACACATCCGATGAAGCGAATAACTCAAAACGTCGTTTCATTGGTTGCCAAGATCAAGTGACAATGGAGAGTTTGATCCTGGCTCAGAACGAACGCTGGCGGCGTGGATAAGGCATGCAAGTCGAACGGGCTTTAACGGGTGGTAACATCTGTTAAGGCTAGTGGCGAACGGGTGAGTAACACGTGGGCAATCTGCCTCGAAGTGGGGGATAACATCGGGAAACCGGTGCTAATACCGCGTAATATCCAGGGATCGCATGTTTCCTGGATCAAAGGTGGGGATCTTTCGGGACCTACCGCTTTGAGAGGAGCCCGCGGTCGATTAGCTTGTTGGTGAGGTAATGGCTCACCAAGGCAATGATCGATAGCCGACCTGAGAGGGTGACCGGCCACACTGGGACTGAGATACGGCCCAGACTCCTACGGGGGGCAGCAGTCTAGAAGCTTCGGCAATGGGGGAAACCCTGACCGAGCGACGCCGCGTGCAGGATGAAGGTCTTCGGATCGTAAACTGCTTTCGCTGGGGGAGAAATGCCTGGAGGTGAATAATCTTCAGGTTAGACGGTACCCAGTAAAGAAGCCCCGGCTAAGTCCGTGCCAGCAGCCGCGGTAATACGGGCGGGGCGAGCGTTGTTCGGATTCATTGGGTGTAAAGGGTGCGAAGGCGGTCGTCTAAGTCGAAGGTGAAATGTCTACGGCTCAACCGAGGCATTGCCTCCGATACTGGACGACTTGAGTGCGGAAGGGGAGCGTGGAATTCCTGGTGTAGCGGTGAAATGCGTAGATATCAGGAGGAACACCGGTGGCGAAGGCGACGCTCTGGTCCGCAACTGACGCTCATGCACGAAAGCCAGGGGAGCGAACGGGATTAGATACCCCGGTAGTCCTGGCCGTAAACGTTGGGCACTAGGTGTGGGAGGTATCGACCCCTTCCGTGCCGTAGCTAACGCATTAAGTGCCTCACCTGGGGAGTACGACCGCAAGGTTGAAACTCAAAGGAATTGACGGGGGCCCGCACAAGCGGTGGAGTATGCGGTTTAATTCGAGGCAACGCGAAGAACCTTACCCGGGCTTGACATCACCGAAAGGATCCATGCTCACTGGAAACAGTGAGATTAGGAAGACAGGTGTTGCATGGCTGTCGTCAGCTCGTGTCGTGAGATGTTGGGTTAAGTCCCGCAACGAGCGCAACCCCTATCGTCAGTTACCAGCGGTTCGGCCGGGGACTCTGACGAAACTGCCGCCGACAAGGTGGAGGAAGGTGGGGATGACGTCAAGTCAGCATGGCCCTTACGTCCGGGGCTACACGCGTACTACAATGGCTGGTACAATGGGGTGCAATACCGCAAGGTGGAGCGAATCCTCAAAACCAGCCCTAGTTCAGATTGGGGTCTGCAACTCGACCCCATGAAGGCGGAATCGCTAGTAATCGTAGATCAGCACGCTACGGTGAATACGTTCCCGGGCCTTGTACACACCGCCCGTCACATGACCCGAGTCGTCTGCACCCGAAGCCGGTCACCCAACTCGCAAGAGGGGGAGCTGTCCACGGTGTGGAGGGTGAGGGGGATGAAGTCGTAACAAGGTAGCCGTTGCGGAAGCAGCGGCTGGATCACCTCCTTTCTAAGGAGCAAGGGCAGGAGATTCTCTTCTCTGGAGGGATGAAAAGAAACCCCCGGTCTCTGGAAGACTTTATGCCTTCCTTCTTTCCGGGCGGCCCGAAGCCCAAAGAGAAGTCTTTATAATCTCCATTAGTGCCCTCACTCCCACGGTCGATTACAATCCTCACCACAGACGGACTTACGTTCTTTACACGTTTCCATTTCCTGAATGGCCCATTAAAAGCCCCTGAATCTGAAAAGATCCGGGGGCTTTTTCGTTGTGCTCCCGGCCGGTTGCAATAAAAAAAGAAAGGAGGCATTCGGCTGAATACCTCCTCTTCATGAGTCTCAATTGTGCGGGGTGGTGAGAGAATTATTGACAGGTGTTGATGTACTGGACGCGATCGCCCAGGGGTTTACAATTTACTCCATCTTTTGTTATCAGAACCGCCAGGGACCGTTCTTGCATCCCTCTCTGACCATATTCACATCCGCAAGGCCATCCAGGTAGGTGACTGAAGAAGGTAATTGCGGTGCGAGGTCATAGAGCGGAGTTGCGGTACGCAAGGTGACATCAACAGAATAGACACTGGTTGCCGAATGGTCCGCCCCATACCAGCTCACAGCGAAACAGTCTCCCGTTTTGCTAAACGCAAGACCAGAGATCATGCCAATACCGGAAACAGCTGAGTTGCCAACTCCTTCCTGGGTGAAATTGGTGCTCATGATATCTGGTGAGGTAAAAAGGAGACTCCCTTCTTTTTTCGGTGGCGGAGTGTATCCCCAGGAGGTGGCATACCAGAGACCATTGGCTTTGTTGAAATCCAGGCCACAATCAGGATAAGGGCCGACGAAAGCGCCTACGCTGGAATTCACCACGTCTCCGTTCTGATCCAGATGCATTTGCAATGCATATCCCCGTAATGTCGAGTTACTGGTGACATTATCAACTCCATAGAGATTCCCGTCGTGAAAATCCAGTGCGTTAACCTGGGAAAAACCCTGTCCCAGAAAACCTGAGATCGAGACGTCCGAAAGGACTGCTCCGGAGCATCGGTCGACCTTCGCAATTTTGAAATCATGGGTATCCATATACGAACCACCATCAATATCATATGTGTTATGGCTGATATAAAGATATTTTCCCGAATCCGCAATTCCATTGATCCACATCCAGTCGTAGCTTTCAAAAGACATCGTCTTGTCGATCAGGCCGGTATTTGAATCGAGCCGGTAAACCACAGAGCTGGGGCCACTGGCTCCGGTACCCCAATCCACTCCACCTCCACCCCAGAACAATTCCGCGTGTGAAAATTCACCCGCATATCCCAGCCAGAACAAACTGAAAAAGAGAACTGACAGTCTTTGTTTCATTTCCTGCTCCTCCTCATGTGGCTTGACAGTATCAATGGCCTTTGAATTCTGTGGCTTGGCCGAATAAAAAATCATATCTGAGAGAAAATAGCACTTCATGGATACATAATCAAGAAGTAAATTTAATATATTACGATATGCCGGTATATCTAATTCATTGTGTTGTGTTTAAGTCAAAAGGGCTAAGTCAATAATATTTCGCTACTTTTGTTAAGCCCACATCAAACCGGGTCGACCCTTGGAAGCAACCAGATTCCGATGCTTTCCATCTGTCTTGGAAAATTCCCCGTTGCGGGGGATGATAAGCCTCGATCACGAAATAGAACCCCTTTTCAACAAGGACTTTGACAGATGACAATGGCTGGCCTTCTATATATCGATGCATTCGCCGGACTCTCCGGTGACATGTTCCTTGGCGGTTTGATCGGCCTTGGCGTTCCGGAAAAGATATTTTCAGACCTGCCTGGCCGCCTTGGATTCGAAGGGACCCGGATAGAGTTCGAGACTGTCAAACGGAAAGGCCTTGCCGCCCATAAGGTCAACATTCACTTCCCTCAAGAAAAGAAGCACCGCCACCTCTCCGATATCCAAGAGATCCTTGAGAAGTCGGATCTGGATCGACATGTGGTGGAGGCTTCTCTCGCATCTTTCAAACTGCTGGCGGATGCGGAAGCGCGAGTCCATGGGACCACTCCAGACAAAATCCACTTTCATGAAGTCGGTGCTGTCGATTCCATTCTCGATATTGTCGGAACGCACCAGGGAGTTGCGCATCTCGGTGTGGAAAGGGTCTTATGCTCGCCACTGCCACTGTCACGGGGAATGGCCACCATGGCTCATGGGCTGATGCCGTTTCCCGCTCCGGCGACTGTCGAACTGCTGCGCGGCTGCCCCACCTGCCCGGTCGATCTCCCTTTCGAATCGGTGACTCCGACCGGGGCCTGCCTGGCGGTATCGCTGGCCCATTTTTATGAGAGCTGGCCCGCCATGTCCATCCGGATGGTCGGCCTGGGCGCCGGCAGCAAAGAAGGAGGGCTGATGCCAAATGTGGTCCGGCTCATTCTGGCAGAAGAATCACAGCCGGTCCTGAAAGATTCGGTCTGGGTCCTGGAATGTGAAGTCGATGATATGAATCCGGAATTTTTTGAGCCGCTCTGGTGCTCAGCTTTTGACAAAGGAGCACTCGATCTTTTTATTACCCCCATCCAGATGAAGAAGGGACGCCCCGGCGCCTTGATCACCCTCCTCTGCCATGACCTCCATCGTGAAGAATGCGAACAGCTGCTCCTGCAGCACACCAGCACCTACGGCGTTCGGAGATCATGCTGTGAGCGAACCACCTTGAAGCGCGAGATTGTGGAAGTCGATACAGTGTATGGATGTGTCCCGATCAAAACTGTTCCCGGGATGGGGCAGAAAGCGGCTCCGGAAGCATCTGTGGTTCGGAAACTGGCTGAACAGGCCGGTGTTTCCATGTCGGTTGTCTATTGGGAAGCGATGAAACAGTTTGGAGGAAGACAATGAAACACTCTATAATTCAGTGCCTGATGATTTCCATGATTGCCGGCTCTCCTTTTTCTCTTCCAGGAAATGTTGCACCTCCCGCTCAGGCCGAATCAGTTCGTGTTATGTCCTTCAATATCTGGGTGGGCGGGGAAGCGGGTGGCCAGAAACTCGAACAGACTGTGGAAGTTATCAGAAAAGCATCTCCTGATATTGTCGGGCTGCAGGAAGTCCTCGGTCCCGAAGTCAACAAAGTCCGCCCGGATAACGGCAAGAAAATCGCCGACAGCCTCGGCTGGAACTATTTCAACCAGGGGGATGGAACCGCCATCATCACACACTGTCCCATCCTCGCCTCGACCCCGCGGAAATGGGGGATTGTGATCCAGCACCCCTCCGGGAAAAGACTGTTCCACTTCAATGTGCACTTCAACGCAGCCCCTTATCAGCCCTATCAGTTCCTGAAAATCCCGTATCATGATGCCCCATTCTTCAGCACTGAAGCGGAACTGATTCAGGCTGCCCGCGATGCACGCGGCAAACAGGTTGACAGCCTGCTGACTGAACTGCCGGTGGCATTGATGAGCGGAGCACCTGTCTTTCTGACAGGTGATTTCAATGAGCCTTCATTTCAGGATTGGACCCAGCGGGCTGAAAAGGCCGGAGTCTGCCCGGTCAAGGTCGAGTTTCCCGCCACACACTCGATAGCCGCTGCGGGGATGAAGGATGCTTTTCGTTCGGTATTTCCCGATGAGGTGGCCAGGCCGGGGTGGACCTGGACTCCGACCACTTCCCCGGATGACCCCAAAGACCATCACGACCGGATCGATTATGTCTGGTATGCCGGAGAAAAGGTGGATGTCCTTAAAACCGAGATCGTGGGGGAGAAAGCCGAAGCCGCAGACATTCTGGCAACCCCCTACCCCTCGGATCACCGAGGGGTGGTGGCGACCATTCGAATAGATTGAGGTGGAATGAATCCGCCTGGGGGTTATTTGACTGCGCGGTGAAATAACCGGCGTGGTGGAGGCGGCATCTGATACGCCTGGCCCGGTGCGCTGGGGGCTGCTTCGATGCGCAGAGTCGTCTCCTGGATGAATTTCCCATCATCATAATCGACAAAGACCGGATATTCCCCATTGGGCACATTGGGCATTCCTTCAATCCTCGCCGCAGTCGATGTCCGCGGGTCGAGGTTCATCGATTTCAATTCGGCCAGGGAATCCGAGTCCTTCGCATCCAGCCAGTCGCCGACTGTCATCCCCATCAGAGAATTGGTGGCCGATCCATTCATCGATTCCATGATCTTCAGCTGGGTGATATCCAGTTCTTTCCCGGAAACGATGCGGCCATTGCTGTATATCAGGCGGACGAACAGCATGGCAGTGAAGTCATTGGGTCCAAGGGTTGATCCGGGAACAATCTGGACCAGTGACGGATTGATCTGGAGGTCGATGCCGATGATTTCGGCTTCGGGGCTGACCGCTCCGCTGTCAACACGCAGGCTGCCTGCGCCACCGGTGCCATCCGAACCGTCATCGTCATCATCATCATCATCGTCGTCACCATCATTGTTGTTGTTATTGCCACCTGTACCGCCTGCCGAGAAATTGCCGCTTACCGGACAGATCCCATCGACAACAATCTTCCAGGTTCCTTCAAAACGCCGGTTGGTGTCATTCCAGGCCCCCTCCATTTCGAGTTTGAAACGTGGCCCCTGGGCATGGATATACAGTTTGCACTGATTCAGCGATCCCTTCCCGCCGCTGAATGGGCCATTCAGGGCATTGACCACACAATGAGGTTTGAAGTTCTTGAAGATCACCGCCACAGATTCAATGGCCTGCCCCTTTCCAGAGACCAGGAAACGGACAGTCAGACCCGGACTGAGGTAGGCGGTATAGATATCATCCACACAGGCAGCCCTGCCCTGTGTGGCGCATGTCAGCCCGATGGCCAACCCCAGAATTTTAATGGTGCAGCTGTTTTGAACCCTGAACCCGAACATGAACCATTCACTTCCTTTCGCCCCTCAGGCGCCCTTATTCCTGAGGTTATATCCAACTCCCAACCAGTGATAGTGCAATCAACATGCCATCAGGCGGATCCGGCTTTTTTGTCTGTTTTTGTGTGAATCTGGCAGAAATCAGGTATTTCGCCGATTTTTTCAGTGAATGTTTCTACTCACACCGGGCTACAGTGTGAATAATACTTCACACTTTGTCCGCCATTTTCAAGGCGGAAGGAGCCGGAGCTCCTCTCAGGCAGTAGGACATGATCTGAAGCCGAAGGTCCTCGTCGATGGTCTCAAAACGCAATCCGGCCTGATACTGATACCCGCTTTTTTTCGCCCAGCGGACCATGGCAAGCCCCCGGGTCTCATTGGTGTTCAATCCCAGGCGATGAATCAGCTCCGTCAGATTCAAAGTGACGAGAGACCCGGCCTTCCAGGGCAGTGTTCCTCCAACCAGGACCCCCCCTCCCGACAGGTTCTGAATCATGCAGGGAAATTCAAGGACAATCGGTTCCTGCCCATTTGTGAAATATCGCCGGAAACGATCCTTCGAACGATTCAGGATCAGCAGCTGCTCATCGTATTTCTGCGGAATCGGATCGAGCAGGAGTTTCACCTGATACTGATCGGCTTCCTTCCGGCAGTGCTCCACACGGGTCCACCATGTTGGTTTGTCCTGCTTGAGGCGCAAGGCTTCAAAGAAGTGGGAGCCATCTACCAGGATAGGCTCCCCTTCACCGATATCCAGAGGAGAGTCGATCCAAAGCCCTTCACGCTCCGGGTAGGCGACAGTCATGATCGATGCTGACGGGCACTGGAGGCGACGGCGCGGAGAGCTGCGGTTCCTTTTGGCCAGATCCGGCAGATTCAGGAGGCGCGCCGCGATGATCTCGATTTTCCTCACAAGAAGTTCGAAGTCGATGGGTTTGACACAATAATCGGTAGCACCTAATTCCAGAGCCTTGAGAACCGATGCTGTGTCTTTCAGGCCGGAAATGACGATGATCGGAAGATGCCGGGTTCGGTCACGGCTTCTCAAAAGCCGTGTCATTGCAAATCCATTCAGTCCCGGCATGCGCAGATCGGCAAGGATCAGGTCCGGCACCCGTTCATTGATCATCGCCAGAGCGGCGTTTCCGCTGGCTGCCTGGCGTATCCGGAAGGTTGGGAATTTCTCGGCAAGGTTTCCGACAACGACTTCACGAACCATCGGTTCGTCATCCACAACCAGAATTTCCAGATCAGAAGCCGAATGTCGCTGCATTTTCGTTGACTGTATTATAAAGGGTTTCTCTATCCATGTCATTCATGGCCCTGGGGGGGAACCTGTGCCTCGATGGCCTTGCGGTGCTTACGGTAAAGCCTGCGGTGCGGGCTGAAGTCCATGCTGTTCCGGAAAATGGAGAGGTTGTCAGTTCATTTCCAAAAGCGTCTTGCGTGAAGTAGTAGAGTTCGTTGCTGCGATTCGTGACGTTGGCGTTGTACACCGCGAGCACATTGCCAACTGCATCATAAGTGTATGTGTAGTCGTTGGTGGAGTCGGGGGTTGAGGTGTAGGCCTCCGTCTGGGTCATCTGATTCCTCATGGTTGCTGTTGCAAGGCGATTATACACTATCCGGTTCAACCATCCAAAACTTTATTTCCGCGCCTTCTATGTCAATCTTTGCTCCTGTTTTTGTCATCCGCATTCCCCCCTCTGTCATCCCCAACTCTTCTTCGTCATCCCCAACTCTTCTTCGTCATCCCCGCGAAAGCGGGGATCCATGGTCCGCGCCATGCTTTCTGGATTCCCACTTTCGTGGGAATGACGGATTGGGGGTTGGGAATGACGGGTTGGGGGGTTGGGAATGACAAAAGGAGACGACCCGTTTTCGGTAGGGGCACAGCATGATATGCCCAGGGAGATCGCCCGTTTTCCAAAAGGGCACGTCAAGCCGTGCCCCTACGGGACATTCGAGACCTCGCTGGTGATGCTCCCGGCCAACGGTCATCAAGCCGTGCCCCTACGGGACAATCGAGGCCTCGCCGGTGACGCTCCCGGTCAACGGTCATCATGCCGTGCCGCTGCGAGAGCCGTATATCAAAACGCCAAATCTCTTCGATCAATTGGACAGAAGCACCTCCAGCTGTTACCTTTCCTCTATTGCCATCAGACATTTTTTCTTTGAAAAGGGGATGATTCCATGAGGTGCAATCCAAAGCAGGTTGAAAGATTGAAGTGGTTCCATGAGGCGCGATTCGGGATGTTCATCCATTGGGGGTTGTACACGCTGCTGCAGCGCGGGGAATGGGCGATGTATGTCGAACGGATTCCCACAGAGGAATATGCGCGCCTGGCCGACCAGTTCAAACCGCGCCGTTTCGATCCGGATGCCTGGGCCGGGCTGGCGGTCGAGGCCGGGATGAAGTATGTCGTGATGACCACACGCCATCATGATGGCTATTGCCTGTATGACAGCCAGGTATCCGATTTCACCTCAGTGAAGACAGCCGCCCGCAAGGATTTTATCGGTGAATATGTCAAAGCGGCCCGCAAAGCCGGCCTGAAGGTCGGTTTTTATTACTCCCTGCTGGACTGGCGGTTTCCGGGTTACTGGGAACCGAAGAAATGCAAAGACAGCGCGGAAGAAATGGTCTGCCAGTATCATGCGCAGGTGAAAGAGCTGCTCACTCAATACGGCCATATCGATGTGCTGTGGTATGATGGCCACTGGATGCACTCCGCCCCCGACATGAACCTGGCCGAATTCTGGCGTTCAAAGGAAATCAATTCCTGGGCACGAAAAACTCAGCCCCACATCATCATCAACAACCGTTGCGGCCTGGATGAAGACCTCGACACCCCCGAACAGCATGTGGTCGCCTCAGCTGCCGGGCGCGGGTGGGAATCCTGCATGACTGTCGGTGATCAGTGTGGCTGGGGATACATCCATCACAATCCGAACATGAAGACTGTCACCCAGCTCCTGCAGCATCTGTCCACCGCAGCTTCAGGGGATGGCAATTTCCTTCTCAACATCGGCCCCAAACCGGATGGATCGGT
>JAANMY010002222.1_pt1 | contig 18867 bp, 18 predicted proteins | sample 7279691 | NCBI WGS metagenome assembly JAANMY01 (sample SAMN14094543, study PRJNA606508) | bioreactor metagenome | isolation source: A lab-scale SPAN reactor treating ammonium-rich wastewater day 388 | place: Ireland: Galway | collected 2018-02-07
GCCAGCAGACGGCTGAACCAGCTCGTGGGTGCGGCGGGTGGCGGGTTGCGATCAGGTATCGACGCGGCGTCGCGCGCTGCTCCAGTGGGCTGGCTGCGCATCACTGGCGGCGCTTCGGGCGCGGCTGCGGGTAGCGGTGCAGGGCTCACCTTCGCCTGGGGAGTCACCGTCGCCTCCGGGGCGGCGGTTCTGGCGCTGGGGCGCTCGGTGGCTGGCGCCTGGTCGAGGCGGGCGTCGAGCAACTGCCGGTAGTGGCGAAGCAGTACCGAATCCTGCGGGGGTTGCGGCAATCCGGCGACCGATGCGAGCTGCTCGAAGTGACGACGCAGGATGGAGTCGGTGGGCAGGGAGTCAGCAAGCATGATGGGCACCTCCTCGATGGATGGCTCTGTGCGCCGGCGCGCGGTGCGCGGATGGGCGGCTGCGCTGAAACGGCGCAAGCCCTTCTGTCAGGCAAACCTTGTGCCAGTCGTGTGCAGGGGCGCGTGGCGCCCGTTGCACGGCAATCCCGGCGGTCCGCGGTCCGTGCCGCGCCGATGCATTTGCGTCAATGTTGGGCAGGTGCTACTTTTTTGAACATAACCATAAAACTGCATTTCCGGACGACGATTCCGGGGAGCACGAGGAGGAAGACGATATGAACGTTGTGCCGCAGTTGAAGCAGGCGCGCGAGGACCGTGTTGCCATTGCGCGTGAGGAGTTTTTCAGCCGCGGTGTGTTGCCCGAGGATGATGTTTCTCCGCTGATCCTGCGCTCGTGGTCGCGCTGTCGTGATTCGGGGCTGGACCCGCGCACGACGCGTGCGGTGGATGTGGCCGGCCGCGGTCAGCTCGAGGAATCGCGCAACCAGAGCAGCACCCTGCTGAATCTGGCGAGCGGCGTGATGGAGCACGTGTTCGACCAGATCCGCGCATCGGGCAGCATGGTGATCCTCGCCGACCTCGACGGCATGATCATCCACAGTCTGGGCGATCCGGCTTTCGTGGACCGCGCGCAACGTGTCGCGCTGCAACCGGGCGCGCGCTGGGACGAGGCCAGCCTGGGCACCAACGGCATCGGCACCGCCCTGCTCGAGCGCGCGCCGGTCGAGGTCTTCGGCTCCGAGCACTATCTCGACCGTAACGTCTTCCTGAGCTGCTGCTCGTCGCCGATCTTCGATCCGCAGGGCGAGCTCGCCGGCGTGTTCGACATTTCGGGCGACTACCGCAACCCGCAGCGCCACACGATGGGCCTGGTACGGTTGTCGGTGCAACTGGTCGAGAAGCGGCTGTTCGAGACCGAGTTCAGCAAGCACATCGTGTTCGCCTTCCACACCCGGCCGGAGTATGTCGGCAGCCTGCAGGAGGCGCTGATCGCCCTCGGGCCCGACGGCGCCATCCTCGGCGCCAACCGCGGCGCGCGCGAGTGGCTCGTGCGCCAGACGGGCGAGGCGGGTACGGCGAGCTTCGGCGATCTGTTCAAGCTCGGCTTCGGCACCATCCTCGACCGTGCTCAGGCGGGCGCCGGCGACCTGGTGCGCCTGGGCACCAAGAGCGGGGGCGAGATCTACGTGCAGGTGCGCGGCATGCGCCCGCTCGCGCTCGCGGGCGCCGGAGTTGGTGCCGGGGTGGGCGACGCTGAGGAAACGCGCCGGCCCGCCGCCGAGCCCGTGCGGCAGGCCGACGCGGGCAGTGGCGACCGCCTCACGCTCGATCAGCTCGATACCGGCGACGACAAGCTGCACCGCGCGATCGAGCGCGCCAAGCGCATCGGCGGCAAGAACATCCCCTTGCTGATCCAGGGCGAATCGGGCGTGGGCAAGGAACTCTTCGCGCGCGCCTTCCACAACGCCTCGAGCCGCGCCGACGGGCCCTTCGTGCCGCTCAACTGTGCGGCGATCCCCGAGAACCTGATCGAATCGGAGCTGTTCGGCTATGTCGGCGGCGCGTTCACCGGCGCGCGCCGCGAGGGCGCGGTCGGCAAGGTGCAGCAGGCCCACGGCGGCACGTTGTTCCTGGACGAGATCGGCGACATGCCGCTGGCCATGCAGACCCGGCTCTTGCGCGTGCTGCAGGAGCGCAGCGTGACGCCGGTGGGCGGGGTGAAGTCGATTCCGGTCGACATCTCGCTGGTGTGCGCCACCCACCGCGTGCTGCGCGATGCGGTAGCCAACGGCGAGTTTCGCGAGGATCTTTACTACCGCGTGAATGGCCTCACCGTCACCCTGCCACCGCTGCGCGAGCGTAGCGACGTGGCGACGCTGGTCGAGCGCCTGCTGCAGGCCGAGGCACGCGAGTCGGGCCGGTTGGGCATCCGGATCAGCCCGGAGGTGATGCGCTTCTTCGAGACCTACCCGTGGCCCGGCAACATCCGCCAGATGCACAGCGTGATGCGGGTCGCGGTGGCCTTGCTCGACGATGACGAGGAAGAGATCGGCGCGATCCACCTGCCCGAGGAGCTGTTCGGCTCCGACCCCGTCTGCGTGCGTGGCGACGTGGCGAAGACGGTGGCCCCGGCGTCGGGCAGCGCGGTGGAGGCTGTGGAGCCGACCGCGCCGCGCAGCCTGGATGAGCTGGAGATGGACGCGATCGCGGCGGTGATGCGCGAGGTCAAGGGCAACGTGTCGGCCGCCGCGCGCCGGCTGGGCGTCAGCCGCAACACGCTGTATCGCAAGCTCGGCCGCATGAGCTGAGGGCTCAGGGGCGGCCGACGAGGCTCGCCGCCCGTGCCACGATCCGCGCCAGCAGGGCTTGCGCCGCGTCGCCCCCCGCGCTGTTCACCGCGGGCGCACGGTAGGTGATGGTGACCGTGCGTGGTGCCTCGGGCAACGTGTACACCGCAATCGAGAGCGGACACAGCGCGATGTGTGTGCGCGCCTCCGCGGCCAGGCGCGCTGCCACTGCGGCGCTGCAGAAGGTGAAGATTTCGGCATCGGCGTAGAGGTCCGGGCGGTGACCGAGGTCGCCGGCGGTGCGCGCCAGCATGTCGGCGAAGTGGCTGACCACCGGTGTGGCGATGCCCTCGTCGGCGATGGATTCGACCAGTGCGTCGCGCACGTCGGTGAAGTCGATGTCGGTGATGCTGTGGGTGCGCACCTCTGCTGCCGGCTCGTGCGCGTTGGCGGCGGGCGCCAGGACCAGCACACAGGCGACCAGCAGCCCGATCCCGGCGCAGGCAAGGCACCGCAGCGCGCGCAAACCCGCGCGTCCGTGAGCAAAGCTGTGGTGCTGCAGATTCATCAGGCGATTGTCCCCGGCGCATTTGTTGCTTCGTGGCGGTGACCCCGATCCTCCGGAGCCTTTTCCGCATGAACGCACGAAGCTGTCTTGCCGCCCTGTTGCTGGTTCACAGTTGTGCCGCGCTGGCGCAGCCCCTTGACGAGGAGGCGCTCGCCGACCTGACTGCGCGTCCGAGCATCGGGCTCTACAAAGCCTACGCCGAGTTCAAGATGGCGCGCTACGACAGCGCGCGCAGCATCTGGCAGGCGCTCGCCGACAAAGAGGTTGCCGAGGCGTGGTTCCATCTCGGCATCCTCGCCGAGGATGGGCTGGGCGAGGCGCGTGATGCGCGCGCCGCGCTGGCGCATTACCTGCGCGGCGCGGAAGCGGGCTCGACGAAAGCGCAGTACCGGCTCGGCCTGCTGTATCTGGAGGGCGGCCTGGTGGCGCCCGACCGCGAGCAGGCGCGCTACTGGCTGGCCGTGGCGGCGGCCAACGGCGACGACGAGGCCGCGCGGCGGCTCGATGCGCTCCGCCGGGCCCAACCGCAGCCGTGAGCGCGCGCAGGGTGGCCGAGGCATGATCGCTGCGCTCGCGAATTAGCGCCTTGGCGCCGTGAGTGCGGCCTGTTCCGCCGCCGGGAACAGGTGCACCACCGAGCGCCGGAATTCGTGCTCGGCCAGCGCCAGCCCGGCAAAGCGCGGGGGGATCGCGGTGGCGAACACCTCGGTCATGTCCAGGCCATCTTCGGCTGCGTTGCGGATGGTGTCGGCGAGCCAGCCGAGCCAGGCGCGGGTTTCCTGTAGCGGAGCAGTGTCGGTGGCGACTTCGCCATGGCCCGGCACCCAGCGCTGCGCGGGCAGGCGTTCGAGCGCGTCGAGCGCGTCGAGCGCGGCGAGCCAGCGCGGGATGTCGGCGTGGGGCGTGGTGGGCGCGCGGCCGTTGAAGATCAGGTCGGAGGCGAACACCGTGCCGCTTTCGTGATCGACCACGGCCAGGTCGGCAACGGTGTGTCCACCGAGCGCGAGCAGCTCGAGGTCGCGGCCGCCAATGCGCTGCCTGCCCGCGCTCAGCGGGCGCGTCGGCACCACGACTTCGGTGTCGCGCATCCAGTCGCCGTTGAGCCGGTACATGTTGGCGTTGAAGGCCTCGCCCTCGCTGCGGATGGCGGCGATCGTCTCCGGCAGCGCGGAGAGCGTATCGGCCGGGAAGGCCTGGTTGCCGAGGAAGTGGTCGGGGTGGTGGTGGGTGTTTACGGTGAGCACGACCGGCCGCTCGGTGATGCGGCGGATCGCGGCCAGCATCTGCTCGCCGTAGCGCCGTGACGAGCCGGTGTCGATGACGATCACGCCCTCCGGGCCGACGATGAAGCCGGTGTTGACGATGTTGCCGCCATTGGCGAAGGAGAAGTCTTCCTTGAGGCCGACCAGCACATAGACGCCGTCGGCGATCTGCCGGGGTTCGAGCTGGTAGTCAAAGCGCTCGGCGCGCGCGGCGGGGATCAATGCGAACAGCGCGAACAGCAGCGCAAGCGCGGCGGGCTTCATCGTGTCACCCAGGCGTCGATGCGGTTGCCGTTGTTGTCGCGGCCGCTCACCTGCAGCCGTGCGCCGGGCGCGACCTCGGCGAAGTCGAGTGTGAAGCTCGGATTCTCGGCCACCGGCTCCAGCGGCTGGATGCGGGCCAGCGTCTGGCCGGATTCGTCCGCAATCACGATGTCGTCGATGTGAAACGCCGGGATGCCCGCCGCCAGCCCGGTGTCCATCGGGTGGATGATGCGCATGCGCAGGCGCTCGCCGCCGCCGATGCGCGGCCACAGGCGGCCGTTCACCTCATTGAGTCGCTCCTGCCATTCGGGCGAGCCAGAACCGAGCGAAGGCAGGGTGCAGCCGCCGCCGGTGGTGGTGACCCAGGCGCCGCCCACTCGCCACACGCCGTCCGCCGTGCGCACCGCCGCGCGGATCGGTGAGGACTGCTGCAGCTTGATGCGAAAACCCAGGCTGGCGCGCGCCGTGCCGGGCTCGAAGCGCAGCGCCTTCACGATCGGGTTGAAGTCCGCGAACACGATCATCTCTTCCACGCCCGCCACGGCGGTGGCGTCGACCGTGATCGGCACGTTGAGCGGGTCTTCCGCCACCGCCGGGCCGCTGACCTTGATGCGGGCGTCGAAGACTACTGGCTGCGCGGCGAAGAATTCCTTCTGCATGTCGCCCCAGCGTGGCGAGTCGAGCGGGTCCGCAACGGGCGAGGACGCGGGCGCGGGCGCGGCCGCGGTGGGGGCGGCCCAGGCGCCGGTGGCGCAGGCCAGTATGGAAGCGATACCCGCGAGCAGCAGGCGCCGGGCCGAGCCGGGTGGTTTCATGGTGTGGTCCTGGAAGCCGGGCCGGCTGGGGTGTCCGCCGGCGATGCCTGTGCGTTTGCTGCAATCGCCGTGCCAGTCGCTGGCCCCAGGCCCGGCCTCGCCGGGCGGAACAGGCCTGTTCCGAAGCGCAACATTTCTGTTCCGCCGCGCTGTTGCGGACCGAAGTTTTGCGATGCGGCTGGAGCAGCGCGGCACAAGGCTGCTGCACGGACGCCGCCCGTCGATCCCCGCCCCCCGCAGCCCCGGGTGCCGCACCGACGCTGGGCTTGCACGGTGATGCCAGACCCCGCTCGCGGCCGTGTGGCATGGCGATTGCAGTTTGCCTCCTGTCCGGCGCCAGCACGGTGCCGGAGCCCATGCCACCACACCACAGGCAAGAGAGACACGAGGAGGAGTCGAAAATGAACAAACACAAGCAGCGGCAGCATCTGCCCGCCATGCTGAGCGCGCTCGCCATCGCCATGGCGGGTTTCGGGACCGCAGGCAGTGCGCTGGCGACCGGCGTCACCGACGAGGACATCCTCAAGGATGCCGAAACCACGCACCAGATCGTCACCCACGGCCTGGGCACCAAGGGCCAGCGCTACAGCCCGCTCGCCAAGGTGAACCCCGACACCGTGAAGGACCTGGTGCCGGTGTGGGCCTTTTCCTTCGGCGGCGAGAAGCAGCGCGGCCAGCAGTCCCAGCCGCTGATCCACGACGGCAAGATGTTCGTGACCGGCTCGTACAGCCGCATCTACGCGCTCGACACCAAGACCGGCAAGAAACTGTGGAAGTACGAGCATCGCCTGCCCGACGGCATCATGCCCTGCTGCGACGTGATCAACCGCGGTGCGGCCATCTACGGCGACCTGGTGATCTTCGGCACGCTCGACGCCCAGCTCGTCGCGCTCAACAAGGACACCGGCAAGGTCGTCTGGCGCGAGAAGATCGACGACTACAAGGCCGGCTATTCGATGACCGCGGCGCCGCAGATCGTCAAGGGCATGATCATCAGCGGCGTGTCGGGCGGCGAGTTCGGCGTCATGGGCCGGGTCGAGGCGCGCGACGCCAAGACCGGCAAGATGGTGTGGATGCGCCCGGTGGTCGAGGGCCACATGGGCTACACCTACGACAAGGATGGCAAGCCGGTCGAGAACGGCATCTCCGGCACCGCCAACGCCACCTGGCCGGGCGATCTGTGGAAGACCGGCGGCGCGGCGACCTGGCAGGCGGCCTACTACGACCCCGACGTCGACCTGATCTTCATGGGCACCGGCAACCCGTCGCCGTGGAACTCGTGGCTGCGCCCGGGCGACAACCTGTACTCCTCGGCCACCGTCGCCATCGACCCCGACACGGGCAAGATCGCCTGGCACTACCAGAGCACGCCGCACGACGGCTGGGACTACGACGGCGTGAACGAATTCGTGTCCTTCGAATACAAGGACCCGAAGACCGGCCAGCTGGTGAAGGCCGGCGGCAAGGCCGACCGCAACGGCTTCTTCTTCGTCAACGACCGGACCAACGGCAAGCTGCTCAATGCCTTCCCCTTCGTGACCCGCATCGACTGGGCCAAGGGCATCGACATGCAGACCGGGCGGCCGATCTTCGACGACGAGAAGCGCCCGGGCAACCCCTTCGTCGAGGGCGGCGGCACGGTCGAGGGCGGCAAGGGCAAGGTGGTGTTCAACGCGCCGTCCTTCCTCGGCGGCAAGAACCAGATGCCGATGGCCTTCAGCCCCGACACCGGGCTGTTCTACGTGCCGTCCAACGAGTGGGGCATGGACATCTGGAACGAGCCGGTGAGCTACAAGCGCGGCGCCGCCTACCTGGGTGCCGGCTTCACCATCAAGCCGCTGTACGAGGACTACATCGGCGCGATGCGCGCGGTCGATCCGGTGAGCGGCAAGATCGTGTGGGAGGTCAAGAACAACGCGCCGCTGTGGGGCGGGGTGCTGACCACCGGCGGCAACCTGGTGTTCTACGGTACCCCTGAGGGCTTCCTGAAGGCGGTGAACGCCAAGACGGGCGAGGAAGTCTGGCAGTTCCAGACCGGCTCGGGCGTGATCGCGCCGCCGGTGACCTGGGACGAGAACGGCGAGCAGTACGTCGCCGTGGTCTCCGGCTGGGGCGGTGCGGTGCCGCTGTGGGGCGGCGACGTCGCCAAGCGCGTGAACTACCTCGAGCAGGGCGGCACCGTGTGGGTGTTCAAGCTGCACAAGAGCTGATCCCGCGCGGGGCTAATGCCCTGGCGCCGCCTGCGGGCGACGCCAGGGGCCGTGATTGCGGCCCGGACGCAGCAGCGCCCGGGCCGCATTGCGTTGTGCCCACCTCCAGACATCCACTTTCCACCTCGCAGATTTCTGCAACCATGGAGTTCAGACGATGAAGCATTACCCGAAGACCAGGACCCTGGCCGCACTCGCGTTCGCGGCCCTCACCAGCGTCGGCGTGCACGCCGGCGAGCGCGCCACGCCGCGAGAGGCGCAGGTGCTGTTCGAGCAGGCGGTGAAGTACATGGACGCGAACGGACCCGAGCGCGCGTTCGCGGCCTTCAACGACCGTAAGGGCGAGTTCGTGCGCAAGGACCTGTACGTGTTCGTGATCGACGACAAGGGTGTGTATCACGCCAGCGGCGCGGCGCCCGAGGCGCTGGTCGGCCTGACCGTGCTCAACACCACCGACGCCGCCGGCAATCCGCTGTTCCGCGAGATGATCGACCGCACCCGCGTCAGCCCCGAGGCGACCGTGCGCTACATGTGGCTGAACCGCGTGACCAACAAGGTCGAGCCCAAGGTCAGCCATGTGCGCAAGCTCGGCAGCTATGTGCTGGGCGTGGGCTACTCGGCGCCGCGCGCCAGCGCCGACGACGCACGCGCGATGCTCGAGCGTGCGGTGGCGCTGGCACGCAGCGAAGGCCACGCCACCGCTGCCGCGCGCTTCAACGACCGTCGCGGCGACTTCGTCAGGGACGATCTCTACGTGTTCATGGTCGATATGGACAGCGGCCGCTTCGAGGCGATAGGAATGAACCCCGCGCTAGCGGACACCGACGCCGTCGGCCTGCGCGATGCGGCGGGCAATGCGCTGGTGGCGGAGATGATCGCCAAGCTGCAGTCTGCGGACGAGGCGACGGTGGATTATGTGTGGCGCAACCCAGTGACCAACGTCGTGGAGAACAAGCGCTCGTACGTGCGCCGCGACGGGCGCTCGCTGATCGGGGTGGGGCACTACCTGGAATAAGGGAGCAGGGCGCTGTTCCGGAACGCAACAATTTCGTTGCGCTCCGGAACGCTCCATTGCTCAGGGCACGCGGTGGCGGACGCCGTTGGCCGCGAACAGACGGGCGAGTTCGCCCGAACGCTGCAGGTCGGCCAGCGCATTGCCCAGCGCGTCGGCGAGCGCGGCGCTGTCTGCTTTCACGGCCATGCCGAGCGGCCAGCCGCTGACGCGCAACTCGGGCATGGCGAGCGTGTCGATCGCGATGCCCGGGTGGGCGGACAGCGCGGCCTCGAGCTCGCTGCGCGTGCCCATCGCCGCGGCAATCTCGCCGTTCCTGAGCGCGGCCGCCGCCTCGCCGAGGTTGCGGAAGTGCACCACGTTGGGCCGCAGCGCGCCGTCCATCAACTGGAGCAGGAAGTCGCTGGCGTGGCTGTCGAGTTCCACGCCGATGCGCTCCCCGGCAAACACCGCGAAGCTCTCCGCTGCCGAGCCCGAAGGTGCCGGCACGCGCTCGGTGAGGCGCGCCAGGGCCAGGGTCTCGAGGTGGTAGGGGCCGAAGATCTTCACCTGGCGGTTGGCGGCGGCGAAATGCACGTCCACCGGCACGTGCAGCATCACGTCGGCCGGCTTGTGGCCGAGGTAGTGGCCGCGCCAGACCATGTTGCGCAGGTCGTCGTTCATGTTCTCGTCGGCGGGGAACTCGACGATCTGCGGCTGCAGCCCGAGGCGCTCGGCGAGCGCCCTGCCGAGCGCGACGTCGATGCCCTTGCCCGCTGCCGACCAGGGCGAAAAGTTGGCGTACACCGCGACGCGCAGCGTGCCCGGCTGCTGCACTTCGAGTTCGGTCGCCGCCGCCCGCAGCGGGCTGGCGGCGAGCAGGGCGAGGGCACCGGCGCCGAGCAGGAAGCGGCGGCGGTCACTGTTCTTCATGGACCGTCTCCAGCCACGCGCGGATTGCCCACATGGCTTCCTGGGTGAGCATGCCCTCGAACGGCGGCATGTACACCGCGCCGTTGCGGGTGACGCCGTTGCGCACCTTGCCGATGAAGAACTCGTCCATCTCGTCGCCGCGCTCGAGGTAGCGCAGGTCCGGGGCGATGCCGCCCGACACCGCGCCCAGGCCGTGGCAGCGCGCACAGTTCTGGTTGAAGGCCGAGTCGCCGATGCGGATGGCGTCGGCGTTGTCGCGATAGGGGTTGGCGATGCGCCAGTCCGCACCGAGCTGGGTCAGGCTGCTCGTGTCCACCGCCTGCGGGGTGACGTCGCCGTGAGCGTGAGCGAGCGTGGCCGCGGCCACGATGCCGATGGCGGCGGTGCCGAGTGCGAGTCGGCGGAACAGCGTCTCCTTCAAGGTTTGTGTCTTCACCTTGTTGATCCTCATTGGTTTGGTTCGAATCGGGTTTTGGTCCGGCTCCTCCGGATAAGGGGCTAACTGCAATCGGCGTGCCACCTGCTGCTAAATCGGGCTGGATGGGTGGCTGCACGGGGCCTCGGCGTCGGGAAGATTTTTCGAGCTGGCAAGATTCCTGCTCAGGCTTGCGGGTAACGGAGCACGGCGTTTGTTTCGAGACGGATCAAGTGCTACGTTCCGAATCGTGGGACCAATGAAAATCGAGGCAACCGGCCGCGGACATCGCGCTCAGGTCGCCCGGAGGAGACGTGAGGACGATGGGACAGCTATCGGCTGTGGACGTGGGGCGAGACCAGCATTTCAGGCTTGCGCGCAGGCAGTTCTTCGAGGAGGGCGAATGCCCGGACGAGGGTGTGCCGGCGCTGATCCTGAGTTCGTGGCAGCGCTGTCGCGCGCTCGGTGTGGACCGCGCCAACCGCGACCCCCGCGAGCATGGCGAGCGCGCCCGGCTGGCAGAAGTGCGCGAGCGCAGCGCACGCCTGGTGGAGCACGCCAGCGGCGTCATGGAGCATGTGTTCGAGCTGATCCGGGCCTCGGGCAGCGTGGTGCTGCTGTCAGACCCGCAGGGCACGATCGTGCACAGCCTCGGCGATGCGGATTTCGTCGACCGTGCCAACCGCGTTGCGCTGCAGCCGGGCGCGTGCTGGAGCGAGGCGGCGCGCGGCACCAACGCCATCGGCACCGCCATCGCCGCCAATGCGCCGGCGGTGGTGCTCGGCGCCGAACACTACCTCGATCACAACGGCTTCCTGTCGTGCACCGCGTCGCCGATCCTCGATCCGCGCGGTACCCTCGCCGGCGTGCTCGACGTGTCCTGCGACCAGCGCATGCATCAGCGCCATTCGCTCGGGCTGGTGCGGCTGTCGGTGCAGTTGATCGAGAAGCGCCTGTTCGAAACCGAGTTCGCCAACGAGATCCTGGTCGCCTTCCACGAGCGCCCCGAATACGTCGGCAGCCTGCAGGAGGGCCTGCTCGCGGTCACGCCCGAGGGCGTGCTGGCCGGGGCGAACTCGATCGCGCGCGAGTGGCTGGCGCAGCGCCTGGAGGGGGGCGGGGGCTCGTTCGCCGAGCTCTTCGGCCAGGGCCTGGGCAAGACCGCCGACCGCGCACAGAATTCGAGCGATGCGCTGATCCGGCTGTCGCTGCACGACGGCTCGCACCTGTACGTGCAGTTGAGATCGTTGCGGCCGCAGATCGGCGCCTTCGTCGGCGAGACGCGCAGGATCGCCGAAGCCGCGCGCGCGCCGCGCCCGGCGCCGGCAGCGACCAGCACGCGCTGCACGCTCACCTCGCTCGCCACCGGCGACGCCGGCATCGGGCGGGCGCTCGACCGTGCGCGCCGCATCCTCGGCAAGGACATTCCGCTGCTCATCCAGGGTGAGTCCGGGGTCGGCAAGGAACTGTTCGCCAACGCCTTCCACAACAGCGGGCCGCGCGCCGACAAACCCTTCGTGGCGCTCAACTGCGCGGCGGTGCCGGAGACGCTGATCGAGTCCGAACTGTTCGGCTATGTCGGCGGCGCCTTCACCGGTGCGCGCAAGGAAGGTGCGATCGGCAAGATCCAGCAGGCCCATGGCGGCACCCTGTTCCTCGACGAGATCGGCGACATGCCGCTCGGCATGCAGGCGCGGCTGCTGCGCGTGCTGCAGGAGCGCTGCGTGACGCCGGTGGGCTCGGTCAAGGCGATCCCTGTGGACATCTCGCTGGTGTGCGCCACTCACCGCGTGCTGCGCGATGCGGTGGCGCGCGGCGAGTTCCGCGAGGACCTCTATTACCGCGTCAACAGCCTCACCGTCAGCCTGCCGCCGCTGCGCGAGCGCAGCGACATCCGCTGCATCGTCGAGCGCATCCTGGAGCGCGAAGCGCGCGATGCCGGGCTCTCCGGCCTGCGTATCGGCGAAGAGGTGATGCGCTTCATCGAGCGCTACACGTGGCCCGGCAACGTGCGCCAGTTGCACAACGTGATCCGGGTAGCGGTGGCGCTGCTCGACGAGGGTGAGGTCGAGATCCTGCCCGTGCACCTGCCGGAGGAACTGTTCCTGTCCGACCCGGCCGAGGCCGCGCCCAGGCAGACGCTGCAGGACGCGCCGCCGCCATGCGCGGAGCCGGTTCCCGGCGCGACGTTCGCGCTGGCGTCGGACCGTTCGGGAGCGCGTCGCCTCGATCAGCTCGAGGTCGAACTCATCGAGCGCGTGATGCGCGAAGTGGGGGGGAACCTGTCCGCCGCGGCCCGTCTGCTCGGCGTGAGCCGTAATCGTCTATACCGGAAGCTGGGGCGTACGGGGAACGGAGGTGGCGACGAAGGGTAATCCCAGGTTGACCTTCATTGGGCACAACTTATGCTTGGTTTTGCATAGGTGCTTCGCCCTGTGAAGTGCCTGTGGGTCGTCGGAGAAGGGGGTGTCCGAGAGGGGCGTCCGGTCCGGCGACCGACTGCATCAACCAATAACGATTCAGGAGACGATCGATGTGGAAAGCACTGCACATTGATCCCGCGAAGTGCACCGGCTGTCTGCAATGCGAGATGGCCTGCTCCTACGAGCACACCGGGGTCATCAATCCGAGCAAGTCGCGCATCAAGGTGTTCAACTTCGAGCACGAGGGCCGCAAGGTGCCCTACACCTGTACGCAGTGCACCGAGGCCTGGTGCCTGAACTCCTGTCCGGTGGACGCGATCCGCATCGACCTCACCACCGGGGCCAAGATGGTGTTCGAGGACACCTGCGTCGGCTGCAAGGTGTGCACGATCGCCTGCCCGTTCGGCACGATCAACTACAACCAGGACAGCGGCAAGGTTCAGAAGTGCGACCTGTGCGAGGGCAACCCCGCCTGCGCCAGCGCGTGCCCGACCGGCGCCATCACGTACGTGGATGCCGACTGGACCGGCATCGACAAGATGCGCGCGTGGGCCGCCAAGGCCAACACCCCGGCTTCGGCCGCTGCCTGAGGAGGATGCGTCATGGGATGGAATCGCAAAGTCCTGCGCGTGAACCTCAGCGCGGGAACCTGTACTGAAGAGCCGCTGAACATGCAGTGGGCCGACGACTACCTCGGCTCGCGCGGTCTGGCCACCAAGTATCTGGTGTCCGAGATCGACCCCAAGGTCGACCCGCTGTCGCCCGACAACAAGATGATCATGGCCACCGGGCCGCTCACCGGCACCATGGCCTCGACCGGCGGGCGCTACACCGTCGTCACCAAGGGCCCGCTCACCGGCGCCATCGCGTGCTCGAACTCGGGCGGCTTCTTCGGCGCCGAGATGAAGTTCGCCGGCTGGGACATGGTGATCTTCGAGGGCAAGTCGGCGAAGCCGGTGTGGCTCTACATCGAGAACGACAAGGCCGAGCTGCGCGACGCCGCCGGCCTGTGGGGCAAGAGCTGCTGGGAGACCGAGGAGAAGATCAAGGAGACGCTGCAGGACCCGCTGGTGCGCATCTCCTCGATCGGCGTCTCGGGCGAGAACCAGGTGCTTTATTCCTGCATCGTCAATGACCTGTACCGCGCCGCCGGGCGCTCCGGCGTAGGCGCGGTGATGGGCTCGAAGAACCTCAAGGCGGTGGCGATCCGCGGCACCAAGGGTGTGTCGGGCATCAAGGACTTTGGCGCCTTCCTCAAGGCCACCAATGAGGCCAAGAAGGTGCTCGCCGACAACGCGGTCACCGGCCAGGGCCTGCCCAAGTACGGCACCCAGGTGCTGATGAACGTGATCAACGAGATCGGCGCGCTGCCCACCCGCAACCATCGCGACGTGCAGTTCGAGGATGCGTCCAAGATCTCCGCCGAGGCCATGCACGAGAAGCGCGCCTCCGACGGCAAGACCCACCTCGTCACCAACGCCGCCTGCTTCGGGTGCACGATCGCGTGCGGGCGCATCTCCGAGATCGACAAGACCCACTTCACGGTCAAGAACAGCCCGAAGTACTGGGGCGCTTCCGGCGGGCTGGAGTACGAAGCGGCGTGGGCGCTCGGCGCGGCCAATGGCGTGGGCGACCTCGAGGCGCTGCAGTACGCCAACCTGATCTGCAACGAGCAGGGCATGGACCCGATCTCCTTCGGTGCCACCGTCGGCGCGGCGATGGAGCTCTACGAGCTCGGCATCCTGACCGACGACATCATCGGCATGGCCGCGCCCTTCGGCTCGGCCGAGGCGCTGGCGAAGATGGTCGAGATGACCGCGCTCGGCGAGGGCTTCGGCAAGGAGCTTGGCCTGGGCAGCAAGCGCCTGTGCGAGAAGTACGGCCGTCCCGAGCTGTCGATGAGCGTCAAGGGCCAGGAATTCCCCGCCTACGACGCGCGTGGCATCCAAGGCATGGGCCTGGCCTACGCCACTTCCAACCGCGGCGCCTGCCACCTGCGCGGCTACACCGTGGCCTCGGAAGTGCTCGGCATCCCGGTCAAGACCGACCCGCTCACCACCGACGGCAAGCCCGAGCTGGTGAAGGCCTTCCAGGATGCCACCGCGGTGTTCGACTCGGCCGGCATCTGCGTGTTCACCAGCTTCGCGTGGACCCTGGCCGACGTGCAGCCACAGGTGGCCGCCGCGTGCGAGGGCGACTGGAGCATGGAGAAGCTGAACGAGGTGGGTGAGCGCATCTGGAACATGGAGCGCATGTTCAACAACGCCGCCGGCTTCACCGCCAAGGACGACAACCTGCCGCCGCGTCTGACCCACGAGCCGGCCAAGACCGGCCCGGCCAAGGGCCTCGTCAACGGCCTGGCCAAGATGCTGCCCGAGTACTACCAGGTGCGCGGGTGGACGCCCGGCGGCGAGCCGACCACCGAGACGCGGGCGCGTCTGGGCCTGTGATGTCGTAAGCGTAGGCGGGCGCCTCTCGGGGCGCCCGCCTACCGTTCGAGGACGCTCCAATGAAACACCTGATTCTCGGCAACGGCCCCGCGGGCGTCGTTGCCGCCGAAACCTTGCGCAAGGTCGCGCCGGCCGACGACATCCTGATGGTCGGCTTTGAAGACGCGCCGCCGTATTCGCGCATGGCGATTCCCTACCTGCTCGAAGGCAACATCGACGAGTCGGGCACCTACCTGCGCAAGGACGCCAGCCACTTCGAGCGCCTGCGCATCCGCCAGTTGCGCGGCCGCGCGGTCGCGGTCGACACCGCCAAGCGCAAGGTACTGTTCGACGATGGGCATTTCGAGCACTACGACCGCCTGCTGATCGCCACCGGCTCTCATCCGGTGCGCCCGCCGATCCCGGGCGTGGACCTGCCCTCGGTGCACACCTGCTGGACGCTCGCCGATGCACGCGCGATCGCCGCGCACGCCAAGCCCGGCGCGCGCGTGCTGCAGCTCGGTGCCGGTTTCATCGGCTGCATCATCATGGAGGCCTTGGCAAAGCGCGGCGTCCAGCTCACCGTGGTGGAGATGGGCGACCGCATGGTGCCGCGGATGATGACGCCCAAGGCGGGCGGCATGATCAAGCGCTGGGTGGAGGAGAAAGGCATCCGCGTGCTCACCTCGGCCGGCGTGCAGCGCATCGACCGCGGTGCGGAAGCGGGTTCCGATGCGCCGCTGGTGGTGAGCCTGTCCACCGGCGACCGCCTCGACTGTGACCTGGTGATCGTCGCCGCGGGCGTGGCGCCCAACGTCGGCTTTCTCGACGAGACCCCGGTGCATGTGGCCAAGGGCGTGCTGGTCAACGACCACATGGAGACCAGCGTGCCCGGCATCTTCGCCGCCGGCGACGTGGCCGAGGCGCCGGATCTGTTTACCGGCGCCCACCTGGTGTCGGCGATCCAGCCCAACGCCGCCGACCAGGCGCGCATCGCCGCCACCAACATGGCGCGCGACCTCGTGCACGAGTCGCGCCTCAACGGCGTGCTGGCGATCAACGTGCTTGATACGCTCGGGCTGATCTCCTCATCCTTCGGCCAATGGTGGGGCGAGAAGCCCGAGGCCGGCGGCAGCGGCGTGGAGATGGTCGACGAGGCGCGCTATCGCTACCTGAGCCTGCAGTTCAAGCACGACGTGCTGGTCGGTGCCACTTCGATCGGGCTCACCCAGCACGTGGGCGCGCTGCGCGGGCTGATCCACGGGCAGGTGAAGCTGGGCGACTGGAAGGATCGACTGCTCGCCAACCCGCTCGCCTTCGTCGACGCCTACGTCGCCCGCAGCCAGCAGCCGATGGCGCTGGCGCGCTGAGGGGGCGATCTTGGAGACCCGTGTGACGATCCGCATCGCCTTCAAGCTCTTCGCCTCGCTGTCGGACTACCTGCCGTCGGGGCTCCGCGGCAACCGCCTCGAACTCGACGTGGACGAGGGCACGACCGTGGCGGAGATGATCCGCCGCTACAACGTGCCCGAGCGCAGCGCGCATCTGGTGCTGGTGAACGGCCACTTCGTGCCGCCTTCGGAGCGGTCGCGCAAGCGCCTGGCCGAGGGCGACGAGCTCGCCATCTGGCCGCCGATCGCGGGCGGCTGAGCGGTGGCCTTCATCAACGGCCCGGTGCCCGAATCATTCGAGCGCCGGGTCACCGCCACCGCGCGCGAGTTCGAGCGCGACCTGCGCCAGGCCTGGCCGGTGGTGGAGGGTGGCGCGGCGGCCTTGCGCTTTTGCGTGCACGACGGCGCGCAGAGCCTGGTCATCGACATCGCGCCCGCCGGCGTGCGCCGTCTCGGTCTGTTCGAGCTGCCGCAACTGGACGTGCGCTACCGCTTCGGCCCCGGCGACGAGGCTGCGCGCCGCGCCTTGCTGGCGCGGCTCGATCGTGCGATGCAGAAGGGCGGCGGTTGATGCGCGACACAATCAATTTCTGGAAGCCTGTCCATGAGTGACGCATACGTCGTCGGCCACATCACGGTGAAGAACGCGGCGCTGTGGGCCGAATACCGAAGCAAGGTGCCGCAGACCCTGGCCCCCTGGGGCGCGGAGCTGGTGTTTCGCGGCCAGCAGGTGGCGGCGCTCGCCGGCCAGAGCCCCCATTCGGACATCGTCGTGATCCGCTTTCCGAGCGTTGCGGCGGTGAACGGCTGGTTCTCGTCGCCGGCCTATCAGGCGTTGATCCCGCTCCGGGAGCAGGCGGCCGACGTGCTGCTGCTGTCCTACGAAACTTAGCCCCGAGGTGCTTCTCGCGCCAGCCTCCAGCACGGGCGCGAGCCGCCTCTGCGCCGGGCTTCACCTGCTCCCCGCGTTCCGGCCGGCGCGGGCTTTCGGTTATGCTCCCGGCCGATGTCCGCCTTCGCCACCACCTTCTCCGATGCGCTGTCGCTGCTTGCCACCTTCGACCACGCCGTGGCCGAGATCGTGGTGCTGTCGCTGCAGGTCAGCGGCGGCGCGGTGGTGCTCGGCACCCTGATCGGGCTGCCGCTGGGCGCCTGCATCGCGGTGGGGCGGTTCCCGGGCAAGAGCACGCTGTCGGTGCTGATCAACGGCCTGATGGGGCTGCCTTCGGTGGTGGTGGGCGTGGTGGTGTATCTGCTGCTGTCGCGCTCCGGGCCGTTCGGCGGCTTCGGGCTGCTGTACACGCCGCTGGCGATGATCATCGCCCAGACCTTGCTCGTGGTACCCCTCATGGCGGCGATCACCCGCCAAGTCGTGGAAGACGTGTGGCAGCGCTACACCGAGGAACTGCAGTTGATGCGTTTCTCGTGGTGGGACAGCGTGACCACGCTGCTCTACGATTGCCGCCATTCGCTGCTGGTGGCGGTGCTCGCGGGGCTGGGGCGGGCGATGAGCGAGGTGGGCGCGGTGATGATCGTGGGCGGCAACATCGACCGCGCGACGCGCGTAATGACCACCGCGATCGCGCTCGAGACCAGCAAGGGCGACCTGGCGCTGGCGATCGCGCTCGGCATCGTCCTCATCGTCATCATCCTTGCGCTCAACGCGCTCGCCTTCTTGCTGCGCCACTGGGCGATGCGGCGCTACGGTTGAGGCAGGCGATGGCGATCTTCCCCCTGCGCATCCGCGACCTGCGTTACCAGCCCAACGGCCGCGAGGTGCTGGCCGGCATCGACCTCGAGCTCGGCGACGAGGGCATCACGCTGGTCCTCGGCCCCAATGGCGCGGGAAAAAGCGTGTTGCTGCGCGTGATCTGCGGTCTGGTGCAGCCGAGCTCGGGCAGCATGGCCTGGGGCACGGAGCGGGGCGCGCGGCCCGAGCAGGGCGTGATGATGGTGTTCCAGCGCCCGATGATGCTGCGCGCCTCGGTGCTGCACAACGTCGCGCTCGGGCTCAAGCCCTTCAAGCTGTCGCGGCGCGAACGCGAGGCGCGGGCGCTGGCGATGCTCGAGCGCATCGGCCTGGCCGACCGCGCCGGCGACAGCGCGCGCCAGCTCTCCGGTGGCGAGCAGCAGCGCCTGGCGCTGGCCCGCGCCTGGCTCACCAGGCCGCGCCTGCTGCTGCTCGACGAGCCCACCGCCAGCCTCGACCCGTCGGCGAGTGCGGCGGTCGAACGCATCATCCGCGAGATCCGTACCGACGGCACCCGCATCCTGATGGTGACGCACAACCTCGGCCAGGCCACGCGCCTGGGCGACGACATCGTCTTCATGGCGGCCGGGCGGGTGTGCGAACACACCGCGGTCCAGCCCTTCTTTGCGCGCCCGCGCTCGGAGGAGGCGCGCCTTTTCATCCAGGGAGAATTGCCATGGCGCATGCGCTTCCCGGGTCCCTGCGGCGCAGCCTGATCGCGACCGCTGCGGTGATGCTGCTGGGCACCGTCGGTGCGACCTGCGGG
>JAANMY010002223.1_pt1 | contig 18867 bp, 14 predicted proteins | sample 7279691 | NCBI WGS metagenome assembly JAANMY01 (sample SAMN14094543, study PRJNA606508) | bioreactor metagenome | isolation source: A lab-scale SPAN reactor treating ammonium-rich wastewater day 388 | place: Ireland: Galway | collected 2018-02-07
AATTCTAACGTTTCCACAGGATAGGTAAAAATAGAAGTATTAAGCTATAAATTTCTAACCTGCCTAAAAGCATACAAAAACTTAATATCCACTTACCGGTATAACTCATATCACTAAAGTTAGCCATTGGACCCACTTTTGCCAGTCCCGGCCCGCAATTCGCCATACACGTTGCTACGGCGGAAAAAGCTGTAATCATATCAGTATTTAACGCCATTAATGCAAGCGAACAGATACCAAAGAATCCTAAATATACAACAAAGAATACTGAACTTTCCGTAATGATTTCTTCGCTTACTGATTCGCCATTGATCTTTACATGTTTTACCATTCTCGGCCTTAATACACGGACCAATTCTCTCATACTTGATTTCAGTAACAACAATATTCTCACACATTTTATACCACCGCCAGTAGAACCGGCACATGCGCCAATGAACATTAATAAAATGAGTAAGAAGCGGCAAATATCGGGCCATAAATCAAAATCAGCGGAAACATGACCAGTTCCGGTACAAACGGTTATTACTTGGAAAAAGCTATATCGAAAAGCATTCCCTAAGTCATTATAACGGTTTTTGACCTCAATATTTGGGTATTTTTGCCAGTTAAAATATAGTATCAGTGCGATAAATAAGATTGCTGTTAATATAAGACCTGCAAAGAATCGAAGTTCAGAATTTTTGAAGATTTTCTTAAACTCTTTCTGAAAACATTTATAGTAAAGTGCAAAGCTACATCCGCAAAGAAACATAAAGGCCGCAGTAACAATTTCCACGTATAAACTATTATAATATGCAGTGCTCGTGTTCTTTATAGCAAACCCACCAGTAGATACCGTTGTGAATGTCTGACAAATTGAATCAAAAATAGGCATACCACCACAGACGAGCAATATCATCATAGAGACAGTAATGACAAGATATATCATCCAGAGCAGTTTTGCTGTTTCACCAATTCTAGGTTTTAATTTATCGGCAGTTGGGCCGCTTACTTCGGCGCTAAAGAGCTGATATCCAGTAACACCCATTGCAGGCAGTAAGGCAACGAAAATAACAATAATACCCATACCACCGAGCCAATTAGTAAACGCCCTCCAGAAAAGAATGCTATGGGGTAATACTTCGACGTCTTTAAAAATGGACGACCCTGTTGTCGTAAAACCGCTGGTCGTTTCGAAGACGGCATCGCAATAGGTTGTACATACACCAGAATACCAAAAAGGAAGGGCGCCCAAAAAGATACATACGATCCAGCTAAACGTCACAATGGCAATACCCTCTCGGATACCGATGGCCTCAGCCTTTTTTCTTAAAAATATCTTACTGAATCCACCCAGGATGCCGGTAATGATTATCGTGTAAACAAATGCCCACATAGCAGCAATATCTTTGTAATACAGGGACACACCCAAGGGGACAACCAGGATACCGGCTAGCATAAGTATGAGATTGCCTACTGTATATAATACTATAGGAATATTCATAAGTGAGGTGCTCTAATCGGTGGATGTTTACTCAATCTTTTTTACTGGAAAAAAGGGATTGAATTTTCTCAATGGCGTTCGGGAGAGCAAAGACAATGACACTTTCTCCTGGGTTTATAATGGTATTGCCTCTTGGTATCTGCATCGTGCCTTCACGCACAATAGCTCCAAGAATAGAGCCTTGGGGAAAGGGTATTTCCCGAATCGGTTTACCTACAACCTTTGAATCTTTATCAGCAATAAATTCCATAGCCTCCGCCTCACTATGTTGAAATTTTACAACAGAAAGTGTATGTCCCCGCCGGATATGCTGCAGGATAGACCCCACGGTAATTAATCTTGGATTAATGACGATATCCATACCCAATGAATTGATAATAGGTACAAATGCAGGCTCTTCGGTAAGTACAATCGCTTTTCTTGCGCCAAGTCTCTTGGCTAATAATGCAGATAAGATATTAGTCTGCTCGTTTTCTGATAAAGCTACGAAAAAATCAGTAATATCAATAGATGATTCTTTGAGAAGGTCAACATCCAGACCATTTCCCTGAAGGATAATGGTCCGGTCGAGAACTGCAGCAGCTTGTTGTGTTTTTTCTTTATCCGGTTCAATTATGGTAACGCTGATCTTATGATCTTCTAATTTTTTTGCCAGTTCAAGACTGATGCGATTTGCGCCATAAATAACGATCTTTTCAACCTCATCTGCCCGTCTGTTGACCATAGGCAAGAAGAAAGGCAATGCCTCTTTGGCTACCAGTACGAAAATATTGTCACGAGGCAGCAGCTTTGTCTCACCGGTTGGAATAACCATCTCATCATTTCGCTGAATAGCAACAATAAGAAAAGAATCTGTTGATTCTACCTCCTTTAACTCGGAAAGTCTCTTTCCTGCTATGGGCGCATCTTCAGGCACGTTAAATCCTCTCAGGAGGATATCCCCTTCTGTGAAATCTGCGACATAGATAGCCCCGGGAGTGCCTATGATATCCATAATAGAATTAATGGTAATCTTTTCCGGATTTACAACGTGGTCTATATAAAATCCGTTTTGGTGTAAAATGGGTTTTTCATCAGTAAACTCGGGGTTTCTTATTCTGGCAATTCTCGTTTTAACACCATAGCTGTGAGAAAGCGTACAGACCACCATATTTATCTCGTCACTATTCGTAACAGCCAATACCATGTCCGTGTTTTGTATCCCTGCTTCCTCCAGAACGGTGGGTGAGCTTGCACTTCCCGACACAACGGAGACATCTAACTTTTCGGTAATTCGTTTCACGAGATCGTAATCCTTTTCAACGACAGAAATATCATGTCCTTCCATCGATAGTTGTTTTGCCAGATTAAACCCAACCGCACCTGCACCTACAATAAGAATTTTCATATAATTACAATTATCCTGAAATAGAACTATTTTTTATTTTCAACATTTAAGGACTCTTCCAATTCTGATTTTTGGCTTACCGTTTTTGAATTAAATAATTCCCTTACGGACACGTCTTTTAAACTTTGAAAATTTTGCTTGAATTCGCTTCCGCCTAAATTGGGATCTTCCACTTGTAAGCCGTCGATGAGGCTTTTTACATTCTCATACTTTCCTTGTTCAAACATAGCATTTGCGATATCCAAACGGCCTTGCCAGCATAATTGATTATTTCGGGATGTTTCTTTGATCCAAATGGTATACCATTCCAGGGCACGATCAAATTGTTTCATCTCTTTTAAGCACTGTATAAGATGGATTTTTATGGTATCATCGTCCGGAAATTGTTTTACCAGCTCTTCATAAATACCAAGCGCCTTCTGAAGGTCTTTCATGGTAAAGAGTGTTTTGGCTAATTTAATCTTAGCTTGTAAAATCTCTTCTTTGAATTCTGGTTTTGTTGAATATTCTGCAATTTGCCTTTCTAAAATAATTTCCGCCCTTTTGTAATCCTTGTTGGTAGAAAAGGTAGTTGCTATAGAATCCATAACCTCAAAATCTATCTTTTTTATATTCAGGAGAGATTCGGCAGCTTGATCTGCGACCCGTTTATCAACGTCCTGAAGCGCTTTTAATAACGATTCTATCGATTGTTGATTCCCTATCTGTCCCAACGCCGTTACGGCAGATTCTCTTACCCGCGCACTGGGGTCAGAAAGTAATTTGATAAGTGATTCTACGCAGAGAGGGTCACCAATTTTCCCTAAGCCATCAGCGGCATACCAACGTACGCGCTCCTGTTCATCGTTCAAGGCGGCAATTAAAGGCTCCATTGCGCGCGCATCACGGATCTTTCCAAGTGCAGCGGCTGTGCATTCCCGTGCTTTTGGTTCTTTATGTCCTAAAAAAGTAATAAGAGGATCAACCGCCCGTGTATCTCCAATCTGCCCTAAAGATTCTATTATAGAACATATAAGAGAGATATCGGTATTATTATTTAATGCTAAAATTAAATCTTCTTCTGCTTCACGTTTTCCCAGTTTACCTAAGGCTTTTGCCGCTTCTTTTCTGACCGCAAGGCTCGTGTCGCTTAAAGACTGAATTAAGGGTTTGATGACTCTATCGTCATTATCAATTTCTCCCAGTGCCTGAACCACTTCGATGCGAACCTCCTTCTGTTCGTCTGATATGGCATGTATTAATGCATTGATTACTGATGGTTCCTTAATCTTTACCAATTCTTTTGCAGCAAATATCCTTACGTTGGGATAATCACTCTCCATCGCCTCAATTAATGGCTTTGGGTCCATTTTATCAGACCGAACTTCAAGCAGTTTAATAAACTTTTGGGCTATTTCGAAGTTTAATTCCTCAATCTTTGATTCCAACTGTTGTGTATTCTCTTCCTGCTTTGATACAATATCCTCAAGCCATTGTTCACGTGTTTTTGATCTGTTACGGGTCCACCACTCTCTCCACCATGCTGAATCATTCATGTTGGGTTGTTTCGTAATCTTTTCCAGAGATTCCATGGCCACTTGTCTCAATCTGATGTCATCCATTGAAAGCGTTTTAATCAAGGGATCGACAGCATCCCGGTCATTTGTATTGCCCAATGATTTTGCCAGTAATAACTTAACACTTATAGACTGTTTAGGATCGAGCATTGTCTCAGACATTTTTCGTATAGAATTTCTTGTTTTCAACTTTTCAAGTGATTCGGCTGCAGCAGTTTGAATCGGAGCGGATTCACTATCCAATAAATCGATCAAAATATCTGTTGCGCGGTCATCTTTGGTGAATCCAAATGCATTAATGACAGATATCTGCACATCCTCACGCTCACCATTATTCCTTAATATCTTTACCAATGGTTCCTGTGCATGGAGAAGGTTTAAACCCAGAAGAGAAACTGCCGCGGAGCTTCTTACTGTGGGGTCGTTAGAGTAGAGCTGTTCTGTCCATTCCTCTAACTTGCGCTGGAGTTCAATATCAGTTTTTGTCACTACATTATCAATGGTAACTTTCTTAGAAAATACACCACATCCTGAAAAACTTATTATACTTATCGAGATGAGCAGTATTGTATAAATCTTTATTCTGATTTTTTCTGCATATATACAACTGTTTTCTGACATTGTTTCTATCGGTGTTTTAGAAAAGAGTAAGGATTCGTTATGGACTTTCAACAGGATATCAAATGTAGCAGATTTTACTTCTCAGGTCAACATAGAAGATAATCTCTCAAATTTTTATAGTTTCGATATAAAATATTGACAATAGCGATAAAATTGCTATAAAGCAATAGATATCTGTACAGAAAAATGAGATAAACGAAAATTGGAGAATATGGAATGCGGGGAAAATTAGTTGTTATTACCGGTATCGATGGTAGTGGTAAAACAGTGCAAACAAAGCTTTTGTATGAGCGTTTGCTAAAAGAGGGTTACCCTGCCGTCACTACAGACTTTCCCCAGTACGGTAAAACCTTTTTTGCCGATATGATTGTAAAGTACCTTAAAGGTGAGTTTGGCAGTGCAGAGATAGTAAGTCCATACCTGGCATCAGTGCTTTACGCAGGAGACCGATGGGAGTGCAAAGAACAAATGAATACGTGGTTAAGAGAGGGCAAGATTATCATATCGAACCGCTATGTATGTGATAATATGGCTCACCAGGGAGGAAAAATCAGTGATTCTGCTCAGAGAGAAAAATTTTTTCAATGGTTGGATATCTTAGAACATGCTATCTTTGCTGTCCCAAGGTCTCATTTGAATATCTTGCTCTATGTACCGGCAGAGATAGCGTACCGGCTTATTGAAAAGAAAGAACAGCGCACGTATCTCGGAGATGAAAAAAAAGATATTCATGAAGAGGATATACATCATCTGCGATATGCTCAACAAACCTTTCTGGAAATTGTGAAGGGAAAAAATAACTGGATAATGATCGATTGTATAAAGAATGGCCAATTGCTGTCTGAACAAGTAATTGCTGACAGGATATGGAATGTAATGGTGGATATGTTGATAAAAAAATGATAGGAAAGGTTGAGAGGAGGGCTCACATGCCAAAGAGAAAAAAAATCATTATCATGGGAGCGGCTGGACGGGACTTTCACAACTTTAATATGTGCTTTCGTGATAATTCCGAATATGAAGTGATCGCATTTACAGCAACACAAATACCAAATATTGCCGAAAGGCAATACCCTCCTTTATTAGCAGGTAAACTGTACCCAAAGGGTATCCCTATCGAACCGGAACAAAAATTAATAACGCTTATAAAATCCCATGCTATTGACGAGGTGGTATTCTCTTACAGCGATGTGCCGTATCAATATGTTATGCATAAAGCAAGCCTTGTGAATGCGGCAGGTGCACAGTTTACTCTCCTCGGTGCAAGGCAAACTATGGTAAAGAGTAAAAAACCCGTTATTGCTATCTGTGCTGTAAGGACAGGTTGCGGCAAGAGTCCGGCTTCACGAAAGGTTTGCAAAATTCTCAAAGAACTGGGGAAGAATGTTGTTGTTATAAGGCATCCCATGCCTTATGGTGATCTTGCCAAACAGCGTATACAGCGATTTACCTCCTATGATGACCTTAAAAGACATGACTGTACTATCGAGGAAATTGAAGAATATGAACCCCATATAGAACACAACACGGTGGTATATGCAGGAGTTGATTATGAAGCTATTTTACGAGAAGCTGAACAGGAGGCAGATATTATTCTCTGGGATGGAGGTAATAACGACATCCCTTTTTATGTGCCCGATATGCATATTACCATCGTTGACCCGCACCGTCCAGGAGATGAGATTACCTACTATCCGGGAGAAACGAATCTCCTGATGGCACATAGTATCATTATAAGTAAGGAAGATACGGCGGAGCCGGAGAATGTAAAGCGCCTGAAAGAGCAGGTAAAATTATTAAATCCAGACGCCATCATTGTGGATGCTGCATTACCGATAACTGTTGAAGAGCCGGAACTGATAAAGGGCAAACGAGTATTGGTTATAGAGGATGGGCCAACCTTAACACATGGTGGTATGGCCTTTGGCGCCGGAATCCTGGCAGCAGAGAAATATGGAGCAGGGGAGATTATCGATCCAAGACCCTTTGCCATAAGATCTATTGCTGAAACATTCAGAAATTATCCCCACATAGGAAAATTGTTGCCTGCGATGGGCTATGGACATTCCCAGAAAAAAGAGTTACAGGAAACCATACACCGTATTCCATGCGATATGGTGATTATTGGCACACCCATTGACTTAAGGAAGCTTATCTTTATAGATAAACCAACTGATAGGGTTCGCTATGAACTGCAAGAAATAGGCACACCTACCCTGAAAGAACTTATAGAAAAAAAATTATTGTAGCATGAAAGATCGAATTATCGTAATTGCCTTAGGAGGAAACGCCCTCATCCGTGAGGGGCAAAAGGGTACTATTGCAGAGCAGTTTGAGAATATCCGGAAGAGTCTGGATGGTATCGTTTACTGCTTGAAGCAAGGCTATGCGGTAATTATTACGCATGGGAATGGACCTCAGGTAGGTAATATGCTGCTCATGTCAGATGCTGGCCGGAATCAGGTACCGGAACTTACCCTCAGTATCTGCGTGGCAGATACTGAGGGCGCAATAGGATATATGATCCAACAATCCTTAACCAATCGGCTGCGAAAAGAAGGAATTGATAGGTGTGTAGTTACTGTCGTTACACAGGTTATTGTCGATAAACATGATAAAGCCTTTTCAAATCCCACCAAACCCATAGGTCCTTTCTTTACGAAAGAAGAGGCGGAATACTTCCGTCAGGAAAAAGGCTGGCACATCGTGGAAGATTCTCATAGGGGATACCGGCGGGCTGTTGCTTCTCCGAACCCTATCGGGATTGTAGAAGAGCGGGCTATAAAAAAGCTGTTGGAAGCGGGTGATATTGCCATAGCAGCCGGCGGCGGTGGCATTCCGGTTGTTATGAGAGAAGATGGAGACCTGGAAGGCGTTGATGTTGTAATTGATAAGGATCTTGCTTCTGGTATTCTGGCGCGGGGTATCAAGGCAGATTGTCTTATGATGCTTACGAATGTGGAACATGCCTTCTTAAACTTCAAACAATCAAACGAACATGCCCTCGGCAGATTAACCATAGATGATGCTAAAAAATATATGAAAGAAGGTCACTTTCCTCCAGGGAGTATGGGCCCAAAAATTCAAGCAGCCATAAATTTCCTGGATTGGGGAGGAAGATCAGCAATCATTACCTCTCTTGATAAGGTCAAGGAGGCATTGCAAGGTAATACGGGTACAATAATGGTAAAGGGTCTATAATCATTTCACCCCTTCGGGGTTATTTATTCGTGATTGTGCATTATCTATAATCATAACAGCCCTTTGGGCTTAGGTTGTTTCATCTTTCTTTTTCCTGTTGTGTTCCGTGGCATACGTAGTATGCCCGGTTTAAGAGCCTTCAGCTTCACGAATAGTTACCTTAGTAATCATATCGCCCTGACGGATTGCATCCACGACATCCTTGCCGCTGGTTACTTTACCGAAGACAGTATGTTTACCGTTGAGATGTGGTTGTGGTGAGTGTGTGATAAAAAACTGGCTCCCGTTGGTATTTGGTCCTGCGTTGGCCATTGAGATCACCCCAGTCTCATGAGCCAGGGGATTTCCCTTTACCTCATCCTCGAATTTATATCCGGGACCGCCTCTACCGGTGCCTGTGGGATCACCGCCCTGGATCATGAAGTCGCTGATTACCCGATGGAACTTGATGCCATCGTAAAAGCCTTCCCGGGCCAGGAAAACGAAGTTGTTGACTGTTTTCGGGGCATATTGCGGATAGAGTTGTATTTCAATCGTACCTTTTTCGGTTTCCATCGTTGCATAGTAAATTTTCTTGGGATCGATCAACATTGCTGGTGGACTGCTCCATTGTTTCTTACTCATTTGTGCTCCTTTCTAAAGTTTTCTGAGCAAGGCTAAAGCCTTGCCCTACATCAGACTCATAAAAGATGGTCCCTTGTATTACAGGTTCTTATTCCATAATATTTTTAAGTATCTTGGGATTTTAGGTTTTCCCATTTATCTGCAGATGCTCATGTGCTTATACCGTATCCCCGAGATAAGAAAGTGGAGAGCGGAAAAGAAAAGAGAGAGCCCCAGCGAAATATAAAACGTTCCTATGTACAAAAGTGGAACGATTCTTATTTTTTGTGCAATGATCCCTAATGCAATCATAAAAGCCATGATGCCGTAACCCTTGATATCAAAAAAAGAGAAAAGGCAAGGCCGTTCACTTTTTGCATTGAGTATTCTCCTGATATGTTTATTCGAGATCCTGAGGAAGAAAAATTTGAAAAAAGGAATAGATAGTAAGACGCCGGCTAAAAGGAATATCCAGTAAAATGATGTATTCTCAAAAATATCATCAAACCCAATAGAAAGGATCCGAAATGAGACAAATCCCCACACCGCGGTAGCGATATAGAAAAGACCTTTTTTAGGAATTCCCGGTTTTAATTTTTGGAAGAGGTTCATGTATCTGTTTTTCTGATAAATCCAAACGTTTACATCAATGCTCAAAAATAATTTCTATCACTGTATAGTAAATAGGCATTTTAGTCAAGAAGAGAAATTGGGAAATAGTAGCTTGGGGACATACCGGCAGGCAGGAATTGTTACTGCGAATATAGAGGTATTTTCTGTGTTATGTAAGGTTTTGCTTATAAAAGTTCTTTCGCAAGTTCAATAAGTAATTTATGAGTTTCTGAAATTTCAGATTCCTTTCTGACATCATCCACAACCCATCCAATGTGATACTCTTCTATATCGAGCGATTCTCCCGACGGGTCTATGCAATTTTTACCAAAGATAATCTTCCTTTCCAGTTTTGCTACACTACTTATCCGTGTGTAATCACTGATAAGGCATTCCCTGATTATTGCCCCAGGGTCTATAACGCAATTAGATCCTATTACCGTAGGACCGCGTATCTCTGCTCCATCCCCAACACTTGTGCCGCTGCCAATGTATACCGGCGGAACGATCTTAAGTTTATCCAGGTTCAATTTGAGATTTATTCCTGTATGAATTCCCTTTTTTATCTGATGTCCGGGTATGGAATATCCCTTCACTTTCTCTAAGAGAATCAGTCGTGATGCCTCCCAATAATCAGGAATAGAGCCAATATCTATCCATTGAAAGGGAATAGATACTCCATAGACCGGTTTGTTTGCCTGAAGAAGTCCAGGGAATAAGTCGTTTGCGATATCGTATTTAACACCTGTTGGGATATAATCAAACACTTCAGGCTCAAAAATATAGATACCGGTATTAATCACTGTGGAAATTGCTTCCTCAATCTTTGGCTTCTCCTGAAATTTTAAAATCCTCCCTGTATCATCCGTCTGAACAACCCCGTATTTATAAACGTTAGAGCGGGGAATATCTTTTAAAACGATTGTTGCAATAGATTTTTTTGTTATGTGGAATTCCAGGACTTTTGATATATCAAGATCAATAAATGCATCGCCGCATACTACCATAAAAGTACCATCAAAGAATCCCGAAAAATCCTGTACTTTTTTCATGCCTCCAGCCGAGCCAAGGGCTTCTCCTCTGAGTTCCCTATCCACAAGCTTCCCTTCGAATGAATAGGCAATTTGCACATTCAGGCGATCTCCGTCCCGGAAGTAATTCTCTATAAGCGGGGCAAGATGACTGGTATTTATAATAATTTGATCAATTCCAAAGGATTTCAGATGTTGTATAATAAGTTCCATAACTGGCGCCCTTACCAGGGGAATCATGGGTTTGGGAAGCATAAACGTTATTGGCCTTACCCGCGTTCCTTCCCCTGCTGCCAGGATCATAGCTTTCATAATTTTACCTCCTTATTCTATGGACATATCCTATTGTCATTATTTAAAATTATCCTGATATTTCAAATAAAAAATTGTATTATTAACTATAAAGCTCAAACGCAGGGCAAACCTTCGGGTTTGCATCTTTACAAATTTATCCTCGCCTTATGTAACGGAAGAGAAATCTTTTATAGAGCAATACACTATTATGCAAAAGCCTATCGATGATGCTACAAGAAAACTTGCGGTATTCGAACAGGAAAGAAATATCGTTGTGACGGCTGGTGCAGGAACCGGCAAGACTACACTTCTGGTAAACCGGGTATTGCATGTACTCTTAGGCCACAAAAGGCTTCAAGAAGAGGAAAGTCCCATCCAAAAAGTGGTTGCCATGACGTTTACCGAGAAGGCTGCCAGCGATATAAAGATGAGATTGCTGGGAGAACTGGAAAAGATTGTCGCTGTTATCAGGGGAAATGCCTCAGAAGACGAGAAGATGAAAGGAGAATCGTTTCTGGCTCACATCCGTGATACCTATCAGGTAACGTATCGTGAGATTGAACGTCGTGCAAGGAAATCCCTTGAGGATATGGATAAAGCCGTTATTGGAACGATTCACAGCTTTGCCGCCTATATCCTGCGCCTGTATCCTGTTGAATCAGGTGTAGTTCCCGGGTTTGTCGTGGATGAAGGGGATGTCTTTGATGAGCTATTTGATAAAGAATGGACACAGTGGCTGGATACAGAGCTTACCCTCGCTTCCCCTCGTGCACATATCTGGAAATATGTACTCAAGCGATTAGACCTTGGGTCGCTTAAGGAATTAGCAAAACGCTTGTCAGGGTTTACTATCCCTTTTAATTCTCTTATGTCAAGCCCTGATGATGAATGGCGCCATACGATACTGGATCCGTTACGAAGCGAGATTGGTAAAATTATCCCTTCCTGTGAGAAGCCAAAGAATAACCTCCTTTCACAACTACAGGAATTATTAAAGATTCTTGATACCATAAAGAAACAAGGCATTCGCCATTTGAACAACCTGGAGTACGATCTTGATAAGAAAGCTTCTGAGGCAAAGGCGGGATGGACAAACGGAGGATTTGAAACAGCACAGGCGCTGGTAAAAGAGAGTCATAATCTATTAAAGAAGTTAAAAACTGTTGATGATGGGTTTATAAAGGTCGTATTAGACCTCATCATCCCGTTTGCAAAGGCTTTTCGGCAAACGTATATATCACAGGGGTACGTCTCTTTTGACGGTCTTCTTACCTTAACCAGGGATTTGCTCCGGAATAGTGAATACCGTTTTATTCGGGATAAACTGAAATCTGAGTTCAGGGCCATACTCGTGGATGAGTTTCAGGATACCGACCCTGTTCAGTATGAAATCGTTCTTTTCCTTTCCGAAGCATCGGGACATTATAGCGGGGAAGCCTGTGAGGTAGTCCCTGAGCCGGGAAAGCTTTTTATTGTTGGCGATCCCAAGCAATCCATTTATTCCTTCCGCAGGGCAGATATTGAGGCCTATGAGCAGGTAGTAAAACAGATTTGCAGGCCGAACGAGGTTTTAAAATTACAGGAAAATTTTAGAAGCCATAGCGGTATCATTGATGTAATAAACCAGTTGTTTGATGGAAGAATCATGATAGAACGGCCTGGCTTGCAACCTTGCTACATTCCAATCCATGCCAATAGACCGAAGGCACATCCCTCACAAACAGTTGAGATCATCCTTGTGTCTGATAATGAGGGAAAGGAGATGAAAGCCGATGAATCGAGGGAGGCTGAGGCCGAGTGGATTGCACGATGGATAATAAAACAGGTAAATAATGAAGCTATAAGGGATGAACTGGCAGAAAATAGACTGCGAAAGTTCCGATACAAGGATGTCGCCTTGCTTCTGCGCGCATTTACCCAGGTAAGGCCGTATATTGAGGCCTTTAAACGATACGGTATTCCTTACCTTGTAGAAGGTGAAAAATACTTCTATACTACCCAGGAAGTTCTCGATTTTATGAATCTCCTCCGTATTACAGAAAACCCTTACGATACAATTGCCCTGGCAGGTGTGCTGCGTTCGCCTATGGTAGGCTTAACCGACCGTGAGATATACGAGCTTCGGATACATAATCTGTTCGATTACCGTAAAGACATCTCGGATCTCAAGGAGGATCAAACAAATTCTCCCCCTTTTCTAACGGGGGATCAAGGGGGATTAAAAGAAAATGACAAAACCCTGAATCAGCCCGATTTTATACCCATAGTAAAAGAGTTTTATAACCTTCTCAGAAAATTCCATGCTCGTGCAGGCATACTTCCCGTTTCTCAGCTTATTGACGAGATTATGGACAATACCCATATTGCCGAGATCACAGCCTCTGCATGGCACGGCGAACAGAAGCTGGCTAACCTCCGGAAACTCTACCAGATGGCATGCGATCAGGAACAATCTGATGCGATCTCTTTGAAAACCTTCATCGGCCGTATAACCAGGCGAATAAAGGAGGCAAAGGAAGAGGGAGAGAGTCCTCTCGCCGACGAGACGCTGGATGTCGTGAAAATCCTGACAATCCATAAATCGAAGGGGTTGGAATTTCCTGTCGTAATCCTGGGTAACTTACACGGTGAAGTAAGAAATGACAATGAAGTCCCGGGTCCGGCCGTATTCGATTGGTCTACATCCACAACGGGCATAGTGATTGGCAGAGGGAACCGGCAGGTAAGGAATCTTCACAGTATTCTCATTGAAAAAAAATTAAATGACCGCTCATGGGAAGAAGAGAAACGGATCCTCTATGTGGCAATGACCAGAGCAAAGGAACGACTCATCCTTACCGGTTTATTGAAGTACGATGATAAATCCTATATGGGACTGATTACACAATCGATGAAGAAATCCGCAGGTATTGAGTTTGATAGCGAAATAATTACGAGCACTAGCAGCTTGCCCGCAGATTCAGAAAATAGCCCTTCATCACCTTCTACAAAAACGCCGGAAATTTCCTCTTTTGAAAAAACACCAAAATCTCCCCCTTTTCTCAAGGGAGATAAAGGGCATTCTCCCCCTTTTTTAAAGGGTGATCAAGGGGGATTAAAAAATAATTCCTCCAGTAGAAAAAAAATCTCTTTAGGAAATGCAGAGATTTTTGCAGAACATTTCAAATTCGACGGTATACGTCGTCCCTCAAAAACCCAAAGGGAGAAAAAGTGGAGTGCTGATTGGGTATCTTGGGTGGAAATATGGAGGAAGCGTAAACAGGCAATGGATGAGATAAAACAAACCCCTGTCTTCATCTCCCCAACGTCCCTCTCCGCGGAAGGGATATCTCACCAGGAGCCCCCCCCTGCTTTCAGTGGCGGAGTCGGGAAGATTGCTGAAGACCGTTTAAACCTTGCTATGTTAATTGGCTCCATGTGTCATTATGTATTGGAGAGATGGGATTTCCACGGGACGAGAGAAGAACTCTGCAGATTAACAGAATCCACTATGGGATGGGTGTTCACCACGCAAAATGAGGATGCAGGAGTTATGTCAACGACTCCGATACATACATCAACTTCTGTTCCAGAAGAAGGGGGTTCTAAGGTTTATATCAACCCTTCATTCTTTTCCTCTCCGGGAATATATGAAGGGATGGTTACAAAATCTCTGTATACAATACAAGCGCGGGACCTGGAGTTTATAAAAGCAGAGACATTCAAAATACTGTTGGATTTTATTGATTCGGAGGCATACAGAGAGCTGCAAAGTGCGGAAATTCTTGGGCGGGAAGTGCCCTTCTTACTTCCGTGGAATGGACAAATTATGAGAGGAAAAATCGATATCCTCTATAAGATAGATAACCGTATCATTATTGCTGAGTACAAGACAGACACGATGAAGACAACAGACCTTTCCTTTGCGGAAGCGGTTTCTTTTGCGGGTAATAGTGGGAAGAACGTTCGTGCCGGCGATCAGTTTGCAGAGAAGTTAGGTAAATACCGCCATCAAAAAGAGGTCTATACTGAAGCAGTAAAGCGATGTCTTAACAGAGACAACCCTGAGTTCAAATTCATCTTCCTCAGATCAGGCAAGATCATATCTGTTTGAAAATGTATGATAATCTGGTAAAATTATTTGATATTCAACGATTTACAAACCAAATATTCTTTCTTTTGGACAAATCATAATGAGTATCGAAGACAGAAGACAATTACATGAAAGAAAATTTCCCCATTGGGAGAAACTCAATAATGGCGGTAGAAAATACTGGCTTGAGGTAAAAGGCAGACACGGAAGAAGGGCGAGATACGTTAAAGAGGTAAATGCCAGCGAAGAGACTGCCAGGTTTTACCAGGAAATTTATAATGACATAGATCAGTTAATGGAAATTCACGAAAAAACTCCTAAAGACGAGGGCCATAAAAATGTGGGAGAATAAGGACATGATTGTAACCAGAGAAATGCTCGTAAATATGCTGATAGATTATATCAACAGAAGAATAGACACATCAAATCTTATAAGTTGGGCAGAGGATATGATGAGAGAAGCTGATTTTGAAGATCAGTATTTTGAGCTTTTAAGAGACATCACCGCGCGGATAGGACTTGCCGATGTGCGAGAATTTGGCCTGTATTGGGACGACTGCTGCGACTATCTCCATAAACTTGGCTACCGTGTGAAAATAGAGATATTAGAGATATCCTGATCTCAATAAAAACAACGATGAAATTTATAGCTAAATAAATCAGGTTTTCCGCAAAAGTTCAGCCGGTTTTATCTGTATGCAGATTACAACCCCTTTGCTCCCTTTATTAAGGGGAAATTTTTAAAGTCCCCCTTAATAACTTATCCCTACCCACATCTTTAAAACGCCACGAAGAACACGAAGTACATGAAGAATGAGAGAGTTCCACATCTCATTTTTATCTGTTCAATATGCTCAGGAGAGACGCAAGATCTTGTTTCTCTACGTCTTTCACAAAATCTTGCGTCTCCAGGTCATTCTTTCTTCGTGTACTTCGTGTTCTTCTTGGTTTACCTTGCTTCTCTGGGCGGGTTCAGGTTTATCACCTGAATCCTCAATGTGGAATATTTCCCTGGCGCTGAGACTATGAGAACAATATGAGCCATCGACTCCGCGCAAAGCATCTGGATTCAATGTGCAAAATTGAACCCGCAATGGGTCGAAGACAATGGATTAAACCTATGTTTTTATACCTCTGGGAGACCTCAAATAATTTTCTAAATCTTATCTTCCATTCACCTTCTTAGTATACCTTTAAACCATTGCTATCAAGGACCACCACCAGCTTCTCTTTGCTCTCTTTCAGCAGGGAAACTCTTACCGTTTTTCCTCTTCAGATGAGGGTAGAATAATAAGAGAAGGTTATGCATTCCACGAAACGCCAGTTCCGAGTGAAACCTTCGAGTCATCAGTCCCTCAAGGCAGTAGGTATGGAGTACTTTCAGGATTTGGATATAGTTGGGGAAAAAATCTAAACAAAAGGTTTAAAATTGCTTGAATATACCTCACGTGTTACAATGTATACATAATATAGCCGCATTCTGCAATGGTAAAAGAGGAATGGTACAAGGATTAGCATACAGGAGATTGGAGTCGTAACAATGCCCCGGCGAACAATTGAAAAGATACGTGATACCATGAGATCGGGTAACTATGATATGACGTATCATGCTGTAGAAGAAATGGCAGAGGATAGCCTTGATATTTGTGATATTGAAAGTGCCATTTTACGTGGTAAAATTAAAAAGACAGAGAAAAATGACCCTCGTGGCGTCAAATTTGTGATAGAAGGAACAGGTACGGATCGCTCTACAATAATAGGAGTAGTAGGTCGTTTTAAGGAAACAGGAGTTTTCCTAATTATAACGGTTTACAAAATTACCTGATTGTATAGAAAATTGATTTTATTTATACAGGGTTAGGGTGGCATGGACAAACTCCGTTTGTCCATGCATATAGAGCATTGAGGAGAAAAAATGTACGGTTATACATGTGAGTACTGTGAAGGTATTGTAAAAAAGCGTTTGATAAAAAAGGAGATCTTTAAGCATAAGACTGGCTTTATTATGCTTGAAGACGTTCCTGTTGGTGTATGCGATACGTGTGGTTACCGATATTATCATTCCACAATATTACAGGCAGTCGAAGAGATTGCCAATGGGAAACGGCTTCCTGAAAGAACTGAGACGATACCAGTTGCACACCTATAGACAACTTACATAGAAATACTCCTGGTCATTGTTCTCTTATTCGGTAGTTACATGAATCATACATGAGACTACCTTTGACAGGAGATTCGTAAAATCTTACTCAAGCGGGTTCAGGTTTATAACCTGAACCCTCAATTTGAAATATTTCCCTGGCGCTGAGACTATGAGAACAACATGAGCTACCGACTCCATGTAAAGGATAGGGGTTCAAGGTACAATTGAACCCATAATGGGGAATCATGTCGATTCCTGAACGCACTCCTTAACCCTTTGATAGAGGATTAAGGGTGTATGTGAATCATCACCTGCTTCGCTTCTCTTATAATGCTTGTATTGCCTGATAGTTCTTTCTGAAAACTCAATGGTTACGGTTTTTCATATTTTTTTCTCTCTGCTTTTTATCCGTTCAACATGCTCAGTACAGATACAAAATTTTGCATCCCCAGGTCTTCATGTTCCTCCTGGTTTACTGCGCCTTTCCCTTCACTCTCTACCCGACTTGTAGGTAAGGATAAGTTTCTAAAGGAGACAAGGAGGATTACTTCTCCTTTGATTGCTCCTGGCTTTGGCTTATTCTCAATAACCCTTAAAATATAGTCTTTTTGGATAGCTCTCAGGTCAGGTTTGCACCTTATCTTGAGTAATTATGTATGCCCATCCTATCCGGCAAATAGATATAATCAAACCAATATGCCTATTTCTCAAAAAGATAAAAAATTTTATTAAACAAGAAGTAAAAGAGAACTATTCAAATAAACAATTAGTTTTTCCCTTGACATATAATTCTACAAATGGTTTAGTGGTAAAAATAATTTTGCGGTACAAATACCACGATAAAGGTAAACCCTGAGTGATCAGGGGGCGCAAAGTGTAGGATCTCAGCTCAAGTCATCTCCAGATAAGAAATATCAGAAAGATAGCCTTACTGCCGAAGATGTTTTTAACAAATATCTTTGCAGTAAGGCTTTTTTTGTTTCATTATCATTTTACCGTAAAATAATTATTACTTCTGATAAAGCAGTTAGGAAAGAGAGAAGCATGAATACAACAAATAAGCAAATGGATGTGGTGTCTGGATTACTTCATATCGTATTAAATATCTTTTTGCTCGTGTTTATAAGTGTTTTTATTTCTAAAAATGCTTTATCGCAAGAAAAAAACTCTGCTACTCAATATTTGGGCGTTAGAAGTGGTAATATTAATATAACGTTAAGTACTAAAACAGCTTTAATGTTGGAAGTTCCGTCAAATGCATTGAAAGAAGATGCTAATATAACATTATCTGAATCAGAAGTAATGCCATATAACGAGGATATAATTGGATTATTTTCTTTGAAAGTAGAAAATGCTGGGACCTCTAAAATAAAGAGGCCTTTAAATATAAAGGTATTTCCTGGCAAAGGGATTGACGAAAATCGTGAAGAAATGTTGCAAGTGTATAAATTACGAAAACAACACGGAAACAAAAAATATTGGATGCGGGTGCAGTCTTTCCATATTAATGAAAAAGATGGTTCTATCGATATTTTGATAAATGAACCAGGAACTTATAAGATCAAATATTCTAAATTAAAAGTTGGGGGATTAGATAAAAAAGGAGTTTTTTTTAAACTGAATGCTCCTAACGGAAGTGGTAAACCTGCAAATTTCTCTTTAAGATTTATAGGGAATGGTTATAGAATTCATTTAGGAGTTGAGGATGAAGATGAAAATTTGGTATGGAGCAGTTATAACGAACCCAGAGTTATTAATTTAGAATGGCTTTGTTGCACAAATCCGATAAAAAAGCAGTTTTTCCCTGTAGTATGCAATTTATGAGATCGCATAACTTTCCGGCATTCCTAATTTCATCATA
>JAANMY010002226.1_pt1 | contig 18853 bp, 10 predicted proteins | sample 7279691 | NCBI WGS metagenome assembly JAANMY01 (sample SAMN14094543, study PRJNA606508) | bioreactor metagenome | isolation source: A lab-scale SPAN reactor treating ammonium-rich wastewater day 388 | place: Ireland: Galway | collected 2018-02-07
CCGGTGCGCACCTGACCCTGCGCATCCTTGAATCGCACCGCGCGCCCGACCACCTTGCCGCCCTCGCCCAGGTAATAGTCCTGCCAGCCGTCGATGGGGAGCATCTCCAATTCCTCGATATCGGCTCCCTTCTCTTGGACCGGAACTAGGAAGACGTCTTGCCCCGCCTCGAGCTGCGCCGATGCGGTCTGCAGGCGCTCCATCTTGAGGCGAAGGGCCGCCAGGATCCGGTCGCGGGCTTCTTCGGGCGTCTTGCTGCTTTGGACCAGGACCGACAATTCATCCTTGGAAAAATTGTCGCCGATCCCGTCGGAGAACAAGAGGGTCCAATCCCCCGGCTGCAATTCCACGGAGGCGAACTCAGGCTTCGCGTCCTTGCGCAGACCCAGGCCGCCCGACACGACATGGGCCTGAGGGGACCAACGCATCTCCATGGTGTTCTTCAAAGACCCCAAATTGCGCCATTCGGCGACCATGGATTGCTCGCGGGTGGCGAAGACGACCTCGAAGCCTCCGTCGGACTTGGGCCGCAGGACTAGGGCGCCGGCGTCCCCGACGTGGGCGATCTCCGCGAAAGTCTTTCCACCCTTTTGGATGACGCGTTGGATGACCGCGGTGGTCCCCGCCTTCTTCGTGGGATCGCTCGGCGGATTGACCTCCTGATTGACCGCACGGCCCGCCAAGATCAGCGCCTGCTTCAGGTCCCCGTTCCAATTCGGGTCTTTGACGATCTCCGCGAGCTTGGCGACCGCCACCGCGCTGGCCTTGTCGCCGCCGCCCATGCCGCCCATGCCGTCGGCGACGACCGCCACGCCGTATTCGGGGAGCACGCCGTAGGCGTCCTCGTTCACCGACTTGCCTCCCAAGCCCTCGTCAGTGTGGGCGGCGAAGGAACCGTAAGCGAAGGTCGGTTGATTTTGCGCGTAGGCGGCGCGGCGCGGCTTGTCCGGTTGGTTGTCCTGGACGGCGAGGGGAAGCGCTTCGACGTCGATTTTTTTTGCGTCCTTGTCGAGGCCGGCGGCGGAAACAGTCCTGGGCTCGGGCATGGGGGCCGCGACGGGAATCAGGGCCTCGTCTTGACTCCTAGGAACTTCGACGGGGATCTCGAATTCGAGAGCCCCAGTCAGGCGGAAAATCCGCCCGCTCCAAGGGTCCTCCTGGAGAAGAACCCAGTGCGAGCCCTGCCGAGCGAAGAGACGGGTCCCGATCCGCAAATAGGCCTGGTCGGGCACCCGGTATCCCCGAGAAATTTTTTCCCCTGTCTGGGAATCAAACCCGTTCTCCAGACGTAAGGGCCGGCCTCCCGCATCGAGGACCTTGACGACCTCGCTGCGCGGCAAGACCCAAAAGTCCTGCCCGTCCCGGCGCAACAGCGCCAGGACATCTTCTCCCGTCAATGCCGGGTGACGAATCTCGACGTCGGCGGATTCCGGGAGATAGCGGATATCGAATCCGGCGTCCCAGACATAGGTGCCCGCTTCCAGGGGCGAGACGGTATCGGCCTGGGCTAGCGGTGTCGCTTGCGCGGGTTCCTCTTTCGATGGACCCGAAAGCAGGCCCTTGAGCTTGTCGCCGATTTTTCCGAACCACGCCATCGACAGCTGCGCCCCGCCGCCCAACAAGCCCTGACTCAAGACCGCGTCGACGAAGACCGGCATCAAAGGCAGGAAAGGAACCGCATGAAGGACGATGCGATGCGCGCCCGCCAATAGGTCGCTCCACGGAGGCGCGGCGGGCGGAGGGACCGCCGGCAGGTCCTGAAGCGTCACGGCCTCCCGATCCGCGGCGGTGAGTTGTCCGGCCAGGACCGGTTTTTGACTCGAAAGTTTCGGCAATCCGACAAGGCCGCCGTAGGTCCCGAAGGGAAAGCTCGCCACCGGGTTCTTCTTGCCGACCGCGACCGTGTGGATCTCGAGGACGTCGCCCGCTTGAAGGGCGACCGCGACGGGACGCGCCTTGGCCGACTTGCCGCCCGAGGCCGCCTCGTTGAGGGGCTTCACCTCGAGCGGCTCCGGTTGTCCGGGGCGGCGGATCAGAAGCTTCTCGCCCGGCTTCGCCCGGTAGGTGACTTCAATTTTTTCGAAATTCCTTCCCAGCCGGACGCCGCGGTCCCGCAGCTCCTGCGGCGGCGGGATCTTGTCGAAGGGGTGCTCGGGGATTTTCAGGGCGCTCACGCCCGAGCCGGTGCGGAAGGCCGGCTTGGCGCGCAGCACCGGGTCTTCGAGAACCACGGCCTGCCCATCGAAAGACACGAGCAGGTCTCCGTCTCGCAGGACCGGCTCTCCGGTAATCACGCCGCGCGCGTCCGCACCGATAAACCAGGACTCTTTCCCCGGGTTTTTAAAAATCCAACTGTCTCCGCTACGCTCGAGGTAGCTCGCGGTCTCCAGCGAGATCTTGTCTGCCTTGGGATCCAGCGATATGCGGCGCGGGACGGCCTCGATCTTCACTTCGAAACTACCGCCCATCGGAGTGCGAAACTCGAACTTGCCGGGCTTTTTCGCGACAAGCTCCAACCCGAGCGCCTCGGCCTTCTCCAAGACCGCTGTCTCCAGCTTCGCCGCCGCCTCTGCATCCATCGTTTGCAAGACCATCGCGGGCGCCGCAAAACGCGGCGGCTTCCCCTCGCGGGCCCGCGCCGCGTCATCCAACATCCCTAATTCGAAATCCGGCGAGTCGAGCCATTCGGGGGTTTGGATCGCCTGGACCGGGATCTCCGCCTCCGTCGGCGCGTTGTGGGTACGAAGCACCAAGGGCATAAAGGCCGTGTCCAGGAAGGACATGTAGTACTTCGCCGACTGGGATTGAACCCAAAGTGAGTCGGCGGCCTCGATCCGAGGCCGCAGCGACTCCAGCTCTTTTTTCAGATCGGCCCAATCCTTGGAACCCCAGCCGCTGCGTGCGATGCGCTTAATCAATTCACCCGCCCCTTCGAAGACCTTAAAGACCTCCGCGGCGGCGGGAAAGGCCTCGGCCATCCTCGCTCGGTTCACCTGCATCCCAAGGAAATCGGTGAGGGCCTTGGCCATGCGGTCTCGCACGGGACCGTGGAGTAAGTCCTTTTCATCCGGCAACGGGGCCGCCTCGGCCTTCGGCGGGACGTACCCCGACGGATCGGTGTCGTGCTGCAAGGCCCGCAAGACCTCGTCGTAATAGGCGGCGGCTTCGGCCTCGTCTTCCTCTTGAAACAAGGGCTTGGGCGGAGGGCTCATCGCTGCCGCGCCTTCGACCTCGACTTTGATGAGGACTCTCTTTCCGGTCGGGGTGAAAAACACCAACTCCCCTGGCCCGCCGAAATCTTCCAAGGCCAGCCTCAAGGCGTCCGCCTTCTCGCTGACAGCGACCATGGCGTCTTCGCGCGATTCTCCCTTGGGGAGGCGGATGAAGATTTGCGCCGGCTCGGCGGAGTCCTGAAGCGCCGCCTCCATCTGCCGCATCCCCTCCGCCATGGCCTCCTGTCCCAGGAGCTTGGCGATCGCCTCGGGTTGGCCGAGGCGGGCGGCGGCGAGCTGTCCCGGGTACTTCACCGTCGGGGCCTTCGATCGCTCCGGAGGCAAGAACGGAATGATGTTTTCGACGGCGTCGACTCCAGCCAATTCCGTGTCGGGGGCGGTTCCGTCCCCTAGCCACCAATCCTCCTCGGCCGCCGCGATGGCCTGCGGGACCACTTCCTCGGGGGGCGGCGGCATTTCCTCTCCGGCGCCGAACACATCGAACTCATGCTCCGACAAACCTTGAACGCCGAGCGGCGTCTCATCGCCGAAGACGTTGCCGTAATCCTGCTTGGCTTGCCGGGCCTCGAAGTCCCCGAAGAAGTCGCCGAAGTGCCTTCCCTCTCCGGCCGAGAACAGAGTCGGATCGAGGGGAGATTTCAGCACCGCTTCCGCAATCGCCCGCGCCCGCTCGACCGTCAGCTCGCCGCCGGCCAGCTTCCGCATCAAGGCGATGCGAAACTCCGCCTGCTGGTGCGCGGGCAGCGCCTGCACCGCCGGCTCCAGCGCGGAGACGGCGTTCTCTATCTCGGTGTACCACCGATCCCAATCGGGATTTCGGTCGTCCTCCACCCGGCGGAAAAATTCGGGAACGATCTTCGTTAGATCGCCGAAAGTCCGCATGGAGAGGGCTTCTCCGACCCCGAACCAGGCGGGGAAATTTTCATGCAGGGCCCGCAGCACGCTACCGCCCTCTTCCATGCGGCGCGCGACGCTGCCGATCTCCTCGAGGTAGACATCTCCCTCGGGCGTCAAGGTGAAGAGCTTGCGACCCAGGTCCTTGCCCTCTTGGCGGATCCATGTCCCGTTTTTGAGGGTCTGCCCCTCCTTGGCGGGGATCCAGGTCTTCGTGACGGGGTTGTAGACCTCCACCTGGCGGCCCGGATTCGGAAAAAGCCAGGCCTTGGCGGCCTCGACCTCGATCTCGGCGTACTTCGTGCGGGCTTGGCCACCGACCTCCTCCAACGAAGCGATGCCTTGGAGATTGAGCGGTACCGGCCTCGCCTCGGCGGGGTAAAGGGCGCCCAATAAGGTCTTCGGACTTCCGGCCGCTCCCAACAAGGCGATGAACTTTTTCGTGATACGCAGGCGTCCTTGCGGCGTGCTGACGCCGGTGGCCTCCGTCTCCAGCAGCACCTCCGCGATGCGCCCCAAAACGGCGGGCTTCGTCCAGGCAGCCAGACTTGCCTCGAAACTTTTTCCGGCGGCGGAGTCCTGAAGCGCCTTCAAGAACAAGGTCGTTTTCACGGAATAGGCCGCGGGGCTGTGGTGAACATCGCGCGCCTGGAGCAGCTTTTCCGCGGCGGCATCGAGCTGCGGCTTGGCCTCCCCCAGGTCCTGGGCGACGTTCTCAAAATATTGAAGCACTTTCGCCGGATTCTTCCCTTGCTCCCCAAACTCGACCGCCTTCAGCAGTAGCTCGGCCGCCAACAGTTGCCCCTGCGGGGTGTCGGGGGCGCCCTTCCCCAAAAGCCCTTCCGCGATCGCCCGGAGGCCCTTTTGAAATTTCGCCGCTTGTTTGGCCAAGGCGGAGATCTGCCCCGCATCGAGACCCATCCGCTCGAAACGAAGCTGAAGTTTCTCCGCCAGCCCGGGATGGGTGATGCCGCTCCCCTCTACCAGGGTGTCCGCGGCGCGAGCGGGTTTTTTGCCGCCTTGGGCGATGACCCTGGCCAGGGCCTCGGAGGAAACGGCGTCGGAGCTCGGCCCGGGATCGCGGCTCGTCGTCTCGACCCAGGCGTCGAGCTGTTTCCATCCCTGTTCTTTCGCGGCCTTTTGCGTCGTGATGCCGAGAAACTTGGCAAAGCCTTCGTAGATGTCGCCCAAGGTCCAAGGCAGGCCGGCGAAATTGGCTTGAGTTCGATAGGGCCCTGCGTCCGGCCTCGCTCCGGGCGCCTTTGCCAATGGCGTCGCCGCTTGGACATCCCGCTCCAATAAGGCGCCGGGAGATTTTTTGGATGTGACGGCCTCTTCGAGGAGGCTCAAAACCACCTCGGCCCGCATCGAGTCCCTCAAGTCGGCCCCAAGCCTGGCTCCCGGTCGGACATAGGCGTCGACCAGCACATCGAGCTTGTCGTTGAGCTTCGGCGTCGAGGCGAGCTCTTTCGCCATCTTCTTCGCTTGTTTGGGCGTCAGGCCGCGGAAGGCCAATTCGTAATAGGCCGACAGGTGCTCGGGGGATCGGGTACCCAAGGACTCCGCCGTTTTTTGAAACTCGGAGAACTGCTCGGCAATGCCTTTCTTTCCTTTGACCTCGAAATAGTCCAAGACTTGAAAGGCGCGCAGCTGGGCCTCCCAGGAGTTCGGATCCAAATCCGGGTACAGCTTTTGAACCGCCTCCCTGGCTTGGGCGATTTTCGAAGGATCCTCGGCGATCGCCTGCAAACGTCGCGGATCCATGGACAGCAGCGCGGCCAATTCCTTTTCGCCGGCCTTGGCCCCGTCCACCGGCCGCCGTTCGTCGATCCAGGCCTTGGCCGCGTTGAAATCCAAATTCCAGCCGAAGGCCCGCGCGGCCGACTCGATATCCGCCTGACGATCTTTCAGCTGGGCCTTATGCTCGACGGCGTGGAGCCAGCCCCCCGTCGAGTAATCGATCAATCTCCCGGCAAATCCCTCGCCGAGATTCTCGCGCTTCTCCTCGAATCCGCCCTTCAGCACCTTGGAAAAAATCCGCAGGATCAGCGAGGCCTCTTGTTCCAATTCGGAAACCTTCTGGATCCCCAAGCCCTCCTGCGCGAAGGACATCCCCGCCTCGAACAGCCCGCCCGCGGTGAATTCGCCCATCTCTAGCATGACTCGGGTGGAGAAACCGATCGCCGCCTGACCGGCGGCCCGTTGCCCGAAGGTGGAGCTGCGCTTGGCGGCCTCGCCGAGCTTTTGGCTGAGGCGCGCGATATGCCGGTAGCCGAAATAGCTGATGAAGGTGGTCGTGCCGGTCGTCGCCAGGCCTTTGGCCGAGAAGGCGTCCCAATTCCCGGTCCAGGCCGATTCGACCAGCATGCCGCTCAAGGAAGAGGCCGCAACGTTGGCGAGGATGGAGAGGCGTTCGCCCGCGCCCACGAGGCGGGCCCCCGCACCCGCGAGACGCCCCACGCCGGCCGGAACCAGCCAAAGGGCGGCGCTCTTCCCCGCTTCGCTCAGGCTCTCCGCGCCGACGACGGAGAGGTTGCCGAGGAAGACGCCTGTTTCATGAATCACCGAGCGATTGGCAATGCCACTGCGGTAGGATTTCGCCTGGGTCCCGACGTATTGGTCCTTGCCCATCATATCCAAAATCTGGGAGGCCGCTCCAAAATAGGCGACGTCCTTGGCCCCGGCTTGAAAGAGATCGAAATCGCCGGCCGACCCCAGATAGGTTCCCATCTCCAGCCCCAAGGCGGCGAAATCGCGGTCCGTGGCCTCGGGATTGGTGGCCGTCTGCAGCAGGCTGAGGGATTTTTGGTTGAACTCCTGCCAATCGATGGAATCGCTCTCCCCGACCGCCCACTTATAAAAGTCCCGTCCTTGATGGGCGTCGTGGCGGACGTATCCGAAGACCGCGAACAAATCCTCGATCGTGCGGTAATCCCCGCTCTCCAGCTTGTCTCGGAACAGCTTCGCCCGCGCCTTGAATTCGGCGCGGAACTTGACGGCCTCGGCCTTGCCCTTTCGCTGTTCCAACTTTTGCGCGTATTCGGCGGCCACGGCCTCCAAGGCGCCCAGGACCTTCGGCAACCGTTGGGATCTTTGGTAGGCGACGATGGCGTCGTAGCTCCGTTGGGCCTCTTTCACGCCGGGCAAGGACTGGAAGAATTTTTTCGCCGCGTCGTAATCGGGCGGTTCCTTCAAGAGGGCCCGATGGCCCTGGGCCAGCGTCGCGGCAGTGTGCAGGCCTTCGTCCACCGTGCCGCTGAGATATCGGTCCCGCTCCATGGCGACGATCTTTTCATAGACTCGAGCCGCCTCCTCGGGAAGCCGCACCGCCTGGTAGAGCTTGGCGATGTCCAGCAGAGATTCCGCGCGTTCCGCTGCGGTCAGATGGGGGTCGGCGGCGACTCCTTCGAAGAAATCCATCGCGGGCTTTAACACCGTTTTGACGCGTTCCGGGGGGCCGCCGCGCTTGGAATAAAGCTCCGCCGCCTGCATGCGAAGGTGCAAGGCCTCGGCCTGCCATTTAGCGGATTTTTCCTCGGGCATTTTTTTGAGCTTGGCCGCCTCGACCTTGGCTTCGAGCGTTTTAGCCCGGGTCTCCAGATCGTAGGCCTTGTAGCTCATGGCCACGAAGGCCTCGAGACCCTTCGGGTTTCGCAACAGGGCGGCGAAGGAGGCGCCGCCGCGTTGGACGGCCTCTTGGCTTAAAGCCGACACATCCTCCCCCATCGCCTGCAATAGCTCGGGCTGCCGGGCCACCATCGGAAATCGCTCGGCGATCACCTGGGACGTCAAGGCCTGGAGGTGCTCGGCGTTGCGCCGGACCAAGGGCGTCAGCTGCGCTTGGTTGAGCGGGGGATTCTCCCCTATCTTCGTCAGCGGATAGAACAGCGACAGCACCGCCGACATGTCGGCCCGCCGGTCCAACTCCGTTTTCGGCTCGAGCCGGCTGTGGTCCAGGTCCTCTTCCCAAGCCTTGAGGTGCTCCAGCATCTCTCTGCCGATATCCTCCCCGACAATGCCCACGCCGATCGCGCCGCTGCGTTCGGGATGGGCGATGCGATCGAGCAGGCCCGGTTCCCAGGCGCCGCGAATCGGCCGCGTGAGCGCGTCGACGTATTCCGGAAACCTCGCGACGTCCAGGCGGACGACCTTTTCCCGCAGCTCGAGCCGTTCCTTCGAACCCAATTTTCTGGCGTCGGCATTCTTCCGCATCACCAATTGCAGGCGATCGATCTCCATCAATTGGACCGGATCGTCGTTGGCAATTCCTGCTTCCTGACGAATTTTCACCGCCTGAATCAGGTTTTCCGCGACCTCCAAGATTTCGGCCAGATCTTGGCCGTCGGCGACTTTGGAATCCGCGCCCCGCAAATGGCGGTTGGTCACCTTCATCGAGGATTCCAAGAAGAATCCCATCCATTCGGGGGAGGCGATCTCTTCCTTGAGCTCCGCCTCCAGCTTCAAGCCGCTGCCCTTCAACTCGGCGTGGATGCGGCCCAACATTTTGTAGTCTGCGATGGGGGCTTCTCCCCGGCCCAAGAGCTTGCGGATCTCCCGGTCCATCGCCCGGGCGGCGGCCTCGTCGCGCAGCTCGGCGTAGGCGCCCAAGGCCTTCAGGTAATCCTCCTTGGCCCCTTGCGCGTCGCCCGCCTGAGACTTCTGCATCGCGGACATCATCGCCGCGTCGGCCTCGACGGACAGTTGGGCGAAATGCCCCATCCCCTCGAGGCTGAGGCCGGAAAGCAACTCCCGCCGAACGATCGTGCCGCCGAGAGGAGGCGGAAAGACCCTATCGAGCATCACGCGGACGTGCTCGGCGCCGTTGGGAACCGGCTTCTGGTCCGCGGAGATCAGCTTGGGATGGTCCCGCAAGGCGGCGACGATCTCGTCCTTGACCGCCTGCACCTCGGCCTGCACCTCGGCGGCGCTCAGGTCGAGCATCTTGTCGTATTGCCGGGCCCATTCCTTGAGGACCGAATTCAGCTCTGCAACCTTGGCGGCGGGATCCTTCAGGCCTTGGGCGGCCTGTTTCCAGGTCTGCAAATCGCGATGCAGGGCGACGTAATCTCCGACCGTCGTGTCGATCTCCACCAGCAGACGCTGGGCCTCCGCCGAATCGGGTTGAGAGCGTAGCTCGTCCCCCATCCCCTTCAGCATCGCCTCGGCCTTCCGCTGCTTTTCGAGAGACCGGCGGGCGAGATCGTCTTGAGAGCCCTGGCGGTATTTGGAATAATACTCGCGCTTGGCCTTCTCCAAGGCGCGCAGGCGCGAGAGGATCTCGAAGGCCGCCTTCGCCTTGGCCGGATCATTCGGAGCCGGAGCGCCTCCCTGTCGCGAAACGTCCGTGCCCACGGCGTCACCCGACTCGGCCTCCGCAGCTTCGCCGCCCTGGAATTCCTTGAGGTAGGCTTGGACTTCCGGGTCTTTCGCCTGCTCCATCAGGGCCGGCATCGCGGCCTGCATGGCGTCGATCTTGGATTTGGCTTGGGCCTCGGCGGCGGGGCCCGTTCCGGCGTCTTTGTAGGTGCTTTGAAATTCCTTCTCCGCCTGGTCGAAATGGGCGGCGGCCTCCTCCGGCTTGAGCTCCTTGGGTTTCTGCGCCTCGGCCGCGGCCTGGGCGTATTTCGCCAAAAATTCGTACCCCGACTGGGCGACCTCGTAAAAATATTGGGAAGGCGACTCGGCGCCGCCGGCGCCGGCCGGCGACGCCGCCTTCGAGGCGTCGGCCTGCGCCGGTGGAATATTCTGCGGGGGGACCGATCCCGAATCCAGTCCAACCTTGTCAGCCATACAGAAGCTCCAAGCCCGTAAGCGATGGGAGTGCTTTTAGGAGTGCTGCGGGGCGGTGGAGGCCAGGGCCGCCGGAAACCTAGAAAATTGTAAATCTCACAAGCCCCCCCGCCAACCGAAAAGCCCGAAAAATGCGGGTTAGGCGCCGAACAAGAAAAGGATGCCTGCGGCCTTGGCCTTGACCAAGTCCGGGCGCGGCTGCGGGTTGGCCTGATGGAGGCCTTGACTCAGGACCTGCTCCGCCCATCGGGACTCCGCCTTCGGCGACGCGGCGGCCGGAGGGGGGGCTAAGCGTAAACCCGCGGGGTTCTTCTTCGTGACCAGGGTCTGGTATTCCTGGACCCGACGATGGACGGGGTCAACGGCCGGCTTGCCCGCCCGCTTGGCCGCGGGAACCGAGGGCGCCGCGCTGCGGATCACGCCGATTTCCTTGAATTTATCCCAGGCAAACTTGAGGGGAGATGCTTTTCTCTCCGAGATGAGGTCGTTGAAGCCCTTAACCTGATTCGACATGAACACCCTTTTGCTTAAGCTCAAGCTGGAGTGCCGGAGGCAGGAGCAAACGGTATTTATTTTTCTATAGTGAGGGATTGGGAGGCGGAGAGAGAGGCGCCCCCGTTCCTTCGATAGGGAAAATTAGCAAGGCATGTGCCAGAGAACGGCGGATCGAGAGAAAATTGAAAATCAATGTAACTATATGAATTTAAAATGAAATAAATTTGCTCCGTCTTCATTTCCGGCTCCCGCGCCTGGGTCCTTCGGCTGCCAGGCCGAGGTTTGATTCCCCCATCCGGGTAGGGGTCTAGGGTTTCCAGGCCTCGAATCGGCTCCATCGAGATATTGCGGGCGAGAGGAAAACAAGCTAGGCAGCCGCCGCATGTTGATGATCCAAGGTTTAAGCAAATCCTACGGCGGTCGGGTCCTCTTCGAGGACGTCGGCCTGCAGATGGGCTCGGGCGAACGCCTGGGCCTGGTCGGCCGCAACGGCCACGGCAAGAGCACCCTGTTCCGCATCATCTTAGGCGAGGAAGAACCCGACGCGGGCACGGTGAATTTCCCACGCAATTACCGCATCGGCCACCTGGCGCAGAAGATCGAGTTCTCCCAGCCGACCGTCCTGCAGGAGGCCTGCCTGGGACTGCCGCCCGGCGAGGAGGACTATCATTATAAGGCGGAGATCATCCTCTTCGGCCTGGGCTTCACCGAGGCCGACATGGCGCGGCCGCCCGAGGAATTTTCCGGCGGCTACCAGGTGCGCCTCAACCTGGCCAAGGTCCTGGTCTCCAACCCCAACCTATTGCTGCTCGACGAGCCCACCAACTACCTGGACATCGTCTCGATCCGCTGGATCACGCAATTCCTGCGCGACTGGGAAAACGAGCTGATCCTCATCTCGCACGACCGCGAATTCATGGACGACGTGGTCACCCACACCGCCGCCATCCACCGCAACAAGCTGCGCAAGATCAAGGGCGGCACCGAAAAGCTCTACGCCCAGATCCTGCAGGACGAGGAGATCCACGAGAAGACCCGGGTCAACGAGGAGAAGAAGCGAAAGCAGGAACAGGCCTTCATCGACCGCTTCCGCGCCCAGGCGACCAAGGCCGCGGCCGTGCAGTCTCGGATCAAACGCCTCGAGAAGATGCCGGCGTTGGAGAAGCTGGCCCACATCGACAACCTGGACTTTGCCTTCCGCTCGGTCCCCTTCTACGCCGAGCGCCTGATGGAGCTTAAGAATGTCAGCTTCCACTACGACCCCAAGGTCCCGCTGATCCGCGACTTGAGCCTAGCGATCAAGCCGGGCGACCGCATCGCCGTCATCGGCAAGAACGGAAAAGGCAAATCGACCCTGCTCAACGTCATGGCCGGCGAATTCCCCCCGACGGACGGCGAAATCTACTCGCACCCCAACGTCCAGCTCGGCTACTTCGGCCAGACCAATATCGACCGCCTCAACAAGTCGCTGACGGTCGAGGAAGAGATCCAAAGCGCCAACATCGACCTGGGCCGCACGGCCGTGCGCAGCATCGCGGGGACGATGATGTTCAGCGGCGACGCGGCCGAGAAGAAGATCGCCGTCTTGAGCGGCGGCGAGCGCAGCCGGGTGCAGCTGGGCAAGATCCTCGCCCGCCCCTCCAACCTGATCTTCCTGGACGAGCCGACCAACCACCTCGACATGGAATCCATCGAGGCCTTGGTCGAAAGCATCCAAGAATTCGACGGCGCCGTCGTCATCGTCACGCACAGCGAGATGATCCTGAAGGACGTCGCGACCAAGCTGGTCGTCTTCCACCACGGGCGCGTCGAGGTCTTCAACGGCAATTACGAGGAGTTTTTGGAAAAGATCGGCTGGGAGGAGGAGGATCCGGGCCCCATCCGCCAGGAGGCGCCCGTCGTCCCGGCCCCCGCGCCGACGGCCAAGCCGTCCTTGAACAAAAAGGACCAGCGCAAGCAGCGCTCCGAGCTCGTCGCCGAGCGCTCCAAGGCCCTGGCCCCGCTGAAAAAGGAGATGGAGGAACTCGAGGCCTCCATCGCCGCCTGGGAGGGCGAGGTCGCGAAGATCAACCAAGAGCTGGCCGAGGCCTCGCAGCAGGCCAAGGTCGACCGTTTCGTCGAGATCTCCAAGACGCTCAAGGATCTGCAGAAGAAGATCGACGAGGCCTACGCGCGGCTGGACCTCGTCACCACGCGCCACGACGAAAAGGCCCGGGAATTCGCGGCCAAGCTGGAGGGCTTGGAAGAAACCGAGGCTTGATTGACTTCCGTAAACTGCAGTGTTTAATTAAGCCATGTCCAAGCTCAACGAACTCGTCCAGCGCATCTTCCCCCACCCCGACAACTTCGGCGCCGTCCTAGGCTACGACATCGAGGCCTACGCCGACGGCAGCGCCCGCACCTCCCTGCAGATCGAGGAGAAGCACCTGAGCCCCGCCGGCGTCACGCACGGCGGCGTCATCTCGGCCTTCGTCGACTTCTCGATGGGCGCGGCGGTCTTCACCAAGCTCGCGAGCGGCGAGCGCACCTCGACCATCGAGTTCAAGATCAACTACCTCTCGCCGGTGAAGCTGGGCGAGAAGATCTTCTGCGACGCGAAGGTCAAGTTTAAGGGAAGATCCCACGCGGTGATCGAGTGCCACGTCTTCCGCGAGGAGGGCAAGGACGTCGCCTTCGCGGTGGGGACCTACAACATCTACTGATTGGTCAGGGCATAAACCATATCCCCGACAAATCGACGAAACGATTCGTTACCCACAAACTGCTTGTATATCTCGGTGTCTTCTCTCAAGAGAAGCTGCATCACCTTTCCTAGGGCCTGGTCGTGCTCCATCCGCGCCGTATGTGGAGTATTTTCCTTGGCATTCTTGTAGGCGGGATCGGCGGCGACCTTCGGAGCGATATCCTCGCGAATCCGCTTCGCCACGCGGTCGGCGTCCGTGAACAAAGTTCCAAAATTTTCGTTGAAGGCCTTGAGGATATTGCTCAAACGGTCGATTTCGAGATCTCGTTTGCCGCCACCACCCTCCACCGGGACCGGACCGATCTCGGCGTCCTCGTCGCCCAAGGCGATTTGCATCACCGCCTTTTTTCGACCCGGTAGCTGTCCATATCGATGGTTTCTAAGATTCCCTTCGAAAGATCCTCTTCCTTCGGGGCCGGCAGCTTGCCGACATAACCCTTGATCCGCAGCAGCCCGTCGCGCTCGATGACGGGGCCGATATCGTTGAGCACCGCGCCGGCGATGGCGGAAGGCCGCGCCGCCGCCATCAGCATCGCCAGAATCCCGCCGCGCGAGGTGCCGACAATGACGGCAGGCTCCGCCGCCAGCGCGGTCAGCACCGCGAGGACATCGAGCATCTCCACCGTCGGATTGTAATGGCCCGGGTTGGCGTCGCGATCGGAGCGACCGCGTCCACGCGAGTCGATTGCGATCACGCGCCGGCCGCGCGCGGCGAGCGTTGCGGCAAGCGCGGAGAAATCGCTGTCGGTGCGGGCAAGGCCCGGCAGGCATACGACCGGCGGCTGCTCCGGGTCGCGCGGGCCGTAAAGCGCGGCATGAATGCGGATGCCGTCGGCCACGGTGACGAACAGGCTCTCGGGTCCGTCGATCTGCGTCATCGTTTGTCCGACCGGCTCGCGGCGCACAGCGGCAAGGGCGCCTCGCGTGGCCGCCACTATATCGTACGGATCGGAGCGTGCGCCATGATGGGGCGCTTGACGGCGTTTATTGCGCGACCGTGCCGCGCCGCAGGTCGGCCTCGATCAGGAGCTTGCGCGAGGAACCGAACAGAAGCCGGTAGACCTGCATGTTTTCAAGGACGCGCTGCACATAGTTGCGCGTCTCGGAGAACGGGATGCGCTCCACCCAGTCGATCGGATCGACGGCGGGATCGCGCGGATCGCCGAAGCGCTCGATCCATTCGCTGACCCGGCGGCGACCGGCATTGTAGGCGACGAACGACAGAATGTAGGAGCCGCGATAAGTCTCGAGCACATCGCCGAGCTCGGCCGCGCCGAGCTGCACATTGTAGGCGGGATCGTCGAGCAGGCGCTTTGCGCTGAACGGCACGCCGATGCGCTTGGCGATCAGCTTGCCGGTCCCGGCCGTGACCTGCATCAGCCCGTAGGCTTTCGCGCTCGATACCGCACGCGGGTTGAAGGCGCTCTCCTGGCGCGAGATCGCGTAGGCGACGGCCGGATCGACCTGCTGGCCGGCCGGCTTGTAGCGCGGCAGGCCGACGGTCGGGAACGCATGCACCTCGAAGGGCAGGCCGCGGGCAAGCGCACCCTTGCCGACCTGCAGCAGCGTGCGGGCGTCCTGCCGGCGGGTAGCGAGGTCGGCGAGCATGGCGAGCGTGTCGGCGTCGGCGCGGTCGGACAGATCGGCGGCCATCGACACGACAAAGTCGCCTTCGTCGATGGCGTAGAGGATTTCGGCGGCGCGCACGATCTCGCTGCGGCCGGCATGGGTGCGCGCTGCGGGCGAGGGCTGCGGGGCGGGCGGCAATGCGAGTTCGCTCATGCCCAGACGCGCGCGCGCGAGCTGCCCGTAATAGGCCGCGACATAGCGCGCGCCGCGCTGATAATGCGCGCGCGCCTCGTCATGGCGGCTTGCTGCTTCGGCGCTGCGTCCGAGCCAGTAATGGCCGCGGGCGAGCGACGTCGGGTGATGGTCGTTGTGGACGATGCGGGCGAAATGCGCCGAGGCTGCCGCCGGGTCTTTCAGGAAGCGCAGCGCGATCCAGCCGGCGGTGAAATGAGCCTCGATCTTGGCGTTCTCCTTTTCCGGCTCGACCGCCTCGCGCGCGACCCGGTAGGCGGTCCTGGTGTCGCTGACATCGAGCAGCTTGCGCGCGAGCAGGCGGCGCTCGGTCCACCATTCGTCGGGATCGATGATGGCTGATGCGTTGGTCGGCGCCGCGAGCATCCATTGCGCGGCTTCGGCGACCTTGTCGTTGCGGCGCAGCCACTGGATGCGGCTGAAGACATAGCCGGCGTCTTTGCGCGCCGCTTGCGGGACGGCGTCGAGCAGGCCTTCGGCGTTGCGCGCCTTGTTGATCACGGCCTGGCGCGCTTTGGCGATGGCGACCTGCACGCCGCCGAGCCGCTGTGCCGCGCGCAGGCCCGCGTCGTCGTCCTCGGCATAGAAGCGGCGGTCCATGCGCGCCTTGTGATCGGCGGACGTGAGCAGGGGGGCGACCAGGTCGAGTGCTTGACGTTCGAGGTCGGCGGTCATGGCGTCGTTGCGCCAGGTTTCGCGCGCGACCTGGAGGGCGGCGGCGCGGTCGCCGAGCGCGAGCAGCGCGCGCGCGTAGGCAAGACGGCCCTTGGCCGAGAGCGGGCGGGCATGTGCGAAAAACGCGCGCACGGTTGCGGGGTCGGATGCCGGCTGCTGCCAGAGCGCGGCCTCGGCCTTGCGGCGGAACATTGTCGTGTGCGGCCAGTGCGGGTTCGAAGCGATGAATGCGCGGTAGCGCTCGAAGCTGAAGTCGTCATCCTCAGCGCGCAGGATCGCCCATTCTACGAGCTTGCGGGCGAGCGGATCGGAGATTGCCTTTCCCGATTCCGCCGCATTGCCGAGCCGACCATTGCGGACGGCCTCGAAGGCTTTCTTGGCAAGCTGGAGGTCGGCGGCGCTCGCGGCCGGAGCGGCTGGCGGCGGAGCCGCAGGCCTGGCCTGCGTGGGCGGCGGGGCGGCCGGCTTGGCCGTAGGCTGGGCTGCGGGCTTGGGCAGTGCCGCGGGTTTCGGCGCTGCCGGAGTGGCTTCCGTGCTCGGCAGCGTGGCGGTGACGGCCGGTGCGATTACGGCCGTATAAGGTCTCGGTTTTGGCAGCGGAACCGCCCTGGCGGTGCGAGGGGCGGCGTTCACGGGCGTGCCGGGTGCGAGCGCAATGGCGATGCCAAGGATAACCCCAAGGAGGATCGCAAGAACGATCCCAAAGCCAGGCGCGGTCCTGCGGTATCCGAATGCGATTGCCAAAGCCAACGTCCTGCCCGTCTCGTTGCGCGCGCCGCGCGCGATGGGACCCGATTCGGGCGCCTGCCCGCTATTGGATTGATTGGGTTGACGAACTACTAACAAGCCGCGGGGGCGGCGACGCGGCCGCCGGAATCCGATGGCCACAATCTGGCGCCGAAAAAAGGCGGGAATGCGGGCCTGCGCCGTCCGATCAGCGGCCTTGATCATTCGTCGCACGAACATTCACTTTCATCCCCCGCAGCGACCGGGTATTTTCGGCCCATTCACGACACGCGATCACGCGGCGTTCGATCACGCCCAGGACCGGGATTTCCAAAATGGCTTCCGTCACGCGCTTCCGCGGCTCGTTCACCGCGCTCGTAACGCCCTTCAGGAACGGGATGCTCGATGAGGAGGCGTTCCGCGAGCATGTCGAGTGGCAGATCGCCGAGGGCACTGACGGCCTCGTCCCGGTCGGCACGACGGGCGAAAGCCCGACGCTGTCGCACGAGGAGCACCGCAAGGTGGTCGAGTGGTGCATCGACCAGGCCAAGGGCCGCGTTCCGGTGATCGCGGGCGCCGGCTCGAACGCCACGAGCGAGGCGGTCTCGCTCGCAAGGCACGCCGAGAAGGCCGGCGCCGACGCCGTGCTGGTGGTCACGCCCTATTACAACAAGCCGACCCAGGAAGGCCTGTACGCGCACTTCAAGGCGGTGAACGACGCGATCGGCATTCCGATCATCATCTACAATATTCCCCCGCGCTCGGTGGTCGATATGTCGGTCGACACGATGAAGCGCCTGTTCGAGCTGAAGAACATTGCCGGCGTCAAGGACGCGACCGGCAATCTCGCGCGCGTCTCGACGCAGCGCGAGGCGATGGGGCCGGATTTCATCCAGCTATCGGGCGAGGACATGACCGCGCTCGCCTTCAACGCCGCCGGCGGCCAGGGCTGCATCTCGGTCGTCTCCAATGTTGCGCCGGCGCTGTGCGCGCAACTCCAGGACGCGAGCCTGGCGAGCGACTACAAGGAAGCGCTACGGATCCAGGATCGCCTCGTGCCGCTGCATGCGGCGATCTTCGTCGAACCGGGGCTGGCGGGCGCCAAGTGCGGCCTGTCGCTGCTCGGCCGCGGCAATGAAGAGGTCCGCCTGCCGCTGTTGCCAGTCACTGCCCCGACCAAGGCCGTCATCAAGAAGGCGATGGTCCACGCCGGCCTGCTGAACTAGCCGCCGGCCGCGTTTTCATGCGTTGAGGTCATGGCGGCACAACCGGCAGCCAAGGATATCCGTCCACGAAAGATCGTCGCGGACAATCGCAAGGCGCGATTCAATTATGCCATCGGCGAGGTTTTCGAGGCGGGCATCGCGCTGACCGGCAGCGAGGTCAAGTCGCTGCGGTCGGGACGTGCGACCATCGGCGAGTCCTACGCCGACGCGCGCGATGGCGAAATCTGGCTGATCAATTCGAACATCCCCGAATATGTGCAGGCCGGCCGCTTCAACCATGCACCGAAACGGCCGCGCAAGCTGCTGTTGCATAAGCGGCAGATCAACAAGCTGATCGGCGCGGTCGAGCGCGAAGGCATGACGCTCGTGCCGCTGCGGCTCTATTTCAACGAGCGCGGTCGTGCCAAGGTGGAAATCGCGCTGGCGCGCGGCAAGAAGCTGCACGACAAACGCGAAACCGAGAAGAAGCGAAGCTGGACGCGCGAGCGCGGGCGGCTGATGCGCGAAAAAGGCTGAAGCCGCGATTATCGGCGCGGCCGATACGGACGAGGAGCGACCATGAGCTTGCCTGTCAAACTGGATCATTGCGTCGTGCATGTCAGCGACTGGGACCGCTCGAACGCGTTCTATCGCGATGTCGTCGGCGCCGAGCTCGTCAAGCGGCCGGTCGGCTGGGCCTACCGGTTCGGCGATACCCAGCTCAATCTGCATGGGCCTGGCTTCACACCGGCAGAAGTCGCGCGGCTGCCGGTGCAGCCGGGAAACAGCGATTTGTGCTTCGAATGGCGGGGGCCGATCGAGGACGCGATCGCACATCTCGGCAAGCACAAGGTGGCGATCGAACGCGGACCGATGGAGCGCTTCGGCGCGCGCGGGCCGGGGACAAGCGTTTATTTCCGCGATCCCGACGGCTCGCTGCTGGAATTCATCTCCTATCAGGGGCGCTAGAACCTTTCCTGCTTTGATGGAATCAAAGCAGGGACTCCAGCTTTTTGTTTTGACGCGTTTTCTTCACGCGACCGGTACCCGCTTCGCTCGAAAACGCTCTAGCCGTGGCGCCCGCGCCGGCATTTCAGTCAAGATGCGCGCGCAGCGCCCTGAACACGGCCTGGAACATGGCTGGAGTGAGAACGCCGGTATTGGTGTTGTATCGGGAGCAGTGATAGCTGTCGAACAGCGTGAGCGGCCCGATGCGGCTTTGCGCGCCATGGCCGAACGGCGCGGATGATCTGGCTGTCGGCCTCCTCGCG